>Ga0207661_10003188_pt1 | contig 11374 bp, 13 predicted proteins | sample KBSC713LmetaG_FD_184337 | JGI IMG/M metagenome (GOLD analysis project Ga0207661, IMG submission 184337) | Corn rhizosphere microbial communities from Kellogg Biological Station, Michigan, USA - KBS C7.1-3L metaG (SPAdes) (version 2) | ecosystem: Host-associated > Plants > Roots > Rhizosphere ... | reverse complement strand
CGCGCGCGATCCGTTCGGCATCCGGCCTCTGTTCTATGCGCGCGTGGGTGAACGCCTGATGGTCGCCAGCGACCCCGAGCAGATTCTCGGCACGCAGCTCGTATCGACGGAGCCCGATCACCACGCCGTCGTCGGTCACCTGATGTGGGACTTTTCGGACGCGGAGAGGAGCTTCTTTCGCGATATCCGCAGGTTGCCGGCAGGTCACGTGCTGGTGGCGACCGCCGGCGATCTTCGGATCAGCGACTACCGAACGCTGGAGCTCTCCGAGGCGCAGGTTCGCGATGGGCGGGAGTACTTCGAGGAATATCGCCGCCTGTTCTTCGCCGCGATCACCCGGCGGCTCGATTCGACGCGACGTCCGCTCCTGCAACTCAGCGGAGGCCTCGACTCGTCAGCGATCGTCTGTGCCGCAGATCGGATCCAGCGCGACCAACCCGCCGAGGTGCGTCCGCTGGTCGTCTCGGCGCTTTACCCGGGACTTCGCTCGAACGAGGAAGGGTACATGCGGGCTGTCTCGGCGCAGATCGGCCTTGCGATCGAGTGCTGGGACGGCACCGCGGCCACGCCCGACGAACTGGCTGACGTGCCTCTCTGGGGCCCGGTGAGCCGGTTCGTCTGGACTGGTGGCACGAACGGCGACCTCGGAATCGCGCGGACTCATGGATCGCGCGTCATCATCAGCGGCACCGGCGGCGATCAGCTTGGCGCGACGAGCGGCGTGCATGAGGACGCCGTCGTCGAAGGAAGATGGCGGGACGCGGCGCGGTTCGCGTTCGAGGCCCCCGGGGCGACGCTTCGGTCGTCCGTCAGGACGTACATGCGCCTCGCGAAGTCCCTGTCGCCGTCGTGGGCGCGCGCCCTTCACGAGCGGATCAGGCCGCGGCCGGATCGAAGGCCTTCCTGGCTCCGCGAACACGCCTGGAGGGACTGGCGGCCACGTGCGACGTCGTCGCGCCTGCCGTCGTCGTTGCACAGCCACGTCCAGCGGCAGCGCTGGGCCAGCCTGACCGATCCGCGCCACGTGTATTCGATGGAGGTGGTGCAGCACCTCGCGACGCGCGATCAGGTCGAGTATCGATTCCCGTTCATGGACGCTGACCTGATCGCGTTCACACTGGCGATCCCCGCCCGCTTCTGGCCGCCGCCCTGGCCATACGAACGGCTTCATCGGAACGTGCTCGCGGACCTGTTGCCGTCCGCCGTTCAGCAGCGGCGAGGCAAGGCCAACGCGTCGGACGCGCTGGCAAAGCGCGTCACTTGTCAGCTTCCGTCCATCCGCCGCATCTTGGCGTCGGGAACCTGGTTCTCGGAACCCTACGTGGATCGGGCGGCCGCAGCAGGTGTCGTTGACCGATTCGAACGAGCCCGGTCCGAGGACTTCTGGGCGTCCTGGGCGGTGTGGGCAATAATGACACTTGAGGCTTGGCTGCGAGCCCTTTCGAGTTATACTGCCGCCCGATAGTGGAGGCCTGCGCCGATGGACGATCTGCGAAATAGCCTGACCCCGAAAGATGGCGATGCGCCAGCGTTGGCTTCCTACGAGGCGCCGCGCCTCACGCCAATCGGAAATCTCCGCGACATTCTGGCCGGCCTCGGCAGCCAACCTTGCGAAGGAATGGCGCAAGCACCGGCGACCGGCGGCGACACGCCGCCTCCGGCCGGTGATGGCACGTGCGGGGAGTAACGAGCGCCCTTTCCTGTTTTCTCGAGACCTTTCGCGTTCTGCGGATCGCACGAGAGGTCGATCGTCGGCGTTTGCTTTCGGGCCCGGCACCATTGCTGGCCGAGCTGAGAGCGCGTGGCCGCCGCGGGGTCGTTCGGTCCCCTGAACAGCGTCGGGCCTTGAAGACCGCCATTCGCGTCGTGGATGCCGCGTTCCCGGGTGGCGGCAACTGCTATCGGCGGGCGCTCTTCGAGGTGGCACTCGATCCGACCGCGGCTGGCGAGCCTCTGCACATGGCGTTGCGTGAGCACGGCGGCCCGCAATCAGGACACGCCTGGCTCGGCGGCACGCCCGATACGAACGATACCTACGACGCGGTCTTCGTCGCGTAAGCGCGCGCCGCCGCGACGAGGCGTTCGACGCCCTGAGGCGTGGCGAGCTCCCAGCGCCCGATGAAGCCCGAGATCCGGTAGCACTCTCGCGCGTGACGGCGCCAGCTCTCCGGATCGTCGGCGCCCAGGAAGTTGTTACTCATGAGCGCGAGGGCGCCCTCGAGCGGAGAGAGCGGCCGCCGCTGAAGGGAGTCGCCTACGCGCCTCGACCGATCGACGAACCAGATCGCGTCGAGTGAGCGCGTCGCCGCGCCTTCCAGCAGGCTATCCAGCCGATCACAGTCAGCCTCTCCGAAGGTCGCCAGGCGGGAGCAAGTCTCGTCGGCCCAGTCGTGCGCGCGTCGCTCGCCGTCCAGGGCGATCGTGGGCGTCGGATGCCCCGGCGCGAGCAGGAGCAGATCCTCCGCGAGCAACGGTCGGCCTGCCTTCGCGAAGGCGCGCGCCGTCGTCGTCTTCCCGGCGCCGCTCGGACCCGCGAACGCGGTGACGCCCTCTGAAAGCACGCACGCCGACGCATGGAGAACCGGAGTACCGCGCAGGTACAGCAGCTTCGGTGTCACGCCCCTGACGTAGTCGAGGAGTCGGAACCGCAGCGCGTCGCCCGGCGACGCGCGACGGATCCACTGCCCATGGCCGTCGATCGTCAGAACGGGTGTGCCTTCGTCTTCGAGCAGATAGCCGTCGCCCTGGCGCTTGTAGCGGAACGGGCCGGCGATCGGGCTGCGGACCGGTGTTTTAGCGAGGTCGGCGCGCACGGCTTCGACCAGCGATAGCGCCTGCTCGGCGCGGATCTCGAGCGAAGCAGCAACCAGCGCTGCGGCTTCGGCGCTCGAGTCGGTCGCCTGCAGCGCGAGGCAAACCTTCGTCGCGGTTCCGTTGAGCTGGAAATAGCTTCCGGTCGCCAGGTCGATCAAGACGCCTTCGTCACCGAAGGTCTCGATGCCGAAGCGATCGCGGAACACGAGGTCGTCGGCCACGGCGGGCGTCAGTCCGAGCGGTCTGCCGATGGCGTCCGGCGGATGGAGACCAGTCCGGCCGAGGAGAGCTGTTCAGCGAGCGCGACGACGTCGCGTTCGATCACGTCCGCGGCAACGTCGTATCGACGGCGCAGGATTTCACACGCGGCGCGCAGCGTGGTGCTGGCGTCCATCAGCGACCACAGCGCGGCGCCGACGCGGTTCAGCTCCCAGCAGCCGCCGCTGACGACGTCGACCAGCAGCGCGCCATCCGGAGTCTCGCGTGCCAGCACGTCCGCGCGGCGGATCGGCGTGCCGTCGAGATCGGGGCCGTTCATTTCGCACGCAGCTTACCCCACGATTTCGCGGCCCGCTGCGAATCGCGGGGATCACGTCATGCTAGATTCGCCGCCCGATGGAGGGGATTCGCGCGATCGACCGGCTCGGGGCTGCGATCGAAGAGGCATGGCGGGCGGCGAACTACGACAAGGCGCGGTTTCCCCAGATAGCCACCGAGGCCCTGGTCGCGGCTCGGCTGCCCGATGAGGTTCGTCCGGACGATCTGATCGGATGGGCTCTCCGCTCGCCGTCGCTGCCGCACCAGCGGGATATGGCGTCGAAGTTTGGCCAGCCGCCGCTCACGCTGTTTCGGGCGCCGCGGTTCTACATCGATGCGCTGCACTGGATCGACGGTTCGACGACCGTGCATCAGCACGGCTTCTCGGGCGCCTTTCAGGTCCTGGCGGGCTCGAGCATCGAGACGCGCTACGCCTTCGAGCGGCGCCGCTCGTTCGATGGCCACTTCGTTCTCGGCGACTTGCACGTCGTCGGGACGTGCTTCCATTCCGCCGGTGACGCCACACCGATCGAGGCAGGCCCTCGGGGCCTGACGCATGCGCTGTTCCATCTCGACCGGCCGTCGATCTCGATCGTCGTGCGAACGTTTCACGACGGCGATGCCGGGCCACAATTCAACTACTACAAGCCTGGAATCGGCGTCGATCCCTTCTTCGTCGAAGACTCACGCGACCGCGCGCTGCAGGTGGTGAACTTCCTTTGCACCGTTGCCCATCCGGACCTGGAACGATTCGTCGGTGACTACATCGCGCGCTCCGACCTTCACACGGCATATCGCGTGCTGGAAGTGTGTCTCAACATCGCCGATCGCGGACTGTTCGAAAGGCTCGTTGGCCGCGTTCGTGATGACAGCGCGATCGACGCGTTTCGTGCGTCATTCGAGGAGCGTCGGCGCCTCGCGTTCCTGTACAGCCGCCGCGCGCTCGTGAAGGACGCCGAGCTGCGCTGCCTCCTCGGGATCTTGTTGATCGCGCCGGGGCGAAAGGAGGCGCTCGCGTTCGTCCGACAGCGAATGCCCGATGTCGACCCGGCGCAGCAGACCGCCCGCTGGCTCCGTGCCCTGTCCCAGGTGAACGTCAAGCTGCAGGCCGCCGGTCTTCCCTGGCAGCCGAATCTGCTGGGGCTGCCGGAGTTCGACGATCGTCTCGAGCAGGCGGTCGCCGCGGTGCTGGCCGGTGAGGAAAAGCCAACCGATCCGACGCAGGCGACGGCGCTTTCGCAGCTGAAGACGCTGCCGGCGCTCGCCGCGTTGTTCAACTGACGATGAACGCCGAAGCGCAGAGTCCGCAGTCGTCGTTCGCGCAGAAGGGCTACGCGCTCGTCCGCGGGATGCTCGGCGCCCGCGTTTCGGAGTTCCTGTTCAGTTACGCCGTGAAAGCGGCAGCGTCGGGGGTTGCCAAGAATGGTGACCGTCAGGTGCCGGGTACGCCCGTCCTGGAAAAGGATCCGATGATGGAAGCCCTGCTGGAGATGTTGCTCCCGCGGGTGGAAGCGGAGTCCGGAATGCGGCTCCTTCCGACGTACTCGTACTTTCGTCTCTACAAGCGAGGCGATGTCCTGCGGCGCCACACCGACAGGCCTGCGTGCGAAACGAGCGTCACTTTGAACCTCGGCGCCGAGGCGCCGCGTCCCTGGCCCATCTGGGTCGAGGCGCGTTCCGGGGCGCAAGCGTTCGATCTGATGCCCGGCGACGCGCTTCTCTATCGCGGGATCGAGCTCCCGCACTGGAGGGAGGCGTTCGACGGCGATCGCATGGCGCAGGTCTTCTTGCACTACGTCGATCGAGACGGACCGCATCGGGATTGGGCCTACGATAAGCGGGCGGGCCTGGCCCTCTCGGCGGCGTCGCGGCGCATCCTCCAGCAGCTGGCCGGGTCAGGTTGACCGCCGACGTGGCGGTTCCGCGCGGTTCACGGCGTCCACAAAGACGCTGTCGGCGAGGCGAGAGAGACCTGGCCACACGGCGCTGAGGCGACAGAGCGCCTCCGACGCCTGGACGACGGCGGCGCTGGACGGCTTGAGCAGGTCCAGGTCGGTCGCGCGCGCATTGAGCGAAAGGAATCCATCCACGCTGACGGTGGTGGGACCGACCAGCTCGGTGAACGTTCGGCGCAGCTCGGCTGGCGTCCAGTGTCGCACCCGGAAGTGATAGGGCTCGCGGCGCTCGCGCGCGAGCGTCCGGATGCCGCCCTTGATCCGTTCAACGGTGCGATTGGCGAGCTGCCGGATGCCATATCGGTTGGCCATCTGGATCCGGACGAGGCCCCCGGCCCGGCCCACGCGCGCGATCTCTTCCAGCACGTCGCGCGCGACCTGCTTGTCCAGGTGCTGCAACACGGAGTACGAGAACACGACGTCCGCCGTTCGATCGCGAAAGGGAAGGTGGCGCGCGTCGGCGACGAGAAAGTCGACATGTACGCCGAGCTGCCGGGCGACCCTGGCTCCGGCGAGCACGGCGTCCAGCGATGGATCGATCGCGACGGCGCGATACCCGAGCTGCGCCGCCGCCAACGCCCACCGGCCCCAGTTGGACCCGACGTCCAGGAAGATGCGGTCGTCTCCTGGAGGTAGCTTCAGCGCCGGCAACGGGTATCGCGCGAGGGGCGTCTTGCAACCGCGATACAGGTTGCCGCACGTCGCGACGAGCGATCCTTCGACGAACCAATCCACGGTGTTCGCTTTCAGCGGCGCGGCTGCCGCGGGATCAGACGAAAGGCGAGCGACGTCCGTCGGTGTCGTTCGCCACAGGTCGTGGCCTGGGCCGACGTCGTCGCGCAGCAAGACCGGCACGCCGTGCACGATCGGGAAGTGATGGCCCCTGCCGCACGTACATGACGACTCTGCCCAGGCCAGGGGCTGTCCATCATGAGGACACGCCACGTTCTCTTCGAGCCATCGCGAAGGCCAGGTCATCCCGTCCGCCGGGACGAGCATACCTCCGTGCAGTCGTGTCAGCGCGTCGCGAGGGTGTCGGTCTTGGGCGGTCCACTCGCCGATCGCGATCGCCCCGGGTGGAACCACGACTCCACGAACGCGAGCATCGTCTTCAGCGCCTCGATGCGCATGTAGCGCGCCGACATCCCGAGCGAGCTCGGGACACCAACCGCCACGGCGTCGATGCCCGCCTGCTCGGCCAGGTAGACGCTGCGCGCGGAGTTGACGTCCTGGGTACAGATCACGGCGTCGCGGACGTCGAAGATGCCGGCGGCGCGCTCCATCGTCTCGCGCGTGCGAGAGCCGCCGGCGTCGACCAGGATGTCGGCGGGATCGACACCGCGCTCGCGAAGCCAGTTGCTCATCGCGGTCGTCTCGGGCGACGCGGCGGTCTCGTTGCCCGACACGAGGATCTTCTTCACGCGGCCGCCTCGGTAGAGCATCAGAGCTGTCTCGAGACGACCCTGCAGGTGCACGAAGGGCTTTCCATTGACGACGCGCGCGCCGGGTACGATCGCCACGCTGCGCGCTGGAACGGCATCAACGACTGCGTAGGCGCGCCCATTCGCGGCCCGGGCGACCCAGGCGTTCGAGCCCAGCACCGCGCCAACCAGCAGCAACGCCAATGCGCCGCCGACGAGGCCCGCGCGAAGCAGCTTTCGTCGGACAGCGCCCCTCATTCCTCCTGAAAATCGGGAGAACGGCGCGCGCGCTTGAACGTGAGGCGTCGGATTCAGCGCGGCCGAGCGCGCGTCAATGCTTTGGCGTGTAGTACGTGCGCGCGGGGGCGGGCGGGGCCTTGGGTGGGCCGTCGTAGGCCTTGAGGAGGCGCTTCTGTTCGGGCGTTCGGAACAATGCCAGGTTGCGCAGGCGCTCGAGCTTGCGCTTGGTGCTCTGGAAGGTGCCGTTCTTCGCCATCAGGTCGGTGACGATGGCGGGCCCGAAGAGGGCGCCGGCCACGGCGAACACCACCACGAACAGGATCACGGCCAGCTTGAACAGGCGCAACCGCACGCCGACCGACATCCCCTCACCTTATCGGAGATTCGGGGCGGCATCTTGAGGTACAGTTTTCCCCTCCCTTCCCCCCAGGAGTTCGCAGCATGAATAGCTTCCGCGCCTCGCTTCTCGCCGTCGCGTCCGCCTGTGCTCTGCTTTCCGCCTGCTCAGGCGGGTCCAGTACGACGGGCACCGCAGGCACTTCGGGCACCGGCACCGCTGGTACGACAGGGAGCGCCGGTACGACGGGCGCCGCCGGCACGACGGGCAGCGCCGGAACGACAGGGAGCGCCGGTACGACGGGCGCCGCTGGTACGAGCGCGACGGGCACCGCGGGCACGACCGGCAGCGCGGGCACGACGGGCACCGCCGGAACATCGGGTAGCGCTGGCACCACGGGCAACGCCGGTACCACGGGCATCGCGGGCACGACGGGCAGCGCCGGCACCGGCGGCGCGACCGGCACCGCAGGCAGCAGCGGCGGCCGTGGCGGCTCGGGCGGCGGCACCGCGGGCACGACGGGCAGCGCGGGCCGCGGCGGCACCACCGGCTCGGCGGGCACGACCGGTGGCGGCGGCAGCGGCGCGTGTCCGACCGGCGCGATCTTCTGCGCCGATTTCGAATCCGGCTCGATCCCGACACAGGCCGTCTACTTCCCGGAGTACCAGCGGACCACGAGCTCGACGTACGTCAGCGTCGACAGCACGGTCGCACACAAGGGCACGCGCTCGCTGAAGGTCACACCGGGCGGCAACTTCAGCTCGATGCTGGGTGTCACGACGGGCACGGCGACGTTCTGGACGCGCGTCTACCTGCGCATGGACGTCGACACCTCGACCGTCAGCGGCCACGACACGTTCGTGCTCGCCACCGACGGAAATGGCGATCCCAACGCCGGGCAGCACGTCCGCATCGGCGAGCACAGCTGCCAGCTGGAGATCAACCGCAAGTCCGACGACAAGGAGATCCTGTCGAACGCCGTCAACGGCGTGAGCAACTACCAGTGCAGCGGCGGTATCACGCCGGTGAAGAACACGTGGTACTGCCTGGAGGTCTTCTACGACGGACCGCGCAGCGAGGTGCGCGTGTTCGTTGACGGCACGGAGAGCACGGCGTTGCACGTGACCGACTGGGGCCCGTACACGTACGGCATGTTCAAGTTCGGGTTCGAGAACTACGGCGGGACGACGCGCAACCTCTGGTATGACGACGTCGCCATCGCGACGCAGCGAATCGGCTGCAACTAAAGCAGCGCAGTCGAGATCGCATCGGCGACCGCGGCGGGCGCCTCGATCGGGATCAAGTGGCCGACGTCGGGGAGCCTCGCGATCGCGCCGGCGCGGTCGTCGGTGGCAGGGACGATGCGGTCGTCGGCGCCGTCGAGCCAGGTGACGGGGCAGGTGAGGGCGGCGAGGCGCGCGCTGACGTCGGTGGCGCGCACGATGTCGAAGTCGGCGCGCGTGACGTCGATGGGCGTCGCCTCGCCGGCGGCGAGGAAGCCGCGGCGCACGGCGGGCCGCGCGCGCGGTGACAGCGCGTGCTCGGCGAGCCAGGCGATGACGGCGTGCGGGTCGTCGCGCAGAAGGCGCGCCAGCTCGGGATCGACGGGCAGGCGCGGCGCCGCCGCGCACAGGATCAGTCCGCGCACCTTGTCGGGCCACGCCAGCGCGGCCTCGATCGCGACCAGCGCGCCCAGCGAATGTCCGACCAGCAGCGACGGACCGAGGCACAGCGTGCCCGCCAGCTCGCCGACGGCGTCGCGGTAGCGCGTCAGCGTCAGTCCCTGCGTGCCATCCAGCGCCGCGCCGTCACCCGCGCTCGGTCCGTGCGCCGGCAGGTCGATCGCGACCGCGTGCCCGGAGCGCGCCACGCGCGCGAGCACCATCATCCAGATCGCCGATGAGGCGCCGGCGCCGTGGATCAGAAGCGCCGACGGGCGGTCGGGCCGGCGCTCGCCGCGCTCGGCGTAGTGGACGCGGCCGGCGTGGGCGAGGGCGACGTAGGGCATCGGAGGCCCCTCACCCTAACCCTCTCCCCGCTCCGCGGGGAGAGGGGATCAGAGCCGCGCGGGCGAGGGATAGAGCCGCGGTGCGAGGGCCGTCAGCCCTTCAGCTTCTTCACTTCGGCGATCAGCGCGGGGATCGCCTTCTCCCACGTGTCGACCAGACCGTAGTCGGCGACCTGGAAGATCGGTTCCTCGGGGTTCTTGTTGATCGCGACGATCACCTTCGAACCCTTCATGCCGGCGAGGTGCTGGATGGCGCCCGAGATCGCGACCGCGATGTAGAGCTGCGGCGCGACGACACGACCGGTCTGGCCGACCTGCAGCTCGTTCGGGACCATGCCCGCGTCCGCCGCCGCGCGGCTCGCGCCGAGCGCGCCGCCCAGCAGGTCGGTCAGCTCCTCGAGCACCTTGAAGTTCTTGCCTTCCTTCATGCCGCGGCCGCCCGACACGACGACCTTCGCCTCGCCCAGGTCGGGACGCCCCGTCTTCTGCGTCGCGTGCAGCGCCACCAGCTCGGCGCCCAGCGCGTCGACCGCGCCCACGGCGACGGCCTCCACGGCGCCCGCCGCGCCGCCGCTGCCCGACGACGGCGGAAATGCCGTCTGCCGCACGCTCGCGACGACCACGTTGCCGCCCACTTCGATCTCCTCGATCGCGTTGCCCGCATACGCCGGCCGCTTGAAACGGTTCGCCGCAAGCACGCCGATCACGTCGGACGCCATGCCCGCGCCCAGCAGCGCCGCCGCCCGCGGCAGGATGTCCTTGCCCGTCGACGACGCCGTGCCCAGCAGCGCGCTCGCGCCCGCCCGCTTGACCGCGTCGACCAGCTGCGGCGCCCACGTCTCGGCCAGCGGCGCCTCCAGCTTCGCGTCGTCGTACACGAGCACGCGCGACGCGTGCTTCGCAGCGTCCGCCGCCGCCGCGCCGAGGCCCTTGCCGATGACGACCGCGACCAGCGGTCCGCCCGACTGCTTGGCCAGCGCCGCGCCCGCCGTCAGCGCCGGCAGCGAAGCCGACCGCAGGCCCTTGTCGTCCGATTCGCAGAACACGAGGACGGCGCCCATCAGATCACCTTCGCTTCGTTGTGAAGCTTCGAGACCAGCTCTTCCACCGACGCGACCTTCACGCCCGCCTGTCGCTGCGGCGGCGCCTCGTACGCGTTGACCTTCATCGTCGGTGTCGCGTCGACGCCCAGCTCGGCGAGCGTGACGTCTTTGATCTCCTTCTTCTTCGCCGCCATGATGCCCTTGAGCGACGCGTAGCGCGGCGATTCATCCCACTCGGCGTCCGCGCCCGCGAGCCCTTCGGCCCGCACCGCCTTCTTGCCGATGATGCGCAGGTCGACGGTCACCACCGCCGGCAGCCGCACGCGCTTCTCCTCGACGCCCGCATCCACCTCGCGCGTGACCGTCGCGCTCTTGTTGTCGGTGGCCAGGCGGATGCTCGCCAGGAACGTCGCCTGCGGCCAGCCGAGCAACCCTGCCAGGATCTGCCCCACCTGGTTCGAATCGCCGTCGACCGCCTGCTTGCCCAGCACGACCAGATCCGGCTTCTCGCGCTCGACGACCGCCTTGACGACGCGCGCGACCGCCCAGGCGTCCAGCGTCGCGTCGTCGCCGCCGACGAGGATCGCTCGGTCGGCGCCCATCGCCAGAACGCCCCGCAGCTGCTGCTGGACGTCCTTCGGTCCGATGCTGAGCGCGACGACTTCGCCCGATCGCGCGCCGCCCTTGCCGGCCTCGGTCAGTCGCAGCGCCGTCTCGACGGCGTATTCGTCGAACGTGTTCAGCTGCCAGCTTGCCGCAGCCAGGTCGATCTTGCCGCCGCCGAACTTCAACTTGTGCTCGGGATTCGGCACCCGCTTGCACGTCACCAGGATTTTCACGCCAGTGATTGTAACTGCTCGATCGCGTCGAGCGAAGGCCGGCTTCGCCGGCCGGAGCTCATCGCGGGAGGGTTTGGGAACCCTTTGAGGGTTCCCATGTCAACCGACCGCGAGCCTGAGCGCTTCTTCCAGGCAAAGCAGGATTTCGTCGTCGATATCCACGAGATAGACGGTCGCGGG
>Ga0207661_10003187_pt1 | contig 11374 bp, 10 predicted proteins | sample KBSC713LmetaG_FD_184337 | JGI IMG/M metagenome (GOLD analysis project Ga0207661, IMG submission 184337) | Corn rhizosphere microbial communities from Kellogg Biological Station, Michigan, USA - KBS C7.1-3L metaG (SPAdes) (version 2) | ecosystem: Host-associated > Plants > Roots > Rhizosphere ... | reverse complement strand
AACACGGGCAGTCGCTGAATCCGGCGCTGCACCAGCAGGTGGCGCACCTCATCGATGCCGGTGTCCTCACTGACGCTGATCACCGAGCGGGTCATGACCTCCTCGGCCGTGCGGCCGGTCCGGGCCAGCAGGTCAAACTCGCTGATCAGGCCGACCACCGCGCCTGAGCCGTCGACGACGGGCGCCCCACTGATCCGGTTGTCCCGCAGCACGGCCGCGACATCGGGCAGCGACATACCTTCGGTCACGCTCACCACCGGCGCGGTCATGATGTCCTTGACCTTCACGACGCTCCCGCTCCCGTGAGCTTGCCGGATGCCACGCCGAGGACGTCGAGAGCCTGGCGGACCATCTGGTGGGTGAATCCCCACTCGTTGTCGTACCAGCTCATGACCTTGACCAGGGTGCCGTCCACAACGCGGGTCATCGCCGCGTCGACCACCGACGCCCGGGGGTCGCCGATGATGTCGCTGGAGACGATCGGATCCTCCGCGACGCCGAGAATGCCGCGGTACCGGTCGGTCTGCGCTTCCTCGCGCAGCACATCGTTGACCTCGGCGGCGGTCGTCGGGCGGGTGGACACGAATACGATGTCGGCGATCGACCCGACCGCCAGAGGAACCCGCAGCGCGACCCCGTCGAATCGATCGACCAGGTCCGGCAATGCCCGCGTGGTGGCCAGAGCCGCACCGGTCGAGGCGGGCAGCATGTTGAGCGCACCGGCGCGCCCGCGCCGGAAATCCCGGTTCGGACCGTCGATGAGCTGCTGGCTGGAGGTGTAGGCGTGCACCGTGGTCATGATGGCGTGCTGGATGCCGATTCGCCGGTGCAGCACCTCGACCACTGGGGCGATGCAGTTGGTCGTGCAGCTGGCGCAGGAAATGAGCTGATGGTCCGGCGCCGCACGGTTGACGCCGTGCACCACGGTCGCGACGGTGTCGGTGCGGGCCGGCGCTGACACGATCACGAACCGTGCCCCGGCGGTCAGATGCCGGGCCAGATTCTGCTCGTCACGCAGTGCTCCCGTGCATTCGAACACCAGGTCGACACCCAGCTCGGCCCACGGCAGCTCGGCCGGGTCCCGGCGCGAATACACGGGTATCGACCGGTCGCCGACCACCAGATTGTTCCCGTCGACGCGGACCGGTCGGTGGTAGCGGCCGTACACACTGTCGTAGCGCAACAGGTAGGCCAGATTGTCGGCCGGCACGACGTCATTGACGGCCGCGAGGTCCACCCCATCGGTGTCGAGCAGGACCTTCAGCGTTGCCCGGCCAATGCGCCCCAAACCGTTGATGGCCACCGTCGGCATCGCAGCACCGCCTTCCTGAGGCGCAGACCGCGCCATCCACACCGTCGTCACCGAGCCGGCCATGCCGGAACGGTCTCACGCCGATGCTTTCCCACCGGCCCCGCCAGTGGGCAGAGCCGCGGCCGGTCAACTCGATCGATGCAACCTGCTGACGGTCGGCAACGTTCGCAGCAGGACGGGGTTTAACCCACCGGCCTTTTTTACCACGGCCATAGTATATAATGAGGGTAATTGACGTCCGGTGCAAGAGCAGCGGGAGGTGAGCAGGACGGCGGTGCAGGTGGGCCGGGTCTACGATCCGGCGAGCGCGACCGATGGTGTCCGTGTCCTGGTTGACCGGTTGTGGCCGCGTGGGCTGACCCGCGACAAGGCCGCCCTCGACGAGTGGTGCAAGCAGATCGCACCCTCGACAGAATTGCGTAAGTGGTACAGCCACGATCCGCGGCGGTTCACGGAATTCCGCCGCCGCTATCAGCGCGAGCTCGTCGGCCCGGAACAGGCGGCCGCCCTGGCGCATCTGAAGGAGCTCGCCAGCGGGACGACGCTGACATTGCTGACGGCGAGCAAGGACGTCGCGATCAGCGAGGCCACCGTCCTGGCCAAGTTGATCGATCAGGAGCCGCGGTAGTCGTCGCGATCGTCGGGAACGGCGCGGCGGCGGCACGATGAGGAGGACGGTATGGTGAGCACCGGCCGGTTCGACGTCGCCTCCGTCAAAGCGGCGGTCGCCGTGGCGATCCGGGCGCCGTCGATCTACAACACGCAGCCCTGGCGGTGGGAGCTCGGGCCGCACGGGCTCGATCTGCGGGCCGATCGTGCCCGCCAGCTCGCGGTGGTCGACCCGGACGGGCACTCGCTGCTGATCAGCTGCGGCGCCGCGCTCACGCTGGCCGGGTATGGGTTGCGGGCGGCCGGCTGGACCGTCGACGTCGCCCGGCTGCCCGACCCTGACGACTCCGACCTGCTGGCGCGAATCCGGCCGACCGGCCGGATCGAGCCGTCCCCGCTCGACCTTGACCGGGTCGCGGCGGCCCGGCGCCGCCACAGCGATCGGCGCCCGTTCGGCTCCGATCCGGTTCCCGCCGAAGTGATCGACATGTTGCGTGCCGCGGCCGGCGAGCCCGGGGTGTACGTCCACTTTCCCGTCCACCGCGAGGAGTACGTCCAGCTCGCCGTCGCCGTCTCGCACGCCGATCACATCCAGCGGCAACAGGCCGACTATGCCGAAGAACTCGCGCGCTGGGTTCGCCCGGACGCCACGTCGGCCGACGGCGTTCCCGTCACCGCCGTGCCACACGTCAGCGGCGCGCATCCCCGGCGCAGCGACGTCGCCCTGCGCAACTTCGAGGTGGCAACGCCGGGCCTGCAGATCATCGACCTGGACGTCGACGAGCATCCACTGCTCGCGGTCGTGCTCACCACCCAGTTCGGCCCGCGCGGGCACCTCCAGGGCGGCGAGGCGATGATGCGGCTGATGGTGGAGGCCGAACGGCTCGGGCTGGCCACCTGCCCGCTGAGCCAAGCCGTCGACCTGCTCGCCTTTCGCGCCCGGCTCCGGACGGTGATGGGCTGGGCCGACTATCCACAGATGCTGCTCAGACTGGGCATCGCGCCTTCGACCGCCCCACCACTACCCACTCCCCGCCGGCCGGTCACCGACGTGCTCAGCACCCCGAACGCGTAGCCAACCTCGCAAGGAGACCCCGTGGAGCGGTCATCGCTGACCGCCCTCGCGCGGCAACAACTCGACCTGGAGGCCATTGAGGACACGGCCGTCCTCCTCACCGTGGCCAAGCTCCGCTGATCGCGGGAGAATGGTCGCTGTGAAGATCGGCGTGGTCGGGGTCGGCGCGGTCGGTTCGGCTACCACCTTGTCGCTGCTCGCCCGCGGGCTCGCCCGCGAGATCGTGCTGGTGGATCGCAACGCGACCCGGGCGCAGGCGGTGGTGCTCGACATGCGATACGGCACGCCGCTGGTCCCGCCAGTGAACCTGCGCGCCGGCGGCCATGACGACCTGGCCGGGGCCGACCTGCTGATCGTCACGGCGGGGGTGAACGAGGCCGCCGGTGGGGCCACCGACCGGAACGACCCGGTGGGCCGGCTGCGGCTGCTGGACCGCAATGTCGAGATCTACCGAGACCTGATCCCGCGACTGGTCGCGGCCGCACCGGAGGCCACCATCATGGTGGTCACCGACCCGCCCGACCCGCTGGCCGAGCTGACCCGGGCACTGGCCGGGCACGACCGCGTGTTCTCGACCGGGACCGTGCTCGACAGCTTGCGCTTCCGTGTCCATCTCGGCGATCACCTGGGAGTGTGCGCCGCCGATGTGCAGGCGTTCGTGATCGGTGAGCACGGCACCAGCCAGGTGCTGCTGTGGTCGTCGGCCACCGTCGCCGGGGTGCCGGTGCTGGACCTCCTCACCGCGCAGGGCAAGTCCGTCCAGGAGATCCGCGATCAGATAGCGACGGAGATCCGCTACGCCAACATCAACATCATCGAAGGGATCGGCGCCAGCCAGTACGGCATCGGCGCAGTCAACGCCCGGCTGGCCGAGGCCGTGCTGCGCGACGAGCAAGCCGTGTTCACCGTCGCCGCATACCACCCCGGACACAAGGTCACTCTGTCGCTACTGTCAGTGCTGGGCCGCGCCGGGGTGACCCAGATGCACCACCCGCGGCTGACGGAGCCGGAACGGGACGCGCTGGAAGAAAGCGCACGCATCCTGCGGCGCGCTGTCGAAAGAATCCTGTGATCGCCGGCGCCTCGAGCTCGTCCCGGGAACCCACCGTCCACACAGGCCAGACAACACGGGAGGGGCGTGAACCCCTAACCGGCTGATCCGTGGTGGCGCGCTTGGCGTGCCTGTTCCCGAACGGCCGGCACCACCTCCGCGGCGAACCGCGGCAAATCGTCCGGCTGCTCACCCCACAGCACGAAGGTGTCGAACCCGAACCCGATCGCCAGATCGGTCAGCTCGTCCACCCACTGATCGACCGGTCCGCGCAGCACTCCGGTGCTGGCGCCATCGGTGATCGTGCCGTTGACGTTGAGGATCCGGCGGATCGCGCCCGGTTCACGCCCGGCGGACCCGGCCGCGTCGTCGAGCCGAGCCGTCATCTCGCCAAGCGAGCGCAGATCGCCCCGGAACGACGGCACCCAGCCGTCTGCGCTGCGTCCGGTCAGCGCCAACGCGCGCGGGCCGTACACCCCGAGCCAGATACCGATGGGGTGCGCCGGCACCGGGCCGGACTGCGCTCCGGCCAGCCGATAGTGCTCTCCGGTGAAGCGCAGGTTGCGCTGACCGCTCCAGATCAGTCGGATAACCTCGATCGCCTCACCAAGGGCGGCCAATGCCTCGCCGGGAGCACGCCGCGGACCACCGAACGCCTCGATGGCGTCCCAGAACCCACCCGCACCGAGGCCCAGCTCGAAGCGACCGCCGCTGAGCACGTCCAGACTGGCGGCCGCTTTCGCCAGCACGGCGGGCGGCCGAAGCGGCAGGTTGGCCACGTCGGGCAACATCCGGACCCGCGAGGTCGTCGCGGCGATCATGCTCAGCAGCGTCCAGGTATCGACGTACCGACGCTGGTACGGATGGTCCTGCACCGCCACGTAGTCCAGCCCCAGCCGCTCCACCTGCTGGGCGGTAGCCAGCAGCGGGTCGGCGGCGGCCGGGACGAGGAAGTACCCGAATGACAACTCACGGCCATAGTCGGTCATCTGACCCCTTCCGGAGTTGGTGGTCTCGGCGCACGCTAACCGTGTGCGGTGGGTTCGCCGGCGGTGGACTCCGCGCGGCGCAGTGTCCCGGCGTGTGCCCGGGCGGACGGGTCGCGGCGGACCTTGACGAGGCTCGCGACCGTGGTTACGGCCAAGACCCCGAGGATGACCGCCAGCGATATCCCGATCGGGATCTCGGGCACTCGGTCGTCGAGGGTGTGCCCGTAGTGGAGGATCAGCTTGACGCCGATGAACGCCAGCACGAGCGCGAGGCCTGTGGACAGATAGACGAGGCGATCGAGCAGACCCTTGACCAGGAAGAACAGGGCACGCAGGCCGAGCAGGGCGAAGGCGTTGGCGACGAAGACGATGTAGGGCTCCCCGGTGACGCCGAAGACCGCCGGGATGGAGTCCAACGCGAACAGCAGATCCGTGCTGCCGATGGCAACGAGAACGACGAACAGCGGCGTGGCCATACGGCGCCCGTCGAGCCGCGTGACGAGCCGGCCGGATACGTACCCGTCAGTGATCGGCAGCAGCCGTCCGGTGAGCCGTACCAGAAAATTATCCTTGATGGTGGGATCCTCGTTGCGGTGGCGGAACAACTGGATCGCGGTGACCACCAGCACCAACCCGAAGACCAGGAACATGAACGAGAACAGCCGCAGAAGCGTGGCTCCGAGCGCAATGAAGATCGCCCGCATGACCAGTGCAAGAATGATCCCGAACGTCAACGCCTTGTGCTGGTAGCGTTCCGGGACCGCGAACGTCGTCATGATGATGACGAAGACGAAGAGATTGTCGAGCGACAGGCTTTTCTCGACGATGTACCCGGCGAAGTACTGGACGCCGAACCCGCCGCCGGCCAGGGCGCCGAACACCACTCCGAACGTGATCGCCACACCCACGTAGAACAGCGACCACGCGACCGCCTCACGGAATCCGGGCATGTGCGGGCGGGCCGCCGCCAGGCCGAGATCGAGAACAAGCAGCCCCACAATCAAACCGACCGTGATCACCCATCCGGCCAGGCCCACATCCAGCGTCATGTGCTCATGGTTTCGGTGCCGAAAGGATTCCGCCAATTGAGCGTCTCCGGCACGTCGCGCCCGCGTTCCCCATGCCCATGGTGGTCACGACCCGTCGCGACCACCATGGGCGATGAGGACGGGGCAGTCGGCCTGGTGCAGCAGGTGCATTCCGACCGAGCCGAGCAGCAGGCCGGCGAAGCCGCCGCGTCCGCGGGAACCAACCACCACCAGCTGGGCCTCGTGTGAGAGGTCCACCAGTATCGATCCGGCTTGGCCGGTGGCCAAGGTCTGGTCGACCTGAACTGCGCGATGCTGGTCCCGCCAACGCGCAACCGCCTGACTGAAATCGCGTTCGACGTCCGCGCGGAGCTGCTCGTCGTCGAAGAACGGCGCCGCGGCCTCCGCGCCGAGACCGGTGAACGGCCCCTCGTAGGCGAACACGATCGTCACAGCGCAGCCGCGGGCGGCGGCCTGTTCGAACGCCAGGTCGACCGCCAGATGCGACGACGCGGAACCGTCGACCCCGACCACGACGGGTCCATCGGCGGCGTCGGAACGGCCGCGAACGATCGCTACCGGGCATCGCGCATGCAAGGCAACTTGCTGGCTCACCGACCCGGCCAGCAGGCCGGCGAGCCTTCCGCGGCCATGACCGCCGACCACCAGGCACGACGCGCTGTGAGAGGCGTCCAAGAGCACGCCGGCTGGGTCGCCGAGCACCGGCCGGCCATCGATCGCCAGCTCCGGCCCGACCTCGCGGGCGTTCGCCAGTGCCTCCTGCACGGTCCGTTCCGCCTGCTTCCGCTGGGCGCGCTCCAGCTCGGGACTGACGATCGGGCGGATTCCGAAGATGACACCGGTGTAGGCCGACAACACCGACAACGTCGTGCCCCGGCGGGACGCGTCGAGCGTTGCCCACCGCAGTGCGGCACGACTGGGCGCCGAGCCGTCGATCCCGACGATCACCCTGCCTGAATCCATATGCGTCTCTCCCAGCGTCAGCCGCGGCGCCGGGCCCGGCTCGCACATCCTCCGTCACCTACCCGGGCAAGGTCCAGTTACACGCGAGGTCTGCTCGCCGACGTCGCGGCGGGCGGTCATCGCGCCAGTTGATCAGGAGACCCGCTCGGCGGCGGACACCATGGAGACTGACGGCTGCGCGGTGCCGGAACTGCCATACTGCAGGTCGGCGGCGGCACGCCGCCGTCAGGGAGGCGAGCAGCGTGGGTGCATCTGAACTCGACGTTATGCCGGCCGCGTTCTTCGGTCATGGAAACCCGATGAACGCGCTTGAGGTCAACCGCTACACAACGGCATGGCGGGCGTTCGGCGCCGCGGTTCCCCGGCCCCGCGCAATTTTGGTGATCAGTGCCCATTGGTACGTGAACGCGACCGCGGTCACGGCAATGCCACAGCCACGCACCATCCACGACTTCTACGGTTTCCCCCGCGCCCTGTTCCAGGTGCAATACCCCGCGCCGGGGCTGCCCGAGCTGGCCGAGGAGATCAGCGAGATCGTCAAACCGACCTGGGTCGGCGCCGACCACGACAGCTGGGGCATTGACCACGGCACCTGGTCAGTGCTCCTGCACGCGTTCCCCGACGCGTCCATCCCGGTCGTTCAGCTCAGCATCAACGCAGACAAGCCACTGGACTATCACCTGAATCTGGGGGCCAAGCTCGCCGCGTTACGGCAGCGCGGCGTCCTGATCGTCGCAAGCGGCAACGTCGTTCACAACTTGCGCGCCATGAACTGGAGTCTCACGGACGACGGGTACGACTGGGCCCAGCGATTCAGTGACGACTCACGGACCCGGATGCTCAGCGCGCCCACCCAGTTCGCAACCCTCGACGCCCACCGCGACTACCGCAACGCCGTGCCCACACCCGACCACTTCATCCCGGCCCTCTACTTCGCCGGGCTGGCCGGTGCCGACTCCGCGCCGGACATGAACGTCCTGGTCGACGGCTACGCATACGGCTCGTTGTCGATGACGGCCTACACCCTTGGCCTGGGTGGCCTACCGGCCCCAGGCACGGGCGAGGACGACAGCGGCTCACCGCAGCCACCCGCCGACCTGCCACCGGACGGCTCCAACATCTGAGTCAGGCGGTCGCCGCGGCGCCGTCGGGCATGATCACTCCTCGTCTACGCCTTCAGGCGGAACAGGACCTCGCCGGCTCGGGGCACCACCATCGTGTCGGCGTCGGCGGTAAACGTCGTGATATCCACGGTTGCCGGGTCGAGGTACCCGAGGTTCACCGAGCGGCACACGTTTTCCGGGATTCCGGTCGCGAGCGTGACCTGCACCCGCAGGTTTTCCTCGCCGGTCCGGTCGTCGTAGGTGCCGGCTCCGCGCAGGTGCGTCGAGTGCGCGAGCACCCCCCAGTGGACGTGCGAGAACCGGTCCCACTGCTTCACGAAGTAGTCGCGGCAGTGATAGCCGATGTCGTAGATCTCCTTGTGGGTCGAGGAGATCTCGGTGATGTGCGGCGCGTAGAGGATCACCTCGCCGCCGTTGGCGACCACCGGCTCGAGCTTGTAAAAGCCCTTCGCGGCGGTCCAGATCTCGTCATACATCTCCGGGATGATCGACAGCACCCGCCGCACCGGGGCGTCCAAATAGGTGATGTGGCTCGCCGCGCACACCTCGGCGGCCGAGGCCCAGGAGGACCGGGTGTCGCCGAACGACACCGAATGCAGCGGGCTCATCCCGCCGGCGCGGGGTCCGGCGGCCGTAGCGGGCAGCGCCACCCCGACCGCGCTGTCGGCCGCGCCATCGGCGACCTCGGCGGTGACCACACAAATCGCCAGCTTCTCCGACGGGATGAGCGCGGCGCCGTCGTCGATCAATGCGCGGACGGGCGTGATCCCGGTGGTACCAATGATCTCGGCCGAGGTGATCAACGCGCCCAACCAGTGCGACACGTCGATGATCTGCTGACCGCCGACCCCCGGGAAGAAGTACTTGTTACCCCCGGAAATCCCGGCGACCTCATGGGGCAGCACCGGACCCACGACCAAGGCGACGTCGTGCTCGACGACCGCCCGATTGAGCAGGACCGGGACATCCAGGCTCAGCCGGCCGTCGGAGAGCTCGGCCAGGCGGGCGGCCGGGACGGTGCCAAGGTCAGCGAAGGTCTCCGTATCCCACCACTCGTGGTTGACCACGGTCGTGCCGGGATAGGTGTCGACGAGGTGCCCGGGTGCGTAGCCCAGGTGGGCCGCCAGGGCCTCGTCGCTCATTGGTGCGTGGGTGCCGAGTGCCACGACCACGGTGAGCCGGGTGACCCGGCCGTAGAGCGCCGCGTGGACCGCCCGCATCAGCAGTGGTAGGGGGCAGGTGCGCGTGTGGTCGGGCACGAGCACGCACACACTGCGCCCGTCAAACGGGTACGCAGCCAGTTGCTCGATGATGAATGCGCGAACCACTTCCTCGTCAAGGACGGTCGAGGCATCGCCGACGCGCGTCGCGGACGTGGAAAGATCGGCCGGCAGACCACCGATGTACGTCATGAGTCCAGCGTCGGCGGGAAGACGATGCTTGGCAAGTCGGCTCGTGCCGCGGCGCGAGTCGATCTGCCTCGGCGCGGCAGCCGAACTCCATATCGGTGCCCACCCCTCGCGGCTACCAGGACTCGCCCTCGCCTCCGAGGCGCCGCCCGGTGATCAGATCGGCCACCAGCGCCGTCCACCCGGTCTGGTGCGACGCGCCCAGACCGGCTCCGTTGTCGCCGTGAAAGTATTCGAAGAACAGCACGTTCGCCCGCCAGCGTTCGTCGTGCTGGAAACGTTCGACCCAGCCGTAGGACGGGCGGCGGCCGTCCGGGCCGGGTACGAAGAGCGAAATGAGGCGCCGGCGCAGCTCCGCCGCCACGTGGACAAGATCCACGGGCTGCCCCGATCCGGTTGGAAACTCCACCCGAACCCGGTCGCCGTAGTACGTGCCGAGCCGGCCCAGCGCCTCAATCAACAAGTAGTTGACCGGAAACCAGACCGGCCCGCACCAGTTGGAGTTGACCGAGCCGATGTCGGCCTCGGCCGGCTGGTAGTCGGCCGTCCAGGCATTCGTGGCCGTCGTTCGCTGTTGGCGCGACAGCGACCGGATCCCGTACGGCGAAAGGAGCTCGCGCTCATCGAGCACGGTCCGCAACACGGTGGTGAGCTGTTCCTCGGTGACCACGGTGAGCAGGGACCGCCCCGGTTCGGGGGCATGGCGCAGCGATCCCAACCGGTTGCCGCGGGCGTCGGGAAGACCCGGCGGTGAGTGGTCGAGTTGCTGGTCGGGCACCACGGCGACGGCGAAGAGTGGAATGACCCCGACGATCGAATGCATCTTGATCAGCGTCTGCTGGCCGTCGGCCTGATGGATCCGGTCGTAGAAGAACCCGTCCTGCGCGTCCCACAGGCCCAGCGTGGTCAACGCGTGCGCGATCGCCCCGAAATGGTCGAGGTACGTTTGCGTGTACGGCTCGTACGCTGGATCGGCGACGGCCAGTTCGCTGGCGATGTGCAGCATCGACAGGCTGTAGAACGCCATCCACGCGGTGGCGTCGGCCTGATCCAACTCGATGCCGGCCGGCGGGTTGGACCGGCTGAACGGGACCACGTTGTCCAAACCGAGGAAGCCGCCGCTGAAGAGGTTGTTGCCATCGCGGTCCTCCTGGCGCAACCACCAAGCGAAGTTGCTGTGGAGCCGATCGAAGATCTGCGTGAGGAACCGGCGGTCCCGGCTGCCGTCCAGGCGGTAGACCTTCATCGCCGCCCACGCGTGCACCGGCGGGTTGAGGTCGCTGAACTCCCACTCGTAGGCCGGCAGGTCGCCCTCGGGCTGCTGGAACCGGTCCAGGCACAGCAGCCGCAGCTGATGCTTGGCGAATGCGGGGTCGACGTGCGCCAGCACGACGGCGTGGAACGCCAGATCCCAGGCGGCGAACCACGGATACTCCCAGGTGTCCGGCATGCAGAAGACGTCCGCCGAACGCAGGTGCCGCCAGTCGAGGTTGCGCCCGGGCGGATGGTGCCGCCGGTCGGGCGGCGGGGCCGGTTGTCCCGGGTCGCCGTCGAGCCACAGCGCAACGTCGTACGGGTAGTACTGCTTGCTCCAGAGCAGGCCCGCGAACGCTTGCCGCATCACGGCCGCCTCGTCGGCCGTGGCGTCGGCGGGAGTCAGCTCAGCGTAGAACTCGTCGGCCTCCCGCCGCCGCCGCGTCATCAGCTCGTCGAACGATGACCCCGACCACGCCGCACCGTCCCCGGCACCCGGGCCGGCGCCGGCCAGGGCCGGCTTGTCGGTCGGGGCCGGC
>Ga0207661_10003186_pt1 | contig 11380 bp, 23 predicted proteins | sample KBSC713LmetaG_FD_184337 | JGI IMG/M metagenome (GOLD analysis project Ga0207661, IMG submission 184337) | Corn rhizosphere microbial communities from Kellogg Biological Station, Michigan, USA - KBS C7.1-3L metaG (SPAdes) (version 2) | ecosystem: Host-associated > Plants > Roots > Rhizosphere ... | reverse complement strand
CTTCACCTTTGCGAGCGCGTCTTGGACTCGTTGCCGTAGTGGCGAGCCACTACCAATGAATGGGTATGCCTGTTCAAGTAACTCCACCAGCGGTTGCTGCGCTGTGGCTATGTCCTTGTCGCTCATCCATCTGTAGCCATCTACTTCACCGCGCAAACCTTTGTTTTCCTCGCGCAATTCCTTTGTGGCTTCGGCTATGGCTGCGTCGAGTGCTTTTCTGTCATGCAATCTCATGCCAGTGTAGCATTTCCCTAATAACTCAACAAGCGACTGGCACTCCTTCTCCACGTATTCGTTGAGGATGGTGGTGTCGGGCTTTTCGAGAAAATCCAAAGCAAGATCGGTGTCGCCCCTTTCAATTTCGGTCATAGCTGCTTTCATCGCCGCCTGTGCCGCCGCCAACTGCTCGCGGAGTTGCTGGATTTCCTGATGCTTGCGATGATTCTCATGCGCTAAACGGTCACAATTCGCCTCGGCTGATTCCAAAGCCTCCTGCTTGCTGGACGTGGGTTGAGGATTCGTGTCGTTCCAATTCATTGTCATTCCAAGACTCATGTGCGCCGAGTTGCTTCGGTCTGGTTTGTCTGCCGTAGCCGCGCCTGCGTCGGGTTGGACGGTTGGCGGTTCGTCGGGTTTGGATGCGGGTCGTCCGAGAGCTTGGGCGGCTTTCACGGCGGCTTTGAGGTCGGTCTTTCGTGTTAGTTCTTGCACCTTCTGGCAGACGGAGAGGATGATCGGAAATGTCCTTCCCTTGCTTAATGGCAATGGCTCAAAGATTTCGTCTGCCGCTTCCCTCGCGAGTTGTTCAAGCTCGCTCGCCGTGGAGGTGGGTTTCATTTTGTTTTCGCGTGCTGCGGTCTCGTCACGCACTATTCCGTTCCATTCGCTATCCCAAGGCACGAAGCATTCGCGTCGAATTTGTCCGATGTTGTCGCTTGTGATTGCGACCTTATCCAGCCATTCAGTTAGTTCTTGTTTCATATTTGGTTGTCCTGCGGGTTGCTGTTCTGGTTCTGGTGTGGGTAACACAATCCTGTTGCCAACTTGGAACCCTGTCTCTTTTCTCAAAATACTTCCTCGCTTTCTTGTTTCGTTCATAACCGCCTCTGGTATGGCCCCTTCCAATCTCTAGGCATAATCACTGTTCGCTTATCTGCTTGGTAGAGAGTGCCTTGATTTCCGATTCGAGGAGTTGGCATCTGGCCGCTAGGTGATAGAGGGCGTGCCTGAGTTGTGCGACGGTCTTGGCTCCGTTGATGTCGTTCCACAGCGTCACACTGCCGTCTCCGCTCATTATCCACTCTCTACCCAGGCGCTGCACGCGAACTGAGGACCGCTTCGACGCGCCGTTTCGTGGCGCAGGTTTATTCGTTTTGGATTTTGTCATCGTCTTATTCCCCTTCTTCGTTGCGTTTTGAAAGTGCGGTTGAGCGGTCCTCAGTCGGTGAGCTTTTCGTTAGGACTGCTCGGAATTTGCGAGGGCATCACTTATCGCCTCTTTCACTTCTAGCAACGCGACATATACCGCCGTGTTGATTCCGTATGGATCATTAGTGTTTGTCCGCCATGCTTCGGCTCGCTTTTCTAAAGCAATCCTAACCAGTCGATGCAGCGAACCGTTGGCCGCGTTTTCAGGTTTTTCCATAGTCGTTTTGCTTTCGGTGTTGTTCCCGATCCGGGCGGTCGCATAGCCAGCGCGCAACTTTTCTCTCAGCATCACACTGTTCATCACTTCCTCGGTTTCGGGATCTTCGCTCAAAATACGTCCTCGCTTTCTTTCTCTGGCGACCTGCCTACATCCCGTTGAAACCACGAGATCATTTCGGTTAACTTCTTCGTGTCTGGAACCTGCCCGTTGGCGGACAATCCGAAATACCGCAACGCCATTTCCTGACTGTGCTGGCGTTCGATACGGTTGCTGCGGTTATCATTCCCGTTGCCGTTACCGGCGCCACCACGGTCAACCTGCGTTGATTGCTGGCCGTTTGCGGGTGTAATCTCGATGTCGTATCCGATGTTGCCGTAACTATCTTTGTATGTGGCGTTCTGTGTGACCGCGGTGATCGTGTAATTCTGACCGCCTTCCTCCTGTTTTTTGGACTTGATGCGGTCGCCGGAGATGATGAACGATTTGGTTTGGCCGACGGTCGGCACGTTACCAGGTTTACAGACGTGGAATCCTTTTATCATAATTTGTATAGGTGATTGCTGCGGTTGAATGTGAACCACGCGATATGCGCGGCTAATCCTTTGATCGGTGTATGACGGCGTCTGTTGCGTCTCCTCATTTCTCTCCTTTTTTGGTGTGATTTTTTACCTCAGTGAAGAAGGCGTCACGCGCTGCTTCCAGATTGGAAGCGCAGCGCATATATCCCATCATCCAATGCAGAATCACGCGGCAATTCCAATCGCTGATGTGGCCGGTGGAATTTTCGATGATGTCATTCATTTCCTCTTTGGTCATATTGGTTTGTCTCTTGTTAATAATCCTCGCGTGTTCCGCCGTAGCGGGTGTGTTCCTGGAAATCGTGATGCGTGCCGTACGCTTGCTCTGGCTCGTAATCTCTGAAGCTCGGCGTTATCGGTTTATCCCGACTCGTGAGCATCCAGCGTCCCTCGCCAATCCAAGCGGAATAACTCGCTTCATCGCGTGGTAATCCGGTGCGTGTGATGTAATCATCGAAAGTCTCGTAACCGAGTGCGCGTTGCCGATCAATCTCAGCGTCGAGGTCCATGCTTTCCGGCGGACAGATGTAATCGATCTTGTCGCAAACCATGCACGCGTCATCATGGTTCGGTGGCGTTTCGGTTGTCATTTCGCGGAGTGAATAATCTGCGTATTCCATATAACATTAGTGTCTCGGTGCATTGTTTCGTTCAATCATTGGTAAAGAAATTCACGGCGCATCTTGGCCTGTGCGTGCCGGAGACAGATCCGAAGATGATCCCGCACGATCTTCATTCGCTTCAGTCCGTGTTCCCTGTCCGGCGCGATGTTGGTCGGGTCGATTTTTAGCAGGTGCGCGATGCAGAGTTCAAGGTTGCGAATGTCATCCTCGCATTGCAATACTTCGACTTTATCCATCAGTCCGTTCATTCCTCGACTATGATTGAATCTCCGTCGTATTCCCTGAAATACGCTGGCACATCTGGCTCGTAGCGTTCGCTGTGAAACTGTGTCACGCGCACGCTGCCGAACTGATCTAATGGCAACACGATCTTGGCGTGCTGCATGGCTTCCTCTTTTGTTTTGAAGTCGAGGAACGTGTACTTGGCCGCGTCGATGTCCGAATATCCTTCGGAATCTTTCGGCAGCTCGTAGCAATACTCGACTTCCCAACCTTCACTCAATGATTTTGGCATATCAGGTTAGACAACTGAACTTTCAAAACGTTCAATCACGAGGCTACGGGTCGTTGCCAATTGTTAGCTTTTAATTGCGTGATGATTGCTCCGGCCTGATCCCGTGTCACGCCTTTAGTCTCGTAACCGAATCGCTTTAATAGCGCCGCCTGCTTCAACGAGCATAATCCTTTATCCCAGCGGTCGAACAACGTGTTGAGGATGGCCTGTCCCTGCGTGTAGGTGAGTCTGTCGGGGTCCAGTCCCTGCTTTGCCAGCAACGCGCGCTGACGTTCGCTCAGATGTTTCCCGCGGTCGTGTGCGCGTTCGTTGGGCGCCAAAATATCAAACGCGTCAAAGGGATCGACGTAGCGCGCGGTGTACGTGGCTTTCGCAATCAGTTTAGCCCGGCGCGCGCGGTCCAGGCGCTCACGTTCCTCGCGCTCCAATCTGTCTGCTTCCTCGACAATCTCATCTACATCCATCGGTGCGCCGGTCTTGCGTAATTCCCGTTCCGCGAGCTCGCGCCCGTGCTCGCTGATTTTGCCGCCTAAAACGTCGATGGCATGGACTAATTTATGGCGACCGGCGTTGCCGACAAAATCCATCACCGTCGCAACGTTTTTACGGCTGTTTTTGATAGAATGTCGCCTGTCTATGCTAGTAATTGCGCCATTTGGCGCATTACTTTTTACGTTGTCCACCGTTCCGGGCAACGGTCGCATGATTCTGCCAAGTTGTTGCGTGTAAACGAGCGGCGATTTGGTGGGCTTTGCTTGAATCAACTTATTGGCATCCGGAACGTCAAATCCTTCGCTTACCAGTCCGCAATTGACGAAGTATTGGCAACCGTTCCTGCCTTCACGAAAGTCGCGCATAATCCGGTCCCGTTCGTCGGGCCTTGTCTTGCCGCTGGCGAATAGCGCAATCCCGGCGCGGTATCGGTTCAGAATGTCGGCGGACATTTGCGCCTGTTTAACCGTAGCTGTGAACATGATGCACTTATCAGAGTCTTTCAGTTCCTTCGTGGCAGCGTCGCAGATCCCGTACAGGTTGCGCTCCGCTTCCATCACCGCCGCCAGATCACCCGCATTAAGATCGCCCGCGGTCGTTCTGATATGGCTGAAGTCGAGCGATTGAATATCAATCAACTGTTGCGCCACCGGGACCAACCAACCATCGTCAATCGCTTGTCGGATCGGATACTCGTACGCCACACTTTCGCAGATCGGGAACAGCCCTAATTTGTCGGTGCGTTTGGGAGTTGCTGTGAGGTATAGAAATTTAATGTCGTCGCCGGCGGTCTTGAAGTAGTCAATCACTTCGCGGAACGACGGCATGATGAAATGATGCGCTTCGTCGCAGATCACTAGCTTGTAATTGTAAGGGGAAAACTTGTGCATCCGGCGCGCATCTTTCCGGCCTGAGACCATCGTTTGCACGGATGCCAGGAGACAGTCAGCGGGGAATATCTCGGACGCGCGGCTGGCGCCCTGCTCGGTCTCGCATTGCGTCCCGCCGTGGCGTTCCAGAGTTATTTGAGATTGGCGTATGATTTCTTTCCGGTGCGATAGAAACACCGACGCGTTCGGCGCATATCGGCGCACGACTTCCGCGGCCACGAGTGTCTTGCCGCATCCGGTTGGGAGCTGCACGAGCGTGGATTGAACGCGCTCAAACTCCCGCAGTACGGCGTCAACGGCCGCGGTCTGATAATCGCGCAGGATCATCGCGATAGAAATGCAAGTATGTCCTGCTGTGTAACCGGCTCAACTTCGGCTTGATTGTAAAGGTTGCGGATCACTTGTTCAAAAACACTTCTGGCGCTCCATACATCGTCGTTTTCGTTAATATCACTTATTAATTGGTCGATTGATTTCATTGTTCAATCTCCTGTTGTTGTGTGATTTGATGGCGTGCGATGTGCTCAGCCGTCCGTAGCGCCCCGTAACAGAGCGCCCAGGCTACCGCGAGCGACATTAGGGCGACGATTGCTAACCGTGTCATTGTGCCAGCTCGTATTCGTGTTGCGCTTTGGTTGCGTTCGCTATTGCAGCGTCGGCCTCGGCTTGATTGCAGTTCTCTCCCCAATACTTGTGAACCATCGCGCAATGCGTGAACAGTCCCCGCAACGCCTCCGCCAGTTTGTTGGCGTGGGCTTTGTAGGCTTCGCGTTGCTTGATTGCCTTGACGTGCGCGTCAACTTCGTTGCGTAGATTAGACATTAGGTTTTCGATTCGTTCGGCGTCCGACTGTGCTTCCATGCGCTTTATTTTCTCCGCTATTGTCAAGCGCGGCTCTGTTTCTTGTGTGTTCATTTTGTCTTGCTTTCTGTGTGGGGGTTAAGGTTGGCGCTTATCCCATCCGAAATTCTGATTTCAGGGCTTCGTGTTTTTCAAAATCAATCGTTCCGATTTCTTTGAACACTGATGTTTGCAGGTCTCGGAATTGGTCATATCCGAGGCGTGCAATTAAGTCTTGCCTAGTGTTCTCGTAGTCGGCTTTGCCCAAGTCAAGCAAGGCCGCTTTTAGTTTGTTGTAGTCTGCTCTGTCTATTTGCATTGTCATTGTCTGTTTGTCTTTTCTGGTTGTGGGTTTGGGGTTAGGCTGATGTAACTTCCCAGTCATATAGGCTGAAGTTTAGGCCTTTAAGATCATACAGGCCTTGTCCGGTAACGCCTTCATCGTAGCCGGGATGAAAGCCTTCGGGATTTCCTTTGTCATAAAATTCCTTTGCTGGCATGTATTTCGTGGAAACGTGAGTAATAGTGAAGCTTTTGCCTCTGTATTGCTCGCCGTAGTTTTCAAGAGCGTCCTCGGTCATTGTAACCTTGTCGCCTTTGCTGTGCTTTGTTCGTGTTGTCATTGTCTGTTTGTCTTTCTGTGTTTGGGTTTAGGGTTAGCCTTCTCTTTTGCCTTGTTCTGTGAACGTGTATTCATTGGCACGTATCGCGTCGTCAACGGCCTCGTCGCTCAGCAAATACTCGTATTCGTGTTGAAGCATGATTGAATAATCTTCGAGCAACGAATTAAGAAATTCGTCGTTCAGTTCTCCGCGCTTGTCTTGCCAAAGCTCATATTCAACGTTTGTTTCGTCATCTCCGTCAACGGCCTCAATCTCCGTGTTGAGCTTTGCCAAGTCTGCGAGGTATTGCTTTGCAGTTTTGTAGGTCTCGCAGTCCTCTCCGTGATTCTCTAAAATCAGTCCGGCGCATTGCTCCGCTCCACCGAAATACTTAAATTCTCCGGTGGCGTGTCGGCCCCTATCAAGCTCGAATGATTTGATTCGCAGTCCGATAGTTTCCGCATCTTCGTACGTTGGATCCCACCAATCATAATCCAGCGAGCCTTCTCTATACCAATCGCGCGCAACGTCTTTAGCTTTGTCGTCTAAATCATCGAACGCGAATACGTCCGTGTGAATCGTCTTTACTGGTTTCCTCTCTGCTGTCTGTGTGTTCATGTGTTTTCCTCTCTGTGGGTTTGGGTGTTTAGGGGTTTTTCTGGTTGGGAGTTACAACTAGCTTCACCATTTCGTTAAACGCTCCATGCGTCCAATCTGCGCTACCGGTGGCGTCCCAGTGTTTCCGAGCGTGGAAGTCAGTTATCGGCAAGCCGTTTTCCGTAAAATGTTTCAAATCGTGGACGAAGCCTATTCGTGCGCGCTTTTCAGGCTGTGCGCTGCCGTTGTTTGCTGGTTTCTGTGGTTCTGTCATGTCGGTTGGACAGTGAGTGTTCGATTCGCGTTCAATCACGAGGCAAAACAAATCGAAATCTTTTTTCAACGGATTACGCGTGGAACGGTCTAAACCTGCATGACTACACAAACAGACATCGAAACACCGTTTGAACCTGAAGCTGAGGATTACACGATTGCCGACAATACGCGTGGTGGTTACAACGTTGGAATTGTGGAGGGCAAATTCCTCGGCAATTTCAAGACCTACAGCGAAGCGCAATTAGCTGTTCACGACGACATGAGCGCCAATCAATTCTTCCCTAATTGCTGGTTCATCAGCGATCATGGCAACTGCGATCTCGTTCAATTAACAGTATGAACGGCGAATTATTTGAAGCGCCGTTTAATCTTGCCGGCGAACTGATCGACAATTCAGTTACCTCTGAAGGTGAGGCGCGCGTTCGGGCATTGGCTGAAGCTGAAGCACGCAAAGCGCAATTAACATTCGGTCGTGAAGTTGGCGACCATATCCGATGGACTGAAAGCGACGAGCGAGGCCTTAAATGTTATCTCGTTGGTGTGATCGTCAAAGTCGAACCTGCACGCTACTCCGGCGCTCACGCTTGGTATCGCGTCGCAGGCCTTAACTATCCAATACGCGACGATCTAGTTCGCAATCATCACTGACTTTCTGTGGGTCATAAGGCGCGCATTTGGTAAAACATTTGCGCGCTTTTTTTTATCTTTTTTTTCAACGTTTCTAGCGTGGCATTGTCAAATCTTACATGACCACACATACTGACGATCATTCCATTAACGTGCGATTTGGGGAATTGACTGAACGCTACGGCTTCAATGTCGAGGAAACTGGCGGCGGTTGCCAGTGGCTGCGGCGTCCGTTGTCTGACGGGCTTTCGCTTGTCATTACTGACGGCGAGGCTGGGCTTCCTGAGTTGACCGCGCAATTGTTTCTAATGTCCGAGCGTCATTCTGATCCGGTGGCAATGTCCGAGTTAATGACGCTCAATGAGATGCAGGATCATATCGCGTGGGCGCTTGACTGATCGTGCGCTGGCTGATCGCGTGCGAGCGTAGCGGGTTAATTCGTTCAGCACTCCGCAAGCGTGGGCACGAAGCCTATTCGTGCGACTTGGAACCTGCCGACGATCACGGCGAGCATTTGCAAGGGGACGCGCTCTCATTCCTCGGCCTTGGCTGGGATGGATTAATCGCGCATCCGCCGTGCACGCGCTTGTGTAACTCCGGCGTTCGCTGGCTAGCTGAACGTAATCTCTGGGCCGACATGCGCGAGGCTGCTCTTTTCTTTCGTGCGCTGCTGGATGCTGATATTCCTAGCATCTGCATTGAGAATCCAATTCCTCACCGTTACGCACTAGAAGTAATCGGGCGTAAATATGATCAGATCATTCAACCTTGGCAATTCGGGCATGGCGAGACAAAGGCAACGTGTCTGTGGCTCAAAAACCTGGATTTTCTAAAACCTACGGAAATAGTCTCAGCACGCGAACATCGTATCTGGCGCATGGGCCCAAGTCCTGAACGCTCCCGCCTTCGCTCTCTCACGTATCAAGGCATCGCTGACGCTATGGCGAATCAGTGGGGGTAAATCTCCACACTTGCGCTCTCTTTGCGTACAGCCATACTGGTAAGGCTGTGACAGTCATCCCGCGCCAGCAATACGAAACATTCGTCGCTCACTTCCACGCGCTCTGTCTCCAAATAGGCGTCAGACCTGCGTCCAGAGCACTTGGCATATCCGAGGAGCGAGGAAAGAAGATCGCCCAACGTCGTAAGTTTAATATTGGACTGATACGTCCCGCCGCTAATGGACCTGTCTCGGCAGCTGCTAACGTCCCCACACTTCCCCAAACCTTAGAAGCGGTGTCCAATATCGTGCAGCATTACGGCGACCGTGCGAAGATTGGCGCCACGATTGCCGGCGCCAAAGCAATGGAGCATCTCGCAGACGCTGAGGGTGATACGCTCGTCAAGCCTTGCAACGCAATAGCCGCGGATCAATGGACTAAAGCCGTGGATCGCGCTGCCGGATGGACTGCCGCCCGTCAATCTCCTGTGCAAGTGGCTCTTCAAGTCAACATGCCGAGTGCTGAGGAGAAGGCGGAGCTGCGCGAGACTGACGCGAAGCTGGACGAGATCGCCGCGCTCCTGCGCGCTACAAGGCCGCAGGCCTAGTTTTGCGCGCTTGCGCGCTATCCTAATCCCTCTTTCCTTAATAGGCGAAGCTCTAGACCTATTCTGACTCCGGGGCGGGGGGGTGTGATTCCCGCGAAGCGTGTTGTGGAGGAGAACCGTCAGCGTTACGGAAAATATTATGGGCCTTAGAGCGCGTTAGCGAGATAGGACACATCGTGTTTGAACAAAGTTCACCCTACCACAACTCCGCGATTGCTGAGGGCACGTGGTGCGAGTGTGACCTGCTGTAGCGCGGCTCTACCGTGACAGGACTGAGTGAGACACCGATCCTGAGTATTTAAGCCTCCGCTTCGGTAGGGAGTGAAGTCGCTGGCGGGCAGCCCCCGACTCTCCATCGCCTCCGACCGGAATTATCCTCTTATGCTAGTCGTGACGACGCTGACCTGCCGACCATTGTGATTTGCGTGGCGCAGGGCAACGGTGCGAAGATTTCGCTTGCCTTTGGATTTGTTTTTTCTACGCTTTGCATATCTGGTGGCAATCGGATACTCAGTGTTCTACGCGGAGCCGTCAAGGAATAAAATCTTTGGCGGCTCTTTTTTTTGAACGGACGGGTGTGCGATGTGTCTGATACGGTATATGCAATCAATACCAAACCAAGGTCAAGGCGGATTAGGAAACCCACTATACGCACCAAAATACGCGGTACCGACGCAGGATCGGCAGCCGACAGAAATTCAAACCGAGTTGAATCAACAGAAGGATGTGATTCAACAGCTTCAGGTCGCCATCTCTGAACTGCACAACAGATTGTCCAGCATACTGCGGCAATCCACGCCGCAACCGGATGCTCCGAATCAGAAGTTGTTGGTGCAACTTGTGCCGTTAGCGGAAGAACTTCGGCACGCGAATCAGGACATCGTTGGAGCGGTGATGATGATTCGCGACATTCACGAACGAATCGAGTTGCCAACCAATCTGGGTTGAGGTAAAAAGAAAGTCATTGGTGTTGTTCTGTGGAAGCATGGCGCGGTCAGGTTAGCGTGGGGTTATCCTGGCCGCGTTTTTCTTTTTGAACATTTACCGTTTAGAGGTTTCTAATAACGGCATGAAACAAATGGCTGGAATACTTCTGTTCGTGCTGGTTGTCTTACTGGTAGTGGAACTATTCGGGTGCGCGGTGGCGCGTTGCGAGGACATCGATTACGAGATTGACACTGATCCCGAGTCAATCTTCAGCACGTTTCAGGATAAAAGCGTGTATTCGACCGATCAGGATGGGAACAGTGCGTTCACGACGTTTAACGGGAACAATTCGTACACGACATTCAGCAACGGGAAAAGTTGCATTACGACATGCACACAGTTCGGTTGTTACACGACATGCTTCTGATATGAAGCAGACGATGCGTGAGAAGTTGACGACCGAGCGCGACGTCATGGAGCGGCATCGGGAAGCGGTTGCAAGGAACCATCAGCGGAGCGAGATGTTGCGTGCGATAATTCTGGCGTGGGAAAAAAGGCCGGATCGTGATGAGGATTATTTGCGGGAATTACGGAAACGCCAACGCAAAGCCGAAGTGCAACTGAAGAACATGAGGAACTGGTGAAAGCTCATCAGCGCAGCGATGACGACTGACCAGTTGCTTCAATTCGAGCCGAACCATTTGGCGTGGCCGGTCGAACCGCACATTCTGGACGTGCTGGATCACAAAGCTGCACGCGCGTATCTGTTGCAACGCAAGACCCGCATCGAAAAGGCGCAATCCGATCCGCTCGCTTACTCGTACGTCCCGAAGATTTGGGACACGGTTGACTGGCACATTGCCGATCTGCGAAAGAAGTTCCCCAAAGGCGTAATCAAAATCATCATCTTCGGCGGACATCGAAGCGGCAAAACATTCAAGGCGGCGAACTACGTGAACAACGCTCTGGTCAACAAGGATGGTAGCCGATGGTGGTGCTGTGATTCGACCGAGGCGCAATCCCGCGCCAATCAGATGCGATTGATGTGGGAACAGTTTCCGCCGGCTTGGAAGAACCTCGACCGCGATCAGGTAACAGACATTCGGTACAGCCAAGCGGACGGGTTTTCTAAGAACCTGTTTGTCTGCCCGAACAAAAGCGAAGTGGCATTTAAATTCTACAGCATGGAATTGAAAGGACTACCCGGTCCGGAGTTGG
>Ga0207661_10003182_pt1 | contig 11384 bp, 6 predicted proteins | sample KBSC713LmetaG_FD_184337 | JGI IMG/M metagenome (GOLD analysis project Ga0207661, IMG submission 184337) | Corn rhizosphere microbial communities from Kellogg Biological Station, Michigan, USA - KBS C7.1-3L metaG (SPAdes) (version 2) | ecosystem: Host-associated > Plants > Roots > Rhizosphere ... | reverse complement strand
GCGCATGCGCAAAGAGGACATTCCTCCGATTTCGCAGGCCCTGCTCGACCGAATCTGCGCGCGTTATCAACACCGTCGCGTGGGGCTCGGACCGGGAGCGCTTGGCCGCCTGCTGCAACACTCATGGCCGGGCAATGTCCGCGAATTGGCCAGCGTGCTCGAATCGGCGCTGCTTGAGGCAGCGGACGATGTGATTCGGCCCGGCGATCTGGCGCTGCCTGTGAGCGGCGAGTTCGCTCCTGAGGCGCCGCCGGCCCCGCAGGCAAGCAGTCTGCGTCTCGACGACGTAATCCGCCGGCACGTGCAATATGTGCTCGACTTCAACCGGGGCAACAAGCTGCGCACCGCACGGCAGCTCGGCATCAGCCGTTCGACCCTCTATCGCATTGTGGGCAATGAGGCGATTCTTGCACCGTAGGCGCGCGGCGCGCATTCCGCGCCACGCACTCCGGCGCAGGACCTTGTGCACTACACTCGACGGGTAGCTACTTTCCGTGCGAGGGTTCCTCCGTTGCGCCCCATCCTCTTCGCTGCCGTTGCCGCCTCCGTTCTTCTCGCCTTGACCATTCCCGCACCCGCTCAAAAGCTCACCGACTCTGGTCCCGCGGCGAACGCCCCGGTGGCAGAACGCCGCGCGGCCATGAATGCCCTGTTTCAGCAGTACTGGGATGCGCGGTTGGAGCACGAGCCCGAAGAGGCTTCGCTGATCGGCGACAAGCGCTGGAACGACAAGATCCGCGACTACTCGGTGGCAGCGGAGAACGCATGGCTGGCGCGGGAGCAGGATTTCCTGATGAAGCTCGGGGCCATCGACGCGGCGGGGTTCACCGAGTCAGAGCAGATGAGCCGCGAAATGCTCCTGCGGCAGTTCACTGACGACATGGAGGCGGCCGATTTCAAAGAATGGGAGATGCCGGTGAACCAGATGGGCGGCATCTACTCCACTTATCCCGACCTGGCCACGCACCTTTCGTTCAAGGACGCGAAGGACTACGACGACTGGATCGCACGCCTGCGAGCCGTTCCCACGGCATTCCAGCAGGTCACCGACAACATGGCCATCGGGATAGAGGATCACCGCGTGCCGCCAAAGTATCTGCTGCAGCAGACGCTCGCACAGGTGAAGCAACTGGCCGATCAGAAGCCGGAGGATTCCCCGTTGGCGGCTCCGCTCAAGAAGTTTCCCGATTCCATTGCGGCTGCTGACCGGGAACGCATCCGCCAGGCGATGCTCGGGGTGATCGAAAAGAAGGTGCTCCCGGCGTACCAGCGGTTTGCGCGCTTTCTTGAGGTGAGCTACATTCCCGCGGGGCGCACGGAGCCTGGGATCTCAAGCCTGCCGGACGGCGGCAAGTACTATCAATTCCTGATTCATCGCGAAACGACGCTCGACATGACGCCGGACCAGATCCATAAGATCGGCCTGGACGAGGTGAAGCGGGACGAGACGGAAATGCTGGCGATTGCGCAGAAGCTCGGCTTCAAGGACCTGCCATCGTTTCGCGCCAGCCTGAAGGCGAATCCGAAGCTGAAGCCGGCCTCTCCGGAAGCCCTGCTGAATGCCTACCAGCAGCACGTGACTGAAATGGAGGCGAAGCTGCCGCAACTCTTCGGCCGCCTGCCCAAGAGCAAGCTGGAAGTTGTGGAGATGCCGAAGTACCTCGAGAAGACGGCGCCGCCGGCCTATTACGATACTGGATCTCCGGAGGCGGGCCGTCCCGGGCACCTTTGGGTGAACCTGGATAACGTGCCGAACCGCAGTCTGCTGAATGTGGAAGCGATCGCTTATCACGAAGGACTCCCGGGCCATCATCTGCAGCTCTCGCTCGCGCAGGAGCAGGAAGGCGTGCCGGAGTTCCGCAAGCACATTGAGTACACCGCATTCGTGGAAGGATGGGCACTGTACTCGGAACAACTCGGCAAGGACGTGGGTTTCTACCAGGACCCTTATTCCGATTTCGGACGCCTTGACGCCGACCTGTGGCGCGCCATCCGGCTGGTCGTTGACACCGGCGTTCACTCGCAGCATTGGACGCGGCAGCAGATGGTGGACTACTTCCACGAACACTCCTCGCTCGATGAACCGACCATCCAGTCGGAGATAGACCGGTACATTGGATGGCCGGCCCAGGCGCTCGCTTACAAGACAGGCCAGATGAAAATCCTCGAGCTGCGCGACCACGCCAAAACGGCATTGGGGAGCAAGTTCGACATCCGTGCCTTCCATGATGAAGTCATCGACGCGGGGGCCATGCCGCTCGACATGCTTCAGGCGCGCATGGACGCATGGATCGCCGCCCAGCACTGATGGCGGCAGCCGCCGGATTGGTAAAGGCATCAAAAATTTCCGGAGTGCAATTGCGGATGCGATTGGTACTCTTGGACTTGCGGTAGCTGTTTCCTTTTTCCCCGGAGGGTCTGCGTGGCGAAGAACCGGTCGACGCCGGTGATTGGGGTCTTCGTGTTTGTGGGGCTGGTGTGCGCACACCTGGCCCTGGCAGCGGCTTTTCCGGCGCGGTCTGACGCAATCTCCTACGTGTTCTACGCCGTGTGGGGAATGCTGGCGCTCGGCGCGTGCATCGTGCGAGCGGCCAACTGTCCGCCCGGCATGCAGCGAAACTGGGCTCTTGTGTCGATTGCGCTGTTGCTCTGGCTTGGCGGAACCGTCGCCGCCGTAGGGGCACAGTTCTTCGAGCATGCTTCGTCGAGTGTTGCCGCGCTGCCTGACTTCTTCTACTTCTTCTACGGCGTCCCCATGCTGCTCGCCATCGCCTCGCCGGAAGACAGGCAGTCAATCCCTGTGTTCTTCTGGCTCGACGGCATCCAGGCAGCGGGTGTGGGATACCTGGCCTACGTGGCGCTTTTCGGAGTTCTGCCCTTCACCGCCACCCGGCCGCACCCGATATCGGTTGATCGCCTGATATGGATCTACGACGCTGAAGATTTCATCCTGGCCATTTTCGCCACTGCCCGCCTGCTGGCGAGTCCTCGAAAATCGGTGGAGCGGAGATTCTTCGCCCTCATCACAGTCTTTCTCTGGTGCTACGGCGTCAGTGCGTCGATCTACAACCATATTGAGGCGGTGAAGACCGATGCAGGAGTGTTCGATGTCCTCGTCGATGTGCCTTTTCTTCTGCTCACGGCCGGGGTTCTGTTTGCTGCGCGTGGGTTCGAGCCGGAAGCGGGACGGCACGGGCGAAGGCTTTCCGCGTCGTTGATTGATAACGCGCGGCCGGCGCTCCTGGGGCTTTGCCTGGTTGCCCTCGGTGCATGGGTCGGGCGCGAGCACTTCGACGCGGCAATCGCAATCGTGTTCGCCGGATTCGTGGTGTACGGCGTGCGTTCCGCAATTCTGCAGACCCGTTTTGCCCAGACCGAGGCGGCGCTCGAAAATGCGCGCGACCGCCTGGAGCAGCTTGTGTTGCAGGACGGTCTGACCGGCATCCCCAACCGCAGATGCTTCGATCAGCGATTTCAGCAGGAATGGTCGCGAGCGCGGCGGACCGGGGCGCCGCTGTCGGTGCTCCTGATTGATGTGGACCACTTCAAACGGCTCAACGATACCTTCGGCCATATGGTGGGAGACGAATGCCTTGTCCAAGTGGCCCGGGTGTTGCAGAAGACGCTGAACCGGCCTGGCGACCTTCTCGCACGATACGGAGGCGAGGAGTTCGTAGCCCTTCTGCCGGAGACAGATGACAGTGGCGCCCTCAACGTCGCCGAGCGGCTGCAGACCTGCCTGATGCGAACCCCGCCGCTGAAAAGCATTGACCGCCAGGTCACGATCAGCATCGGAGGCACGACCGGGATTCCGCGCCCGGGCATCAGGATGGAACAGCTGCTGCAGTGCGCGGACCGCGCGCTCTACGCGGCCAAGCAGAACGGGCGCGACCGCACCGAATACCTGCCCCTGCCCGACGGACCGCAGAACTGACTGCGCGGAATTGGCGGCACATCGCGGGCGGCAGTTATCCTGATTCTTGCACCAGCTCATTCTTAATGGAGACATGAAACGATGACGGAATCGGCCGTTGATACCGTAACAGTGCCCGCGCAGATGCCCGGCGTATCGGTGGCCGTGCTCGGCGCCGGAAAGATGGGCGGCATCCTGCTGCAGGCTTTCTTGAAACAGAACCTGTTTGCTCCCGAACAGATTCACGCGACCGTGGCGCACCCGGAACGCGCCGTGGCCCTGAGCACGCAGTGGGGCGTGGACGTGAGCACCGACAACGTGGAAGCCGTGCGCAATGCCGACCTGATCCTGGTGGGCGTGAAGCCATTCCAGGTTCCCGATCTGATCGAACAGATTCGTCCCGTGCTGACGCCTGCCAAGACCATCGTGTCGTTCGCGGCAAGCGTGAAGACGCGAACGATTGAAGACGCCGCGGGCATGGAGATCGCCGTCATCCGCGCCATGCCGAATACGCCGTCAGCGCTGGGCGCCGGAGCCGCGGGTCTGTGCCGGGGGCGGTTTGTGAAACCCAGGCAGATGGAAGTGGCCGAGCGGATCTTCGAGACGGTCGGACGCACGGTCGTGGTCGATGAGAAGCACATGGATGCCGTCACGGGGCTGTCGGCGTCAGGGCCGGCGTATATCTACATCATCATTGAGGCCCTGGCAGAGGCGGGCGTAAAGGTGGGCCTGCCGCGTGACACCGCCACGCAGCTCGCGGCGCAAACCACGTTTGGCGCGGCGAAGATGGTGCTGGAAACCGGCTATCATCCCGCGCTACTGAAGGATGCCGTGACGACGCCCGCGGGCTGTACGATTGACGGCATTCTCGAGTTGGAAGAGGGCGGCCTGCGCGTTACGTTGATCAAAGCTGTGATGAGGGCTACGCAGCGGGCGAAGGAGTTGGCGGCGGGATAGCCGTGGAGGACAGATGAACGCGCGTGAAGGTGTGAGAAGAATGCGGCTAGCTGGACAATGGATCTTTTTGCTTTCGGTAACAGCTCTGCTAGTCTGGTACGCCGCCGCGATGTTCTGGAGATACGCTCTGCCTGGGTTTGGCGAGTTGGTGGTGATCACAATGGCGGGCGCAGCGCTTTGGGTAACAGCATGGATCGTCGAAGGATTTTCGCAAAATACCCGTTGAAGAAGATTTCTTGTTGAGTTCACACACCGCGGTGAGTCCCAAACGCCCCTCGTGGCTGCCCTCCTACATCCCTGAACTGCAGGGGCTGCGCGGCATTGCAATTCTGGCCGTCGTGTTCTATCACTCGCATCCGCGGCTGGCGGGCACGCCGCTCTACGCGCCTGCGCTCTGGGGATGGGCCGGCGTCAATCTCTTCTTCGTCCTGTCAGGGTTTCTCATCACGGCCATCCTGCTGGAGGCGCGGGATAAGCCGCGCTATTTCCGCAGTTTCTATGGCCGGCGCGCGCTGCGCATCTGGCCGATGTACATTCTGGTGCTCGCGGTCTGCTATCTCAAGGCGGACTGGTTTATCGGGATGCCGGTTTCGAAGGCGATCCAAGAAGCGCCGTGGTGGGCGTATGTGCTCTTCGTGCAGAACCTTTTTCATTTGAACCTGCCGCCGGGCCTCGGACCAACATGGTCGCTTGCGATCGAAGAGCAGTATTACTTTCTCTGGGCGCCCGTGGTGCGCTTTCTACGCCGGCCGTGGCTTCTGGCGTGTGTGCTGGGCGGCGCACTCATCGCGTCGCCAATGCTGCGTGCGACTAACTTTTCCTGGATCACAAAAACGGACACGGTCACGCATCTCGACGGCATCGCCATGGGGAGCCTGCTGGCTCTCGCTCTCTATACGATAGCCCTTCCCCGGCGCGTCTGGCTCGCCATTGGAGTCGTCGCGCTGATCGTCGGCTTCACCCTTGCCGGCACGATCGCGGGCGGAACGGCCCTGCTCGATTCCGCGCTGACGTGCGGCTTTGGCGGGACCGTGCTGGCTTCGATTGCTTCGACCGGTTCGCCGAATCTGGTCAATTTGGTACTGCGCCGCGGGCCGCTGGTCTATTACGGTCGAATCAGCTACGGCATGTACATGACGCACATCATGGTGTTCATCTATTTCGGGTGGTTCGATGAGCGCATGGACGCCTACGGAATGTGGGGCAACCTGGCCGTTATCGGGCTCCGGCTCGCTACGGCCACGCTAGTGGCCACAGTACTCTGGTATGGCTTCGAGTCGCGTATCCTCAAGCTGAAAAAGTACTTCTAGCGCCGCGGTCATGAGTCCGGCGCGGTTGCGTGCGCATCCGTGACCTTAATCACTCTGGTTTCGCCGCGCCGCTGCTAGCCTCGAATAGAGGCATGTCCGAAGGAAAGGGTGCCATGAGCGAAGCTGTCGCACGCGCAATCAATGCCACCGAGGTCGGCACGGCGGGGCCTCTCACCCAGGGAGAAATTGACCGCATCGACGCCTATTGGCGCGCGGCCAACTACCTCTCCGTGGGACAGATTTACCTGAAAGACAATCCCCTGCTGGAGCGGCCGCTCACGCTCGACGACGTGAAGCCGCGCCTGCTGGGCCACTGGGGCACGACGCCGGGGCTGAACTTTGTCTACGCGCATCTGAACCGGTTGATTCGCCGGCGCGACCTGAACATGATGTACATCATTGGTCCCGGTCACGGCGGTCCCGGCATCGTGGCGAATACCTATCTTGAAGGCTCGTACTCCGAGGTCTATCCGCACATCGAGCAGAACCGGGACGGCATCAAGCGGCTGTTCCGGCAATTCAGCTGGCCCTACGGTATTCCGAGCCATGTTGCGCCCGAGACCCCGGGATCGATTCACGAAGGCGGCGAACTCGGCTACGCCCTGGTGCACGCCTTCGGCGCAGCGTTCGACAATCCCGACCTGATTGTCGCTTGCGTGGTGGGCGACGGCGAAGCGGAGACCGGCCCACTTGCCACAAGCTGGCACTCGAACAAGTTTCTGAATCCGGCGACCGACGGGGCGGTGCTGCCCATCCTGCACCTCAACGGATACAAGATCGCCAATCCTACGATTCTGGCGCGCATTCCGCATGAAGAGCTGGAAGACCTCATGCGCGGCTATGGCTATGAGCCTTTCACCCTCGAAGGAGATGACCCCGCCCAGATGCACCAGATGGCGGCGAGCGTCTTCGATGCAATGTTCGATCGCATTGCGGGAATTCAGAAGGCGGCCCGGGAAGAAGGCGAGACGCAACGGCCGCGCTGGCCCATGCTCATCCTGAAGACGCCGAAGGGCTGGACCGGCCCGAAGTTTGTCGATGGAAAGCCGGTGGAGAATACGTGGCGCGCGCACCAGGTTCCCTTCTCTGAACTGAGAGAGAAGCCCGATCACCTGCGGCTGCTGGAAGACTGGATGCGCAGCTACAAGCCGGAAGAATTGTTCGACGCACATGGCGCGTTCCGCGCGGAGCTGGCCGAGCTTGCGCCGAAGGGCCGGCGGCGCATGGGCATGAATCCGCATGCCAACGGCGGGCTGCTGCTCAAGCCTCTGCGGGTGCCGAATTTCCGCGACTTCGCCGTGAAGATCGAGAAGCGCGGCGCAGAAGACGTGGAATCGACGCGCGTGCTCGGGCGACTGCTCCATGGCGTGATGGAAGCCAATCGCGAGCATCGGAACTTCCGCGTTGTGGGGCCGGATGAGACCGCGAGCAATCGCATTGGCGACGTCATCAACGGCACAGGCAAGACATGGCTCTCAGAAGTGCTGCCCGTGGATGAAAATCTTTCTCCCACCGGCCGGGTGATGGAAGTGCTGAGCGAGCACATGTGCCAGGGCTGGCTCGAAGGCTATTTGCTCACCGGCCGCCACGGATTCTTCTCCTGCTACGAAGCGTTCATTCACATCGTCGACTCGATGGTCAATCAGCACGCGAAATGGCTGAAGGTCACGCGCAACATTCCGTGGCGCAAACCGATTGCATCGCTGAATTACTTGCTCAGTTCCCTGGTATGGCGGCAGGACCACAACGGCTTCAGCCACCAGGATCCCGGGTTTATCGACCACCTGCTGAACAAAAAAGCCGACGTGGTGCGCATTTATCTGCCGCCGGATGCGAACACGCTTCTCTCGGTCGCCGATCACTGTCTGCGCAGCCGCAACTACATCAACCTGATTGTTGCCGGCAAGCAGCCGGCGCCGCAGTGGCTCACCATGGAAGAAGCGATCAGTCACTGCACCACCGGCGTGAGCGCATGGCAGTGGGCATCAAACGACCAGGGCGACCCCGACGTGGTGATGGCCTGCTGCGGCGATGTGCCGACAATGGAAACTCTGGCCGCAGTCATGTTGCTTCGCGAGCGCATTCCTGACATTCGCGTACGCGTCGTGAACGTGATCGACCTGATGGCGCTGCAACCGCAGTCCGAGCATCCTCACGGGCTGAGCGACGAGGACTTCGACGCCATCTTCAGCATCGGCAAGCCCGTGATCTTCGCCTTCCACGGATATCCATGGCTCATTCACCGCCTTACCTATCGCCGCCACAATCACGACAACATTCACGTGCGCGGCTACAAGGAAGAAGGCACGACGACCACGCCATTCGACATGTGCGTGCTCAACAACATCGATCGATTCCAGCTCGCGCTGGATGCGATTACGCGCGTGCCGCGGCTGGTTGCGCAGGTTGAGGGCGCGCGGCAGTGGTACTCCGAACAGATTCAGCGCCACAAGCTCTACGTCGCGGAACACGGCGATGATATGCCCGAAATTCGCAACTGGCGCTGGCAGCAATAGCGTGGCACCTCGATGAAAGGCAAACTCCGTCCCATGTCCTCATTTCCGGTTCTGGTTTTAAACAGCGGTTCGTCCTCTATCAAGTTCTGCATCTATGAAGCCGGTGCAGGCCGGCGCACCAAGCTGTATGAGGGAGCGGTGGATGGCATCGGCACCGACCTCGGGAAGTTCTGGATCAAGGGCGGCGATGGAAGCAAGATCATCGACCAAACGCCTGCGCTGCCTAACCGGTCGGTCGCGTTTGCGCTTGTTGCCGACGCTCTGCATTCCCCTAACTTTCCTGCTCCCGCGGCAATCGGACATCGCACGGTCTGCGGCGGCCCTGGGATCAGCGACAACCAGCGCATCACGCCTGAACTGATCGATGAGATCGACAGCTACAGTGCGCTTGCGCCGCTGCACACGCCGATCGCTGTCTACATCATGCGCGAAGCGCTCAAGCTCTTTCCCGGCGTGCCGAATTTCGCCGTCCTCGATACATACTTCCATCGCACGATGTCTGAGTTGGTGAAGACCATGCCGATACCAGCGGAGTTCGCCGCGATGGGCGTGCGCCGCTACGGCTATCACGGGATTTCATACGAATCGATCATTCACCAACTGCAGCCGAACGTTCCCGAGCGGCTTATTGTCGCGCACCTCGGCAACGGCGCCTCGATCACTGCCATTCGCAACGGCAAATGCGTGGACACCTCAATGGGCCTCACGCCATCCGGCGGCATCATCAGCGGCACACGCACAGGCGACATCGACCCGGGCGTGGTGTTGTTCATGCTGAACAAGATTGCCGAAACAGGAGTGAGCGCGAAAGAAGCGGCCGACAAGCTCGAAACCCTGGTGAGCAAGAAATCGGGCCTGTTGGGCGTGAGCGAGAAATCCAATGACATGCGCGACCTGCGCGAGGCGATCGAGTCAGGCAATGCAAAGGCGCGCCTGTCGGTCGACAAGTTCGTGTGGACGATTCAGAAGTGGATTGGCGGATTTTTCGCCGAGCTGGGCGGCCTCGACATGCTGGTCTTCACCGGCGGCATCGGCGAGAACGACATCGCATCGCGTGCGGAAATCTGCCGCGGTCTCGAGGCTTTAGGCATCGAGATCGATTCCGCACGCAACAATGTGCGCGGCGAAGCCACCATCTCCGCTGCAGGCTCGCGTGTCACGGTACGCGTGATTCCGCCGGCGGAAGATCTCATCATCGTGAATCACGTCATGCGACTGCTCTCAGCGCAACGATCCCCGGAGCCGGAATTAGAAGCCGAAATCGCGTAATGCAGCTTGCGCCGCATGATATCCGCACATGCCGTGCACGCCTCCGCCCGGCGGAGTCGACGCAGAGCACAGATACAATCCGGGCGTTCCGGTTCGGTAGGTGCGGAGCGACGGCCGCATCAGCACCTGCATCAAGTTGAACGCGCCGGCGTTGATGTCTCCTCCGCTCAGGTTCGCGTCCATGGCTTCGAGGGCCGCGGGAGAGAAGACGCGACGCGCCAGCACGCAATCGCGAAATCCCGGCGCAAACCGCTCGATCTGCGCTTCAATTGCTTCGGTCCGATCCGCGGTCGATCCGTTCGGCACATGACAGTAGGCCCATGCGGTGTGTTTGCCGGCAGGCGCGCGGGTCGCGTCGTAAAGCGACGGCTGGGTCAACAGAACATAGGGCTTCTCGGCGCATCGGCCCTTCCACACCTCAGACTCCGAAAACGCGATTTCCGCGTAGCTGCCCCCTAAATGCACGGTCATGGCCCGGCGACAATCGGCGGAAGTCCAGGGAATCGGCTGCGATAATGCGTAATCGATTTTGAATGCACCCGGCCCGTACTGAAACCGTTCGAGGGCGCGCCTGTATCCCGGTGTGAGGCGGGGCCCCGCGATCTGCAGTAATCGGCGAGCGGTCACGTCGCACATCGTTATCGCGTCGCGCGTATCGATCTCGTCAAGCGAGCCAATCCTGCGCGAGGTGTGCACCACGCCGCCTAGTTGCTCCAGCCGGCGGATCAGCGCATTGGGAATCGCCTGCGCACCGCCTTTCGCCGCCGGCCAACCAACCGCGGGCGCCGTGGCTCCGAAGATTAGCCCAACGGCCGCGCTCATCCATTGATCGAACGAGAGCAGCGAGTGGCCCACAATGCCGGCCAGCAGTGCCTTCGCGCGTTCCGTGCTGAAGGTGCGCGCCAACACCGCCGCCGGTTGCACCGCGCGCAAGCCGAACCGGGCCATCAGCAGCGGGTGCTTTGGCACGTGGAGCGGCGGCTGCAGCGCATCGTCGGCAAAGTCCCACCAGCGCTCTGCGAACGGCCGCACGAGCTCGACCCACCGCCTGCCGTCCGCGCCGAGTTCGCGCTTTTGCGCCTCGAGCGAATTTTCGAGGAACACCGCCGTGCCATCATCCAGCGGATGCGCCACGCATGCATCGCCGTACACCCAGTCGAGCCCGAGTTCCTGCAGTGGCAGCGTGCGAAAGAACGGCGATCCAGCGCCCATGGGATAGACCGACGATCCAAAATCATTCCGAAATCCCGGCGCGGTCAACTCCATCGTGCGCGCCGCTCCGCCGGGCTGCGTCTCGGCCTCGAACACCTCAACATGCAGTCCCGCCTGCGCGAGCATCACCGCGGCCGCAAGCCCATTGGGCCCTGCGCCGATCACGTTCGCGCGACTCGCTTTCAATGCTGTCAATCGTGCTCCGGT
>Ga0207661_10003181_pt1 | contig 11386 bp, 11 predicted proteins | sample KBSC713LmetaG_FD_184337 | JGI IMG/M metagenome (GOLD analysis project Ga0207661, IMG submission 184337) | Corn rhizosphere microbial communities from Kellogg Biological Station, Michigan, USA - KBS C7.1-3L metaG (SPAdes) (version 2) | ecosystem: Host-associated > Plants > Roots > Rhizosphere ... | reverse complement strand
TGTCGGCCCGCTCGCGCTGGCGGTCGGCGACGCGCGCACGATGGCGGCGCTCGGGATCGTCACATCGCTTCTCGTGCTCGCGTTCGGCGGAGCACTGCTCGCCACCCGCAGGGGCGGCGAGCCGGCGTCTCCGATCGCCCTACGGCACCGCTCACGGATCGTCGACGCGCGGGCGGTCGTCCCGGAGGAGCGCTGGGTGACCGAGGTGGACGACATCGAGGACCTGGCGCGGATCGCGGACGCCTACGACCGCGTGATCCTCCATGTCACCGAGAGCGGAAGCGACGTCTACCTCGTCGACGACGGCATCGCGGTGTACCGCTACCGCCTCGATCGCGTCGCCCGTCCCGCGGGGCCACTCCCAAGCGCGACGTGGTGAGAAGGCGCCACGCGCTCGTCGCCCCGCTCGTCGCGCTCGTCGCGCTGACGGGGATTGCGACCACCGCGACCAACGTCGTCGAGCCGAGCTTCCTCGGCTGGGGTCAGCGCGCGATCACGGCGAACGACCTCAAGCCGCCGGAATGCGCAGCGATCGATCTCGACGACATCCGGCCGCCGCAGGGCGCCGGCGGCGCCGGCGGCGCCGCGTTGACGCTCGGCACGGCCGGCAACGACCGCATCGTCACGGGCGGGCACGCGGACTGCGTCCTGGGCGGAGCAGGGAACGACGACATCAACGCGGGCGGCGGGTTCGACGTCTGCATCGGCGGGCCGGGAGTCGACACCTTCAAGAACTGCGAGGTCGTCTTCCAGTAGCCGCCGCGCGCCGTGAGAATGCGGTCATGGCCCGTTCGCTCGTCACCGTCGACGTCGGTGCGATCCGCGACAACGCAAGGGCGCTGGCGCGCGTCCTCGGACGCTCCCAGCTCTGGGCCGTCGTCAAGGCCGACGGCTACGGCCACGGTGCGGCGGACGCCGGTCGCGCCGCGCTCGAGGGCGGCGCGACGACGCTGTGCGTGGCGACCGTCGGCGAGGGGCTCGTCCTCCGCGCCGACCTCCCCGACGCGCGGGTCGTCGTGCTCGGGCCGACGGTGCCTGAGGACGTCGGGCCCGCTCGCGACGCCCGGCTCGAGCTGACCGTCTCGGACGACCGCCTGCCGGAGGGCGTGCCCGTCCATCTGAAGCTCGACTCGGGCATGGGGCGCTGGGGGCTCGGCGAGCTTCCCGAGTCAGGCCCGTCGGTCGTCGGGCTGATGACCCACTTCGCGACCGCGGATACGGACACCGCCTTCGCCGAGGAGCAGCTCGAGCGGTTCCTGGCGGCGACGGCAGCCTACGACGTGCGCGTGACGCGGCATGCGGCGAACAGCGCCGCCGCCCTGACCCTGCCCGCGTCGCGGCTCGACGCAGCACGTTGCGGGATCGCGCTCTACGGCATCGATCCGCTCGGCGCCGACGCGACTCGCTTCGGCCTGCGACCCGCGCTCCGCTGGGAGTCCGCGCTGGCGCAGGCCCGTCTGCTGCGGCCGGGTGAGAGCACCGGGTACGGTCGGCGGTTCGTGGCGACGGAGGAGACGTGGATCGGGATCGTGCCCGTGGGCTACGCCGACGGGTTCCGACGCGACATGTCGGGGACGCAGATCCTCGTCGGCGGGGTCCGCGCCGCCGTCGTGGGAACGGTCTCGATGGACGCGCTCGCAGTCAGGCTCGACGGGCCGGCGGAGCGGGGGACGCCGGTGACGCTCGTCGGCGACGGCGTCACGTTCGAGCAGCATGCGGCTGTCGCCGACACCATCGGGTACGAGCTGGCCTGCGGGATCAGGGTCGAGCCCGGTCGAGGCGAGAGGAGACTGGCCGATGCCTGACCCCGTCGAGAGGCGCCTGGCGCTCCAGATCTCTCGTCACCAAGAGTTCGCCGCCCAAGTCGTCGAGCTGCTCGCACCGTTCTCGGGCGCCGAGCGCGCGCTCGACGTCGGCTGCGGCACGGGCGCGCTCGCCTACGTCCTGGCCGAGCATGTGCGCGAGGTCGTCGGGGTGGACGAGCGGGAGGAGTTCGTCGAGGCCGCGCGCGAGAACGCACCGCCCGGCTGCACCTTCGCCGTGGCGGACGCGACCGCGTTGCCGTTCCCGTACGGGGACTTCGATCTCGTGGGCTGCGCACGCGTGCTCCACCACGTTCGCCGGCCCGAGCTCGTCGTCGCGGAGCTCGCACGGGTGACCCGTCCCGGCGGCCGGATCCTCGTCGTCGACCAGCTCGGGGACGTCGACCCGATCCGGAGCCTCGAGCTCGACCGCTTCGAGCACGTCCGCGATCCGACGCACGCCCGACTGCTCCCCGATGCGGACATCCGTGGCTACCTCGACGCGAACGACCTCGTGGTCATGGCGAACGAGGTCCTCCGGGAGCATCGGGAGATGGAGACGTACCTCGACCTGGTAGGGCTCGAGGGCGAGGCACGTGAGCGGGTTGCCCGGATGGCGCCCGAGTCCTACGACGTCGAGCTCGGCTGGTACGTGGCGGTCAAGCACGGGTAGCGCGCGGCGCGAGGCGTCGGTAGTCAGACAGGCGAATTCCGGGTAGTCTGTGTGGCGCATGATCACCGACATCAACCCGTTCGTCTACTCGCGCCCCGTCGCGCCGGAGGACGTCGTCGACCGGGAGGACGAGGTGCGCAGGCTGCTACGCGACGCGGTCGGCGGCCACTACGTCCGCCTCTACGCACCGCGCAAGTACGGGAAGACGAGCCTCCTCAAGAAGGCGCTCCACGATGGCGCGCGCGACGAGGGGCTGATCCCGATCCTCGTCGACCTCTATCGGGTCTCCTCGATCGCCGACGTCACGGTGCGGCTCGAGCGCGCGTACGCGAAGCAGCTCAAGGGCGAGCTCCGCTCGCGGATCGAGGCCTTCCTCCAGCGAACAGGCGTCGGGCTCTCGCTCGGTGCGCTCGGGATCAGCGCGCGCCTCCAGCTCGAGCCGGCGTCCGACCCGCTGCCCGCGCTCCACGCGCTGCTCGAGCTGCCGCTGCGGCTCGAGTCGTCCGGTGGCTACCGCGCGCTGATCGCGTTCGACGAGTTCCAGGACATCGGGCGCATCGACGGGCTCGACGGTCTCCTCCGCAGCCACATCCAGCACCACGGGGAGGTCGCGTCGTACGTCTTCGCCGGCTCCGAGCCGGCCCTGATGCGCCTCCTTTTCGAGACGAAGGAGCGCCCGCTCTACGGCTCCGCGGTACCGATGCGGCTCGGTCGCCTGGCCGACGCCGACCTCGCGGAGTACGTCGGCGCGCGCTTCGAGCAGACCGGACGCCGCGCGGGCGAGGCGCTCGGGCCGCTCCTCGTCGCCGCGCGCGGTCACCCGCAGCGCGCGATGCTCCTGGCGCACCGGCTCTGGGAGGAGGTGCCGGCGGGCAGCGAGGCGACCCTCGACCACTGGGCCGCCGCCCATGCGGCCGCCCTGCGCGAGCTCGAGGCGGAGTTCGACGCGCAGTGGCGGGGGCTCGACATCTCGCAGCAGAAGACCCTTCGCGCGCTGCTCCTGGGAGACGGCGCGCCGTACCGGTCGGCCGCGCTGCGCCGGCTCGAGCTGACGAAGGACGTCGTCCGACGGGCGCTTCCCCGCCTCGCCGCGACCGCGGAGATCGAGGAGCGCGAGGAGGGCGGCTACTCCCTCGTCGACCCGCTCTTCGCAGAGTGGGTCGGGCGGCTCAACGACCGCGCGTTGTCCTCGGGCTCTGGTTCCGTCGACATCGGGATCGAGCCCGGCCTGTAGTCGGACATCCCGGAGAAGCGCCCGACGACCCGAGGCATCACCGCTTGCGCGATCGAGACCAGCCGGTACGGGAACCACGGCACCGTCACCTCGGCCTTGTTCTTCTCGACCGCGTCGACGACTGCCTTCGCGACGCGTGGTGGCTGGATCACGAACTTCCCGAGCAGCGGGCTCTTGAGCACGCCCTTCTGCGGGAAGCCCTCGGTCTCGACGAAGCCGGGCAGGACTGAGTGGACGCGGATGCCGCTCCCGCGCAGCGCGGCGGCGAGCGAGCGGGAGAATGCGAGCTGGGCGTGCTTCGACGCGGCGTACGCTCCGGCGGGTGCAAAGGCGGCGGTCCCTGCGACGGAGACCAGGTTGACGATGTGCGCGCCACCCTCCTTGGCGGCGGTCTCGAGCGCGGGCATCAGCGCACGCGTGCACCACACGCCGCCGAGGTAGTTGACCTCCATCACGCGCTGGATGCGGTCGAGGTCGACGATGAGGAAGTCGCCGCGCGCCGGGATGCCGGCGTTGTTCACGAGCAGATGGACGGCAGGGTGCCGCTCGAGGACTCGCGTCGCGAGTGCGCCCACGGCGTCACGGTCCGCGACGTCGCACAGCTCGACCTCGCCATCGATCTCGTCGGCGAGCGCGCGCAGACGGTCCTCTCGGCGGGCGACCAGGACGCAGCGCCAGCCGCGCTCCGCGAGCCGCCGCGCGATCGCCTCGCCGATGCCGGCCGAGGCACCCGTCACGACCGCGATTCGCTTGTCGTCGGACACGCCCGGCAAATCTATGCGAACCGGAGCCAGCACTCCCCACGCCGTTTAGGATCGCCGCATGGCTGGGCGGTTCGAGGGAAAGCAGGCGCTCGTGCTGGGGGTCGCGAACAAGCGGTCGATCGCGTGGGCGATTGCCGAGCGGCTCGCGGCCGAGGGTGCGCAGCTCGCGTTCACGTATCAGGGAGAGCGCATCGAGAAGTCCGTTCGCGACCTCGCCGCGACCGTCGACACGAAGCTCGTGACCGAGTGCGACGTCCGCTCGGACGACGACCTCGACCGGGTGTTCTCCGAGACAGCGGAGGCATTCGGGGGTGGGCTCGACGTGCTCGTCCACTCGGTTGCGTTCGCGGCGGCGGAGGACCTGGAGGGCCGCTTCACCGACACGCCTCGCGAGCGCTTCTGGATGGCGGTCGACATCAGCGCGTTCTCGCTCGTCGCCTGCGCGAAGCGTGCCGAGCCGTTGATGGCCGCCCGCGGCGGCGGGTCGATCGTGACGATGACGTACCTCGGCGGCGTTCGCGCCGTGCCGCACTACAACGTGATGGGCGTCGCGAAAGCCACGCTCGACGCGTCGATGCGCTATCTCGCGTGGGATCTCGGCGAGCACGGGATCCGCGTCAACGCGATCTCGGCCGGCCCGGTGCGCACGCTCGCCGCCCGCTCGATCGCCGGGTTCACGACGATGGAGGAGATGTTCGTCGAGCGGGCGCCGATGCGCCGCCACATCGACGCGACCGACTGCGGCGCAGCCGCGGCGTACCTCCTCTCGGACGACGCGAAGAACGTGTCCGGCACGACCCTGTACGTCGACGCCGGCTACCACGCGATGGGCATGTAGCGAGCACGCGAGGGACGCCCGACGTAAGCCTGGTTGCTCGCGATGCCTGGGCCCTGTGCGAACCCGACTTGAAGGGCGGACCGAGGCCGCGCCCGATGGCGCGTCGTGCGCGCCGCACGACGCGCCGTTACTTGGGCTTCTCGTACGCCGCCGTGGCGGACGCCTCGAGCTCGGTTGCGATGCGTTTGACGTGCGAGGGATTCGCCAGGAGCTGTGGGAAGAGCTCCCACTCGCCCTGGCCGACGGTGGAGCCGAATGCCGCGGGCTGCTCGTCCGACATGTCGAACACGACCGAGGTCACCGTCTCGAGAGGCAGCTCGATCGCCCGCGTCATCGCATCCGGATAGGCGCTCGGCGGCACGTTCGTGTTTGCGGTGCCGAAACCGCCCAGCCTTGCCCACGCCTCTGCGGCAGGCGCCGTCGCGAGGAACTTGACGAAGGCCTCGATTGCCGGCGTATCGCGAAAAGTGACGAACAGATCAGCTCCGATCTCGACCGCATTCGAACCGGCTCCCGGGGCGATGGTCGGAAACGGGACGGCCTTGAAGTCAGTGTCGGACTTCGCCCTCGTCGACGAACGGATATAGCTTGCGACGAAGTCGCCCCCGAACACGATCGCCGCCTTCGGGGGGGTCGAGAACGCATTTCGCACTGAGTCCGTGATGCCGGACTGAAGTGCGGCCGCGATCCCGCCGGCGAGGCTCGCGCGGTCGCCGATCACCTGCGCCATGATCTGCAGGGCGTGGACGACGGTCGGGTCGGTCCACTTGATCTCGTGCGCGGCCAGCGCTCGGTATTTCGCCGCCCCGTAGGTGCGCAAGTAGACGTTCTCAAAGAGGTCGGTGAGTGTCCAGCCATCCAGGCCGGCGATCGAGTACGCCGGCACACCCGCCGCGACGAGGAGCTTCGCGTCCGCAAGGAGCTGCGTCCACGTCTTCGGCGGGGCCGCTCGAGCCGCCCTGAAGGCCCGCACGTTGTACCAAAGCAGGGATTTGTTGGCCGCCTTGAAAACGAGCGCGTAGAGCTTCCCGTCGAAGGTTCCCAGTTGCTGCCAGACCGGCGTGAAGTTCTTCCTGATCGTCGACCTCGCGTACGTGAGGGGTTTCAGGTGACCCTGGCGCGCCAGCTCTTTGACGAACCCAGGCTGTGGGAGATCTGCCATGTCCGGCGGGTAACCGCCCGCTACAGCGGTCGCTACTATTGTCGTGACGTTCGCCCCGACAGGCGTGTACTTGACCTTGACCTTTGGGTAGAGCCGGTTGAACGCCGTGATCACCTTCTCGAACGACACCCGTTCGGCACCTGTCCAGACCCCATCGAAGGTGACGGTCCCTGCAACTGCAGAGTTCGGGCTGCCCTCGCCGAACGAGAACATGGGGACCGCGAACGCCGCGACGAGCAAGCCGATCAGCGCGGGTGCCGCGTACCCGCGCCACCGCCTCCGTCCTCGCGCCTCGTCGGCGGACTTGAGGGGTGCGAAGCCGCTCTGTTCGCCTTCGACTACGAGCGGCGCCATGCGCCCTGTGTTCTTCGGGACAGACGCGTCGACGGGCGCCTCGAGCAGCTCGCGGTAGATGGATTCGGTCTCCGGAGAGGGGTAGGTCCCGAGCTCGTCGGCGAGGAGGCGTCGGCACTGCTCGTACACCCGCAGCGCCTCGGCCCGGTTGCCAGAGGCGACGTGCGCTTCCATCAGGCGTCGGTATCCCGTCTCGCGAAACGGCGCGAGCGTGACCGTCTGCTCGGCCCATTGCACGGCTTCCGGGGCCTCGCCCGAGCGCAGGCACGCTTCGGCCAGCGCGGTCAGCGCTCGCTCCCTGAGGTCGGCGAACTCGCGCCGCTTCTCTTCGACCCACTCGCCCTCCTCGCCGGGCAGGAACGGCCGGTCGAGCAAGGTCGCGGCCAGGGAGGCTGCGGCCTTCGTCCGCTCCAGTTCGCCCGACGCGATCGCCTGCTCCGCCTCGTGCGCGGCGTCCGTCGCCGCGAGCACGTCGACCCAGGTTCCTTCCGGCAGGTCGAGGCGGTAGCAGCCGAAGGCGCCGGTGAGTGCGTGCGCGCCGTCGACCCCGCGGTCGGCGAGCAGGCCACGCAGCTTGCTGACGAGCACGCTCAGCGCCTTGTCCCAGGTCGCGGGCGGTGCCTCCGCCCAGAGTGCCTCCGCGAGCTCGTCTCGTGGCACCGCCCTGCACGCCTCGGCCACCAGGTAGGCGAACAGCAGCCGGCTCTGCCGTCCTGGAAAGTGCGTCTCGTCGATCACCCCGGCGTCGGTCTCGACTGTGACGCCGCCTGCGAGAAAGACCTTCAGGTGGAATCCTCCTGCGCTTTGCCTGGATCTTGACTCGTTTTAAGGGCGGTTTCCTAGTCTCGCCGCGAGAGTCGTGGACAAGGTGCTTCATTGCCATTGCGGGTTCGAGGCCCGTGGCTCGGACGAGGAAGCGCTCGTCTCGCAAGTCCGGCGCCACGCACGGGGGGCCCACGGAATGGCGCTCACCGACGAGGAGGCGCTGCTGCTCGCGTTTCGCGTCGAACTGGGCACGACGGCACCGCTCACGCGCTCTGGCGAAGCCAAGCCCAGAACTCGACCGAAAGGGAAGGAGGAGTGATGAAGAAGCATCGGAAGCGCATCGTCCTGGTGGCTGCAGGAGCCGCGCTCGTGGCCCTGGCGGTCGCCGGAACCGTCCTCGCCACCTCGCAGATCGGGGTGACGACAACCGCGCTCACGCCGACGACGGGAACGTCATTCGGGGAGATCGACGTCAACACCCACACGATTCCTGCCGACACGTGGCAGCTACGGGAAAAGACCAAAGGGCTCTCCGACGGATACGTCGTCGACAACAAGATCGCCCCGGGTGGCACGACCGGCTGGCACATGCATCCGGGCCCAAGCCTGATCTTCGTCATCAACGGGACGGTGACCGACTACGAGGGCGACGACCCGACGTGCACTGGGCATGCCTATTCGGCGGGCCAGGGGTTCGTCGACTCGGGCGAGGGGGCGCACACGTTGCGCAACGAGGGCAGCGTTCAGGCCGAGACGGTTGCGGTGCAGCTCGTCCCGGCGGGCTCACCGCGAAAGATCGACGTGACCCCGGGGCCCGGAAACTGCCCCTTCTGAGCGTCTACGTGAGCGCCGGAGGGTGGGCGCTTGCCCACCCTCCGGCGCTCCTCGTGCCGGCGGCGCCGCATGGCGCGGAGGCTCGACGAGGTGGCGCCCTTCGTGGTGGCTCCGGCGCCGAGCCACGAGAGGTCCCCGCGCAGCGGCGTCTCCGCCACCACGCGGCGGGCATGGAGACCCTTCGGCTGCCGGCGCATGGGCCCGGTCTCGGTGCTACAGTCGACGACGGCGTAAGGGAAGCCTTACACCGATCGTCAGGATTCAGACCCCATGTCCCAGGCTCAGATCCTCGTCCTCGGCGCGATCGCCGGCCTCACGATCTTCATCGGCCTCCCGGTCGGCCGCGTCGGTCGGCTGCCGATCGCGGCGAGCACGTTCCTGGCGGCGACCGCCACGGGGATCCTGCTGTTCCTGCTGTGGGACGTCCTCGCGGCCGGCGTCGAGCCGGTCGAGGACGCGCTGACCGCCGCCGCGGTCGACCACACGGGCGGCTGGGGACGGTTCGCGTGGCTCGCCGCGCTGCTCGGCGTGGGCTTCGTCGTCGGCCTGATGAGCCTCGTCTACTTCGACGAGCTGATCGCACGACGACGCCGCAACGCGGGCCCCTACAGCGTCGGCGCCGCAGTGGCGGCGGAGGCAGAGATCTCGCGGGCGGGTGTGGCGCGCGCGCTCTCGCCGGCGCAGTCGCTCTCCCTGATGATCGCGACGGGCATCGGACTCCACAACTTCTCCGAGGGCCTCGCGATCGGCCAATCGGCCGCGTCGGGGGAGATCAGCCTCGCGCTCATGCTGATCATTGGCTTCGGTCTGCACAACGCCACCGAGGGCTTCGGGATCGTCGGGCCGTTCGCGACGAGCGACGAGCGGCCATCCTGGGGGTTCCTGCTGCTCGTCGGGCTGATCGGCGGCGGCCCCACGTTCTTCGGCACGTTGCTCGGGCAGACCTGGGTCAGCGAAGCGCTCTCGGTCGCGTTTCTCGCGCTCGCCGCCGGCTCGATCCTCTACGTCGTGATCGAGCTCCTCGACGTCTGCCGCAGAGCGGGCCGGAAGCGCCTGGTCGCCTGGGGGCTGATCCTCGGCCTGACGCTCGGCTTCGCGACGGACTTCGTGCTCGTCGCTGCCGGCGCCTGACGCGACTCAGTCGGCTTCGACGCCGCGCAGCGTACGCGCGTAGCGCCGCGCGTGGTCGGCGTAGGCCGCGTCGAAGAGCCGCGTCGACTCCTCCCGCCCGACGACCGCGGCGCTCGTGATCACGGGCGGCATCGCACCGAGCTCGACGAGGCGCTGCGCGGTCCGGGCCTTGAGCTCGTTCACGAGCGCGACCGCGGCGAGGGTCGAGCCCGGCGCGACCGGGGTCTCGAGCCCTTCGATCTCGACGAGGGCGTCCGCGGCAGGCGTGCCGAGGTCGAGGACGACGTCCACGACATCGAGCAAGCGTCCTGCGGCGTGGGTCGGCTCGCCCGCATACGACTGCGCGACCGAGGTCACCGCGACGACGGCGAGCCCTCGTTCCTTCGCGCCGAGCGCCATCTCGATGGGCACGGCGGAGAGCCCGCTCGCCGAGAACACGATCATCACGTCGGTTGGGCGCAGCTCGTAGTTCGCCAGGATCGCGTCGGCGAGCCCGGACGTGCGCTCGATGAACATCGCCTGCCGTTGGCCGTTCGAGCCGACGACCTGCGTGTGGAAGGTCATCGAGAGCTCGACCAGCGGGTTGAAGCCCGGATACGAGCCGTAGCGCGGAAACATCTCCTCGACGGGGATCCGCGAGTGACCGGTGCCGAACAGGTGGACGAGCCCGTCCGCCGCGATCGCGTCCGCACAGAGGTCGGCGACGCGGTCGATCGTCTCGGCCTGCGCGTCGATCCCGTCGAGGATGACCCGCGCGGCGGTCGTGAACCTTGGTGGGTGCCGCGCGCGCCGAGTAGAGTCGGTCTCCATCAACCTGTCTAGACGTTTGGACAGGCACGACGCTACTTCGGCCGCCCGGCGGCGTCAAGAAAGGAGCGAACGGAGACGTGAACGGCCACAGGGTGACGATGCTCGGCACGGGCCTGATCGGGCTCTTCTACACGCGGACGCTGCACGGCCAGCGGAACCGCGACCGCGTGGAGGTCGTCTACTCCCGGTCGCTGGAGCGCGCCGAGGCGTTCGCACGGGAGAACGGAATCACGTCGGTCTCCACGGATATCGAGGAGGCGATCGCCCACCCGGACACCGACACGGTCGTGATCGGCCTCCCCAACCACCTGCATCTCGAGGCACTCGAGCTCTGCGCTGCGCACGGCAAGGCGGCGCTCTGCACGAAGCCGCTCGCGAGGAACGGAGCGGAGGCGAAGCGCATGCTCGACACCGCCGAGGACGCGGGTATCTTCGCCGGGTACCTCGAGGACCTCGTCTACACCCCCAAGACGCTCAAGGCGGTGCAGGCGGTCCGCGGGGGGCAGATCGGGCAGGTCACGTGGGCCCGCTCGCGCGAGACCCATCCTGGCCCGCATTCCGCCTGGTTCTGGGACGCCGAGCAGGCGGGCGGCGGCGCGATCGTCGATCTCGGCTGCCACTGCATCGAGATCATCCGGAGCTACATGGGCAAGGGGAACCGGCCTCTCGAGGTCATGGCCTGGACCGACACCCTCGTGCATCCGATCGAGGCCGAGGACAACGCGATCTGCCTGATCCGCTTCGAGTCGGGGGCGATGGGGCAGTTCGAGGTCTCGTGGACGTTTCGCGGAGGGATGGACCTGCGGGACGAGGTGGCCGGCACGGAGGGGACGATCTGGACGAACCACTTCCTCCGGACCGGGTTCGAGATGTTTTCCTCGGGCGAAGGCGCGGGGTACGTCGCGGAGAAGGCCGAGTCGGCCAGCGGGTGGCTCTTCCCCGTCGGCGACGAGGTCGCCGAGCTCGGCTACGTCGACATGTTCACGGACATGTTCGACTCGCTCGACGCGGGCGGGACG
>Ga0207661_10003179_pt1 | contig 11388 bp, 9 predicted proteins | sample KBSC713LmetaG_FD_184337 | JGI IMG/M metagenome (GOLD analysis project Ga0207661, IMG submission 184337) | Corn rhizosphere microbial communities from Kellogg Biological Station, Michigan, USA - KBS C7.1-3L metaG (SPAdes) (version 2) | ecosystem: Host-associated > Plants > Roots > Rhizosphere ... | reverse complement strand
TCGAGGTGACGCCTGGTTTCGGCCGCTGCGACGGCGGGAAATGTTGCACGCTAGCCTCCGCTGTGTCCATCGCTGTGTCATCGGAAAGGGGCCACGATGCGCGTTCCCAGGAGTCGGATGGTGCAGCTTGCCGTGGCGGCAGCGGCCGTCGCAGCGGTGGTCGCGGGATGTGGGTCGAGCGGCGGAGGCGAGGCCACGGGGGCAGGCTCGGACTGGTCGACGAACGGCGGGACGATGTCGAACCAGCGCTACTCGACGCTCGACGACATCGACACCTCGAACGTCTCGCAGCTGAAGGGCGTCTGGCGGACGCACCTGAACGGCTCCGGCGTCGCGGCGAAGTACTCCGGCGAGAGCCAGCCGATCGTCCAGGACGGCGTCATCTACATCACGACCGGCAACGACGACGTGTTCGCCGTCTCCGTCGACAGCGGGAAGATCCTGTGGGAGCACAAGTCGAACATCAGCCAGGAGATCTCGACGATCTGCTGCGGCTGGCTCAACCGCGGCGTCGCGATCGGTGACGGCCGCCTGTACCTGGGCCAGCTCGACGGCAAGGTCGTGGCGCTCGACCCGGACACCGGTGGCACGGTCTGGACGCGTCAGCTCGTCCAGTGGCAGAAGGGCCAGGTCATCACCGGCGCACCGCTCTTCCTCGACGGGAAGATCTACATCGGCGTCGTCGGCGCGGACTACGGCACACGCGGCTTCCTGGAGGCGATCGACGCCGGGACGGGCGACAGCGTCTGGCGGGCCTACATGGTTCCCGGCCCGGGCGAGCCGGGGGGCGACACCTGGCCGCAGAACTCTCCTGCATACCTGCGCGGTGGCGCGTCGATCTGGTCGACGCCCGCCTACGACAAGGACCTGAATCTCCTCTACGTCACGACGGGCAACGCGGGCAACGACTGGTTCGGCGGCGACCGCGAGGGCGACAACCTCTACGCGGCGTCGATCGTCGCGATCGACAAGGACTCCGGGAAGATCAAATGGGGCTTCCAGGAGGTCCACCACGACATCTGGGACTACGACTCGCCCGCTGCGCCGGTCCTGTTCGACGTCGAGAACAATGGCGACACGGTGAAGGGGATCGGCGCGCCCGGGAAGACGGGCTGGCTGTACCTCCTCGACCGCGCGACCGGGAAGCCGCTCTACGGGATCGACGAGAAGCCCGTCCCGCAGAACGAGGAACAGAAGACCGCGAAGACGCAGCCATTTCCCCGCAACGGCGAGTTCATCCCGCACACGCCGCCGACCGCGAAGGAGATCGCGCGGGTGAAGAGCCAGATCACCGGCACGGCGAAGAACCTCCCGGTGGTCGTCGCGAAGGAGATGTTCACGCCGCCCAGCACCGAGCACATGCTCATCTACAAGCCGGGGCCGCAGGGCGGGAACAACTGGGAGCCGACGAGCTACAACCCCGAGACGAAGATGTTCTACGTCTGTGCCGCCGACCAGACGGTCGGGGTCGCTGCGGCCAACCTGCAGTTCGTCGAGGGAAAGAGCTACGCCGGGATCGGCGCGATCGCGGGCATCGGCTACAACGAGTCGCCGGGCACCCTCACCGCCATCTCCGCGACCGACGGCAGCGTCGCGTGGCAGAAGGTCTGGCCCGACGCCTGCTACAGCGGCACGGTGACCACGAAGGGCAACCTCGTCTTCGTCGGGCGCAACAACGGCGACCTGCAGGCATACGACGCGAGGAACGGGAACCAGCTCTGGAGCTTCCAGACCGGCGCCGGCGCGAACGACACGGTCTCGGTCTTCGAGCAGGACGGGAAGCAGTACGTCGCGTTCCTGTCGGCGGGCAACTCGCTGATGGCCACGGCGCACGGGGACAGCCTCTGGCTGTTCTCGCTGGACGGCACGATGGGCCCGGCGCCAGCGCCCGGTACGGGCTCTGGCACAGAGCACGCCGGCCAGGGCGGCGGCGGCAACCAGGGAGGCGGTCAGGCGGCCCCTGACGCCGCGGCGGGCAAGACCGTGTTCTCCGACAACTGCGCGGGTTGTCACGGCTTCTCGGGCACGGGCGGGAACGGCGGGCCCGACCTGACCGCGATACCGTCCGCCAAGGACCCGGCGGCCGTGCAGAAGCAGGTCGAGGACGGAGGCGGCGGGATGCCGGCGTTCAAGGGCACCCTGACCGAGAAGCAGATCAAGGACGTCACCGCGTACGTCACGCAGGACATCACGAACAAATAGCGGCGGACGTCCGGGACGGGCGCCGCGGGGCGCCCGTCCCGTTCGGGGCAGATGTGGGCTGTCGGCGGCTCTATCGTGCGTCGCGCCGTGCGTGAGCCCTGTCGAGCGCTCGTCTAGCACCGTTGTCGACAGACGCCAATCCCTCGGGCGAGCGAGCGCACGTCCCCGTGAACACTTCGTAAGCTCGGCGGCCCTTTCGCGCGGGCGCGGGGTAGGATCGCGCGCGATGCCGACCTCCCTCGTGACCGGCGGCGCCGGGTTTCTCGGCTCTCACCTCTGCGAGACGCTGCTCGAGAAGGGTCATCGGGTCGTCTGCCTCGACAACCTCGAGACGGGCTCACTGGCGAACGTCGAGCACCTCCGCAGCGACGAGTTCGCCTTCCTGCCGCAGGACCTGACGCAGCACGTCGAGCTCCCCGAGCGCCTCGACTACGTCTACCACCTCGCCAGCCCCGCCAGCCCGATCGACTACCTGCGGCTCCCGCTGCAGACGCTCAAGGTCGGCTCGCACGGGACGCACAACGCGCTCGGCCTGGCGAAGGTGCATCGCGCCCGGTTCCTGCTCGCCTCGACGAGCGAGGTGTACGGCGACCCGCAGGTGCACCCGCAGCCCGAGACGTACTGGGGCCACGTGAACCCGATCGGCCCGCGCGGCGTCTACGACGAGGCGAAGCGCTACGCGGAGGCGCTGACCATGGCGTACCACCGGCAGCAGGGCGTCGACACGGCGATCGTGCGGATCTTCAACACCTACGGCGCCCGGATGCGGCCGCACGACGGCCGCGCGATTCCGACATTCATCCGCCAGGCGCTCGAGGAGAAGCCGCTCACGGTCTTCGGGGACGGGTCGCAGACCCGCAGCTTCTGCTACGTCGACGACCTGATCCGCGGCCTGATCCTGCTCGCCGAGTCCGGCGAGCACATGCCGGTCAACATCGGCAACCCGGCCGAGATGTCCCTGCTGGAGCTCGCCGAGGCCGTGATCGCGGCGACCGGCTCCACGAGCCCGATCGTCTTCGAGGCACTCCCCGTCGACGACCCACAGGTCCGTCAACCGGACATCACGCGCGCCCGCCAGTTGCTGGGCTGGGAGCCGGAGGTGTCCCTGGAAGAAGGGCTCCGCCGCACGCTGGCGTCTCTCGAGGGAGACCCCGCGCGTGCGTAGCCTCGCCGCGGCGCTCGTCGCAGCGGTGGTCGGACTCGCTCTCTGTCTCGCCCCCACCGCGTCGGCGTCCAGCTCGTTGCGGGTCGGGATCTTCGACGACGGAATGGTGCTCTACGGCGAGCCGAACGCCGTCTTTGCCCAGCTCGCGAAGACCGAGGCGCAGCTCGTGCGGGTGAACCTCTGGTGGGCCGGACCGTCGCTCAAGGTCGCGACCGCACGTCCGCGGCGCCCCGCCGACCCGAACGACCCCGCCTACAACTGGGACACCTACGACCGGACGGTGCGGTTCGCGGTCGTCAACGGGATGGAGCCGGTGTTCTCGATCATCGGCACGCCGCCTTGGGCGAACGCCGCAAAGGGTTGGAACGTCGCGCCGACGAAGGCGCAGGACCTGCGGAGCTTCGCGGCGGCAGCTCAGAAGCGCTACAGCGGGACGTTCGTCAACGCCGACGGCGTGACGCTGCCGCGGGTCAGCCTCTGGATGGCGTGGAACGAGCCGAACAACCCGGTCTTCCTCAAGCCGCAGTATCGCCGCGTCGGGTCGGGTTGGGCGATCCAGTCCGGTCGCGACTACGCGCGGATCTGCAACGCGATCGTCCAGGGGGTCAAATCCGTCCAGCGCAGCTCGAAGGTGGCGTGCGGCGCGACTGGCCCGCGCGGCAACAACAACCCGAACTCGAGCCGCCCGTCCGTCTCGCCGCTGCCGTTCCTCCGGGCGATGAAGGCGGGTGGCGCGAAGGGGTTCGACGCGTACGCGCATCACCCCTACTACGGGTCGCCGGCCGAGACGCCGACGACGAAGCCACCTCCCGGCAGGCGCGGCCAGCCGTCGACCGCGGTGACGCTCGGGAACTTCGACGTGCTCGTGAAGGAGATCGACCGGCTCTACGGCAAGCGGATGCGAATCTGGGTGACGGAGTACGGCTACCAGACCAACCCACCCGACACGGTGTTCGGCGTCACGTGGCGGAGGCAGGCGACCTACCTGACGCAGGCGGTCGCGTGGGCGCGGCGGAACCCACGGGTCGACGTGTTCCTGTGGTTTCTCCTGCGGGACGAGGAGCGCCTCGGCGGCTGGCAGTCCGGGCTCACCACCGTCGACGGGAAGCGGAAGGCGAGCTTCCGCGCCTTCCAGAAGGCAGTCGAGCAGTATGGCACCTAGTCCTGCTCGCGAAGCAGGAATCCGCGCACGCGGATCCTGCCGCTTGATCCCCCCTGCGGCGGGCAGACCCTGAAGGCGTCCGCATTGGCGGTCGCAACTGCGGCACACTGGGCTGATGGCGAAGGGCTACGCAGAGGGTCCCGCGGCCGAGGAGGCCGAGCGCCGGCGGGAGGAGCTCGCTGCGGGCGGCGTCGAACGGCCGCAGGCGACGCGCCTCGCCGTCGAGGGATGCACGCCCGACGATCCCGAGCGGCACTTCCTGGGCTGGGACGGCGAGGTCGACGCGGACGAGCTGTTCGCCACGGGCGCCGCCTGGGGCATCCGCCTCGTGCGTCGACCGGTCTGAGACCGTTTGCGCACTCCGCCGCCCGACACCGGATCGAAGCCGGCTCCGCGGGCCGCGCTAGGCTGAAGCTCGTGGCCACGAAGAGGGTCGAGCAGCTCGAGCGCGTGATCATCCGCTTCGCGGGCGACTCGGGCGACGGGATGCAGCTCACGGGCGACCGCTTCACGAGCGAGACGGCGACGCTCGGGAACGACCTCGCGACGTTCCCCGACTTCCCTGCGGAGATCCGCGCGCCGGCCGGCTCGCTTCCCGGCGTCTCCGGGTTCCAGGTCCACTTCGCCGACCACGACATCCTCACCGCCGGCGACCGGCCCGACGTCCTCGTCGCGATGAACCCCGCAGCGCTCAAGACGAACCTCGGCGACCTCCCGAAGGGCGCCACGATCATCGTCAACACAGACGCGTTCGGCGATCGCACGCTGCTCAAGGCCGGGTATGCCGAGAATCCTCTCGGGGACGGCTCGCTCGACGACTATCACGTGCACGACGTCGCGCTGTCGTCGATGACGGTCGGCGCGCTGAAGGGCGTCGAGGGGATCACACCGCGTGAGGCGGAGCGCTCGAAGAACTTCTTCGCGCTCGGGCTGATGTCGTGGCTCTACCACCGGCCCGTCGACGGCACGTTGGCTTTCATCGAGCAGAAGTTCGCCAAGCGGCCCGAGATCGTCGAGGCGAACACCAAGGCGTTCCGCGCAGGCTGGAACTACGGGGAGACGTCCGAGGACTTCGCGGTCTCGTACGAGGTCGCGCCCGCGCCGCTCACACCGGGCACCTACCGCCAGATCACCGGGAACACCGCCCTCGCGAATGGGCTGATCGCCGCGTCCCGGCTGTCGGGCCTGCCGCTGTTTCTCGGCGCGTACCCGATCACACCGGCATCCTCGATCCTCGAGGAGCTCGCCGGCCGCAAGGACTTCGGTGTGATCACCTTCCAGGCCGAGGACGAGATCGCCGCCGTCGGGGCCGCGATCGGCGCCTCGTTCGGCGGCGCGCTGGGCGTGACCGCGTCCGCCGGTCCGGGTGTCGTCCTCAAGGCCGAGACCGTGGGCCTCGCGATCGCGCTCGAGCTGCCGCTCCTGATCCTCGACATCCAGCGCGCGGGCCCGTCCACCGGGATGCCGACCAAGCCCGAGCAGGCCGACCTCCTGATGGTGCTGTTCGGCCGGAACGGCGAGAGCCCCGTGCCCGTCGTTGCCGCGTCGAGCCCGTCTCAGTGCTTCGACGCCGCGATCGAGGCGGCGCGGATCGCGCTCAAGTACCGCACACCGGTGTACCTGCTCTCGGACGCGTACCTCGCCAACGGGTCGGAGCCGTGGCTGATCCCGCAGGTCGAGGACCTGCCGGACATCTCCGTGCAGTTCGCCGAGGCCGGCGGCGAGCCGTTCGAGGCGTTCAAGCGCGATCCGGAGACGCTCGCCCGTCCGTGGGCGATCCCGGGAACGGCGGGGCTCGAGCACCGGATCGGCGGTCTCGAGAAGGCGGACGTCACCGGCGCGATCTCCTACGACCCCGACAACCATGACCACATGGTCAGGCTCCGCGCCCAGAAGGTCGCCGGGATCGCCTCCGACATCCCCGAGCTCGAGCTGGACGATCCCGGGGGCGACGCGGAGCTGCTCGTGATCGGGTGGGGGTCGACCTACGGACCGATCGCCGCGGCCGTCCGCCGGGCCCGCAAGCGCGGCGTCCGCGTCGCCCGCGCGCACCTGCAGCACCTGAACCCGTTCCCGCGCAACACGGGCGACGTGCTGCGTCGATACCCGAAGATCCTCGTGCCCGAGATGAATCTCGGACAGCTTGCGCTGCTCCTCCGCGCGGAGTTCCTCGTCGACGCGGTCTCGTACAGCCGTGTTCGGGGCCGCCCGCTCGGCGCGGCCGAGCTCGAGGACGTGATCTGTGCCCGACTTCGGTCGGACAGCTTCGAGCAGCGAGGCGCAGCATGAGCTTCGCCGCGACCGTGACGACGCGAGGGAACGAACGATGACCGGCAATGGCCTCGTCCAGCTGACGGCGAAGGACTTCAAGTCCGACCAGGAGGTGCGCTGGTGCCCGGGATGCGGGGACTACGCGATCCTGGCGGGCGTGCAGTCGTTCCTTCCGGAGCTCGGCGTTCCCAGGGAGAACCTCGTGTTCGTCTCCGGGATCGGTTGCGCGGCCCGCTTCCCCTACTACATGGAGACGTACGGGATTCACTCCATCCACGGGCGCGCGCCGGCGATCGCGACCGGCCTCGCGACCTGCCGCCCGGACCTGTCCGTCTGGGTGGTGACGGGCGACGGCGACGCCCTGTCGATCGGAGGCAATCACCTCATCCACGCCCTGCGACGGAACGTGGACATCACGATCCTCCTCTTCAACAACCGGATCTACGGGCTGACGAAGGGGCAGTACTCGCCGACGTCGGAGCTCGGGAAGGTAACGAAATCGACGCCGCTCGGCTCGGTCGACCAGCCCTTCAACCCTCTGTCCGTCGCGATCGGCGCCGAGGCGACGTTCGTCGCGCGCGCGATCGACACCGACAAGCAGGGCTCGCTCGAGGTGCTACGCGCGGCCGCGCAGCATCGCGGCGCGGCGTTCGTCGAGATTCTCCAGAACTGCAACATCTACAACGACGGCGCATTCGACGTCGTCCGCGACGAGAAGGACAACCGCCTCTACCTCCGCGCGGGCGAGGAGGTTCGGTGGGGCGACAAGGGCGTGCGGATGCGCTCCGACGGGACGCTCGAGATCGTCGACGCGTCGGCCGGCGGCCTGCTCCGTCACGACCCGCTCCGCGACGATCCCGGCCTCGCCTTCGCGCTCGCCCGCCTCACGTGGGAGTCGTCGGGCGCCGTCCCGCTCGGCGTGTTCCGCTCGGTGAACCGTCCGGTCTACGAGGACCTCGTGCACGAGCAGGTGCGCACCGCGGTCGAACAGCGCGGGGAGGGCGACCTCACCGCGCTCCTGCACGGCTCGGACACCTGGACGATCGCCTAGCGACCATCAGCCGGTCTCGACCGCGATCGCCACGCGCCGGCGCCGGATCCGCATCGGCGTGACGAACACCGCGATCACCGCGGCGAAGCCGGCGGCGACCGCCGAGAGCACGAAAGCGCTCACGTAGGCGCCCTCCTTCGGGACCGCTGTGCCCGCGAGCGTCTCGGTCGAGAGGATCGCAGCGCCGATCTGGGCGCCCATCACGCCTCCGACCGTTCGCATGACCGTGTTGATGCCGGTTGCCACGCCCGTCTCGGTGACCGCGACGGCCTCCGTGATCAGCGCGGCCATCGCGGCGTACGAGAACCCCACGCCTGCGCTGAGGCAGGCCATCGAGGCGACGATCTCCCACGGCTCGTCGTGGAACGCGGCGAGCGCTCCCGCACCGGCCATGATCAGCACCATGCCGATCGCGAGGGGCCACTTCGAGCCCACGCGACGGCCGAGGATCCCGGCGAGGGGCCCGGCGAACAGCATCAGAAGGGATCCCGGGAGCAGGTAGAGGCCTGTCGTCGTCGCGGTGGCGGCGAAGCCGTAGCCGAGTCTCGAGGCGATCGCGTCCGGGAGGTCGCCCGGAGCCTGCACGAATCCCGGGACGAGGGTGAACGAGGCGAACATCGCAAAGCCGGCGATCAGCGCCGTGACGTTCGTGAGGAGCACGGGCCGGTCCCCGAGGACGCGCATGTCGATCAGCGGCTCGTCGACGTTGAGCTCGAGGACGACCCAGGCGATCCCCGAGAGCAACGCCAGCGCGAAGAGCACGAGCACCGCGGGCGACGTCCAGCCCCAGCCCTCGCCCTCGGAGAGCGCGAGGAGGAACGTCGTGAGCATCGTCGAGAAGAGAATCGCGCCGGGGACGTCCACGCGGGACTGGGAGCGAACCGGCGACTCGGGCACGAACCGGTGGACGAGGACCATCGCGACCCCGATCGCCGCCGCTCCGACGACGAAGATCCAGCGCCAGCTGACGTTGTCGACGAGGACGCCCGAGAGCACGAGACCGAGCCCGCCGCCGACACCGAAGACCGCCGAGAGCAGGCCGATCCCGACCTTGACCTGCTCGCCTGGAAACTCGTCCCGGATGATCCCGACGCTGAGCGGGAACACGGCGCCGCCCGCGCCGGAGACGAAGCGCATGGCGATCAGCACCCAGATGCTGGGCGCGAACGCGCAGCCGACGCAGCCGACGAGGAACACGACCAGCGAGGCGACGAGGAGCCGCTCCTTGCCGAAGCGGTCCCCGAGCTTGCCCAGGATCGGGGTGAGCACCGCGGCAGAGAGCAGGAAGGCCGTCAACACCCACGTGACCCAGGTCGTCGACGTGTCGAGCTCCTGCTGGAGCTCCGGCAGCGCCGGGACGACCATCGTCTGCTGGAGTGCGTACGCGGCGGTCGCGAGCGTGAGGATCCCGAGCGTGAGCCCGTAGTGCTGTCGTGCTCCGCTCACCTCGCCACCCTAGTTGCCTGCGAGCGTCCATTCGGCTCGCGCCGAGCGGACGCCGCAAACTCCCTTGGCCCGGCTTCGCAGGGCCAAGGGCACATCCCTGAAGCGGGCTGTCGGCTTCGCCGACGCCCGAGGCCGAAGCGGCCCAGCCCGGTGCGTAAGCAAACTGCGGCATCGCACGTCCGGGATGCCGCGGCGGCGGCGGGTTCACGTCCGTGCGATGCCGGGTTCACACCGTAGTCGATGAGCACGAGTTGCGCGTCGCGGTGTCCCCCGACTGAGGGATCAGGCCTCGACGGATGCCGAGTCGAGGGACGCGTGGAAGAGCCGTCGCTGGGCCCATGCGACCGCCGCGAGGCCCGAGAATCCGGCGACCGCGAATGCGAGCTCGGTACCGCCGACGTCCGCGAGCCAGCCGGCGACGATGCCGCCGATCGGCGCCAGGCCGGCGAACGCGAACAGGTACAGGCTCACGACCCGCCCACGCAGATGGTCGGGCGAGGCGAGCTGGACGAGCGCGTTCGCGCTCGCGGTGAACAGCGAGAAGGTCAGACCGAGCACGAACAGGAGCGCGAGCGCGAGCCCCGTCGTGTGGACGGGCGCGAGGCCGAGCATCGCGAGGCTGAAGCCGACAGCGCCGACCGCGAAGGTACGCGGGCTCGCGCTTCGCATGGTCGCCGTGGCGAGCGCCCCCGCCAGCGCGCCGAGGCCGAAGCTCGCGGAGAGGGCCCCGAACGTCCCCGCGCCCACGTGGAGCGTCTGCGACGCGAGGAGCGGCACGAGGACGTTGAAGTTGAAGCCGACCGTCGAGACGATCGTCACGACGACGAGCACGGTGAGAGCGATCGGCGACCGGGCCGACCACGCGAGCCCCTCGCGGATCCCCGAGACCACCCGCGTGTCACGGCTCTTGACCACCGGAGTGAGCTCCTCGACGCGCATCTCCTTGAGCGCGATCAGCACCGCGAGGAAGCTGATCGCGTTGACGACGAAACAGAAGCCGACCCCGGCCACTGCGATCAGCATTCCGGCGAGCGCCGGGCCGATCACCCTCGAGGCGTTGAACAGGCCCGAGTTGAGCGCGACGGCATTCGGCAGCTCCCGCGGGCCGACCATCTGGAACGTCAGCGTCTGACGCCCGGGCGAATCGAAGACGAGAATCAGGCCGCCCAGCGCGGCGAGCGCGTAGACGACCGGGAGTGTCGCGAGGCCGGCGAGCGTCACGACCGCGAGCACGACCGAGACGGCCATCGCCGTCGCCTGCGTGGCGATGAGCAGCCGGCGGGTGTCGAGCCGGTCGACGACCACGCCGGCGACCAGGCTCAGCAGGAAGAAGGGGAGGAAACGGCAGAAGGCGAGGCCGCCGAGCGCGAGCGGCGAGCTCGAGAGCTGGATCACGAGCCAGGCGAGCGCAATGTTCTGCATCCACGTCCCTGCGACCGAGATCAGCTGGCCGGTGAAGAAGAGCCGGTAGTTCCGGTGGCGCCGCAGCGAACGGAAGGTCCGACCTCGCAACGCGATCGCGAGGGCGGTCACTCCCCCATCTCCAGGAGCGAGCGGAGCGCGGGCAGCGCCCGCTCGATCCGCTCGCGGTCCTCCTCGGAGAGCCGGGCGAGCCGGTTCCCCAGCCGCGTGGTGCGCCGCGCACGGACGCGTCGCAAGGTCGTCCGACCTTCGGTCGTCAGCTCGAGCCCGACCCGGCGCCGGTCGTCGGTCGAGCGGACACGGCGGATGAGCCCGAGCGCCTCGAGCCGGTCGACGGCCGCCGACAGAGACGGTGCGGAGATGCCCTGGGCTCGCGCGAGCTCGCGTAGCGAGAGCCCCGGCCGGGTCTTGACCAGCCAGAGGAGCGTTGCCTGATGAGACGTGACGCCGAGCTCCGTCTCTCGCCGGAGCTCGTGTCCGATCCGCAGGAGCACCGGCCGAAGCTCTTCTGCGATCTCGTGCGAAGAAAGGGTAGACTCACGAACCATTCGTGAGACTAATTGTATCGAGGCGCATGCCCCTCAGGCGTAAGCGCTAACGCATCCCTTACGGGTGCCCGGCTCCCGGGTGCCCGGCTCCGCCGCACACGGCCGAGGGCTGCTTCACCAT
>Ga0207661_10003178_pt1 | contig 11389 bp, 14 predicted proteins | sample KBSC713LmetaG_FD_184337 | JGI IMG/M metagenome (GOLD analysis project Ga0207661, IMG submission 184337) | Corn rhizosphere microbial communities from Kellogg Biological Station, Michigan, USA - KBS C7.1-3L metaG (SPAdes) (version 2) | ecosystem: Host-associated > Plants > Roots > Rhizosphere ... | reverse complement strand
TCCTACTGGTTCTCTCGGGGATCTGGGGTTCGTCGTTTCTGTTCATCAAGCTCGGCGTGGACGAGCTCGAGCCGTCGGTCGTCGCGCTCGGGCGCCTCGTCGTCGGGGCCGCGATCCTGCTGCCGATCGCGGCACGCCGCGGCGGGCTCGGCCTGCTCCGGCCCTACCTCGCGGTCGTGGCGACGCTCGGCCTGCTCAACAACGCGCTGCCGTTCTGGCTCTTCGGCTTCGCGGAGACGCGGATCAGCTCCGGCCTCGCGGCGGTGATCCAGGCGGCTGCGCCGATCTTCACGGTGCTGCTCGCGATCCGGCTCGACCCGACACAGCGGGTCACGGGCGCGCGCCTCGTCGGCGTCGGGGTCGGGTTCCTCGGCGTCGCGCTGCTCGTCGGGGTGCAGACCGGCGGTCAGGTCGTCGGCGCGCTCGCCGTGCTCGCGGCGGCGCTCTGCTACGCGGCCTCCGCGCTCGTCGTCGGGAAGCGCGCCGGCGGGATCCCACCGCTCCACCTCGCCGCGGGGCAGCTCGCGGTCGGGACGCTCTTGATGGCGCCGTTCGGCCTTCTCCAGTTGCCCGACGAGGCGCCGCCCGTGAAGACGGTGCTCGCGATCGTCGCACTGGGTTCGCTCGGCTCCGCGGTGGCCTACGTCCTCTACTTCGCCTTGATCGCGAGGGCCGGGGCCTCCCGGGCGATTCTCGTCACGTACCTCCTCGTCCCGGCGTTCGCGCTCGTCTACGGCGCCGTGTTCCTCGACGAGGCCGTCAGCGCCAGCGCGCTCATCGGCCTCGGGCTCGTCCTCGCGGGGACGACCCTCGCCACCGGGGTCGTGACGCGGCTGCGCGCCGCGAGGAGCCTCGCGTGAACAAGCGCGCGGCGGGATCGGGCAGCGGAGCGTGAGCGACACGCCCGGCCCCGTGCTCGGGTCCGGCGCGATGCTGGGCGCAGCGGTCTCCTTGCTGGCGCTCGCGCTCGTCCGCGCGCCCTCGTCGCCCGACGGAGACGCGCCCCTGTTGCTCGTCGCGCTCGCGGTGCTCGGCACCGCCGTTACGGTGGCTGCATGAGCGTGACCGTTCGCCGGGCAATCCCCGAGGACGTCCCGTTCCTCGTGGGTCTCGTGACGCACGAGGACGTCGCGCCGTACTTCGCCGGCGTCAGGGCGACGACCGAGGAGGAGGTCGCCGGACAAGTGGCTCGCTCCCTCGCGGAGCCGGAGGACTACGGCGTGATGGTTTTCGCGGTCGAGGGCGAGCGCGCGGGCACCGCGACGTGGGAGCGCGTCAACCGGCGTTCCGAGATCGCCTCCGTCGGTGCGTTCGCCGTCGACCCTGCGTTTCGCGGCCGTCGGCTCGGCGACGAGGCGGCACGGGTGCTGCAGCGGCACCTGATCCGCGAGGTCGGCCTCCACCGGCTGCAGCTGGAGATCTACGCGTTCAACGAACGGGCGCTCGCGCACGCCGAGCGCGCCGGGTGGGTGCGCGAAGGCGTTCGCCGGAAGGCGTACCGCCGCGGCGACGAGTGGGTCGACGGGGTCCTCTTCGGCCTCGTCGCCGAGGACCTCGATCGCTGAGTTTCCAGCTCAGACGGGAACGGTCGCTGCCTCGCCGTGTGAGACGGCTGCGACGTCGCGACGGCGGAGCAGGAGGAGCAAGAGCGCGCCGCCGGCGACGAGCAGGATCGCGCTGGCGGCCCAGGTCACGTGGAAGCCCGAGACGAGCGCATCGCCCTGCTCGGCCGGGCTCGGCGCGCCGCGGAGCGAGGACAGCTCGTCGCTCGTGCGGTTCGTCGCGAGCGTCGACAGCACGGCGAGGCCGAGCGCGCCGCCGATCTGCTGGGACGTGTTGAACAGCCCGGAGGCGAGCCCGGCGTCGTCGACCGGCACGCCGCTGGTCGCGATCAGCGTGATCGGGACGAAGACGAGCCCCATCCCGATCGAGACGAGCATGATCCCGGGGAGCAGGTCGGTGACGTACGAGCTGTCGGGCGTCAGACGGAGGAACGTCAAGAGCCCTACGGCGCCGAGCGCGGCGCCGATGACCGGCACCTCGCGCGCGCCGAGCGCGGGAACGAGCCTCTGCGACAGGCCCGCGCCGATGATCACGCCCGCGGTGAACGGCACGAACGCGAAGCCCGCCTGCACGGGCGAGAACCCGAGCACGCGTTGCACGTAGAGCGTGTTGAAGAAGAACATCGCGAACAGCCCGGCGGCGACGACGAACATCGCGACGTTCCCGGCGCGCACGGTCCTGACCGAGAAGATCGAGAGGCGCACGAGCGGCTCCGCAGAGCGGCTCTCGATTACGACGAACGCGATCAGCAAGACGACGGCGAGCGTGAGGAAGCCCAGCACCTCCGCCGAGCCCCAGCCTGCCTCGGCCGAGCGGACGATCCCGTAGACCAGCGCGACGAGCCCACCGGTCACCGCGGTCGCGCCCGCGACGTCGAAGCTCTTGTGCGCGTGCTCGTCCTTCGACTCGGGGACGTACCGCAGCGAGAAGAAGAACGCCGCGATCCCGACCGGCACGTTGACGAAGAAGATCCAGGGCCACGAGAGCCACTCGACGAGCATCCCGCCGACCACGAGCCCGACCGCGCCGCCACCGACCGCGATCGCTGCCCAGACGCCGAGCGCTTTCGTCCGCTCGGGCCCCTCGCGGAACGTCGTCGTCACGATCGACAGCGCCGCCGGCGACACGAGCGCCGCGCCGAGGCCCTGGGTGCCGCGCGCGACGATCAGCCACGTCTCGCCGTTGGCGAGACCGCAGAGGAGCGACGCGGCGGTGAAGACGACGAGGCCGGCGAGAAAGACCCGCTTGCGGCCGATCAGGTCGCCCGCGCGACCGCCGAGCAGGAGGAAGCCGCCGAAGAGCAGCGCGTACGCGTTGACGATCCACTGGAGGCTCGACTCCGACAGCCCGAGATCCGCCTGGATCGACGGGAGCGCGACGTTCACGATCGTCGCATCGAGGATCACCATGAACTGCGCGAGGCAGACGAGGACCAGGACCAGCCACGGGTTTACGGAGTGGCCGCGGATGTCCACGCGGTCACGCTACACACCGGTCGCCGGCGTCCGGTACGGCTAGCCGCACCACCGTGCTTTCGGCCGTTCCGCTATCAGGCTCAACCCCCTGCCCGGCCGCCGCTCGTCCGAGTCGTGCTCCGAGCGGAGACAACAGCTCTGCACACGCTGCGCGCTCCGAGACGCAGATCGTGGTGCGCGCGGTCGACAAACCGCGGATCGCCGACGACGTTTCCGTCGGACACCAGGCCGCCATCCGGGTCGATCTCGCCCTCCGCCCCACCCCAGACGCAGTTGGAGCGTGCGACATTGCCGGTGCCGACCGGGCCCTCCCAGGTCGCATCGATGTCGTACGTCGCGGAGTACGCGACGACGTTGTGCTCGATGACGTTGTCGTTCGAGGCGTCATCCGAGTCGCCGCCGACGATGATCCCGCCACGCACGGACGGTGCTCCGCCGTCGATCGTGTTGCCGTAGACGAGCGTGCGCTGCGCGTTCGGGTACAGATGGATCGCATACGCAGCCGTGTTCCAGACGGTGTTGTCGATGATGCGACCGTCAACCACCTTGCTGGCATAGATCGCGTGATCCTGGTTGCCCTCGCCGAGGCTGCCGCACTCGTGGAACCGGTTGCGGCGAATCAGCGGACGCACCGCGGTCCCTGCCGACGAATCGCCCAGTATCAGGCAGCTGCGACCCCGCCAGCCGTTCGTGATCTTGGAGTCTTCGAGCACGAAGTCGGCGCCGTACACCTGGATCGTGTTTGCGCCGCCCACGCCCTCCACGCTGACCCGTGCGAGGCGCACGCCATTGGCCCCGTTACGGACGACCACGATCCCCTGCAGCACCGCCCGCTCACCCGGTGAGCCCATCACCGCGACGTCGGACCTCGAGAAGTCGAGGACAAAGCGTCTCGACGTGGTGTACGTTCCCGAGCGCAGGCACCCCGTCTGGCCACTCCGGAGCGAGTTCAGGAGCCGCTGCGCAGTCCTGAAGGGTGCTCGCCACGTGCCCCGGTTGGAATCGGACCCTTTCTCTGCAGCGAACTTCGCGCACGCTCTTGGAGGTGGGCCCGGGCGCACCTGGGGAACGGACGATGTCCCCGGTGCGTACGACGCGACCACGAGGCCGAACACCGCCAGCGTGGCTGCGGAAAATCCGAGAACCCGCGTACTGAAACCGCGCCCCACCTGTCCATCCCCCTTGCGGTCGCACGGCGGAGCCTAACACCCGCCGTTCTAGGGAGCCGAGGGCGAGCCGAGTGCGGCGCCTGCCCGGCGTAGACTCGTGAGCATGGAGCTCATCCACACCTGTTACCGCATCACCGACCCCGAGCGGTCGATCGCGTTCTACGAGGCGCTCGGCCTCGAGCAGCGGCGCGAGCTGCCGATCCGCGACGAGGCCGTCAACTACTTCCTCGGCGTGCCCGGGGCGCCCCAGCCCGAGCTCGAGCTGACCTACAACTTCGGCGTCGAGTCGTACGAGCTCGGCACGGCGTACGGCCACATCGCGCTGACGATCGAAGACATGGCGGCGACGCTCGCCTCGCTCGCCGAGAAGGGCATCGAGCCGGAGCGTCCGCCCTACTCCGTGCGCGAGGGCGGCTCGCTCCTCTGCTTCGTCCGCGACCCGGACGGGTACCGCATCGAGCTGATCGAGCGCTCGGACTATTGACCGGGGCCGCGTCTGGCAAGGAGCGCATGCGCGCCGCGATCGGGGGCGCCGACCGCTTCCTCAACGCCTGGCACGGCGGTCGCGACGTCCGGGAGTGGCTCGCATCTCTCGCCGACGCCGTCGAGGACGAAGAGCGCAGCGATCGCTACGGCGAAGGCGAGCGGCTGGAGCGACTCGAGCGGCGCACGGCCGACCTGCTCGACAAGGAGGCCGCGGTGTTCATGCCGAGCGGGACGATGGCGCAGCAGATCGCGCTACGGATCTGGTGCGAGCGTCGCGGCCGCCCGACGCTCGCGTTTCACCCCACGTGCCACCTGGAGCTCCATGAGGAAAAGGGCTACGCGCGCCTGCACGGCCTCCACGCGACGCTCGTCGGCGACCCCAACGAGCTGATCACCCTGGCCGACCTCGAGGGGCTGCGGGAGCCCGTCGCGGCGCTGCTGCTCGAGCTGCCGCAGCGCGAGATCGGCGGCCGCCTGCCCGAGTGGGACGACCTCGCCGCGCAGACGGACTGGGCGCGCGAGCACGATGTGGCGCTGCACCTCGACGGGGCGCGGCTCTGGGAGGCGCAGCCGTACTATGGCCGCCCGCACGCCGAGATCGCGGGGCTCTTCGACAGCGTGTACGTCTCGTTCTACAAGGGCCTCGGCGGGATGGCCGGCGCGGTGCTGGCAGGCGATGCCGAGCTCGTCTCAGAGGCGCGCGCGTGGCAACGCAGGCACGGCGGCACGCTCGTCACGATGTTCCCGTTCGTGATCGCGGCGGGGACCGCGCTCGACGAGCGCCTCGAGCGGATGCCGGTGTACCTCGACCATGCGCGCGCGCTCGCCGCCGCGCTTGCGACCGTCGACGGCGTCGAGATCGTCCCCGACCCGCCGCAGACCCCGCTGTTCCACGTCCACCTGGACGGCGAGCACGACGCGCTCGCGGACTCCGCCCTCTCGGTCGCGGAGGAGCGAAAGGTCTTTCTCTTCGCCGACCCGAGCTCGACCGGCTCCCCTCGCCGGCAGCGACACGAGGTGATGGTCGGCGAGGTCACGCTCGCGCTCGCGCCCGAGGAGCTGCGCGACCTCTACGTCGAGATCCTCGCGCGCGCAGCCGCGCGCTGACCCACGCGTTTCGCCGGCCCTGCCCCGTCGTGAGAGAATCGGCGCATGCCCTACGCCATCTTCCACGACCACGAGCTCGAGTGGCATCCGCGCCGTGAGGGCGACCCGCGCCTCGTCGCGGAGCTCTCCGAGTCGATGACGCGCTCGCGCGCGAACCTCTTCCGCTATCCGCGCGGCGCGATCGGCCGCCGCCACAGCGATCCCGTGCAGGAAGAGGTCTTCGTCGTGCTCGACGGGACGCTGACGATCCACATGGGCGAGGGCGACCCCGAGCAGCACGTGCTCGAGCGCGGGAGCGTGCTCGTCGTCCAGCCCGGGACCGCGCTCCAGCTCTCGAACCGTCACGACGACGAGCTTCGGCTGTTCGTCTATGGCGCGCCGCCCGAGCGGGGCGAGGCGACCTTCCTTCCGACCATCGAGTAGACGCGACGCGCGGGACGGCGCCACGCGATGTTCTGTTCGATGTGTTACGATATATCGCGATACCACGAAAGGAGCAGCATTGACTGCATTTGCACATCACCACCACGGCGGCCCCGAGGAGGTGCGGATCCACTTCATGAGCGGCCCGCACCGCGGCCGCCGACGGCGTCGCGGCGGCCCGCACGCCTTCGGCCGCCGCGCCGGCCGCGGCGACATCCGCGCCGCGATCCTCGTCCTCCTCGCGGAGGAGCCGATGCACGGCTACCAGATCATCCAGGACCTCACGGAGCGCACCGGCGGCGTCTGGCGCCCGAGCCCGGGCTCCGTCTACCCGACGCTGCAGCAGCTCCAGGACGAGGAGCTCGTCCGGGAGACGCCGTCCGAGTCGGGCAAGCGCGTGTACGAGCTGACCGACACGGGTCGTGAGCAGGCCGCGACCGCGACCGCGCCCTGGAACGAGGTGACCGGAGAGAGCGCCGACGCGCTCATCACGCTCCACGATGTCGTCCATCAGGTGATGGCGGCGACACGCCAGGTCGCGCACGCGGGCACTTCCGCCCAGCTCGAGTCCGCCCAGGCGATCCTCCGCGATGCCCGGCGCGCGCTCTATCGCCTCTTGGCGGAGGACGCGCCGGACGCGGACGAGCCTGCGGGCGAGTGACCGAGAGGCTCGATGTGAAATAGACGTCCCGCGGGGCCGCTCCGGGCCAAGCCAGGGTGGCTCGGCGTCCGCGGCGCAGGCCGGTGGCCTGTGCAGGGCGACGAGACAGCCTGGCGCCTGGCCTGGCGCGGTATCCACGGCCACGGACAGCTCGCATCGAGCCTCTCAGGCCGGGCCTCGACCGGCCCCCGGTTTCGTCTCCGCGGTCCTGGCGGCCTAGACGATCGTGTGCTTCGCCTGGAAGAGGCCGTGGGGGTCGACCTCCTCGCGGATCGCGGCGAGTCGGCCGTAGTCGCCCTGCTCGTAGAACGACACCGGGTCGACGTCTCGCTCGGCGAAGTTGAAGTACCTCCGCCGTGACAACCATGGCTCGGTCGCGGCTCTGACGTCGGCGAGGCGCTGGTCGATCGCCGCGACTGCGTCCGCGCCGATCACGATCCCGAGGGCGTAGACCGCGTAGGACCCGTCGAGGTGTGAGAGCACTCCCCCGTTCGGATCGGGCCGCCCGAGCGCGCCCTCGAGATGCCGAATCTCGAGCGAGAGAAGCGGTGAGGTGCCGTCCATCCCTGCCGCGTCCACGACGGCGCGTGCGACCTCGACGTCGAATGCGTCCAGCATCCAGCCCTCGCCCCGCCCTGGCGCGGGTCCGGGCGGGTCGCGGTGCAGCTCGGTCAGATCCCGGGCCGGGACGGTCGCGAACGTGTCGAGCTCGGGCTCGAGATCGAGCAGCGGGCGCAAGAGCTCGCGGCCCTTTCGCTCGTCGCCCATGAAGACGGCCTCGACGACCACCAGCTGACGGCCGCGGAGCGGCTCCGGGATCTCCGGGATCGGCGGCATCTGGAGAAGCCGCCCGACCGACGTGACCTCGTCCGGCACGTCGGTGGTCCACTCGGCCCAGCGATCGAGCACCTCGACGGTGCGCTCCGCCGGCCAGACGAGCCAGCCCGCGAACGCGTCGGTGACCGGGTAGAGCGCGATCTCGACCTCCGTGACGACACCGAAGCTCCCGCCGCCGCCGCGGAGCGCCCAGAAGAGGTCTTCGTTGGTGTCCGGGTCGGCCAGGACGACCTCGCCGTCGGCCGTCACCACCTCGGCGGAGAGCACGCTCGAGGCCGAGAGCCCGTGCTTCCGCGCGAGCCAGCCGATCCCGCCGCCGAGGGAGTACCCGACGACGCCGACGTCTCCCGCCGAGCCGTGGAGGGCGGTCAGGCCATGCCCGACGGCGGCGTCGACCACGTCGCGCCAGAGCGTTCCGCCGGCAACGCGCGCGATCTGCGCACGGGCGTCGACCTCGACGCCGGTCATGCGCGCCATGTTGATCAGCAGGGCGCCGTCGAGCGGCGTGCTGCCCGCCCCGTGGCCCGTGCCCTGGACCGCGACACGGAGCCCGGCGGCGCGGGCGTGGTCGACCGCCGCGACGACGTCGTCGACGGTCTCGGGAAGCGCGACCGCGGCGGGTCGCTGATCGACCGCGAGGTTCCAGGCGCGACGAGCCTCGTCCCAACCCGCCCGGCCCGGGAAGACGAGCAGGTCGGGAGAGGCTGCGGTTCGGCGCGCGTTGTTCGTGTGCGACAGCTGCGACATGGTCCGTCTCCTCGGTGCGTGTGCTCGTCCACCGAGGCTCGCAGCGAGGTACGCGCCGGGTGGTGTGGTTTTCCGCACCGGGCCGGGGTGGGAACCGACTTCTCGTGGGCCGGTCAGCCCCGCGCGAGGAGCTCGGCCGCGTCGGCGGCGAGGCGGGCGGCGTCGTGCACCGCGCGTTCGGCCGAGCCGGCGATTGAGGCAAGCGTCACGCAGGAGACGTCCGGAGGAAGCGCTTCGAGCGCGTCCACCGCGGCATCGCCGGCGACGATCGCGGCCGGGATGCCGGCAGCCCGGGCCTCGCCGAGGACGTGCCCGACGACCTTCCCGTCGAGGGAGGTCGCGTCGTACCGGCCCTCACCGGTCAGCACCAGGGACGCGCCCGCGAGCGCGGCCGAGAGGCCGACTGTCTCGGCGACGAGCGCGGCGCCCCGCCGAAGCGTCGCGCCGAGCGCCGCGAGTCCGCCTGCGAGGCCGCCCGCCGCTCCGGCCATTGTGAGGTCGCGCACGTCCACGCCGAGCTCGCTCCGATACCGCTCCGCGAGCGCCGACAACCGCTCCTCGAGGCGGGCGACGTCCCCGGCGTCCGCGCCTTTTTGCGGCCCGAACACCCGCGCCGCGTCGACGAACCCCGTGCCGACGTCGCACGCGACCACGACCTCGGCGCCGCGGAGGTCGAAGTCCAGCGCTTCGAGCGCACCGAGGCCGCCGTCGACCGTGGCCGAGCCACCGACGCCGACGGTCACGCGGTGCGCCCCTGCCTCGAGCGCGATGCGGATCAGCTCTCCGGTTCCGCGCGTCGTCGCCCGGAGCGGGTCGTTGCGGCCCTCGACGAGCGCGAGACCGCTCGCCCGGGCGCTCTCGACCAGCGCCGACCCGTCGTGGAGACCCCAGGACGCGTCGACCGGCTCGCCGAGCGGGCCGGTGACACGCGCGACGCGGAGCGTCGCGCGATCGGGGCAGAGCGCCGCGAGCGTCCCCTCGCCACCGTCCGCGAGGGGGAGCCGCCGCGCGCGGCGCCCCGCGCGTTCGACGCCCCGTGCGAGGGCCTCCGCCGCTTCGTCCGCTGTCAGGCTGCCACGGAACTTGTCAGGGCAGCAGAGGACAGGCGCGTCGGCCCTGGCGCGATGTGTGCTGCTCAGCGGCCCTCGAGCTCGACCCAGTGCGGCCATTCGGCCCGCATCTGGGCTCGGTGGCGCGCGGCGTCGGGCGGCACCGGATGACTCTCGTCCAGGTACGCGAGGATCGCTTCCGCGCCGTGCACCACGTTGTCGCCGTCCACGAGGGTGGGGATCGAGCGCAGCCCTGTCGCCGACTCCATCGCGTCGCGCTCCGCCCGGTCGAGCGGGATCGTCCTGGCGACCCAGTCGATCTGCAGCTCGGTCAGCCGCATCCGAACCCGATGCGAGTACGGGCACCACTCCGCCTGCCACAGCTCGAGCATTACCGGCAGCGTCGCACACTCGACACGAAGCCGGCACCGGCATGTGACACCTGCGGCCGTACGGTGTTCGCATGGCAGCGACACAGACACCGTGGGGAAAGGCGACGACCGTCGAGGAGGTCTCGGTCCCGCAGCGCAGCGGCGACAGACGCTTCTCGATCGTCGTGCAGCTGCTCGAGACGGGTGACGGCGAAGCGCTCGTCCGGTTCTCCTACTCGACCGGCGGGGCAGTGCGCCGCGGCCCGGTCACGCTCCGCGCCCGCGACCTCGAGCGCCTCCGTGCAGCGCTTGCGGGCGCACCCGGGCTCCGGCGTGCGTTGAAGGGAGGCGCAATGGCGGCCTGACCCGATGACCTCCGCGCAGGCTGCGATGTCTCAGATGCGCACGAGCGACGCGCGCTCGGCGGCGCCCGCGATCAGCCCCTCGAGGAGCGGCATCCCGCCCGTCGGCCCGAGCATGGGGTCGACCGCGTGCTCGGGGTGTGGCATCAGCCCGAGCACGTTACCCTGCTCGTTGGCGACGCCCGCGATCCTGTCACGCGAGCCGTTGACGTCATCGACGTAGCGGAGCACGACCTGCCCACGGTCGACGACCTGCGCGAGGAGTGCGTCGTCGGCGACCCAGCAGCCCTCGCCGTGCTTGACCGGGATCGTGAGGCGCTCGCCCTCGGTGCAGCGCGCCGTGAACGGCGTGCGGGTCGACTCGACGGTCACGACGACGTCGGCGCAGACGAACTGGAGCTGGCGGTTCGGCCGCAGGACTCCCGGGAGCAGTCCTGCCTCGCAGAGGATCTGGAACCCGTTGCAGATGCCGAGCACCATCCCTCCGTCCTCGGCGAACGCACGGACGGCGTCCATCACCGGCGCGGTGCGAGCGATCGCCCCACAGCGGAGGTAGTCGCCGTAGGAGAAGCCGCCGGGCAGGACGACGCCGCCAGTTGCTTCCGGCAGCCGGGTCTCCAGGTGCCAGACCGGTAGCGCGGCTGCACCGAGCGCCTCGAGCGCAAGCCGTGCGTCGCCGTCGTCGTTCGAGCCGGGGAACGTGACCACGGCGATGCGGGCCCGGTCCATCAGTCCTCCGCCACCACGACGACATAGCTCTCGATGAGCGGGTTGGCCAGGAGCTCGTGGCACATGCGCTCGACCTCGGCCTTCGCGGCCTCGGCGTCGTCCGAGTCGACGTCGAGATCGACAAGGCGCCCGACGCGCGCGTGCGACACCGAGAAGCCGAGCGTCGAGAGCGACGCCTGCACCGCCTCGCCCTGTGGGTCGAGGATGCCGCTCTTCGGGCGGATCAGAACGGTCAGTCGCACAGGATCCCCCCCGGTTCGTCGAGGTAACGGTCGAACTGCACGCCGGTCAGCAGCTCGAACGCCTCGACGTACCGCGCACGTGTCCCGGCCACGACGTCGGGCGGGAGCTCCGGCCCCGGCTCCGTGCGGTTCCAGCCGGTCGATGCGCACCAGTCACGGGCGTACTGC
>Ga0207661_10003168_pt1 | contig 11410 bp, 10 predicted proteins | sample KBSC713LmetaG_FD_184337 | JGI IMG/M metagenome (GOLD analysis project Ga0207661, IMG submission 184337) | Corn rhizosphere microbial communities from Kellogg Biological Station, Michigan, USA - KBS C7.1-3L metaG (SPAdes) (version 2) | ecosystem: Host-associated > Plants > Roots > Rhizosphere ... | reverse complement strand
CCCACACGTTCATCTTCGAGCGGCTAAACGGGCAGAAATCCGACGCGCCGAGCGAATGAAGCTCGCGCCTTCGGGCGGCTGGTTTATCCGGCCGCCCGCTTTTTGCCGCGCGATGAATCCTGACGCTTGCGACTACAGCAGCAGTGCCGCCTGCCGAGGCGTCAGCACCCGAATCCCGAGCGATCGCGCCGGTAAGAAGTCTCGCTCATTCAACGTCACCACGACCTTTTCGTCCGTTGCGAGCGCCGCCTCGATAAAGGCCCGGTCGTCTTCGTCCGGCAGCGACAGCGCACACGCGACCGGCTGCACGAGCACGCCGGAACTGCGCAACTTCAGTAGAATCGCCCAGCGCTCGGCTGGGGCGATTGCCAATTCGGGACGCGCAAGGACCTCGGCGTATTCAGCCACAATGGGCGCAGTGTAAACCGGGCGCAGCCCGCCAGCGAAGATTGCGTCCACCAGCCACGCGGCGGCGCCCCGTTTTGCCAGCAGGCCGGCCACCAGCGCGCTGGTGTCGAGCACGCACTGGTTCATGCCGCACGCCGACGGGCCTTGCGGGATTTCTTAACGAGTGCGGTGATCTGCGCAGGCGTCATACTGGCCGTACCTGTCCGCGCGGATCGGGCGCGCACTTGAGCCAACGCCTGGCCAGCCAGGACATCCACGGCCGTGTCGAGAAAGCTCGATTCGTCCACCGGCAGCATAAGGGCGCGTGGCTGGCCGTGATCGGTGATCACCAGCGCACCCTCCCGATGAAGCCGGCGCATGACTGCACCCGGCTTGGCTGAGATTTCACGCGTGGCGAGGAAGGGAAGATTCATGTCGTATAAATGCCGTGCACTTGTCCGGCAGTCAAGCACCCCAAAAATCGTTCCGCTCTCGCGCTCAGTTGCCATTGAAAAGCCACTGAGGTTGGAATCCTGCCGGCTCGGGTTGCATCCGGTCCACGGACAGCGTCTTCTTCATGCCCCACATCCAAGCACAAATCCTTCCTAACGGCTATAGTTTTATTTTAAATGCTCTGGGCTTCCCCCCACTCGGAAACACACGCGTCAGCAACAATGCTGCGTATTACTTCGCTGCCTCAGGCTTGAGCCAGCCGTTCACGTCGAGCCAGTGCGAAAAGACCTCGAACCACCAGTACGTGGGGTGATTCGGATAACCCATGCCAAAGCCGTGACCGCCATGCTGGTAAAGGTGAAACTCGACCGGCCGCCCGGCGTCGAACCACGACTTGATCAATCCAAACTGCCCGCGGAACAGAGAGTCATCGGCCGCGATTGCAACGAACATCGGCGGCGCGTCCTTCGGTACTTCGACCGGACCCATGCCTCCGTAGATCGACCCGATGAATGCCAGCTTCATCGCCTTTGAGTTGAGTGTGCAGTGCATCGTTAGACCCGCGCCCGCCGAAAAGCCGATCATGCCGATCCGCTTGGAGTCGACGTGCCATTTTTCGGCGTTCTTGAGGATCAGCGCATAGGCAGCCTCCGCGTCCTCGAGCTGGTTGGTCAGGTCGGGTCGCGACCTCGACGGCATCGAGGTCGCGGTCGCGGCTGTTCCAGTGGCAGGTTTCGCGGTCGGAGCCGCTCCAGCCGACCGATTCATCGAACTCGAGAATTCCTCGATCGACGCCGGCGTGGGTTGCAGACGATATTTGAGCACGAACGCGGCGACGCCTTTGTCGGCCAGCGCCTTGGCGATCTTCCAGCCCTCGTTGTTGATCGAGAGCCAGCGAAAACCACCGCCGGGCGCGACAATCACGGCCGTACCATTGGCCTTCGCCGGGTCGGGCAGAAAGGGCGTGAGGGTCGCCGTAGAAACATTGCGCACCATCGGCTCGCCCCACTGACGAAACCAGGTTTCTTTTGCCGGCTGGTCCTTAACGCCGCCCGTGCCGAGCGTGATGGCATTCGGTTCGGCCGGCGCTTCGAGCGGGTAGACGGTGCCATCCGCCGCAATAGCGGACGCCGTGCCCGCCAGCAGCGCGATCAGCAGGGTAATTTTGAGGTGGTTCGGGTTCATGAGAAGTGCAGTGATCGCGACGGAATTGAATCCGCGTCGGGGATACACGCGGCAGAAAAGAAATGGGAAGTGGCCAACCGGGGTAGCGTTACTTGCCCCCGAACGATCAGCTTCGGCGGCATGAAATTGCAGCCGGGCCGGAGCGCTTCAAACCGGCATTGGTGCTAGGGACGGATATGGCTCCAGTAATACCCCGCCCAGCGGACAAGCCTTTGCGCGAGAAACTCCACGCCTTTACGCTTACGCCTGATGCTTTGTTTCAACACGCCGATCGGCCAACGTTGCGCGCAGCGCCCGAGCTTCGACCAAAAGTTCACGCGCGGCGGTGAGGGTGTCATTCGACGTTGCCGGAACCGTCGCCGGCCCCACGACGGCGGACGCCATGGCCGAGGCGGAGTGTTCTTCCGGATCACCGAGTCCGCTCTCCCGGTAACGTCGCAGGCGGGCGAGGACGAGATCGCGAATCTCCGCCGCATTCGTTACGCAATGAAAAAATCCAAGATGCATGTCTTCGCCGCCGCGCTCATGTTTCCCGTGGCCGCCGCCCGCTGACTGCACCTGCACGTCACCGAGGCCGAGCAGGCGCTGAACCGGATTCTGCGACATGGTCACCTGTTGGACGTTCGCGAAGCTCATCGTGGATTCCAGAACTTTCCACACCCCGTGCCGCAGGCGAAGGCTGCGGTCGGTGACCATGTACCAGCGCATTTCGTAATCGAGCCGCCGCACCGCGTAGGTCACGGGAATTTGCCCGAGATAAAAAACGAAGCTGATAATCTTCACCACCCAGATCAGCGGGAATGCCCACGACGGCAGTAACACTGCCAGCTCCACTAAAAATTGCTTGAAGCCGGCGAACCATTGCCCGGGCGCTTTATTCCTGGCGGCAGTGGCCATCCGCTCTGCTGCCAACTTGATCGATTCGCCCACCTGCTGCGTTGGGTCCATCCGTTTCCCTTCGGTCGGAGCATGTGCCGCGGCCGCTGGCACCGACGCCACATGCGCGGCTTTTTGTTCCTGCGCCATCCGCTCGACATCGATGAGGATCGCGAGCCAGAAGAGAATCGCCGCGAAGGCGATGAGTTGCGCTGCCACCCAGGTGATCATGCGCAACCGAAAATAGTTCTTGCCCGCCCGAAAAACCTGCAGGGATGCCGGATCGCCCATCGGCGGCTGCGGCTCGGGCGGAACTTTCAGCAGCGCGAGCGCGCGGCGCCGCAGTGGTTCATACATGAGACGCTTCCTCCGTCGAACTCGGCGGGCGTTTTTCCAGCAGTGTCCGAATCGCGCGCAGTTCGCCGGCGATTTCGCGGAGCGTCGCGGCGAGTTCATCCGGCGATGACGACGCCGCAATCGCGGCGCCGGAGCTCGCGGACAACGCGTTCGGCACCGCCGCGATTTGAGCGTGATGATCTTTCACTCCGCGCGTGCGGGCATAGAGAAAATCGCGCAACAGCTCGAACTCCTTGATGCCCTCAATCGTCATCTCCGCCGCGCTGCTGCCGGACGCTGTCTGCACGAGAATTCGGGCGAGCCCGAGCCAGCGCTCCACCAGGTTCGAGCGAAGATGGATGTCCTGGATCCGCGCGTAATTCACGATGACTTCACGCCGAAACAGAATGCCCCAGCTCATCGAAATGCCGTCATCCGTGAAGGCATAGCGCATCGTGTGATAACGAAAGTAGAGGAACGTGCAGAGAAACGGAAACAACGGCGGAATTACCAGAGCCAGCAGAACGTAATAAGTCATCAGGTCCTTGTCTGGCCGCGTGATCGCCTGAATCTGCCGGTCCCTCGCGGGATCATTGATCGGCCTGGCTCCAGGCGAGGACGGGGTGTTCGCGTCGGTGGAATGCACGGGACGAGGGTGCGTTCGTCCTGTCCAATTCCGCCCGCGGGATCAACCTGTTTCCCGTTTCCTGTCCGGACCGGAAGCGACGAAAAGAAAATCGGCCGGCCGCGTCACCCGAACGCAGCCGGCCACTCCGCTGGCACGAGGCGAAATTTCTTTTTCACGGCAGCGACCACAGCTCGCCCCGCGCGACCGTGCTGCGATCAGAAGCCTGAAAGGAAAAACGCAGACGCGGCGGATCTGCGCCGCGCCTGCATTCTTTCCACTATCTCGCACGCGTTGGTTCCGACGCGCGTTTCCGCAGCGTGCGTGCGGCCTCGACCATGTTCGCGAGCGCAGCTTTCACCTCGGGCCAGCCACGGGTTTTCAAACCGCAGTCCGGATTCACCCAGAGATTTTCTGCCGGCAGGACACGCGTCGCTTTCTCGATCAACGCCGCCATTTCGTTCGCGGTTGGAACTCGCGGCGAATGGATGTCGTAGACGCCCGGGCCGATTTCATTCGGGTAGCGAAACATCTCAAACGCGCCCAACAGCTCCATGTTCGAGCGCGAGGTCTCGATCGTGATCACGTCGGCATCCATTCGCGCGATCGCGGCGATGATGTCGTTGAATTCGGCGTAGCACATGTGCGTGTGGATTTGTGTGTCATCCGCCACGCCCGCCGCGGTGAGCCGAAACGCATCGACCGACCATTCCAGGTAATGCTTCCAATCCTCGCGCCGAAGCGGCAGCCCTTCGCGCAATGCGGGCTCGTCGATCTGGATAACGCGGATGCCGGCGCGTTCGAGGTCGAGCACTTCATCGCGAAGCGCGAGCGCGATTTGCCAGGCGGTGTCGCGGCGCGGCTGGTCATCGCGGACGAAACTCCACTGGAGCACCGTGATCGGACCGGTGAGCATGCCCTTCATCGGCCGACGCGTGAGCGACTGTGCGAACGTGGACCAGCGTACCGTCATCGGGTTGGGCCGGGCCACGTCGCCATAAATGATCGGCGGCTTCACACAGCGCGATCCGTAGCTCTGCACCCAGCCGTTTTCGGTGAACGCGAAACCATCGAGCTGTTCGCCGAAATACTCCACCATGTCGTTGCGTTCGAATTCGCCGTGCACCAGCACGTCGAGCCCGAGCTCATCTTGGAATTGGACGCACTCCGCCGTCTCGCGCTCGAGAAAGCTCTCGTAATCTGCGTCCGACAGTTCGCCTTTTTTCCAACGCGCTCGCGCCGCGCGCACCGCTTCGGTCTGCGGAAACGAACCGATTGTCGTCGTGGGGAACGCCGGCAGCGCGAGCCGGGCGCGTTGCGCTTTCTGGCGTTCGGGAAACGCCGAGCGCCGCTCAAGATCGCGCGCACACACTGTGTGTAATCGCGTCTCAACCTCGGCGCGATGGATGCGGGAGCTATTCTTGCGCGACGCGACGGCTGCTTGGTTAACCGAGAAGATCGGTTCACCGGAGCCGCCGCTCAGCAGCGTCCGCAATGCGACGACCTCAGCCAGCTTTTCCCCGGCAAAGGCGAGCCAGGATTTTATTTCCGGGTCGAGTCTCATCTCATGCCGCAACGTCACCGGCGTGTGCAGCAACGAGCACGACGGCGCGATCCAGACGCGCTCGGCGCCGAGCCGACCGATGGCATTTTCCGCAATGGGCCGCGAGACCGCGAAATCGTGGCGCCAGACGTTGCGGCCATCAACGAGACCCAGTGACAGAATCTTGTCCGCAGGAAACTCGCGCAGAATTGTTTCCACTTCGCGCGTCTCACGCGTTGCGTCGATGTGCACCGCGGCGACCGGGAGATCAAGAAAGCAGCGCAGATTGTCGCGCAGACCGCCGAAATAAGTCGCGACGACCAGCTTCAGCCGCGGTTCGGCCGCCGCCAGCGTGGCGTAGGTGGTGGTGAGCGCCGCTCGCTCGCTCGAAGGCAAGTCGAGCGCGCACGCTGGCTCGTCGAACTGCACCCACTCGGCGCCGGCATCGGCGAGCCGCCGCAGCGCCTGCACATAAACGGGGAGCAGACGTTCGAGCAGCTCGAAACGATCAAAGCGAGGGTTCGAGGTTACCTTGCCCAGTTTCAGATAGGTCACCGGGCCGGTAAGCACCGGCTTCGTCCGCAGGCCAAGTGCGAGCGCCTCCGTGAATTCGTCAAAGGGCTTCGACGACGAGAGCACAAACCGCGTATCGCGCTCGAACTCCGGCACGATGTAGTGATAATTGGTGTCGAACCATTTCGTCATCTCGCTCGCGAACGTCTCGGCGCCGTTCGTCGCGGCGAGCGCATGGTCCGAGCACTGACATTTGGCGGAGACGCCGGCTTTGGGCCGCACGCCGCGCGCAATCGCGAAGCGTGTTTCGAGATCGACCTCGCCGCCGCGCCAGCCGAAGCGGCGCGGGATGTTGCCCACCAGACATGTGGTATCGAGCACGTGATCGTAGAACGAAAAATCATTCGACGGGATGAGATCGATTCCGGCATCGCGTTGCGCGAGCCAATGCTGGCGGCGCAATTCGCGGCCGACGGCCTCGAGTTCGGAACGGGAGAGCTTACCTTGCCAGTAAGCTTCGGTGGCTTTCTTCAGCTCGCGCTTCGCGCCGATGCGCGGGTAGCCGAGAGTATGTGTGCGCGGTGATGCGCCCATGATGGAGTCCTTTCATTTTTGCGATGAGGGTTGTCCTGACGAGCACCCAGCCGGGTATTCGGACTCCGAGTTTGTCGCGGGATGACCCGCCGCCTCGCCCCTCGCCTTGGCCGCGTTGCCGCGACTGTGCTTTCTTCCCCGGCGCTCGTTGCACCGCGAGATGAGGGCTTGTGACTCGATACCGCAGCGCGACTGTCGCCGATTCCAACGGCATTCCCCGTCCGCTGAGCGCTCACGCCTCCGCCCGAGCGGAAGCGAATTTTTCAAACAACGAGGCGGTCAATGTCCCGCGCACCGAATTTCCTGTCAACGTCCATGAGCGTCAGCAGCTACCGCGCTCGGCCGTCACCGCGACGCTGCACTCCGCGCGGCTCCTTCTCTCATTTCACCGGAATGATGGTGATCGCAGCGGTTGCCGCAGAAATCCTTTGCGCCAGCTTTTTCGAGGAAATGTTGACGATGCGGATGACTCGCCTCGGCTCGAATCGAACAGCATCGCGATCTCCGAGCGCGAGCGGCCCAAAAATTTCGGAACGGTGCGTAACAAGAAACAGCATACACCGGGACCGGTTTGTTGCCAGCCGTGCTGGGCGCTCGAGCCAGCTCAGCCCTGGGCGGAGGGATGAACGTCTTCCCCAACGGCAAAGCTTCCGTGAGCCGCGTCCGAACTGCTCGCGAAAAATCCCCAAAAAATATTTAATATAAGTTAAGGGCGATTGGCGGCGAGCGACTCGAGCCACCGGGCGCAGACCCGCGTCCAGTCCTCCAGGTGCCCGTTCTTCAGGCCGAACGAGAAGCCGTGCCCGCCGTGCGGATACACATGAAGTTCCGCGGGTACGTTGTGCGCGAGCAGGGCCTGATAGAACAACAGGCTGTTTCGCACCGGCACGGCGTCGTCGTCGCCGGCGTGGATGAGGAAAGTCGGCGGAGTTGCATCCGTGACCTGCAGCTCGTTGGAGTAGTGCTGCACGAGTTCGGCGGAAGCATTCGCGCCAAGCAGGTTCTCGCGCGAGCCTCCGTGCGTCGTACCGAGCTGCATGCTGATCACGGGATACACCAGGATAAGAAAATCCGGACGCGAGCCAAGGCGATCAACCGCGTCGGCAGCCTGCGGATCGCCGGCGTCAAAATGCGTGCCGGCCGTCGATGCGAGATGACCGCCGGCCGAAAAACCCATGATGCCGACTTTTGCGGGATCGATTCCCCACTCCGGCGCGTGCGCCCGCGTGAGCCGGATCGCACGCTGCGCATCGAGCAACGGAGTCAGCCATTTTTTATGCGCAACATCACCGTCGACTGGCAGCCGGTATTTGAGAATGATCGCGGCGATCCCGCGGCTATTCAGCCAGCCTGCGAAATCCGTTCCTTCCCAATCGTACGCCAGCCCACCGTATCCACCGCCCGGGCACACGACTACTGCCTGGCCGGTAGCATTGCCGCGCGCCGGCAGCCGGACCTCGATCGCGGGGATTTGCACGTGGCGTACCCAGAGGATATTTCCCTCCTGGACGCGCTCCTCGGTTCGGCCATCCGGCTGCGCGTTCGGCGGTGTTCCCTGCCAGAGCGGCATGATGAGTGGATTGGGGCCGGCAGACACGGCAGCAAACGATGCAGGAATAAGGGCAAAAGCAAGCAGCGGAGCGAGCGCACGTTTCATGGCCGGCACAATAGATGAATCGTGGCGCGTGCCAAGCCAGCGGCATTAATGAGAAGACAGCGCCGTTGCTCAATTCGATCGCCGCTCACCGCTCAGGCTCGCCTCCGCGGTCCTTGCCTTGATGAGCGTGTAGTCCTTATTTTCAACCCGATCCTTCGCCAGCCGTGAATTTCACCGACGCGCACATGCATTTCTGGGACCGCGACGCTCTCGGTGAATACGTGTGGCTTCACGAGGTTCCGACCATCGCTCACCGCCACACGACGGAAAATCTCCGCGTCGAGGCACCAGCGCATCTCCCGGAGAAAATCGTCTTTGTCGAGGCCGGCGCGACGCCGCTGAAAGAGGTGCAGTGGGTATCGGGCCTCGCCGCGGCCGATCCGCGTATCCAAGGAATCGTTGCAAAGATCTTCATCAACGCCGGCGCGCAAACCACCGCCGATCTGGCCGCACTTCGGCGCTACCCGCTCGTGAAGGGAGTGCGCCACCATTTCGAGCACGATCCGATCGACTACTGCGCCCGACCGGAATTCATCCGCGGGGTGCAGGAGGCCGCCGAGCTCGGCTACAGTTTTGACATCTGCTGCAAACACCCGCAGCTCCCCGCCGTCGTCGAACTCGTGCGACGCTGCCCGCAGGCCACCTTCATCCTCGATCACGGCGGCAAGCCCGGCATCCGCGCGGGTCTGCTCGATCCCTGGCGCGAGCATATCCGGACGCTCGCGGCATTCCCCAATGTGGTGGCCAAACTCTCCGGCCTGGCCACGGAAGCCGACCACGCCAACTGGACCGAAGCGCAGCTTCAGCCCTACGCCATGCACCTGCTCGAGTGCTTCGGCCCCTCCCGCCTTCTTTTCGGCGGCGACTGGCCGGTGGCCAAGCTCGCCCTCGGCTACATCCGCTGGCTGGAAATCGCGCGGCGCTTCCTCGCCCATCTGGGCGCGGCAGAGCAGGCTGCGGTGTTCCGAGACAATGCCAACCGCGTCTACCGCCTTTGAACCGTTTGTTCTCCCATATCCAAGTCTCCACTACGCCCGGCGCCGTGCTGGGCTTCGGCGCGGGTTTCGTCAATTTCGCCGGTTTCGACACTTCCATCGCCACCGTGCGGCGTGCCCGCGAACTTGGGCTGCGCTATTTCGACACATCGGTTCTCTACCGCTCGGGTGTCTCCCAACCCATCCTTGGGGAAGCTCTCAGCGGTGCGGGGCCGCAGCCATTCCTCGCCACCAAGATCGGCTACTTCGCGGAGGCACGGCACTTTCGGTCGCCGGAGGCCATGCTCGTGCAGTTTCGCGAAAGTCTCCGACTGCTCCGTCGTACCTCGGTCGACTTGCTCCAGATCCATGAGGCCGACTGGTCGGTGTGGTGGGAGGATCGCGCCGACGTTCGGCCGCTCGAACTTTTCGACCTGCAGGACGACCATCGCTTCGCGGAGGCGCCGGTCATCGAGTTTCTCCGCTCGGCCAAGGCCGCAGGACTGTGCCGTCACATCGGCGTTACCGGCAACAATGCCCGCCACCTCGCCCGCCTCGTCGCGGAGATCCCTGCGCTCGACTCCGTTCTTGTCGCCTACAATTACCACCCGCTCAACGTCACCGCGCGTGACACCTTGATTCCCGCAGCGGGCGCGAAAAACGTGGCCGTGATCGCGGCGGGCGTCTTCACGTTCGTGCACCGAATTCCCGCAGGCTGGCGGATGGAAGGCACCTATTTCGGGCGTCACGCCGACCGGCAATTGGCCGCGTTGCAGGCCCTGCAGCGGACCTGCGGCCTGCCGATGAACGAATTGGCGCTGCGCTTCGCTCTCGCCGGGCCCGGCATCGACGCGATCCTGGTCGGCGCGTGCCGACCTGCGGAAATCGAAGAGAACTTCGCCCGGTTTGCGCTGGGCCCGCTTCCAGCCGATCTCAACGCCGCGCTTGAGGCGATCGCGCGCGATTTTTGAACGCGACCGCCCGCAGTCGAGAAGCAAGCTCGCGCGACCGTCACCGACTCCCGGATACGAGCGACAACGGCGCCGGAATCCCCGAATCGATCCGGCCTTATCTTTTCGAGCCCGGCCGCAGCGGTCGGCCCGGCGGCTCCGGACTCGGACTCGCGATCAGCCAGCTCCTCGCCCGCCAAATCGGCGCGAACGTCTCTCTCGTTGCCACTGGACCGGACGGCACAACCTTCGAGGTCACACTTCCTCAACGCGCCTGATTGGATCTGCATGAGATCCCGCCCGGACCGAACCGTTCGAAATCTCCGTTTCCAATCGGACAGCCCTCGCGGGCGCAAAAATGAAGGGCCGACGCCGACGGATGGTGTTTAGCCGACTTCGGACGCCACGCCCGCGCCACTCGTAAGAGATGAAAAACTCAGCACTACTGGCCAAGCCTGCCCCTGTCGAAAAGGCGATCAATGCACCGCCCCGAATTCTCGCAATCTGGATCAGCATCGTTACCTTGATCGCGCTGGGCGGTGTGATCGCTGTTTTGGGGATCGGTGGCCGACCCGATCCGTCCGCCTTGCGTGCGGCCGCTCCGCTGCTCGATGGCGCATGGCGATTCCACATCGGCGACGACCCGCGCTGGGCCGAGGCGGACATCGACGATAGCAGCTGGGAAACGATCGACCTGACCGCACCGGCAACCAGCACGGATGGCGATGTCGGTCTGCCGAACTACGTCGCGGGTTGGATGGCGCACGGCCACCGCAATTATCAAGGCTATGCCTGGTATCGTCGCACGGTGACGGTGCCGGCCGGAAACCGCGCTTGGGATATTCTCGGACCGACCGCCGTCGACCACGGTTACGAGCTTTATTGGAACGGCGCGCGACTGGGTGGATCGGGCCGGCTTGGTTCATTTCCCAGAGTCGTCGGCACGCGGCCGATGATTTTCGCGCTTCCCGCCGATGCAGCCGGTACTCGCGGAATGCTCGCGATCCGCGTGTTCATGCAGCCGGGCTACGGTGGCGCGGACAGCGGCGGGATCCACGTAGCGCCGACGCTGGCACCGCGACCAGAGAGCCGCGCGCTCTACCGGGTACAATGGTGGCGTACAATCGCGGGCTATATCATCGAAGTAATCGAGCCGCTCGCCATGGTCGTCCTCGTCGGTTTCGCCATGGCATTTCGGCCGCGCAGCAGCCAACCGGGATTCATCGGATTTGCCTGTATCGCGCTTGTGCTTTGGGCGGCAAAGCGCCTCGACAATGCGATCGTCGCTTGGACCGATCTGATGAGCCTGCCCACCTA
>Ga0207661_10003165_pt1 | contig 11415 bp, 9 predicted proteins | sample KBSC713LmetaG_FD_184337 | JGI IMG/M metagenome (GOLD analysis project Ga0207661, IMG submission 184337) | Corn rhizosphere microbial communities from Kellogg Biological Station, Michigan, USA - KBS C7.1-3L metaG (SPAdes) (version 2) | ecosystem: Host-associated > Plants > Roots > Rhizosphere ... | reverse complement strand
CTCAAGGAGCTGCAGTCGCTGTGCCTCAACGTCGAGGTGCTCTCCAGCGACGGCGTGGCACTGGAGATGCGGGAAACCGACGACGAGGTCTTCCGGGCCGCAGAAGAGCTGGGTATCGACCTGTCGCGGCGCCCGAACGAGGGCGTCAGCAGCGTCGAGGAGATCTGACGGTCGGGCCCGGCCGGCGCGAGCCGGCCGGGCCCCGACCCGGCGTGACAAACCCGAGCCAAATCGCTGAGCGATCCGGAAACTCAAGCGCGAAGCGCGATAAGGAAATACGAGGGATCAAGTGCTCGACGTCAACTTCTTCGACGAGTTGCGCATCGGCCTGGCGACCGCTGACGACATCCGCCAGTGGTCGCACGGCGAAGTCAAGAAGCCCGAGACGATCAACTACCGCACCCTCAAGCCGGAGAAGGACGGGCTCTTCTGCGAGAAGATCTTCGGTCCGACCCGCGACTGGGAGTGCTACTGCGGCAAGTACAAGCGCGTCCGGTTCAAGGGGATCATCTGCGAGCGCTGCGGCGTCGAGGTGACCCGCGCCAAGGTGCGCCGCGAGCGGATGGGCCACATCGAGCTGGCCGCGCCGGTGACCCACATCTGGTACTTCAAGGGCGTACCGAGCCGGCTGGGCTACCTGCTGGACCTCGCGCCCAAGGACCTTGAGAAGATCATCTACTTCGCCTCGTACGTGATCACGAGCGTGGACACCGAGGCGCGGCACCGCGACATGTCCACGGTCGAGAGCGAGATCGGCGCGGAGAAGCGGCACGCCGAGAACGCCCGCGACTCGGAGATCGAGAAGCGCGCCGCAAAGCTCGAGCAGGACCTGGGCGAGCTGGAGGCGGAGGGCGCCAAGGCCGACGTGCGGCGCAAGGTCAAGGAGGCTGGCGAGCGCGAGATGCGCCAGATCCGCGACCGGGCGCAGCGCGAGGTGGACCGGCTCGACGAGGTGATGGACACCTTCCGCAAGCTCGACACCAAGCAGCTGATCACCGATGAGCTGCTGTACCGCGAGCTGCGCGACCGGTTCGGCGAGTACTTCACCGGCGCGATGGGTGCCGAGGCGATCAAGGCGCTGATCGAGAACATGGACCTCGACGCCGAGGCCGAGGACCTGCGCGAGACGATCCGCTCCGGCAAGGGGCAGCGGAAGATCCGCGCGCTCAAGCGGCTCAAGGTCGTCGCGGCGTTCCTCAACACCAACAACTCGCCGCTGGGCATGGTGCTCGACTGCGTACCGGTGATCCCGCCGGACCTGCGCCCGATGGTGCAGTTGGACGGTGGCCGGTTCGCCACCTCCGACCTCAACGACCTGTACCGCCGGGTCATCAACCGCAACAACCGGCTCAAGCGCCTGATCGACCTGGGCGCGCCCGAGATCATCGTGAACAACGAGAAGCGGATGCTGCAGGAGGCCGTCGACGCACTGTTCGACAACGGCCGCCGCGGACGTCCGGTCACCGGTCCGGGCAACCGGCCGCTGAAGTCGCTGTCCGACATGCTCAAGGGCAAGCAGGGCCGGTTCCGGCAGAACCTGCTGGGCAAGCGCGTCGACTACTCCGGCCGTTCCGTGATCGTGGTCGGCCCGCAGCTCAAGCTGCACCAGTGCGGCCTGCCCAAGCAGATGGCGCTGGAGCTGTTCAAGCCGTTCGTGATGAAGCGGCTGGTCGACCTCAACCACGCGCAGAACATCAAGTCCGCGAAGCGGATGGTCGAGCGGCAGCGCCCGGTCGTGTGGGACGTGCTGGAGGAGGTCATCGGCGAGCACCCGGTGCTGCTCAACCGCGCGCCGACCCTGCACCGCCTGGGCATCCAGGCCTTCGAGCCGCAACTGGTCGAGGGCAAGGCGATCCAGATCCACCCGCTGGTCTGCACAGCGTTCAACGCCGACTTCGACGGTGACCAGATGGCGGTACACGTGCCGCTGTCCGCCGAGGCTCAGGCCGAGGCGCGGATCCTGATGCTGTCCAGCAACAACATCCTCAAGCCGGCCGACGGCAAGCCGGTCACCATGCCCACCCAGGACATGGTCATCGGCCTGTACCACCTGACCCACCGGCGCGAGGAGCTGCCGGGTGCCGGGCGGACGTTCAGCTCGGACGCGGAGGCCCGGATGGCCTTCGACAACGGCGAGCTGCACCTGCAGGCGCCGGTACGGATCCGGCTGCGCGGCGTGGTCGACGTGGACAACGGTGCGGGCGCTGCCCCCTGGGAGGCGCCGGAGGGCTGGGTACCGGGTACCCCGCTGATCATGGACACCACGCTGGGCCGGGTGCTGTTCAACGAGACGCTGCCCGCCGGGTACCGCTTCGTGAACTACGAGATCCGCAAGGGCCAGCTGTCCGCGATCGTCAACGACCTCGCCGAGCGGTTCCCGAAGGTGGCGCTCGCCGCCACCCTGGACGCGCTCAAGGAGGCCGGGTTCCACTGGGCCACCTGGTCCGGCGTGACCATCGGCATCGAGGACGTCGTCCAGCCGCCGCGCAAGCGGGAGATCCTCGAGGGGTACGAGCGGGAGGCCGAGCGGATCGACAAGCAGTACCAGCGCGGCCTCATGACCGCGGAGGAGCGCCGCGGGGAGCTGATCGAGATCTGGACCAAGGCGACCAACGAGGTCGCCAAGGAGATGGAGACGGCGCTTCCCAAGGAGAACCCGCTGTGGAAGATGATCAACTCGGGTGCTCGCGGTAACCTGCTGCAGCTGCGGCAGATCTCGGCGATCCGTGGTCTGGTGGCCAACCCCAAGGGTGAGATCATCCCCCGGCCGATCAAGTCGTCCTTCCGTGAGGGCCTGTCCGTGCTGGAGTACTTCATCTCCACGCACGGCGCCCGCAAGGGCCTGGCCGACACCGCCCTGCGTACCGCCGACTCCGGGTACCTGACCCGGCGGCTGGTGGACGTGTCGCAGGACGTGATCATCCGCGAGGAGGACTGCGGCACCGACCGGGCCATCCCGATGCAGGTCGGCGAGCTCGAGGAGACGACCGGCACGCTGATGGTCCACAAGCACGCCGAGACCGGGGCGCACGCGCGCACCCTGGCCGACGACGTGAAGGACGGTACGGGCCGGATCGTCGCGCACCGTGGCGACGACCTCAACTCGATCCTGATCGACCAGTTGGTCGCCGCGGGCGTGGACGGTGTCCGGGTACGCAGCGTGCTCACCTGCGAGTCGAAGCTGGGCGTCTGCGCGGCCTGCTACGGCCGTTCGCTGCCGACCGGCAAGACCGTGGACGTCGGCGAGGCGGTCGGCATCATCGCCGCCCAGTCGATCGGTGAGCCGGGTACCCAGCTGACCATGCGTACCTTCCACACCGGTGGCGTCGCGGGTGAGGACATCACCCAGGGTCTGCCGCGTGTCCAGGAGATCTTCGAGGCGCGCATCCCCAAGGGCAAGGCGCCGATCGCGGAGATCGCCGGACGGGTACGGATCGAGGAGGGCGACCGGTCGCGGAAGATCATCATCGTGCCGGACGACGGCAGCGAGGAGATCGTCCACGACAAGATCTCCAAGCGGGTACGCCTGCGGGTCACCGACGGTGGCCACGTGGACGTCGGCGAGAAGATCACGGAAGGCACCATCGACCCGCACGAGCTGCTCCGGGTGCTGGGTCCGCGCGCGGTACAGGTCCACCTGACCCAGGAGGTCCAGGAGGTGTACCGGTCGCAGGGCGTGCTCATCCACGACAAGCACATCGAGATCATCATCCGGCAGATGCTCAAGCGGGTGACGATCATCGACTCCGGCTCGACCGAGTTCCTGCCGGGTGTGCTGGTGGACCGGGCGCACTTCGAGGCGGAGAACCGGCGGATCGTGGCCGAGGGCGGCGAGCCGTCCGCGGGGCGTCCGGTGCTCATGGGCATCACCAAGGCGTCGCTGGCCACCGAGTCGTGGCTGTCGGCGGCGTCCTTCCAGGAGACGACCCGGGTGCTCACCGACGCCGCGATCCACGCCCGCAGCGACTCGCTGATCGGGCTGAAGGAGAACGTGATCATCGGCAAGCTCATCCCGGCCGGTACGGGCATCAGCAAGTACCGCAACATCCGGGTGGAGCCGACCGAGGAGGCCAAGGCGAAGGTGTACTCGATGACCGGGTACGCCGAGACCGACTACGGCTTCGGGCCGGCCAGCGGCCACGCGGTACCGCTGGACGACTTCGATCTGGGCTCGTTCCGCTGATTTGTTCGACAGGTGAGGGGCCTCGGGTGAACACCCGGGGCCCCGATCTGTTTCTATGGACGGGTGATGCCATCCACGCCGGTTGCCGTGCGGCATCCGCTCGACCCGGATCCGGTCCGCTCCGGCAAGGCGAATGCCGTGCTGGCGCTGGGGATTGCCGCGGCGGTGACCGGCTTCTTCGTCGGCGGCCTGGTCCCGGCCACGCTGGCCCTGCTGCTGGCGGCCGACGCCCGGCGGGAGATGGTCGCGGCCCGGGGATACCTGACCGGTGGCCGGCGGCTGCGCGCTGGTGTCGCGCTCGCCTGGGCCGGTATCGTCCTGGCCGCCACGGCGATCGTGCTGGCCGCGATCGTGGGCCTGCTACACATGGCCGGCAGCAGCGGCGGGCAGCACCTCGGCCCCAACGTCAACTGAGAGGCTGGCCGTGACGGATCCGTCACCCCCCGGGCCACCGCAGCAGCCCGGCCCGCCGGCCGGCCCCGAACCCGGCCAGGGCTGGACACCACCGGGCGCCGCGCCGCAGCCGGCGTCGCCGCCGGGGCCGCCCCACTACGGGGCGCACCAGCCAGGGCCGCCCCAGCCGCCGTACTGGGGCGGACAGTACGGCCAGCCGCCGGCGCCGTACGGCCCGCAGTACGGGCCACCGCCGTACGGGCAGCCGCCGCAGAGCGTCGCGCCGTACTGGCCGCCTCAGCAGCCTGTGGGCTGGCCCGGGCAGCCGCCGGGATGGGGTGGCTACCCGCCCGGGTACCCTCCCCGTCCGCCCGCGCCCCCTCCCCAGGCCCGCTCGGTACGGGTGGACCCCGTGCCCGGTACCGACTTCGGTGTCGTCTATCTACCGGTGGCACCTACTGTGTCCGGTACGGCCGTGGGGAGCATGGTCGCCGGCATCGGCTCGATAGTCGTGGCGCTCGTGGTGATCTGCTTCGGCGTGACCGGTGCCAGGTCGGCGAATGGCACGGGCGGCGGGTGGGGCCCGCTCGTCTCGGGAGCCTTCGCGATCCTGGCCGCGCTGCTCGGCGGCGGGGCGCTGGCGGTGGGTCTGCTCACCCGACGGCAGATCGCGCGCTCGAGCGGCCGGCTCAGCGGCGGCGGGCTGGCCGTGACCGCGATCGCCTGCGGGGCCTCCGGGCTGGGCGTCGCCGTACTCGGGGTGCTGCTGGCCATCGCGTTGAGCTGACCGCGTGGGTACCTTCCGGCACGAGGTACCATTGTGTGACAGTCTGCTCGCCGCAGGGCTCGTTTTGACCTGAGCGCCGACGGTAGGTAGGCTTTCCCCTCGTGCCCGGGCATGCCCGGGCTCCTCGTGCGTGCGCCGGCACCGACGCGGCACGGGGCCCCATCCGGCGGCTTGCGCGATGGCCGTCGGGACCGTGGACCGGACGACACGCCCGACCACGGGGGTCGGAGGGGCCGTCCGCGGCGAGCGGCGGACCGAACAACACAAGACGTAACACCAAGAAACCGGTGCGGCCGCGAATCGGCGGTCGAAGGGAGATTCGAGACCCGGATGCCCACCATCCAGCAGCTGGTCCGCAAGGGCCGCCAGGCGAAGACGAGCAAGACCAAGACGCCGGCGCTCAAGGGAAGCCCGCAGCGGCGCGGCGTGTGCACCCGCGTGTACACCACGACGCCCAAGAAGCCGAACTCGGCGCTGCGCAAGGTCGCCCGCGTCCGGCTGACCAGCCAGATCGAGGTCACCGCGTATATCCCAGGCGTGGGGCACAACCTTCAGGAACACTCGATCGTGCTGGTGCGTGGTGGCCGGGTCAAGGACCTGCCGGGCGTCCGGTACAAGATCATCCGTGGTTCGCTGGACACCCAGGGCGTCCGCAACCGCAAGCAGGCGCGCAGCCGCTACGGCGCGAAGAGGGAGAAGAGCTGACATGCCGCGTAAGGGCCCAGCACCGCGCCGGCCGCTGATCGCCGATCCGGTGTACAACTCGCCGCTGGTCACGCAGCTGATCAGCAAGATCCTGCTGCGCGGCAAGCGGCAGCTCGCCGAGCGGATCGTCTACGGCGCCCTGGAGGGCTGCCGGGAGAAGACCGGTACCGACCCGGTCGTCACGCTCAAGCGGGCGATGGACAACGTGAAGCCGACCCTGGAGGTGCGCAGCCGCCGGGTCGGTGGCGCGACCTACCAGGTACCGGTCGAGGTGCGCCCCACCCGGGCCACCACCCTGGGCCTGCGCTGGCTGGTGACCTACTCCAAGGCCCGCCGCGAGAAGACCATGATCGAGCGGCTGATGAACGAGCTGCTCGACGCGAGCAACGGCCTCGGCGCCGCGGTGAAGCGGCGCGAGGACACGCACAAGATGGCCGAGTCCAACAAGGCCTTCGCGCACTACCGCTGGTAGTGCGGTTCGAGACGACAAAGACGAAGTAGGGGATCACAGTGGCTGCCGCCGACAACGCCCTCGCCAAGGTTCGCAACATTGGCATCATGGCGCACATCGACGCTGGGAAGACGACCACCACCGAGCGGATCCTGTTCTACACCGGTATCACTTACAAGATCGGTGAGGTCCACGAGGGCGCGGCCGTCATGGACTGGATGGAGCAGGAGCAGGAGCGGGGCATCACCATCACCTCCGCCGCGACGAAGGCCGAGTGGAAGGGCCACACGATCCAGATCATCGACACGCCCGGCCACGTCGACTTCACCGTCGAGGTCGAGCGGTCGCTGCGGGTACTCGACGGTGCTGTGGCTGTCTACGACGGCGTGGCCGGCGTCGAGCCGCAGACCGAGCAGGTGTGGCGGCAGGCCGAGAAGTACCACGTGCCGCGGATGTGCTTCGTCAACAAGCTCGACCGCACCGGCGCGGACTTCTTCCGCTGCGTCGACATGATGGTCACCCGGCTGCAGGCCAACCCGCTCGTGCTGCAGTTGCCGATCGGCAACGAGTCCGACTTCATCGGCGTCGTAGACCTGATCGGGATGCGCGCGCTGACCTGGCGCGGCGAGACCCAGAAGGGCGAGGACTACACCATCGAGGAGATCCCGGCGTCGCTGGCCGACCAGGCCGCCGAGTACCGGGAGAAGCTCCTGGAGAAGCTGTCCGAGACCGACGACGTCATCCTGGAGAAGTTCCTCGAGGGCGGCGAGTTCACCGCTGACGAGATCAAGGCCGCCATCCGTAAGGCGACCATCGCCGGCCAGGTGAACCCGGTCCTGTGTGGCTCGGCGTTCAAGAACAAGGGCGTGCAGCCCATGCTCGACGCCGTGGTGGACTTCCTGCCCTCGCCGCTGGACGTGCCGGCGATCGACGGTACCGCCACGGACGGCGAGACCCCGATCCACCGGCAGCCGAGCGTGGCGGAGCCGTTCGCCGGGCTGGCCTTCAAGATCCAGACCGATCCGCACCTGGGCAAGCTGACCTATGTCCGGGTGTACTCGGGCCGGATCGACTCGGGCGCCCAGACGATCAACTCCACCAAGGACCGCAAGGAGCGGATCGGCAAGATCTACCAGATGCACGCGAACAAGCGGGAGGACCGCCCGTTCGCGCAGGCCGGCGACATCGTCGCGGTACAGGGTCTGAAGCAGACCACCACCGGCGACACGCTCTGCGACCCGGCGCACCCGGTGATCCTGGAGTCGATGACGTTCCCCGAGCCGGTCATCTCGGTGGCCATCGAGCCGAAGTCGAAGGCGGACCAGGAGAAGCTGGGTACGGCGATCCAGAAGCTGGCCGAGGAGGACCCGACCTTCCGCGTCCGCAACGACGAGGAGACCGGTCAGACGGTCATCAGCGGCATGGGCGAGCTGCACCTGGAGATCCTGGTCGACCGCATGAAGCGGGAGTTCCGGGTCGAGGCCAACATCGGCAAGCCGCAGGTGGCCTACCGGGAGACCATCCGCCGCGTGGTGGAGAAGGTCGAGTACACGCACAAGAAGCAGACCGGTGGGTCGGGCCAGTACGCCCGGGTCATCATCAACCTGGCGCCGCTGCCGCTGAGCTCGGACGGTCCGACGTACGAGTTCGAGAACGCGGTGACCGGTGGGCGGGTACCGAAGGAGTTCATCCCCTCGGTGGACGCCGGTGCGCAGGACGCCATGCAGTACGGCGTTCTCGCCGGGTACCCCCTGGTCGGGTTGAAGCTGACCCTGGTCGACGGCCAGTACCACGAGGTCGACTCGTCCGAGATGGCGTTCAAGATCGCCGGCTCGATGGCGCTGAAGGAGGCGGCCCGCAGGGCCGAACCGGTGCTCCTCGAGCCCATGATGGCGGTCGAGGTCGTCACCCCGGAGGAAAACATGGGTGACGTCATCGGCGACCTCAACTCCCGCCGCGGCATCATCCAGGCGATGGAGGAGCGCGGCGGAGCCCGCGTCGTCCGCGCCCTGGTACCGCTGTCGGAGATGTTCGGCTACGTCGGCGACCTGCGGTCGAAGACCCAGGGCCGGGCGAGCTACTCGATGCAGTTCGACTCCTACGCCGAGGTACCACAGAACGTGGCGAAGGAGATCATCGCGAAGGCGACCGGGGAGTAGTCCCCGGCCGCCGGGGCGGCGAGTCGGCTGCGGTCAGACCAAGGAAAACGACGTAGTAACACCAGAAGTCCACAGGAGGACAGCAGTGGCGAAGGCGAAGTTCGAGCGGACTAAGCCGCACGTCAACATCGGCACCATCGGTCACATCGACCACGGGAAGACGACGCTGACCGCGGCAATCACCAAGGTCCTGCACGACAAGATGCCCAACCTCAACCCGTACACGCCGTTCGACGAGATCGACAAGGCGCCGGAGGAGAAGGCCCGCGGCATCACCATCTCGATCGCACACGTCGAGTACCAGACCGAGGCGCGGCACTACGCCCACGTCGACTGTCCTGGTCACGCCGACTACATCAAGAACATGATCACGGGTGCCGCCCAGATGGACGGCGCGATCCTGGTGGTCGCGGCGACGGACGGCCCGATGCCGCAGACCCGCGAGCACGTGCTGCTGGCCCGCCAGGTCGGCGTCCCGTACATCGTCGTGGCGCTCAACAAGAGCGACATGGTCGACGACGAGGAGCTGCTGGAGCTGGTCGAGCTCGAGGTTCGCGAGCTGCTGTCCAGCCAGGAGTACCCGGGCGACGACCTGCCGGTCGTGCGCGTCTCGGCGCTCAGGGCGCTGGAGGGCGACCCGGAGTGGTCGGACAAGCTCATGGAGCTGATGAACGCGGTCGACACCGCGATCCCGCAGCCGGAGCGCGAGACCGACAAGCCGTTCCTCATGCCGATCGAGGACGTCTTCACGATCACCGGTCGCGGTACGGTCGTGACCGGCCGGTGCGAGCGCGGCATCCTCAAGCCGAACGAGGAGGTCGAGATCGTCGGCATCAAGCCGAAGTCGATGAAGACCGTCGTCACCGGCATCGAGATGTTCCGCAAGCTGCTGGACGAGGCGCGGGCCGGTGAGAACGTCGGTCTGCTGCTGCGTGGCATCAAGCGCGAGGACGTCGAGCGCGGCATGGTCGTGGTGAAGCCGGGCTCCAACACCCCGCACACCGAGTTCGAGGCGACCGTCTACATCCTCTCCAAGGAGGAGGGTGGCCGGCACACCCCGTTCTTCCAGAACTACCGGCCTCAGTTCTACTTCCGGACCACGGACGTCACCGGCGTCGTCACGCTGCCCGAGGGCACCGAGATGGTCATGCCCGGCGACAACACCTCGATGACGGTGCAGCTGATCCAGCCCATCGCCATGGAGGACGGCCTCAAGTTCGCCATCCGCGAGGGTGGCCGGACCGTGGGCGCCGGCCGGGTCACCAAGATCCTGAAGTGAACTAGGCAACCCTGATTTGGGCGGCCGTACCCCGGTACGGCATACTGAACAGGTTGTGCTCAGCGCGGGGTGGCCGATTCCGGTCGGCCACCCCCGCATGGCGCCCGGTCCGTCGGGCGTCGCCGACCACCGCATGGCCTTCCGGATCCGCTCGGACCCGGATGGACCAGGACCCGTAACCGCTCCGGATTTCCGGGGGCGGAGCCCGGGTTCCGGGCGCGACACGCCCGACCACGGGGGTCGGAGACGCCGGATCGCGGGGTAGCCACCACGGCCGCGGTGCATGTCGAAGCGGCATCGGGCAAGAGTTTGACAGCGGCATCGAGAGAAGGAACAGAAGCCACCATGGCGGGACAGAAGATCCGCATCCGGCTCAAGGCCTATGACCACGAGGTCGTCGACTCCTCGGCTCGGAAGATCGTGGAGACGGTGACACGTACCGGGGCGCAGGTCGCGGGCCCGGTGCCGCTGCCCACGGAGATCAACCGTTACTGCGTGATCCGCTCGCCGCACAAGTACAAGGACTCGCGCGAGCACTTCGAGATGCGTACCCACAAGCGGCTGATCGACATCATCGACCCCACGCCGAAGACCGTCGACTCGCTGATGCGACTCGACCTGCCGGCCGGCGTCGACATCGAGATCAAGCTGTAGGACTGTAGGGACTGGGACCGGACTGATGGACAGGCAAGTCAAGGGGATCCTGGGCGCCAAGCTCGGCATGACCCAGGTCTGGGACAACAACCGCGTTGTCCCGGTGACCGTGGTGCAGGCCGGCCCGTGCGTCGTGACCCAGGTGCGTACCGCCGACAAGGACGGGTACTCCGCGGTCCAGCTGGCGTACGGTGCGATCGACCCGCGCAAGGTGAACAAGCCGAAGGCCGGGCACTACGCCAAGGCCAACGTGGCGCCGCGCCGGCACATCGTCGAGCTGCGCACCACCGACGCGAGCGCGTACGAGCTGGGCTCCGAGGTCACCGTCGAGGCGTTCGAGGCCGGGCAGACCATCGACGTCACCGGCAAGACCAAGGGCAAGGGCTTCGCGGGTGTGATGAAGCGCCACGGCTTCCACGGCCTGCGGGCCAGCCACGGTGTCGAGCGCAAGCACCGCTCGCCGGGTTCGATCGGCGCGTGCGCCACGCCCGGTCGGGTGTTCAAGGGCGTGCGGATGGCCGGCCGGATGGGCGGCGTCCGCTTCACCGTGCAGAACCTGACCGTCCAGGCGATCGACCCGGAGAACAACCTGCTCCTGGTGCGCGGCGCCATCCCGGGCCCGAAGGGCGCCCTGGTGCTGGTGCGCGGCGCGGCCAAGGCGGCCACGAAGGGCGGTGTGAAGTGACGAGCGTGGACGTACTCAACTACGAGGGCAACAAGACCAGCTCGGTCGAGCTGCCCGCGGACATCTTCGACGTGCAGGCCAACATCCCGCTGATGCACCAGGTCGTGGTGGCGCAGCTG
>Ga0207661_10003163_pt1 | contig 11417 bp, 10 predicted proteins | sample KBSC713LmetaG_FD_184337 | JGI IMG/M metagenome (GOLD analysis project Ga0207661, IMG submission 184337) | Corn rhizosphere microbial communities from Kellogg Biological Station, Michigan, USA - KBS C7.1-3L metaG (SPAdes) (version 2) | ecosystem: Host-associated > Plants > Roots > Rhizosphere ... | reverse complement strand
GGCTGGAGACCGACACGGGTACGGAATTCGGCAGGATATCATCGCGCACACTCACGGTGACCTCGAGCTCGAAGCCGGAAATCTCTATCGAACCATTCGTCGTCTCGAGACCGACGGTCTAATCGATGAATCGAGCTCGTCGTCATCGTCGTCGACCGACGAGCGACGACGGTACTACCGCCTTACTCCCTTCGGGAAGCGAGTGCTTGCCGTGGAGCTCGAGCGTCTACGCGATCTCGTCCGGCTTGGCGAGGAACGCCGAGTCATCGGTCCGACGCCGGCATGAGTCTGGGACCGCGCGTTCAGGGCGAACGACTGTATCGACTGCTTCTCGGTCTGTATCCGAGCTCGTTTCGCGCGCGATACGGCCGTGACCTTCTCGATTTCTATCGCGCACGCGTCAGCAGCGTCCGATCACGACGCGAATTCATGGCGGTCTGGACCCGCATCATCCCCGATTTGCTCTCGAGCGCGATTGCCGAGCGTGCAGGTGCCTTGCTTGGTCGCGCGCGGGTACGTCCCGAACGCTCACGACTCGATTACCAGTCCGAGGACTCCATGGCCGGCCTTCTCCAAGACGTTCGCTTCGCGCTGCGCGGAATGCGACAGCGCCCCGGGTTCTCCGCTGTCATTCTTGTTACCCTCGCTCTCGGAATTGGCGCGAACGCCGCGATCTTCAGCGTCGTCGACGCGGTGCTTCTTCGGCCGTTGCCGTATACAAGGGCCGACGGAATCGTTCAACTCTCCCACCTGGCACCGTATCAGACGGTCTCAGAACCGGAGTTCATCGATTATCAGCGAGGTGTCCCGGCAATATCCTCGCTGGCGGCATACAACAGCGGCGATGTCACGTTAACCGTGAACGAGGAACCTGTTCGGGCGACCGGTTCGCGGGTCTCGCGCGATTTCTTCGCCATCCTTGGTCCGACGCCGACGGTTGGTCGACTTTTCGTCCCCGAAGAGTTCGATCCCGCGGCCAAAGCGCGGGTGGCCGTGATCAGCAACGGCATGTGGCGCCAGCAATTTGCCGCCGATTCGCGAGTCGTGGGAAAAACGGTCGTGATCAACGGGTCGCCTACGACGGTTGTCGGAGTCATGCCCCAAGGGTTCAGCTATCCCAGCGCGTCGACGTCTTTTTGGACGCCGTGGCGATTAAATCCGGACAGTTTGTGGACGCGCAACAACCACTATCTGAACCTCGTGGGTCGACTCGCTCCCGGAGCGACGCTCGCGCAAGCCAACGCACAAGTTCGTACGCTCGACGCGCGCTGGATGCATGACTTTCCGGAGACGTATTCGCCGGAACAGCAGCTCGTCGGAAGGGTCGTGTCCCTCCGAGACGCGATTCTCGGTCCGACGCGCCCTTATCTGATCGCTCTGCTTGGCGCGGTTGGATTCGTTCTACTCATCGCGTGCGTCAACGTCGCAAACCTTTTGCTGGTTCGCGGAGAGGCACGCCGCCGCGAGTTTGCGATTCGCACGGCGTTGGGCGCATCGAGCGGTCGGCTTCTGCGCCAACTGCTGACCGAGAGCAGCCTATTCGCGCTCTTTGGCGCGATCCTCGGTGTCGGCGTCGCTTGGAGCGGAGCGACGGCACTCGTCGCGCTCGCGCCGGCGGACCTCCCGCGGCTCGACCAAGTTGCCCTGGATTATCGGGTCATCGCTTTCACGATCGCCATCACGTTCGTAACAGGTCTGTTATTCGGGCTCATTCCGGCGATGCGCGAACTGCGGAACGAGTCAGCCGACGGGTTGCGCGAAGGCGGCAAGGCGAGTGCGTCCAGTGGTTCGCGCGCCGCGCGCCGAACGCTGGTCGTCGCGGAAGTCGCGCTCGCGGTTGTGATGTGCGCGGGCGCCGGTCTACTGATTCGAAGCCTCGCCAAACTGCGGGCCATCGATCTCGGCTTCGACGCCAGCAACGTCCTGACGATGCAGGTTACCCTTCCGGCGAGGCGGTACAACGATACGACGGCGGACACATTCTTTCGTGGAGTTCTCTCGAAGGTGGAGGCCCTCCCGGGCGTTCGCAGTGCGTCGCTCGACGGGGCGTTGCCTATTTCTGGAAGCGAAAGTGGATGGTCGATTCAGATCGACGGTCGCACCGTCAAGACGATCGCCGAGGCGCCGTCAGCTAAGCCAGAACCCGTGACGGCGAATTACTTCAAGACGTTCGATATTCGCGTGTTGCGCGGCCGAGTCTTCAATGACCGCGACCGACGCGGCGCTCCGCCAGTCGCCGTAATCAACGACGCGATGGCGCGAATAATCTGGCCCGGCATCGACCCGATCGGACGCACGCTCAAGATGTTCAATCCGGCGTCGCCTTGGGTGACGATCGTCGGCGTTGTGGCCGACGTAAAAGCTCGCGGAATCCAGGAAGATGTTCCGCCGACCATGTACTTCCCGTACTCGCAGTCTGCAGCGAGCGCGTACTACCAGCCCTTGCAGATGACGCTCGTGGTGAAGACCGTTGGCGATCCCGCGCGCTTGGGTCCCGCGGTTCGCGCGCAGATTCGTTCGCTCGACATTCACGTTCCGATCTCGCAAGTCGCGACGATGGAGACGGTCATCAGTGACTCGATTGCGAGTCGGCGCTTTACGACCTTATTGCTCGGTGGATTCGCGGCGCTCGCGCTCGGACTCGCGGGGATCGGGATTTACGGCGTCATCGCATACGGCGTCTCGCAACGCGCCTTTGAGATCGGACTGCGAGTCGCACTGGGCGCGTCACGCGGATCGGTTGTTCGTTTGGTCATGGGCGAAGGCGCTCGCATGACTGTAGCCGGTGTAGCGATCGGATTGATCGGCGCTTACGCAGTCGACCGGCTGCTCCGCGCTCTTCTCGTCGGAGTAACGCCGTTCGATCCGGCAACGATTGCCCTGGTCATCGCGAGCCTCATCATCGTCGCGGCGCTCGCGTGCGCACTTCCGGCACGCCGGGCGACGACGGTGAGTCCGACCGACGCACTTCGAAACGGATAGCGGCTACGCCTGAGTCTCGATCTCGTCGCCGCGATCGGTACTGGCCTCTTTCCGCAACGCGTCGACGACCTGCGCCCGCTCGTCGATTTCGGAAGGAAACATCGCGATCGGAACAGGGATTTCGTCGTTGGGGTCGGGCGTCGACGCTTGTATTTCGCCCGACGCTTCGGGATCGACGCTATTGGTGTCGAGGTCCGGGTTTCGCTCTCTGTCCATTGAGTCCTCCTGGGTTGAGACTCAGTGGTGCACGTGTCGAGCCACGGACTCAGGCGCGGTTCATATCGAATCGAATTCCAGCTTTCCGCAGACGCTCGAGCGCTGCGGTGAGAACTGGCGGATCTGCGATCAGCGAAACGCGGAAATAGTGCTCGCCGCCGGGCCCAAACGCGTTTCCGGGAGTGACGACGACATCGGCGTTGTCGATGAGGTATTGAGTCCATTCCTGCGCGCTGAACCCCGCGGGGATCGGCAACCACATGAACATCGAGCCGTGCGCCGGCTCGCTCTTCCAGCCAAGTGAGCGGAATCCTTCGATCAGGAAGTCGCGTCGCATTCGATAGCGGGCGACCGTTGGCGCTTCCAGCTCCTCGTAGTGATCGAGCGCGTAGGCCGCGCCGGCTTGAATCGGGACAGGTGTCCCATAGCCCATGTTCGTGCGGACCGCGTTGAGCGTGTCGATGAGCTCCGGCGCGCCGACGGCGAAGCCGATCCGCGAACCGGCCATGTTGAACGTCTTCGAGAATGAGTGGAACTCGAGCGTGACGTCCTTCGCCCCCCGGACCTGCAGCGCGCTTGGCGCAACGAAGCCGTCGTATGTGAGCTCGCTGTACGCGAGGTCCGAAAGCAGAAGGATGTTGTGGCGACGGCAGAGCTCGACGGCTTCCTCGTACAGCTCCAGCGGCGCGACGGCGCCAGTGGGGTTGTGCGGATAATTCAGGATCAGGAGGGTCGCGTCGTCGAGGACACGGTCTGGGATCGCGCTCAGGTCTGGAAGAAATCCGCGGTCTGGGCGAAGGGGCAGAAAGTGGGCGTGGCTTCCGACGAGTCCAGACGCGCGCCCGTGAACCGGGTAGTAGATGTCGGGTACTAAAGAGACGGTCGATTCGTCGGCGAAGGCCATCGTCGTCTGGGCGATTCCTTCCTTTGCGCCGCTGAGGCAAAGGACCTCGCGCTCTGAATCGACAGCCACGCCGAACCGCCGCTTCATATAAGACGAGACCGCCTCCCGGAACTGCGGAGATCCACGAAACGGCGGGTACCCGTGCGTTTTCGGGTCGTTGTACGCCGCGGAAATTGTGTCGACGATCGGTTGCGGGGTCGGCTGATCCGGGTTCCCCATGCCGAGGTCGATGAGGTCAGCACCCCGCTTCCGGGCTGATGCCTTGAGCTCGTCGAGCCACGCGAAGACGTACTCGGGGAGGTCGGTGAGCCGACTCGTCGGAACGAGGGTTGCCTGATCGGAGTTGGTGGACGTGCTCGACGGGATCGGATAGATGGCGGTCATTTGGAATAGATACCAGGTACCGGGTACGAGGTGCCAGCGATTGGGACTCTGGTGTTATGAAAGTAGGCGCGGCGTTCCGTTTCCTCTGGTACCAGGTACCAGGTACCAGGTGCCAGAGTCTTGCGCGCCGTAATTAGACGATTATCTATCTATCGTACTGTCAGTGGAGTCACGTAGCGGTGGATTCAGACCAGTTCCAACGGATCGCAAAGGCCCTGGCTGACCCCCGCCGGTTCGAAATTCTCGAGCATATCGCGTCGCGTGCCGAAGTCGGCTGTCAACGATTGTGTGGATGCTTTCCGGTTCGTCAGGCCACCATCTCGCACCATCTGAAAGAACTGACGACCGCGGGGCTGGTTGAATTTCGGAAAGACGGGCAGTTCGTGTATTACCGAGTTCGGCCGTCGGTACTGGACGAATACATGGCTGAACTGAGGCGCAGAACGGCGGTGCCGTCAGTGCCGGCGGCTCCAGCGGGGGCGCGCAAAGTGGGCTCAAACGCCGAGGTCGCGAAACGCGCCTAAAACCGAAGTCGAGGACGACGACGTCGGGGTATTGCGGAATATTTTTGAACGAACATGGGTCTGGCGCTGAGTGCGCCGGGAGCGAGAGCGATGTACATGACGAACGATGATCGCGATCTGCTGGACCTTTACATCGAGGAGTTGCGTGGCGAGCCGGTGCTCACCGCGCTCCAGCAGAAAGAGCTCGCGCGGACGATGCGCCGCGCGACGACGGACGACGCGCGGGACGACGCCCGCTCGGAGTTGATTCGAGCGAACCTTCGCTTCGCGTTCTCGGTCGCGAAACAATATCAGAATCGCGGAGTGCCCCTCGGCGACTTGGTAAGTGAGGCGAACGCCGGTTTGGTTCGCGCCGCGGACAAGTACGATCCGGACGTCGGCGTGAACTTCATCAGCTACGCTGTGTGGTGGATCCGGCAGGCGCTTCATTCGGCAGTGCAGCGTCAGGGCCGTACGGTCCAGGTTCCGCTGAATCGGGCCGCGGATCTGTCGCGTGTTTCACGGGCGCAGGAAGTGTTGCGTCAGAAGCTGTCGCGAGAGCCGCATGAGGATGAGATCGCGACGGTCGCGAACTTGTCGCTCGACGTAACGCGCGGACTGGTTGCGCTTCTGCAGCCGGTTCGCTCGCTCGATGAGCCGGCGAGCGCGGGAGAGCAGGGCCGCACGTTGGCCGAAACGCTCGTGTTGGATCGCGGTGAGGACGAAGACGTTTTGCCGGGCGGAGTGGAGAGCGAGTCGCGCCGCGAAGCAATCGCGCGTGCGCTCGAGGTCCTTCCGCCGCGTGACCGCCGCGTGTTGACGCTGTACTTCGGTCTCGAGGGCAACCGCCCGATGACGTTGCAGGAGATCGCGCATGAGTTGGGTGTCACACGCGAACGAGTGCGTCAGCTGAGAGACCGTGCGCTCAAGCGGCTGAGAGAGAGCGACACGGCAGACGTGTTGAAGGAAGGAATGGCCGCCTAGGGTCGGCGGTGTTGGAAAGGCAGACGGGGGTCGTCATTCAGACGGCCCCCGTTTTCTATGCTGGTGAAGGTCTCGGGTCTGAGAGTGCAGGTCTGACGCTTAGGCTACAGGAAACAACCCTGCGACCTGAGACCTGGCACCTGGCACCTGGCACCTGGCACCTGGCACCTGGCACCTGGCACCTGAGAGAGTCTAGCCCCGTTCACCGGTCGTTATCATTTTTCTAAAATGCCAGCCCCAACGACCGAGCTGACCCTCAGATCGCGGAGTGCCACTGAGCTTGTCGACGCGGCATTCCAAGTGTTTCGGAAAGCGCCCGTGCACTTCATCGTCGCGGCCGCGGTCGTATACGTGCCTTGGTTGGTCATTCAGCTCGCATTCAATCTCTCCATCCAACGCGACTCGATTCCCGGGTTCGACGTTCTCGGCGCGAATCTCGTCGCTGGGCTCATCATCTACGTCATCCTCGGCGGCGCGATCGCTGTGCTCGCGCGTGACGTCTATCTCGAGCGGACGCCCGATGTCGCCGCCGCGTACAAAGTCGTTGGCGCTCGCATCGTCTCGTTGGTGATCGTCAGTTTCATCATGATGATCTCCTTCGCGATTGGCTTGGTTTTGCTGTTCGTCCCGGTCCTCTATCCATTGTCCACGCTTTTTTGCGCGCGACAGGCTGTTGTGCTCGAAGGGCTCGGGCCATTTCGCGCGATCGGGCGGTCCGCCGGGCTCGCGAGCGGGAACAGGAAACACATTCTCGGGACGTTGATTCTCGCGGGAATCCTGACGATCGCGATCGCGATCGGGTCGGGAATCGCCGCCGGTCTCGTTCCGAGCACCATCGTTCAGCGGATCATCGAGACGGTCGTCGGCGTGTGCATCCGCCCATTCTTCTCGATCGTCGAGACGCTCCTCTACTACGATGTTCGAATCCGCAAAGAAGCATTCGACATCGAGTACATGGCCGGGGGCGACTCGGCTGCTGCTCCGTCGGCGAATGTCGCGATCTGATCACTTCCGCTGGTGATCCTCCAACAGGCGATCGGCGACTGGACGACTCGCGCCATCCACGACACGGTGGCCGCGATCGCCAAACAGCCAGCCTACTCCGTTCCGCTGCGCCGCTCGCTACTCGGACGCGCGTTCGGATGGCTCTTCGAGCGGATCGCCGATCTCATCGCGCTGTTTCGTGGATCGCGCGATCTGCGGATTGCTGCGATCGTCGCGGCGGCGATCATTCTCGTCGCCATCATTGGACGGATTGTCATTGGAAAGCAGGTCGACGTCGTGCGCAGACGCGCCGGATTCGACGCCGATTTCGGTACAGGCCAACGACGCGATTTCTGGAATCTCGCGCGCGAGCTTTCGGCCAGTGGCGATCACGTCGCAGCGAGTCATGCGCTCTACGCCGCGGTGATCGACGGACTGACCCGAAGTGGAGCGATCACGTTTCACTCGTCAAAGACCTCTGGCGACTACGCTCGTGAGCTCAGCCGACGCGGCATCATCAACGCGTCGGATTTTCGCGCATTCGCGCGCTACTTCGATCGCGTCGTTTATGGCGCGTCGTCTGTCGTGCCTGACGACTACGGACGACTCTTCGAGATGGCGCAACATCTCGTCGTGACGAGAACTGCCGCGTGACGAGTCCACCAACGGTTCAAAAACGGTGGTGGAATGCGGCGACGTTGCTCGCCGTTCTTGGAGCGGTGGTCGTCGCCGTCGCGCTGCTCACGCCGGAAGCGGCTGGAAGGTCGGAGGGCGGGCGAAGCAGCTACTCGACGGCGCCGGGCGGCCTCGGCATCGCGTACGAGCTCGCCGAGCGAACAGGATGGAAGGTCGAGCGACGCCTCGCGCCGCTCGACTCAGCCGAGTCTCCCCCGTCGGTCCAAGTGGTCATCGATCCGCGAGTGGCACTCGGTGCGCGCGAGGTGCATCGGCTGTTCGAGAACGTGCGTCGTGGCGGCGCGTTGATTGTGTCACTGGACGGCGCCGACGAGATCACCGACTCGCTCGACGTGGACATGGGGCCGCCTGGGAGAATTCTCGAGGGCTACAACGATCCGCAGTGTCCGGAACATTCGTCATTTCGATCGCGGGCGCTGCTCGCTATCCCCCCCGAAGTGCGAGGACTCGTCTGGAAGACCAAGCCGGCCGGTTTGACGACGATCGTGCACGGTCAGCTTCGCGATCGCGCTGATCTCTCCGTCGCTGAAGGGTTCCCGCTCGGCAAAGGGCGGATCGTCGTCGTCAGCCAGTCAGCGATTTTCTCGAACGACGCCGTTCGCGTGTGCGAATGGGCCGCGGACCTCGCCGTCGCGAGAGTATTTGAGTATGTGAAAGGTTCGAGTCGCGGACAGCCGCTGGTGTTCGACGAGTATCACCATGGTTTTGGCGTTCACAACTCGACGACTACAGCCATCTGGATATACCTCTCGAGCACCGCATCGGGTCATTTGCTCGCGCAACTCGCGGTCGCGGGGCTCATCCTTCTCCTCGCATTTGCACCGCGGCCGCTTCCGCCGGTCGATCCAGTGCGTGTGCCGCGCCGTTCTCCGCTCGAGCACGCGGATGCGCTCGCGCACGCGTACGCCGATGTCGGCGCGACGCGCACGGCGACCGAGCGATTGGTTTATGGTCTTCGACGTCGGGCGGGTCGGACGATCACTGTCCCGTCGGGTGCGAGCGACCCGGTCTTTCTCGACGCGGTCGCCGAGCGTGAGCCATCGCTTGCCAGGTCGGTGGAAACGGTGCGGGCCGCATTGAAACAGTCGATTCCGGTCGCGGATCTGAACAACGTCGGCGATGCCGTTCGTGACATCGAACGACAACTGCTGTTGCCCCCTCAACGAATCAAATGACGATCACCGTTACTGAAGGATCCGCCCTCCTCTCTCGCATCCGCGAGGCGGTCGCGACGCGAATCATCGGCCAAGAAGCCGCGATCGACGATGTGCTCGTAACGTTTCTCGCGAGAGGGCATGCACTCATCGAGGGCGTTCCGGGTACGGCGAAGACTTTGCTCGTGCGCACGATGGCAAGCGCGATGGCGATCCGCTTCACGCGCATCCAGTTCACGCCGGACTTGATGCCTGCCGATGTTACCGGCGTCGCCCTGTATCGCGATCCGGCCCGTGGATTCGAGTTTCAGCCCGGCCCGGTGTTCACAGATCTCTTATTGGCCGACGAGATCAACCGCGCGCCCGCGAAGACACAGGCCGCGCTTCTCGAAGCGATGGCCGAGCGACAGGTGACCGCCGACGGCACGAGTCGACCGCTGGATTCGTTGTTCACCGTTCTCGCGACACAGAATCCCGTCGAGCACGAGGGAACATTTCCTCTGCCCGAAGCGCAGCTCGACCGCTTTCTGATGAAGATCGTCGTTGGATATCCGCCGGTCGACGCCGAGCTGCAAATGCTGGGACTTCATGAAGCCGGATTCGATCCGGAGAAGGGTGGTGGCGCGAGGATTCTCGATGCAGTGCTCACCGCCGATCAAGCACGCGAGTGTCGCACGCTGGTCGATCAGGTTCGCGTTGCATCGGAAGTCCGGGAGTACATCGCGAAGATCACGCGAGCCACGCGCGAAGATCCCGCGTTGATCCTCGGTGCATCGCCGCGCGCGAGCATCGCGCTGATGCGGGCCGGACGGGCAGCCGCTGTGCTGGACGGCCGCGACTACGTCACCCCCGACGACATCAAGGGGCGCGCGCTTTCGGTGTTGCGACATCGCGTGACGCTCGCGCCGGAACTTGAAGTGGAAGGTCGCACGACCGACGACGTCGTGTCCGGCGTATTGTCTCGCGTTTCGGCACCGGTGTGACCGCTCCGACTCGGCCTGCTGGTGTGCGCTCACGTCGCCCGTTGTGGGCGATCTATCCGACGAACCGGCTAGCGCAGCTCGTCGGAGCCGCCGGCGTGCTCTGGCTCTTGCCAGGCACCGTTGGCGTTGCAGCCGGCGCAATCGGGCTCGTCGTCGTCGCGGGGCTCGCGGTGTTCGACTATTTGCGAATTCCGCGATCGAGCGGCATCGAGGTCACTCGCTCGATTCCCGATCCGATCGGACTCGGCGACCGAGTCGAGTTGAAGTACGTCGTCGCGTCTAACTGGCGATGGCCCGTCTTGCTGCGACTCTCCGATGAGATTCCGCCGGGCATCGCGACGTCCATCCCGTCCGATTCGATCGAGCTCGGCGCAGGAATGGAGCGAACCATCTCAGTCGAAGCCGAGGGTGATGCGCGCGGACACTACACGCTCGGCGACGTTGCGCTGCGATTGAGTACTTCGCTCGGATTGCTGAGTCGAATCGTCCGCGTACCACTGCGCAGTGAAGTCACTGTCATTCCGTCGTTCAGCAACGTGCGCCGCTTCCGGTTGCTAGCAATGCAGAACCGACTGAGCGACGTCGGCGTTCGCGCGCTCAAACAGCGTGGTGAAGGAACGGCATTCGCTGGAATGCGTGACTATGTTCCGGGCGACGATCCTCGGTTGCTGGATTGGAAGTCAACGGCGCGGCACAGCCGGTTGATCGTTCGCGAGCAGTCGATCGAGCGATCACAGACAGTGATCTCGCTGATCGACTGTGGCCGGGCGATGACGCAGACTGCGGGTCGCTTCACGAGATTCGAGCATGTATTGTCGGCGGCGCTCGTGGTGAGCGACGTCGCGTCGACGAGCGGCGATCGTGTCGGGCTCATCGCCTTCGACAACGTCGTTCGCGCGTTCGTGCCGCCGCAGCAGGGCGTGGCCGCGTTGCGAAACGTTCGCTCAGCATTGAGCGGGCTCGATGCCACCCTTACCGAACCTGATTACGCCGCCGCGTTTCGCTTGCTCGCGATGCGCCAGCGACGACGCGCCCTCGTGCTGTTCTTCACCGATGTCATCGATGCGAGAACGGCACGGTCATTCATTGCGTACGCGGGGCGTGCGGCACAGCGTCATTCAGTAGTCATTGTCGCGCTGCAGAATGATTCGCTCATGGAAGCAGCGCGCCCCGGAACAGACGGGTCGCTCGCGCTGTTCAAAAGCGCCGCGGCGGAAGAACTGATCCGGGAACGCGAAGAATCACTTGCACGCATGCGACGCGTTGGGGTCGCAGTGCTCGATGTCTCGCCGTCGAAAATGGCCGCGAGCGTGGTGAACCGATATCTCGAGATAAAGTCGCGAGGGTTGTTGTGAGGCACCCGGTCGAAGTCGCGAGTCATCCCGAGCGAAGCGAGGGATCGTTTTCACGGCAAGCGGTTCGAGAAATGCCTTGGATGTACAGCCATCCCTCGTCGCTTCGCTCCTCGGGATGACACCGATGTCGTTTCTCTCGGGTCGACCCTTAAATCAGGATCGTCTACTGGGTGTGAGCGACAAAAGATCTGCATTCGCGTCCCCGGCGGGTTCATCGACCGCAACCACTTGGCGATTCATTCCGCCGCGCAGATAGAGGGCGAGCAGCACTG
>Ga0207661_10003162_pt1 | contig 11421 bp, 10 predicted proteins | sample KBSC713LmetaG_FD_184337 | JGI IMG/M metagenome (GOLD analysis project Ga0207661, IMG submission 184337) | Corn rhizosphere microbial communities from Kellogg Biological Station, Michigan, USA - KBS C7.1-3L metaG (SPAdes) (version 2) | ecosystem: Host-associated > Plants > Roots > Rhizosphere ... | reverse complement strand
GAGCTGCAGGCCCTCGCCCGCGAGGGCGACGGCACCGGCGGTCTCGTTCGCACCTACAAGTCCGTCGACACCTGCGCCGCCGAGTTCGAGGCGGCGACGCCCTACTACTACTCGGCGCACGAGCGGCCCTCCGCGGGCGCAAGTGCCTCCGAGGTGCGGCGCGGCGATCGCGAGTCGGTCGTCATCCTCGGTGCCGGTCCCAACCGGATCGGGCAGGGAATCGAGTTCGACTACTGCTGCGTGCACGCAGCGATGACCGCGCGGGAGCTGGGTCGCGACGCGGTGATGGTCAACTGCAACCCGGAGACCGTCTCGACCGACTATGACACCTCGGACCGGCTCTACTTCGAGCCACTGACGGCGGAGGACGTGCTCGCCGTCTGCGAGCAGGAGCGGCCGGAGGGCGTGATCGTCCAGTTCGGCGGCCAGACGCCGCTGAAGCTCGCCGGGACGCTAAAGGAGGCCGGCGTGCCGCTGCTCGGCACCCCGGTCGACGCGATCGACCTCGCCGAGGACCGCGGTCGCTTCGGCGCGCTGCTGCGCCGGCTTGGGATCAAGCACCCGCCCTACGGAACGGCGCTCTCCGCCGAGGAGGCGGCGGCGATCGCCGGGGACGTCGGCTTTCCGCTGCTCGTCCGCCCCTCCTACGTGCTCGGCGGCCGCGCGATGGAGATCTGCTACTCGACCGACGACCTCGCCGCCTACCTGAAGGCCCACGTCAAGGCGGATCAGGAGCACCCGCTGCTGCTCGACCGCTTCCTCGAGAACGCGATCGAGGTCGACGTCGACGCCCTGGCCGACGGCGAGCAGGCGCACGTCGCCGGGATCATGCAGCACGTCGAGGAGGCCGGCGTCCATTCCGGCGACTCGGCCTGCGTCCTGCCGCCGCTCAGCCTCGGCGAGGACATGCTCGGTGAGATCCGGGCCACGACCGAGCGGATCGCGCTCGAGCTCGGCGTCGTCGGCCTGCTCAACGTCCAGTACGCGGTCGCCGGCGGCGAGCTCTACGTGATCGAGGCCAACCCGCGCGCCTCGCGCACCGTGCCCTTCGTCTCCAAGGCGACCGGGGTGCCGCTGGCGAAGCTGGCCGCCCGGCTGATGCTGGGCGAGAAGCTGGCCGACCAGGAGCTACGCGAGCCACCGCCGGGCCTGGTCAGCGTCAAGGAGGCGGTGCTTCCCTTCGCCCGCTTCGCCGGCGCCGACTCGGTGCTCGGCCCGGAGATGAAGAGCACGGGGGAGGTGATGGGGATCGCGAGCGACTTCCCAACCGCCTTCGGCAAGGCGCAGGAAGCGGCCGGCGTCTCGCTGCCCGCTGAGGGATCGGTGTTCATCACGGTCACCGACACTGACAAGCCCGCCGCGACGCAGATCGCCGCCCGTTTCCACGACCTGGGCTTCGGGCTCGTCGCCACCGCCGGCACGGCGCAGGCGATCTCGGCGATGGGAATCCCGGTGACGCCGATCAACAGGATCGCCCAGGGCTCGCCGCACGTCGTCGATCTGATCAAGGAGCGCCGCTGCGACCTCGTGATCAACACGCCGAGCGGCTCCGGCGCCCGCGCCGACGGCTATGAAATTCGCACCGCGGCCGTGCGCCGGGGAATCCCCTGCATCACGACGATGACCGGCGCCTCGGCGGCCGTGCGGGCGATCGCCGCCCGCATCGAACGCGAGGCGGAGGTGCGCTCCCTGCAGGAGATCCATGGCATGGAGCGCGCGAAGCAGCCGCGATGACTGCTCCCTTTGGGCGCCGCGTCTGCAAAGTGAGCGAGAGCCGGGCGTCCGGTGGCTACCGCTTCTTCTCGCTCATCGACGAGAAGGGGCCGCCACCGCTTCCCGGCCAGTTCTACATGCTCGCCACCGAGCGCCACTGGGAGCAGCGTGACCTGCGCCCGTTCCTTCCACGTGCCCTCTCCGTCGCCGAAACCGGGCCGGCGGTCGCCGGCGTGCGGCTGGATTTCCTGATCGAGGGCGTCGGGCCGGGCACCGAGCGGCTCTGCGAGTTGGAGGAGGGGGAGAGCGTGTGGGTGAACGGCCCGCTCGGCAACAGCTTCTCGCCTCCGCGCGATCTGTCTGCCGGCGCCGCCGGCGCGATCTTGGTTGGCGGTGGGATCGGGATCGCGCCCCTGGCGCTGCTGCGCCGGACGTTCGCCGAACGCAACATCCCGACCCGGGTCCTGCTCGGCTTTCGCAGCGAGCGGCACTCGGGCGGCCTCGACGAGCTCTTCGCCTGCTGCGAGGTCCGCCTCGCCAGCGACGACGGCCACCGCGGCCACCGGGGCTACGTCACCGACCTCCTCGCCAACCTGCTTGAAGGGGACGATGCCCGGAGCGCCGCCGTCTACGCCTGCGGCCCTCCCGCAATGTTGGAGACGGTCCGCACGCTCTGCCTTGAACGCGGCGTCGCTTGCGAGCTGGCGATGGAGGCTCCGATGGCCTGTGGCTACGGCGCCTGCTTCGGTTGCGCCGTGCCAGCGGCGGACGGGGGCTACCTCCGCCTCTGTGTCGATGGGCCCGTGGTTCGCGCAACGCAGGTCACCCATGCCTGAGTTCTGCGGGATAGAGCTCGCGCACCCCGTGATCAACGCGTCGGGGACTTTCGACGCGATCGCCGCGCGAAAGGTCTATGGGGACGAGCTGCTCGAGCGGTTTCCGTTCAGCGCGTACGTCTCGAAGACGATCACGCTGGAGCCGCGCGCGGGCAACGAGCCGCAGCGGATCTGGGAGACGCCGGCGGGGATGATCAACTCGATCGGATTGCCCAACAAGGGGCTGGAGGGATTCCTCGCCGACGATCTGCCACGGCTGGCCGAGCTGCCCGTCCCGCTGGTCGTCTCGGTGATGGCGACGAGCCGCGAGGAGTTCTCGAAACTGGTTCAAACGGTGGGGGAGAGGTCGGAGGTCGCCGCTATTGAGCTGAACGTGTCCTGCCCCAACGTCCACTCGGGTTTGATCGTCGGTGAGCAGCCGGTGGAGACCGAGGCGACGGTGGAAGCGGTGAGGGCGGTGACGGCGAAGCCGCTGATAGTGAAGCTGACGCCGAACGTGCCCGATCCGGCCGAGGTGGCCGTTGCCGCGGAGCAGGGCGGGGCGGACGCCGTCTCGCTGATCAACACGCTGAAGGCCAGTGCGATCGACCCCGTTTCCGGCCGACCGGGAGTCGCTGCGGGGCACGGCGGCCTATCCGGTCCCGCCGTGCGGCCGGTGGCTTTGGCCCAGGTTCGAGCGGTGGCGGCGGCGGTCTCGGTCCCGATCGTCGGCATGGGCGGCATCGCCAGCGGGACGGACGCGGCGGAATTCCTGAGCGTTGGCGCGACTCTCGTCGCGGTGGGGACGGAGAGCTTCCGCGACCCCGAAGCGGGTCAGCGCGTGGCGGCAGAGCTGGACCTCAACTTGAGGTCCAGGTGAATTCCGGTCAAATGGCGCGAATGACCTTGCGCGCTCTTGAGCCGCGGCTATACTCGCCGCCCACATGCCTGTCCCAGTCAAGACCTCGTCCGCAGCCCCGGCACGGTCGCTCGACCAGCGGATGGACGCGCTCAAACGCGCCAACGACATCCGAACGGCGCGGGCCAAGCTGAAGAAGGACCTGAAAGCGGGAAAGGCGAGCATTCACGCCCTGCTTCTCGACCCGCCGGAGTACGTGATGACCGCAAAGGTCTTCGACATGCTCTTGGCCGTACCGAAGTACGGCCGCGTGAAGACGAACAGGATCCTCAACCAGTGCAGGATCTCGCCGTCGAAGACGATCGGCGGCCTCTCGCAGCGACAGCGCGCCGAGCTGGTCAGCCAGCTCCGCCGATAGCTCGGTCAGTATTCCCGGCCCGTATGGCCAAGGTCTTCGTAATCACCGGTCCATCTGGAGTCGGCAAGGGGACGCTGATCGCGCGCCTGCTGGAACAGGTCCCCGGTCTTGAGCTGTCGATATCGGCGACGACCAGGGAGCCGCGCGGGGGTGAGGTCGACGGCCGCGATTACCACTTCCTCAACCCGGAGGAGTTCACGCGGCGAATCGAGGAGGACGACTTCCTCGAGTTCGCCACCTATAGCGGTAACCGCTACGGGACACTGCGCTCGGAGGTGAGCCGGCGCCTCGCCGAGGGGCATTCGGTCGTGCTCGAGATCGAGGTGCAGGGGGCGCGCCAGGTGCGGGCGGCGATGCGTGAGGCGGTCCTGGTCTTCATCGCCCCTCCCGATCCCACCTCGCTGCGGCGTCGGCTGGAGTCGCGCGGCACCGACAGCAGCGAGGCGATCGACGCTCGCCTCGAGGTCGCCGAACAGGAGCTCGCGGCCCAGGACGAGTTCGCCCACCGCATCGTCAACGACGATCTGGAGCGCGCGACGAGCAAGCTGGAGAAGATCGTGCGCACGGAATTGGGCTTGCCTCTACACTCCGGGGCCGAATGATCAGACCACGCGTTGACAAGCTCCTCGATCACACCGATTCCCACTACGCGGCAGTCGTCGTTGCCGCCAAGCGGGCACGGCAGATAAACAGCTACTTCCACAGCTCGGCGAGGGCAGCTTCGGCGAGTACCCACCACCGATGGTCGACACGCCCGCCGAGCGCAACTACCTCTCGATCGCTCTCGAAGAGGTCGCCCAGGGCAAGCTCAAGTACGAGTACCGCGCCTAGCCCAGTACCGGCAGGGCCGGAACGAGGGAAGCCATGGCAAGAATTTTGATCGGCGTCAGCGGAGGGATCGCCGCCTACAAGGCGCTCGAGCTGGCCCGCCTGGCGACGCTCGCGGGGCACGGCGTGCGCGTCCTGATGACCGAGACGGCGACGCGCTTCGTCGGCGCCGCCTCCTTCGAGGGCATAACCGGCGCGCCCGTGCTCAGCTCGGAGTTCGAGCGCGACCCGATGCGCGGCGCCTTCCCCGGCGAAGCCCCACCCGAGCACGATCCGATCGGCCACCTCGAGCTGGCCGCCAACTGCGACGCCTACCTGGTCGCGCCCGCCTCGGCGAACACCGTCGCCAAGCTGGCCGCCGGCAGCGCCGACTCGATGCTCACCACCTCCTTCCTGGCCTGTGCGGCCCCGCGCCTCGTCGCGCCGGCGATGAACGACCGCATGTACGCGGACGCGGCCACGCAGGCCAATCTGGCGACCCTGCGCGAGCGCGGCGTGGTCGTGGTCGAGCCCGACGAGGGCGCCCTTGCCTCGCGTGGGGAGCAGGGCCGGGGCCGACTGCCCGACCCGGCGCGCCTGCTGGAGCGGATCGAAGCGACCCTTCCCGGGGGTCCCCGCCCCTGGGACGGCCTTCGCGTGCTCGTCACCGCCGGCGGCACCCGGGAGCCGGTCGACTCGGTGCGCTTCCTCGGCAACCGCTCGAGCGGCCGGATGGGGATCGCGCTTGCCGCCGCCGCCGCCCGCCGCGGGGCCGACGTCACCCTGATCGCCGCCAACGTAGCCCTTCCCGAGCCAGCCGGCGTCCACCGCATCGACGTCGAGACGACGGCAGAGCTCGCCGCGGCGACCAGGAGGGAGTTCGCGCCGGCCCAAGTCCTGCTGATGGCGGCCGCCCCCGCCGACTTCCGGCCCGGCGAGCGCGCCGAGGGCAAGCTCGCGCGCGACGGCTCGATCGACCTCCGCCTCGAGCCGACGGAGGACATCCTCGCCTCGCTCGCGCCATCGCGGCGAGACGACCAGACGGTCGTCGCCTTCGCGGCCGAAGCCGGCCAGAACGTCGACCGCGCCCGCGAGAAGCTGGCGCGCAAGGGCGCCGACCTGATCGTCCTCAACGACATCTCGGACCCACGAATCGGCTTCGAGTCCACCGAAAACGCCGTAACCCTGATCGACTCGGCGAGCGAGACCCCCGTCCCACAAGCTTCAAAGGATGTGGTGGCCGACGCGATTCTCGACCGAGTCGACCAGCTGAGAAGCGGAGAAGCCTCGCGCGCTCGCTAGGCGGCCTCCGGCGCCGATGGTCGCCGTGGGTGGCGCCGTTTTGGGGGACCACCCCGAGGAAGCTTTAGCTACCGCAGGGGTGGTGGCACCAAAACGGCGACAGGACCCGCGGCGCCAAGACCCGCCGGCTATTTGCCGCTTGCCTGGCGGGGCTATACTGGCCCCAAGCTTTTGTTCGTCCCGCAGTACCGGAAGTGGGCCTGGCCCACTTTTTTTACGGCCTCATCCAAAATGCAAGACCTTCAGCAAGACATCCAGGCACAGCTTCGCGAGCTCGACTCCGAGCTCGATCTGGTCGCGCTGGAGCAGCCGGGCAAGGAAACGCTGCGGCTCTTCATCGATCACCCGGACGGGGTCGACCTCGGCCTCTGCGAGCGCGTCACGCACCATCTCAACGATCTGCGAGCCGAGTACTCGCTGGAGGTGTCCTCGCCCGGCCCCAAGTACAGCAATCGCAAGGAGAACCCGTGAGCAAAGAGATCGTCGAAGCCGTCAAGGCGCTCGAGCAGGAGAAGGGGATCTCCGCCGACAAGCTGATGGACGCGCTCGAGGACGCGCTGCTGTCGGCCTACAAGAAGACGCCGGGTGCGGCCAAATACGCGCGCGTCGACCTCGACCACGAGACCGGCGACTTCCGCGTCTTCGAGCTGATCCTGCCGCCTGAGCTGGAGGAGAAGCTGCTCGCGGAAGCGGCCGAGGCGCAGGAGGAGGAAGAGCGGGAGATCGATCCGGAGACCGGCGAGCTGCGCGAGCCGGAGGAGCCAGAGCTGGACCCGGCGATGATCGCTCCCTACGAGGACCAGATCGAGACCCGCGACGTCACGCCCGAAGACTTCGGCCGGATCGCCGCCCAGACGGCGAAGCAGGTGATCCTGCAGCGGATCCGCGAGGCGGAACGGATGATGATGTTCGACGAGTACCAGGACCGCGTCGGAGAGCTGATCACGGGCATCATCCAGCAGTCCGACAAGCGCTACACGCTGGTTCAGCTGCGCGAGCGGGTCGAGGCGCTGCTGCCGAAGTCAGAGCAGGTCTACAACGAGCGCTACGACCACGGCATGCGGGTCAAGGCGGTGATCACCGACGTCTCCGACTCGACCAAAGGGCCGGCCATCGTCGTTTCCCGGCGCAGCCCCGAGCTGATCAAAAAGCTGTTCGAAATGGAGGTCCCGGAGATCGCCGACAAGCTGGTCGAGATCGTCGGCGTCGCACGCGAGCCGGGCTACCGCTCGAAGATCGCCGTCCTCTCGCACGCCGACGGGGTCGACCCGGTCGGCGCCTGCGTCGGCCCGCGCGGCTCGCGTGTCCGCATGGTCGTCTCCGAGCTGCGCGGCGAGAAGATCGACATCATTCCCCACAACGACGAGCCCGCTCGCTTCGTCGCCAAGGCGCTCTCTCCGGCTCGCGTGCGCGAGGTGATCGTCGATGACGACGAGCGCCAGGCAACCGTGATCGTTCCCGACGACCAGCTCTCGCTGGCGATCGGCCGCGATGGGCAGAACGCCCGCCTCGCCGCCCGCCTCACCGGTTGGCGCGTCGACATCAAGTCGGAGACCGAGTTCTCCCAGGAAGACCAGGACGTCGAGTACGAGGGCGAAGAAACGTTCGACGGCCGCTGCATGGCGGTGCTCTCCAACGGGCGCCGCTGCCCGAACGCGGCGATCGGCGGCTCGACCTACTGCGGCCTGCCCCAGCACCAGGCGCTGAGCCGCTTCGAGACCAACCAGATCGCCGTGCTCGCTGGCGTCTCCGAGACCGAGGTCGAGATCCTCGCCGATCCCGACGCCGATCAGGGACAGGTCGACGACATCGTGCAACGCGCCGAATCGGAATTCGACGAGGACACAGACGGATTGACCGCGGGTCCTGTCGCGGAGGACGCTCCTCCGCCTCACCCGGCGGAGGAGGCATTCTCCGCACCACCCGCGGAAGAAGCGTCTGAGGCACAAGCCGAGTCCCGCGACGGCGCGGCCGCGGGTGGCGTCGCAGGGGGGACCGCCGCCGAGGAAGCTTCAGCTACCGCAGGTGGCGGTGGGTCCCCTGCGGCGACAGGACCCGCGGCCGAGGAGGCAGAGCAGTCCTAGATGGCGAAAAAACGGGTTCACGAGATCGCTAAAGAGCAGGGGCTGAGCAGCAAGGAGCTGCTGGCGACCCTGAAGGGCGCCGGGATCGAGGCAAAAGCCGCGGCGTCCAGTGTCGAGGAGGGCGACGCCCTCAAGGCGATCCAGGCCGCTAAGGGCGACGGCGGTGCGGCCACGGCGACGAAGGTCAAAGCACCGCCAAAGCCCGCCGCGAAGCTGGCGGCAAAGCCCTCCGGCGCCTCCAAAGGGCCGGTTCGGCCGGCCGCCAAGCCCACCGCCGCCGGGGCCGGCGCGAGCGCCGCCAGCGGGAAAAAGCGGCGCGTCGTGATCGACTCGCAGGCAGCGCGGCGCGACCAGATGGGCGGACCGCCACCGCAGCGACCGCCGCGCCGCCGCGGTGGCCGCCGCCGCAGGCCGCTGCTCGAGGAGCCGCCGCCCAAACCGGAGACGGTTGCCGAGCCGGAGGCGACCAAGGTCCCGGCCGGCGCCACGGTGCGCGAGGTGGCGGAGCTGCTCGGCCTCGGCAGCGCCGAGGTGATCAAGAAGCTGATGATGATGGGCGAGATGGCGACCCTCACCCAGACCCTCACCGACGACTCGATCGCCGCGATCGCCGAGGAGTACGACCGCAAGATCGAGATCGTCACCGCGGCCGACGAGGAGCCCGAGGCACCCCGGTTCGAGGATGCCGAGGAGAGCCTCGCCGACCGCCCGCCGGTGGTCACGATCATGGGCCACGTCGATCACGGCAAGACCTCGCTGCTCGACGCCATCCGCGAGACCGAGGTCGCCGCCGGCGAGGCCGGCGGCATCACCCAGCACATCGGCGCTTACCAGGTCCACCACGCCGACAAGACCGTCACCTTCCTCGACACGCCGGGCCACGCGGCCTTCACCGCGATGCGGGCCCGCGGCGCCAAGGTCACCGACATCGCGGTTGTGGTCGTCGCGGCCGACGACGGCGTGATGCCGCAGACGAAAGAGGCGATCGACCACGCGCGGGCCGCCGACGTGCCGATCCTGATCGCCGTCAACAAGATCGACAAGGAGGGCGCGCAGCCCGACCGGGTGCGCAACGAGCTCGCGGCCGACGGCCTCACGCCCGAGGACTGGGGCGGGGAGACCGTCTACTGCGACGTCTCGGCCAAGACCCACGAGGGCCTCGACAACCTGCTCGACATGATCCTGCTCGTCAGCGAGCTGGAGGAGCTGGGCGCCAACCCCGACGCGCCGGCCTCGGGCACGGTGGTCGAGTCCCAGCTCGACCCCGGCCGTGGCCCCGTCGTCACGATCCTCGTTCAGCGCGGTACCCTCCGCGTCGGCGACGCCCTTGTCGCCGGGCCGCAGTGGGGCCGGGTGCGGGCGATGCAGGACTTCACCGGCACGCGGGTCGACGCCGCCGGTCCGGGAATGCCGGTCGAGGTGCTCGGCTTCGACGGCGTCTGCGACGCGGGAGAGTTCGTCCGCGCGGTCGAGAACGACCGTCGCGCCCGCCAGCTCGCGGGCGAGCGCGCCAACCGGCTCAAGACCGAGGCGCTGGCCCGCCGCCAGGCCCGCAAGGTCAGCCTCGAGGAGGTCTTCTCTCGCGTCCAGGAGGGCGAGATCAAGGAGCTCAACATCGTGCTCAAGGCCGACGTCGCCGGTTCGCTCGAGGCGCTCCAGGACGAGATCGCCAAGGTCCCCCAGGAGCAGGTCGCGATCAACATCATCCACTCGCAGACCGGCGGCATCAACGAGTCCGACGTGATGCTGGCGGCCGCCTCGGAGGCGATCATCATCGGCTTCAACGTGCGACCGCTGGCGGACGCTCGCCGCGCCGCCGAGCGCGAGGGCGTCGACATCCGCACCTACTCGGTCATCTACAAGATCACCGAGGACCTGCGCAACGCGATGGAGGGCCTGCTCGAGGCGGTCGAGGTCGAGGAGATCCTCGGCGAGGCGGAGGTCAAGCAAACCTTCAAGGCGTCCAAGGTCGGTCGCATCGCCGGTTGCATCGTCAACGAGGGCAAGGTCGCGCGCGACGCCAACGTGCGCCTGATCCGCGAGGGCACCGTGATCTGGAACGGCAAGCTCGGATCCCTGCGTCGCTTCAAAGACAACGTGCAGGAGGTCGAGGAGGGCCAGGAGTGCGGCGTCGTGCTCGAGGGGTACGCCGACGTCAAGGAGGGCGACGTCCTCGAGTTCTTCCAGACGAAGCAGGTCGAGCAGACGCTGGAGTAGGAGGAGTAGGATGCCCACCCCTCGCATGCGCCGCATCAACGAGGTGCTTCGCGAGGTGGTCGGCGCCGCCATCGCCGAGCTCAGCGACCCCCGCATCGGCTTCGTCACCGTGACCTCGGTTGAGACCAGCCCAGACCTCCGCGCCGCCAAGGTGCACGTGAGCGTGCTCGGCACCGAGGAGGAGCGCGAGGCGACGCTCGCCGGCCTGCGCTCGTCGCACGGGGTGCTGCAATCGAAGATCGCCGCGGAGACGCGGATGAAGCGCACGCCGACGCTTTCCTTCCACTACGACAGCACGGTGGAGCAGGGGATGCGGATCTCGCGCCTGCTGGAGGAAGAATGATGGAGAGGACCGTCGCGACTGCTGGAATCGAGGACGTCGCGGACGTGCTGCGCGCGCGCGACCGCTTCCTGCTCACAGCGCACGAGGGCCCCGACGGCGACGCGCTCGGCTCCCTGCTCGGCATGCAGCACCTCCTGCGCCAGCTTGGCAAGGACTCGGTGATGTTCATGGCGGCAAAGGAGTTCCCGCTGCCGATCGAGTACCGCTTCCTGCCGCTCGAGGAGGTCTTCCACGAGCCGCCCGCGGACATGGCCGACCGCACGGTCGTCTTCCTCGACTGCGGCAACATCGACCGCATGCCGGTCGAGTTCCTCAGCGCCGGCGAGAACTTCCGCATCAACATCGACCACCACCACGACAACACGCTCTTCGGCGACGTCAACCTGGTCGAGACGGGGGCCTCGTCGACCGCGGAGATCGTCTATGAGCTGGCGACGGCCATGGGCGCCGAGATAACGCCCGAGATGGCCTCGGCGCTCTATGTGGGCCTGGTCACCGACACGGGCAAGTTCATGTACGAGAACACCAACGCCCGCACGCACCGGATAGCGGCGCAGCTGATCGACGCCGGCGTCGTCGTGGACGACACCTACCGCCGGCTCTACGAGCACGTCCCGCTGGAAAAGCTGCGGCTGGTGGCGCGGGCGTTGAACGGGATCGAGCGCTATTGCGGCGATCGGCTGGTCGTCGCCTACGTCGCCAACGCGGATTACGAGCAGGCGGGCGCCGGCGAGGAGATGACCGAGGGCATCATCGACTTCCTGCGCTCGGTCGAAGGGGCCAGGGTGGCGGCGCTGGTGCGCGACCAGGGCGACCGCGGTCGCGCCGCCCGCAAGGCCAGCCTGCGCTCCAGCGACGGCGCC
>Ga0207661_10003155_pt1 | contig 11437 bp, 13 predicted proteins | sample KBSC713LmetaG_FD_184337 | JGI IMG/M metagenome (GOLD analysis project Ga0207661, IMG submission 184337) | Corn rhizosphere microbial communities from Kellogg Biological Station, Michigan, USA - KBS C7.1-3L metaG (SPAdes) (version 2) | ecosystem: Host-associated > Plants > Roots > Rhizosphere ... | reverse complement strand
GGGGGCGAGCCTCGTCATGGAATCCATTCCACCCAAGTTGCGCGGCCCTGTGTCGGGGCTGCTGCAGAGCGGCTATCCGTCCGGCTATTTCGTCGCCAGCCTGGTCTATTTCCTGCTGTTCGACACGATCGGCTGGCGCGGCATGTTCATGGTCGGCGTCGCGCCGGCGCTGCTGGTGCTCCTCATCCGCATCCACGTGAAGGAAAGCCCCGTGTTCGAGGCGCGCCATGGCACAGTCCGGGCGAACCCGATCGCGGAGCTGTTCCGCTACTGGAAGATCGCGCTCTACATGATCGTGCTGATGGCCGCGTTTAACGCGTTCAGCCACGGCACACAGGACCTCTATCCGACCTTCCTCCAGCAGCAGCACCATTTCTCGACCCACCTGACGGGCACGCTGACGGCGATCATGAATGTCGGCGCAATCGTCGGCGGGATCGGGTTCGGCATCTGGTCGGAGCAGCTCGGCCGGAAGCGAACCATCATTCTCGCGAGCCTGCTCGCGTTGCCCGTCATCCCGCTGTGGGCCTTCAGCTCGACGCCGGTCCTGCTCGCCATCGGCGGCTTCCTGATGCAGGTGGCGGTGCAGGGCGCGTGGGGCATCGTGCCGGTCCATTTGAACGAGCTCGCACCTCCCGGCGCCCGAGCCCTCTTCCCCGGCTTTGCCTACCAGCTCGGCAATCTCATTATGTCGCGCAACGCGGTCTTCCAGGCTCGAATTGCCGAGAGCCACGGCAACAATTACGGTCTCGCCCTGGCGATTTTCGGCGGGGTGATGGCGCTCGTGATTGCTGTGTGGACCGCGCTGGGGCCCGAACGGAAAAACGCCGATTTCGCGGCCGAGGCGGTCGGGCGCGCGACCTAAACCATCGCTGCCGGCAGACGTTCTCTGGCAGAGGCGACGTGGATGTCGAGCTATCGCGGAACTGCTGACCGGCCGGACCAGGCGAAAGCCGTCGCCGGCGTAATCCTGGTTCACGTGGCACTCGCGGCGATCATCCTTAGCGGGCTCAACGTCCGCATCGTGAAGCAGGCGGTCGAGAAGCTCACCACCATCGACATCGTCCAGCCTCCGCCGCCGCCGCCAGTCCGGCCGCCCCCGAGGCCGGTGCCCAAGCCGGCGATGAAGAAACCCCAGGGCGCCGCGGCGAAGAAGGCCGAGCCCTCGCCCGTCGTAGCCCCCGAGCCGAAGCTGCCGGTCCCCTCTCCCATTGCGGATGCGAAGGTCGCCGGCAGCGGCAGCGCGACGAGGTCGGGCGCCGCCGCGAGCGGCAACGGCACCGGTGCAGGCGGCGCCGGCAACGGTCCCGGCGGCGGCGGCGATTTCACCGGCTACACGCCGGCTCGAAAGCTGACCAAGATTCCGGACCGCGAGTACCGGCGCCTTGCCGGCACCGGCATCCCCGCCGGCAGCGTCGCGATCACCATTCGCGTCAATCCGGACGGCACCGTCTCGAACTGCCGCGTGGTGCGGACCAGCGGCAGCCCCGCGGCGGATTCGCTGATGTGCCAGCTGACGCTCGAATATGTCCGTTTCAGCCCGGCGCGCGACCGGAGCGGCCGGCCCGTCGCGCAGGATGTCACGTGGTCGCCCAACTGGGCGCCGCGCTGAAGCTTAGCGGCTGGCCACCGAGCTCTGGCCGGTCGCCGCAGACGTGCCCGCAAGCTGGGCTTTGTCGCGCCCGTAGGCGTCGTCGTAATAGGCGATGGTCTGGCCATCGGGCATCGCGGTCAGATAGGTGATGTAGACGGGAACCGGCTGGTCGAGCGGCACCGGCTCCTCCGCCCCCGCGCCTTCCCACGTCAGGTCACGGTGGAACAGCCATTTGCTCAGCCGCCACGCATCCTCGAGCCTGACGCACCCGCCGCTGAAATAGCGCACCGATTTCTCGAAAAGCTCGCGCCGCGGATTGTCGTGCAGATAAACGCCGAACTTGTTCGGGAACATGAACTTGATGCGGCCCATGAAGTTCTTCGGGCCCGGCTTCTGACGGATCAGCACGTCGACCTTTCCGTCGACAACGCCCTTCCAGTCGATCGTCTTCGGGTCGATGATCGTCGGGTTCGGCGTCCAGTCGTCGACCACTTCATAGCCATAGTCGTCGAGATATTTGAGGCCGAACTTGACGACATATTGGCCGACGTCCTCGCCCGCGAGGTCGGACGGCACGTACCAATAAGGGTTGAGCGCCGCGTAGCGAATATAGGCGGTCAGCATCGGCGTCGGCCATTTGGGCTTGCCGACGACGACCACCATCGAATCCACCGGCTTGCGGTTCTCGTACATGTACAGCCGCTGCTGCGCCGCATTGACCAGCACGTAGCGCTGCGTGCCGGCGGGCAGGACGCGCACGCGCTCGAGGTTCAGCGCAAGAACCTGCCGCTGGTCCTCGGTCGAATATTTGTGGTTGGCGATCGCATCGCGCAGCTGCCCATAGAGCGGGTGCATCCATCCCATCTGATGGACGTAATCGGAAAGTGAGGGCGCGGCCGCGGCCATCAGCAACGCGGCGAGGGGCGTCGGCGGCTTGGGCTTGAGGTCGACGTCGACATACGTCACCCCCACGCCCGGATCCTGCCTCAGGTCAGCGACATAGGAGACGAACGCCGCCGAGAGCGCCCGGTCCGCCTCCTCGACCCGCTTCTTCTTGCCGTTGCGCGCAGCGTCGACCAGCTGCCTTAGCTGTTCGACCTGGTAGCGGCCGGGATCCAGTCCATCCACATTCGCGCTCGACAGCAAGGTCAGGAGCTGCTGGGCGGCGTCGCCCGCGCTCACCGACAGCCACAGCGGATAGCCGTTCCTGAGGCGATAGAAATCGGCGACGCTCTGCCCCGACGGCGCTGCCTGAATAGCCGGCGCGGCGGTAGCTTCCGCGGCTCGCGCAGGGACGGGTGCCGTTGCGGCCAGCAACGCTGCAAGTGCTGCGCCGCTCTTTTGAAAAAAGTGCACCGGCCGACGGCCGGTGCACAGGTTACGCAAACTCTTCACTTGTTCTCCGATAGGTCGAATCCGGTCAGCCGCGTTCGCCGGTCCGCATTGGCGCCGGCGCCGGGGCTGGAGCCTCCATTGGAGCGGGAGCCGGAGCTCCGGTATATCCTGCAGGTGCACCCGGGTAATACTGCCCGTTGTAGACGTATCCGTCCACCACGCCGTCATTGTTTCTGTCGGCCCACACCGCACCGGCAAGGCCGCCCACCGCAGCACCGATCACCGCGCCCTGGAGCACGCTGACGCCCGGGAGCACCGCGCCGGCCGCAGCGCCGATCGCCGCGCCGCCGAGAGCGCCGGTCGCCGCGCTGGCGAGCACGCTGTGCGTGGCGGGGTCATAGCCGGTCGGCGTGCCCGCATAATATTGGCCGTTGTAGAGGTAGCCGTCGACATAGCCGTCATTGTTGTTGTCGGCCCACACCGCGCCGGCAAGACCGCCGATCGCTGCGCCAACTGCGGCGCCTTCGATCACGCTGACGCCTGGAACGACCGCGCCGACCGCGGCACCGCCCGCAGCGCCGATCGCCGCGTCCCGCGTTACGGCTGGATTCGAGGCGCACGCGCCGAGCATGGCGGTGCTTCCTAGCGTCAAAGCAAGAATGGATTTCCGCATCGCTCTTTCTCCCGTTCTATTGAGCTGCTGAACATGCGCACGCCGCACCTACCGCTGTGGGCGGTGCATGTTACAAGCGCTGGAACGACGAGGGCCGCTCATCGTTCCGCGCCCGCGACAATGCCGGACAGCGAAACGGGTCCGAGGCCGTTAAATTGCTGTTTAAGATACTGATTGGGTTCGGGGAACAGTGAAGGCATGAAGGCAACAATTTATCACAATCCGCTGTGCGGCACCTCGCGCAAGACGCTCGATATCCTGCGCGATTCAGGTTGTGACGTGTGGATCCACGAATATCTCAAGACGCCGCCCACCCGTGACGAGCTGGTGCGGCTCTATAACCGCGCTGGAATCACGCCGCGCGAAGGACTTCGGGCGAAGGAGCCGCTCGCCGGCGAGCTCGGGCTTAACCGGCCTGACGCGACCGACGACGAAGTGCTCGACGCAATGGTCGCCCACCCGATCCTGATCGAGCGGCCGATCGTCGAGACGCCCAACGGCGTGCGCCTGTGCCGTCCGCAGGACAAGGTGCGAGAGATTCTTTGAATCATCCTCCCCTCGATTTCGAGGGGAGGTGTCATCGCGGAGCGATGACGGAGGGGCCCCCCACCGCCTGCGGCGGCCCCCCCTCCCCTGCAGATGCCGGGGAGGATAGAACGACGGCATGAGTCGTCTCGACCCGCGCCTGTTGCTGCAGGGTTACGCCACGGGCATCTTCCCGATGGCCGATAGCCGGGACGCGGACGAGCTGTTCTGGGTCGAGCCCCGAAACCGAGCGATCCTTCCACTCGACCGCTTTCATCTGGCGCGCTCGCTTCGGCGGACGTTGCGCTCGGACCGATATGCAGTGACCCACGACCGGGACTTTCAGGCCGTGATCAGCGCCTGCGCCGACCGCGAGGAGACCTGGATCAACGCCGACCTCGAGCATGCGATGCTCGCACTCCACGCGAGCAGACATGCCCATTCGGTCGAGGTATGGAGCGGCGGTGAGCTCATTGGCGGCCTTTACGGGGTCAAGCTCGGCCGCGCATTCTTCGGCGAAAGCATGTTCAGCCGGATGCGCGACGCCTCAAAAGTCGCGCTCGCCTGGCTCGTGGCTCGACTGAAGGTCGGCAACTTCACCCTTCTCGACTGCCAGTTCATGACCGAGCACCTCGCCTCATTGGGCGCGATCACCGTGCCGCGCGAAACCTACGTCGCGTTATTGTCGGCAGCACTCGGCGGCGGAACGGCGGTCGGAGCGGCAGCCGCGGGAGCTTTGGTCGAAGCGCTCGGCCGCACGCCGGACGCGGCGCCGGACTTCGAAGCGCTCGACAGGTTGCTCGAGCTCGCCGGCGCGGCGGGCGCGGGAGGGCCAGCCGGGTACGTCATCGCACAGCTCTTGGGCCAAACGTCGTAGACCGGATGCTCAACGACGTTGAGCGACGGCGATTCCTCGTACAGCCATCCGGAGAACACCCGGTTCCACGTCTTGTCAGGCTTCTGCACGTCGACCTGCACGAACGCGCCCGTCAGCTTCTCCGGCTCCCACGGCGCCGTCGCCTCGCACGCCCGAAGCCGAACGATCACGTCCTTCCACCGCGCCGACTGGCCCGGATGCAAGGTGACGTTCTGTACGATGCCGTTGCGCTTGTTGAGGATGCCGAGGACGGCGACGCGCTGAGCCATCGGCGTGACACCGCCCTGTCCGTTCGCCGTCGGGGCGACCTTCGGAGCCGCAGGAGCAGCCGGATTCTGCTGTTGCGCGCCCTTGCCGCACGCGCCGAGCGCGAGGGCAATCAGCAGCGATGCGGCAAGCCTCTTCACGCTTATTCGGGGATCCACGGCTCGTAGTCGCCGGTCGACGCCGGGCGGATGCGGCCGCTGCCGAGCGCTCCGTCGGGCCTGAACGCCTCCATCGTGCCGGTCAGGTTGGGCGTCGGCTTCATCTGGAACTTGCGCACCGGCGGCAGCGCCTTGTCGGGCAGGTCGTCGATCGTGCCGCGAAGCCACAGCTGCCAATCGGGCGGCACGCGGCTGCCGTCATTGCTGCCGTTGTAGATCACCCAGCGGCGGGCCGGACGCTTCTTGTCCTGGTAGTAAATGTTGCCCGTCTCGTCGCGCCCGACCTCGTTTCCAAAGCGCCGAGTGAACAGGGCCGTGCCCCACGTCGCGCCGTTCCACCAGGTGAATGTTCTCGACCAGAAACCCATCGCCAAGCGCCTTAGCCGTCCCCCTCGGCGGGAAGCAAGCTAGTGCGGCCAGCTGACGCTATCGCCTTCCTTGATCCCCAGTTCTTTCGCGCGCCCGCCGCCAATCTCGAGCACCAGGGCAACCGGCTCGCCCGCGGGAAGCGGCGTAATGTCCATTGGCTGCGCATTTACGATCCGCGCGATCGTGCCGTTGGCGCGGATATAAATGATATCGAGCGGGATCAGCGTGTTCTTCATCCAAAAGGCGACCTCCTGGGGAGGATCGTAGGGGAAGATCATTCCGCGGTCCGGCGGCAGCGATTTAACGAACATCAGCCCGCGCTCCTGCTGTTCCGGAGTGGCGGCGACGGCGACCGTGAAGTGGTGAACGCCGGTCTTGGAGCGGATTGTCAGCGGCACTTCGCGAAGTCCCGTCTGCGGTAGTTCAAGTTCTGAGGCCTGCGTGGCCAGAGGCGTGGAATTCTGCTCGCTCGTGGTTTGGCGTTGGGGATTTTGCGCAGGCGCTTCCGGGCTGCAGGCAAGCAGCGCGACGAGCGCTCCGGCGAGCGCTACGCTTCGCCGGCCGGGCGCAGCTCGACGGCCGTCAGTCCCTTGCCGCTGGGCGCGATACGCGCTTCGAGCTTCTGCCCGGGTTCCAGCTCGGGCAGGTGCGAGTTGCGCACCGTTTCCATGTGCACGAACACGTCCTCGCCGCCGTCCTCGTCCGGCCGCTTGACGAAGCCATAACCACGAACGCGGTTGAACCATTTGACCTCCACCGGCTCGAACGCGCCGGCCGAGTCCGCAAGTGCCTTGCGGTCGGCGCGCTCGCCGGGATGAATGGACGAGCGCGGCTGCTGCGGCAAGGCCGAAGACATATCGATTGAGATGACTCTCTTGGCCTGGAGCCCGCGCTCGAGCCGCACCGGCACGCACTCGATGAGCGCGCCTTCCGGGACGCTTCGGCGGCCGTGCTCGCGAAGGACGCTGAAGTGCAGCAGGACGTCACCGTCGACATCGTCGCTGACCAGGAAACCGAAACCGCGCGTCGCGTCGAACCACTTCACGCGCCCGGTGATGGGCGGCAACTCCTCAGGTAGAGACCTATCGTCCGACTCCATCGCCGCCCGATCCCCTCCGTCGGCCAATTGTAATGCTGCAGGCACCATGCTTTCCCATTAACATGGCCGTTTGTGTCGGCAAACCGACTTTCGAAGGTCGAAAACTAATCTGCGTTAGCCTAGCGTCACGCCTGCGCGGTTCTCGAGCTCGTCGATGTCGATGGGCGACCCGGGAGCAAGCGCCGCGATGGCGCGGGCGAGGCCGAACCCGTGCCCTGCGCGCACCATCGCGCCAATCCACTTCTCGCGCTCGGAGCGTTCCACGGCCGCGACCGCGAAGGGGCCGATCCGCCGCCGTTCCGCGAACCGCAATGCCGCGGCGACAGCCTCGGCATCAGCGTGACGGCCGGCCGCTTCACCGTCGCTCTCCTCGACACCGGCAATGCGCAGCTTGTCGGACAGCCGCCCCTTTCCATATCCGCGCGCCATCAAGGAGCGGGACTGCGCGAGAGCGTAAGCGGCATCATCAATGTAGCCGAGCTCCGCAAACCTGTTCGCCAATGCTTCGAGGTCCGGCTCGCGCCCGCCCGCCCAGCCCCGCTCGCGGACCTTGCGCACAAGATAGGCGCGGAGCTTCGCGCGTGTGGTTGCGTATTTGCCGACATAGCGAAGCGCAAGCTCGTGAAGCCGTGCGTCGTCGAGAGGCCGGGCCGGCCTCCTGGCTCTTGCGTGTGCAGTCACGCCTGATTTGTGCCACAGTCGCTCGCCAAGGGGAAAGCGGCCGTACGTGGGGTGCGGTTCAGTTGACCAATGGGAAACGGGCGAGGAAATGGACTGCGTGCTCGAGCGCAATGGCTCGGTGAATGACCAGCTCGCGCCCCCAGGCGCGACGCCGACTGTCGACGCCCTGCCCCGCCGCCTTGCCGACTTCGGCACGATCGGTGAAGCGCTCGACTATGCGGCCAAGGGCACGCGCGGGCTGAACTTCCACGACCCCCGCGGCGACCTCAGCCGGGCCTATCCTTATTCCGAACTGCGCGAAGACGCGCTTGTCGCGGCCCGCCGCTTTATCGCGCTGGGCATCCGGCCGGGTGACCGCATTGCCCTGATTGCGGAGACCGGGCCCGAATTCGCCGCGGCATTCTTCGGCGCGGTCTATGCCGGCGCCTGGCCAGTGCCGCTGCCGCTGCCGACCAGCTTCGGCGGGCGCGATGCCTATGTCGAACAGCTGGCGGTGCAGTTGAAGAGCTGCGATCCCGCGCTGTTCCTCTATCCGCCCGAGCTCGCCGACTTCGGCCGTGACGCTGCTGCAATGCCGGCCATTCGAGCGCGCGGCTGGGACACGCTCGACCAGATCGAGCCCGCTTCCGGCGAGCTTCCGGCCGCGAAATCCGACGACATCGCCTATCTTCAATATTCGAGCGGCTCGACCCGCTTCCCGCACGGCGTCGCCGTCACGCACGGGGCGCTGCTCGACAATCTGCGGGCGCACGGCATCGGGCTGCAGGTGGAGGACGCCGACCGCGTCATCTCCTGGCTGCCCTGGTACCATGACATGGGACTGGTCGGCTGCTTCCTCTCGCCGGTCGCGCTGCAGCTTTCAGTCGATTACCTCAAGACCGAGGACTTCGCCCGGCGGCCGCTTGCCTGGCTCGACCTGATCACGCGCAATCCCGGCACCTCGCTCAGCTATTCCCCGACCTTCGGCTACGACATCTGTTCGCGGCGGATGAGCTCGCAGACGCGCGCCGCCGACCGTTTCGACCTTTCGCGCTGGCGCATCGCCGGCAATGGCGCGGACATGATCCGCCCGGATGTCATGCAGGCGTTCGTCGATTGCTTCGCCGAGGCGCAGTTCAGGGCGAGCGCCTTCTGCCCGAGCTACGGGCTGGCCGAAGCCACGCTCGCCGTTTCGCTGATGCCGCCTGGCGAGGGCATCCGGCTCGAGCTGGTCGAGGAAAACGAATTGTCCGGCTGCGCCGCCGAAGCCGGAGACTGCCCGGGCCGGTATCGCGCAGTGGTGAATTGCGGAAAGCCGGTAACGGGAATGGAAGTCGAGATCCGTGGCCCTGACGGGGCGGCTCTCCCCGACCGCGGCATCGGCAAAATCTATGTGCGCGGCGCATCCGTGATGCACAGCTACTTCCGCGACGAGGAATCGACCCGCGCCGTGCTGAGCGATGACGGTTGGCTCGACACGGGTGACGTCGGCTACATGTCTTCGGGCTATATCTTCATCGTCGGCCGCGCCAAGGACATGATCATCATCAACGGGCGCAACCATTGGCCGCAGGACATCGAATGGGCGGTCGAGCAGCTGCCCGGCTTCAAGTCCGGCGACATCGCCGCTTTCGCAATCACCGGCCCGTCGGGCGAGGAGACGCCCGCGGTCCTCGTCCACTGCCGGGTGTCCGACGCCGGCGAACGCGGCCGCCTCCGCGACGAAATCCGCGAGCGGGTCCGCGCGATCACTGGAATCAGCCCCGTCGTCGAGCTAATCCCCCCGCGGACCTTGCCGCGCACCAGCTCGGGCAAGCTGTCGCGGGTGAAGGCGCGAAACCTTTATCTTTCCGGCGAGATCCAGCCCTACGACATCGCTGCTTGACCCGCGCGGCGCAGCTCAAGCCGTTCAAATGCGCGGCGCGACCCAACCAACTCCTTGCGTCTCTGTTACAATTTGAACGAGCCTAATTTGGGATAAGGACGCTGCTTCTTTCCACGCGTTAGCTCGTCTCCAAGAGCACCGCGTTTTTGGGGGGAAGTCTTTCATTGTCGGAGAACCTGCACCTCGCTCCGCTGGCGCGGACGTGGTCGAAGCGCGTCCAGCTCTCACATGCCGATCGCGAGGCCATTCTGGCGCTTCCGTTCCGGCGAGAAACGTTCGCCAAGGACGAGTATCTGATCCGTGAAGGGCAGCAGCCGACCGAATGCACTCTCCTGCTGCGCGGGTTCGCCTATCGCCAGAAGGTGCTGAGGGACGGAGGGCGGCAGATCATTGCCTTCCTCGTCCCCGGCGAATTTGCCGATTTGCAGGCGAATGTGCTCGGCACTGCCGATCACAATGTGCAGAGCCTCAACCGGTCCGAAGCCGCCATCATCCCCCGCGCGGTCCTGCTGGAGCTTGCCGAAGTGCGTCCGGCGGTCCGCCGCGCAATGTGGATCGAGACGCTGATCGGCGCATCCATCGTTCGCGAATGGGTGGTCAACGTTGGCCGCCGCGACTCCCGCGCGCGGATCGCCCATTTGCTGTGCGAGATTGCGATCCGCCTCCAAGGTGCCGGGGCGGGCGACGGCGCGATGTTCGACTTTCCCGTGACCCAGGAACAGCTCGCCGATGCGACCGGGCTCACGCCCGTGCACACCAACCGAACGCTCCAGGCGCTACGGCGCGAGGGCCTGATCCAGCTGACCTCCGGATCGCTGAAGATCCTCAATTGGCACGGATTGCGCGAAGTTGGAGACTTCGACGATCTTTACCTGCATCAGGACGGCGCGGCGAAGCAGCTGGATTCGCTGCGTTAAATATCTGTTTACCCTCGCATGCGTAATGAGATGCACTCGTGGGGAGTTGCGTCATGGCGCGTGTTCAGGGCTGGGCCTCTCGCAAGGACCGGCATCCCGTCTCGATTGACGCCACCGTCCATCGCACGGACGGGACGAAGGCGCCGGTCAAGCTCACCAACTTCTCCGAAGACGGCTGCCGGATCGAGGCGGCGGAAGACTTCCGCATTGGCGAGCGGCTGCAAATCGCGATCCCGCGGATGGGCCAGGTGAAGGCGCAAGTGCGCTGGTGTCATCCCGGGAGCGCCGGCGCGAAGTTCCTCATCGAATCCGATTTCTGAGTCCTTGTCTTAACCTCCGAAGGTGGCGACATGCGGCCGGTGGACCCGCTCGATAGGCCCATCTGGACGGCGCTGACGACGCGCCAGTCGCAATTCGCCCGCGGCGGCCCGCGAGCGCTTGCTTTCCGCGCCGACGTCGAGCCCTTCGCCGCCGCGGCGACCGAGGACCAGGCCGACCTGGAGGCGCTCGCCGCCCTCGCCATTCCCGGCGATTTCCTCCTGCTAATCCAGGCCGCCGCCTCGCCGCCGCTTCCGGGCCTGCAGCTGGTCACCGAAGCTGTCGGGGTCCAGATGGTCGCGACAGCGCCGGTCAAAGGCACGCGTCCGGAAGGGATAATCGCCCTCGGCGACGCCGACGTACCGGAAATGATCGCGCTCGCCGAGCTCACCAAGCCCGGGCCATTTCGGCAGGCCACGCACAAACTCGGCCAGTTCTGGGGCCTTCGGCGCGATGGGCGCCTCGTCGCCATGGCCGGGGAGCGCCTCAAAGTTCCGGGCATGACCGAGCTCAGCGGCGTCTGCACGCATCCCGACTGGCGCGGCCACGGGTTCGCGCGCCAGCTCTCCGCGTTCGTCGCCAGCCTGATCTGCGCCCGCGGCGAGACGCCGTTCCTCCACGCCTATGCCGATAACGCCGGCGCGATCGGGCTGTACGAGCAGCTCGGCTTCACCATCCGCCGCGAGATGGCGGTCCAGGCATTCGCCCGAGCCGCGCCTTAGGCGCCCCTCCATTGCTCCAGAGGCTGCGGACCAATCAC
>Ga0207661_10003154_pt1 | contig 11437 bp, 11 predicted proteins | sample KBSC713LmetaG_FD_184337 | JGI IMG/M metagenome (GOLD analysis project Ga0207661, IMG submission 184337) | Corn rhizosphere microbial communities from Kellogg Biological Station, Michigan, USA - KBS C7.1-3L metaG (SPAdes) (version 2) | ecosystem: Host-associated > Plants > Roots > Rhizosphere ... | reverse complement strand
CCCAATCAGCCCTATATTGCCTATAACGACCTGCCGAAGATCGAGAACCTGAAGAGGCTGTTTGCCGCAAACTACATCGAGAAGCCGACGCTGGTGAAAAACGCGAACGCCACCAACTGACGCGGCTTCTCTACTTTTTGCGCATGATCTTTTCGGAAAACCGCTACGTACTTTTCCGGATCATGCGCCTGACAGGAGTATCTATGTCCGACACCAAGACCACAGAGAAAGTCACCAAGAGCGAGGCCGACTGGCGCAAGGAATTGACGCCGATGCAATACGCGGTCCTGCGCGAGAAGGCGACCGAGCGCCCCTTCACGGGCGAGTATGAGTTCGAGACCAAGCCCGGCACTTATGTCTGTGCCGGCTGCGGGCAGACGCTGTTCGAGTCGGATGCGAAGTTCGACTCCGGCTGCGGCTGGCCGAGCTTCACGCAGGCGGCCGTCGAGGGCCACATCGACGAGGAGCGGGACGTGAGCCACGGCATGATCCGCACCGAGGTGTTGTGCTCGAAATGCGCCGGCCATCTCGGCCATGTCTTCAACGATGGCCCGGGACCGACGGGCTTGCGTTACTGCATCAACTCGGCGGCGCTGAAGCTCAAGCCCAAATAGGCCCATACGCCTCGAACGCGCTCGAAATCTCGCGCGACCAAGATCGGTCGCGCGGGATTTTGCATTTTTGACGGAGTCTCCGTCTGCCTCGCGCACCTCAGCCCGGGACTTGCGGTCCGGAATGTGCTTTGTTTGAACGGCTGGCCCGGCGGACTTTTTCCGCCGGCCATCAGGTTCATGGAGGGTGCCATGTCGCTTGGGCTGATCCTGATCATTCTGGTGATCATATATCTCTTGGGCGGCTTCTCCGGCCGGTTTGGCGGCTATGGTTACGGAATGGGCCATTCCGGCATGGGCATAGGCGGCGTTATTCTTGTCGTCCTGCTGGTCCTGCTCCTGCTCGGCAAGCTATGAGCCATATAAGCTATTGAAATAAAAGACTTATCTCTCCTCTGTTAAACCGGTTCCGGATTCACGTTTTGGTCCGGCAGGATTCGCAATTCTGTCAAACAGGCCTATATTAGGGGGTGAAATGATGTGCACGGCCGCGCTGTCGTTTGCAGCGCAACCTGCGTCTAATCCCCAACCAGCCGCTCACGCTAGCGCCAAAAAAATTAAGAGGTCCTCGACCATGCGTCCTATGCGTTCGTTCAACTTCAACACCGCCGCCGAGCTCTTTCCCGCCGCGATCCGCAAGAAGAAACGCGCTGGGTTTGCCTATCGGCGTTTTGGCACCGCGGCCGAAGCCGTTCGCTTCGCGATCGAGGAGTTGCCGGCGGACTCGCTGAACGGCGCCTATCTGCAGGTCGAGGAGGCGCGTTTCGATCAGAGCGGCATCCGCTCCCTCTATGAGAGCGAGGCGTTCCCGCTGCCGCGCCGCCCGCGCAAGGTCGAAGCCGCGCCCGTCGCCAGCGACAAGGACGCTGCGTAAAGTTTATCGCTCATTTCGCGCGACGCGCCCTCGGATGGAAATCCGGGGGCGTTTTGTTGTTAGGCATCAGCGCGGCTGCTTGTCGAGCCAGTTTCGCAATAGTCGCGCGTTACGCATGTTGGCGCGGAACAGCACGTCGATCGCATCGCCGGCGACCGGCACCGTTCCGACTACACCCTGGAAGGCGACATTGCCCAGCATCCGCGCTGTGACGTACCAGGGCGCGCCAAGCGCGCGGGCTTCGTAGACCAGCCACAGCGACAGGCCGGTTGCGATGATATCGCCCACCACGGGGATCAACCCGACGACGCCGTCGACGCCATAACGGATTTTCGTGCCGGGCACGATGAAAGCGACATCGAGGATTTTCGCGACCGCTTCGAGCCGCCTCAAGCGCTGCTCGCGGGTGAGTTGGCCGAACGGATTGGCCGTGGAATGGCGGAAATCGAAATGAAACCCGCCGAAGGGCGGGTTCAACGTTTCCTGAGGAATCTCGCGCCCTTCCTGATCGATGATTTTTCCGCGCGCTTCCGCGGCGTCGAAGGTCGCGCTGGAAGCCCGTCCGGTGCGGAATGCCCGTTGATTTGTCATGCCCATCAGATGGTAACGCACGAGGGGAGCGCAAGTTGCGCTTGCCCGCTCGCGACGATGCGTGACGTGGCCGCTTTCAAGGACTGCTCAAGTCGCCGGAGAAGCCTGCACCGGCGGCTCCGGCTCCTCGACGAACCTGTGCACCAGGAAGGCGCCGACGCTGCCGGGAATGAAGCCGACCAGGCCATACATGATGAACTGGAACAGGCCGCTATCCTGGCCGCGCGAGCCGTAAAGGAACTCGGCCGCGGCAAACGCGATCAGGCCGACCAGCAGGATGCGCAGCGTCGGGCCGATGCGCTTGACGTGGTAGAGAATATCCTCAACCGCACCGATCATCAGCGACGGCAACACGCCGAACAAATAGCTGTATTGCAGCGTCGTCACGAATACCGAGATGAGCTTGCCGATCTCGGACACGCCCGGCGGATGGCTGAAATAGCCCGACATCACCGTGGTGGTCAGCAGCAGCCAGAATCCGCCGAGCAGCGGACCCACGGCCGCAAAGATCAGGTAGCGCTTCATGCACTAGACTCCGCCTGTGCGGCGCTTTATAGCAGCCGCCGGTGAAGCTTGGACAAGTAAATGGTCGAAGGCCTCAACGCCTTCTCGCTGCTGATAGCGACCGTGCGGCTTTGGTGCTGCGTGGCCTCGATAACCGAAATGCAATCTTCCGACTCTAGGATGCGATTGACGCCAGGCGCGGCCACAGCCCGGTCTACGTCAAGCGTTTTGTGAACGCTTAGGTTGTGGAAAAGCAAATACAGCACAACGGCATGGAAGCGGTTCTCAACCTTCTTTGAGAACGCGTTCGCCGGTCACGCGAAGCGCCGCATCTGCATTCTCAAGGTCGCATCTTGCCTCTCGGCAAACCTGTGAGGCGCTTCACGCGCCGTCTCAACATCGGTTCTTGCCGCGCGGCAAAACCACGCATGGCTGCGTTCCGGATCGAGATTGCCTGCGATGCGGCTCGAAGGCGCCAACCCTACTCGCCCCAGGCAGCGAACGCGTCGTTGAAGGCGCGCTCGCCCGGCGCGCCCTTCTCGATCGCGATGATGGCGCGGCGCTGGTTGGTGTAGACCAGCGGCACATCGAACCAGGACCGCTCCTTGAGCAGCTGGATGTTGCGCGAGCGGTCGGCGTCGACATTGGAGAGCCCGACCAGGAAGAAGCCATCGGTGACCTTCACCGCGAGGCCGGCGAGCGGCGTGCCGCGCGCCTGCTCGTTCGACTTCATCAGGATGCCCGGCACGTTGGCGACGCCGCCGCCCGAGAAGTCCGGCGGCAGGATGAAGGTGAGCTCCGCGGTGTGGCTCGCCGGCAGCGATGAATCGGTGTTGCGGCGGAACGACATCGTCATCTTGAACTTGCGGTCGGGAATCTCGATGTCGGCGCGCACGGCGATATCGGCCTTCTGGTTGCCGGACGCCTTGATCGGTTCGGTGCGCCAGACCACCGAGCCCACATATTGCTTGCCCTTGGGATCGGATGGATCCTCGTCATAGAGCACAACGCGCTGCGCCACCGGCGCAACCGGCTGCTCGGTCGACGACGGCTGGCCGACCCGGTCGGGGATCTTCGGCTTGGAGAGCGGCTGGGACGCATCCTTTGGCTGCTCGACGACGGGCTGCGACTTGAACAGCCCGCTCACGGTGGAAACCGCCGACTTGCCCCACAGGATGGCGGCGCCAACCAGAATCAGCACGATGCCGATGGCGATCGCGCTCTTGAACGGAAACGCCGCGCCCGAGCGGGCCCGCTTTTTCGGCTGGCGATCGCGGTCGGTGCCGATGCGGGCGCGCGGCGCCGGAGGCGGCGGCGCATAGCGCTCGGCCTCCTCGATCGACTCGTCATAGGAGTAGGGCGTGTCGAGATCGCCGCTGCGATTGTCGAGATCGGGCTCGATCCGGTCGAACTCGGGCGAGGGCGACGGCACGTTGGCATAGGTCCGTCGCGCAGCCCGGTTGGCTTGCGCAGCGGCGCGGCCGAGATCATCGGCGTCGGCGGCGATATCGCGGAAGCCACGCACGCCCGGCGCCGGGGCGCCTCCATTATCGCTGCCACGGCGCGGCGGCGGTGGCGGCTGGCCAGCACGATCTCGAACCGGCGGCAGCTGCGGTTCCTGCATCGAGACCTGCGGCTGCGGCGGCACCGGCGGTTGCGACCGCGGCGGGGCCGGCGGCCCATCCGCACGCGGCGCGCGCGGTGGCCGCTCGGGATCCTGTCCAATCGGCGGCCGGTCGTTGCGTGGCGGCGGCGGTTGCTGCGGCGGGGCGGACGGCCGGAGCGGACGTGCAGCCGGCTGGCCGTTCGACGGACCTGCATCCGCCGGTCGGGTGCCGGTGGCGCGGCGAAAAGCATCGCCGGCCCGCGGAGGACCGCCGGCGCCAGCGCCGCTATTTCCTCCAGAGCGGGCGTCGCGGGCGCGCTGGGCGGCCTCGGACTCGACCTTGCGGACCGCCTCCTCGAGCGAAAGCCGCTCTCGGGTGATCTCGGATTCGGAAAGCGGCGGCTGAACGCTGCGGAGCTGGGAGATCAACGCGGCTCGCGCCCGCTCATAGAGCGCGCGACGGCTTTCGCCGGGAGCGCTGGGGTCCAGTCCGGCGATAGCGCGAGCGATCAGCGGGTAGTAATCGGCCATATCAACTCAACTGTGCGCGCTTTCCGGTAATATCCCGTTAAGCCTCAAATGGGTTTTGAACCAGGATAGTATCCTCGCGTTCGGGGCTGGTGGAAAGCAGGGCGATGGGACAACCCACCAACTCCTCCACACGACGGACATATTTAATCGCCTGGGCCGGCAAGTCCGCCCAAGAACGGGCATTCGCGGTCGGCTGTTTCCAGCCCTCGATGGTTTCATAGATCGGCACCACCCGTGCCTGGGCGCCCTCGCCGGCCGGCAGATGATCGATTTCCTTGCCGTCGAGGGAATAGCCTGTGCAGACCTCGATGGTGTCGAAGCCGTCGAGAATGTCGAGCTTGGTCAGCGCCAAGCCATGGATACCGCAGGTGCGGACGGTTTGCCGTACCAGCATGGCGTCGAACCAGCCGCAGCGCCGCTTGCGCCCGGTGTTGACGCCGAACTCGCGGCCACGGCGGCCGATCTCTTCGCCGATCTCGTTATTGAGTTCGGTCGGAAACGGCCCCTGGCCAACCCTTGTCGTATAGGCCTTGCAAATGCCCAGGACATAGCCGACCCCGCTCGGCCCCATGCCGGTTCCCGTCGCCGCCTGCGCCGCCACCGTGTTGGACGAGGTGACGTAGGGATAGGTGCCGTGGTCGACGTCGAGCAGCGCGCCCTGCGCGCCCTCGAACAGGATACGCTTGCCCTCGCGCCGCTTGACGTCGAGCAGCCGCCACACCGTCTCGGCATAGGGCAACAGTTTCGGCGCGAGGTTGCTCAGCTCGCGCAAAATCTCCTTGCCGTCGATCTCCTCGAGATTGAGCCCGCGCCGCAACGCGTTGTGGTGAGCCAACAGCCGCTCGATCTTGTGCGGCAGCGTGTCGAGATCGGCGAGATCCATCAGGCGGATTGCGCGGCGGCCGACCTTGTCTTCATAGGCCGGGCCGATGCCGCGCCGGGTGGTACCGATCGCGGTCACCGCGTTGGAGGATTCGCGCAATGCGTCGAGCTCGCGATGCAGAGGCAGAATCAGCGTCACGTTTTCCGCGATCCTCAGATTTTCCGGGCTGACGGCGACCCCCTGCCCCTTCAGCTTCGTCACCTCGTCGAGGAAGGCCTGCGGATCGAACACCACGCCGTTGCCGATCACCGAGAGTTTTGAGGGCCGCAGCACGCCGGACGGCAAGAGCGCGAGCTTGTAGGTTTCGCCGTTGATGACGAGGGTGTGGCCGGCATTGTGCCCGCCCTGAAAGCGCACGACGATGTCGGCTTGCTCCGACAACCAGTCGACGATCTTGCCCTTTCCTTCGTCGCCCCACTGGGCGCCGACGACGACAACGTTGGCCATTCCAGGACTAGTCCCTTTAAAACCTGTTTTAAAACCTGTTCACACGAGCATGACCACTCCGGAAAGCTGCTCCCATCTTTCCGGGATCACGCGCCCAGCTCAAATCACGGCCGGGGCCGCTCGCATGCGAGGCGCCTCTCCGGATAAAGGAAGCGGCTGCCCTAAGCAAGCAAGAAGGGGTATCCGGATCACCTCAAAACCGCCTTCAACCCCTTGTATCCCCTATAAAATCTCGACATCCCGACGTTAGGATAAGCCCTTGGCAGGGCTATGGGGCCTTTCCGGGGCAGACCACTTCGCGATCGCTCTGCCAGAGCGAAATCCGCTCGTCCTTCGGAAGGTACATGGCGTCGCCCGGCTTGACGTCGAAGGCCTCTACAAAAGAGCTCTGGTTGCGCAAGGTGCCATTGGCGCGGGATTGTCCCGGCGAATGCGGATCGACCTTGAGGCGCTCGATGCGGGCGGCCTCGCGCAGCTTCTCGTGCCAGATCTGCGCGAAGGACAGGAACAGCCGCTGCTCGCCGGAAAAGCCGTCGATCACCGGCGCCGGGCAGCCCTTGCGCGCGAGCCGATAGGCGCGCACAGCGATCGCCAGTCCTGCGTTGTCGGCGGCGTTTTCGCCGAGCGTCAACGCGCCATTGACGTGGTAGCCGGGCAGCGGCGCAAACGCGTCATATTGCGCGACCAGAGTGTGCGTCTGTTTCTCGAAGCGCTCGCGATCATCCTTGGTCCACCAGTTGCGCAAATTGCCTTCGCCGTCGAACTGGCTGCCCTGATCGTCGAAGGCGTGGCTGATCTCGTGTCCGATCACCGAGCCGATCGCGCCGTAATTGGCGGCATCGTCGGCTGTGGCATCGAAGAACGGCGGCTGCAGGATGCCGGCGGGAAACACGACCTGGTTGCGGCTCGAGCTATAGAACGCGTTCACCGTCTGCGGCGTGGTGAACCACTCGGCGCGGTCGACCTTCTTGCCGAGCTTGTCCATCCAGTATTCGTGATCGAAGCGCCGCGCGCGCATCACATTGCCGGCGAGTTCGCCGCTTTGAATGTCGAGCGCTGTGTAGTCGCGCGATTTGGTGGGATAGGCGATCATCGGCACGATCGCCTCGAGTTTCTTCAGGGCCTGGCCGCGCGTCGCCTCGCCCATCCAGTCGAGGGTTGCGATCCCCTCGCGATAGACCGCGATGAGGTTGGCGATCATCGTTTCCGCGCGCACCTTGGCGTCCGGCGGGAAATAGCGCTCGACATAGAGCTTGCCGAGGTCGAAACCGAGCGCCCGGTCGACGGCCGCGACCGCGCGTTTCCAGCGCGGCTGGATCTCCGGCACGCCGCGCAGCGCATGGAGCTCGAAGGCAAAGTCCTCGTCGGCAAAGGGCGCCGACAGATAAGGGGAATAGGAGCTCAAGAGATTATAGACCAGATAGGCCTTGAAGGTTTCGAGCGGCGTGTCGCGGAACACGGCCTCGAGCCCGGCGAAAAAGCTCGGCTGCGCCACGATGACGCTCGAGATGTCGTGGCCGACGCCTGATGCAGCGAGATAGGACGGCAAGTCGTTGCTGGCGGCCAGCGCCGGCAGCGCAGCGACCTCGGTCTTGTTGTAGGTCTTTTGCGGATCGCGGTTCTGCACCCGTGTCCATTGCAGGTTGGCCAGCGAGGTCTCCAGCGCGATGATGCTGTCGGCGGCGGCCTCACCACCTCCCTCGCCCGCGAGCACGAACAGTTTTGCGATATGCGCGCGATAGGCAGCCCGCATGGCGACGAAATGCGCATCGTCCTTCAGATAGTAGTCGCGATCCGGCAGCCCGAGCCGGCCCTGCTTGAGATGCGCCACATAGATCGTGGCGTCGTGCTCGTCCGGCGAGATATCGAGCGCGAAGGGGATGCGGACCCACAGTCGCGCGACCTCGGCAAACAACGCCGGCAACTCCGCCTTGTCGCGCAGTGCGTGGACTTTCGACAAGATCGGCTGCAGCGAAGCGAGACCGGCCTTGTCCACGCCCGCCTCGTCCATGAATGACGCGTAGAGATCGGCGAGCTTGCGGTGCTCCGGATGATCCCTGTCATTGGGATCGATGCTTTCGATGGCGCTGCGAAGCTGGCCTTGCGTCTTCTCGCGCACTTCCGAGAAAGTGTCCCAGCCCGCGCGGTCGACGGGGATCGGCGTGGAAGCGAGCCATTTGCCGTTGGCGAACTGCCAGAAATCCTGCTGCGGGGGAACCGTGCGGTCGATCGCGGAAGTGTCGATGCCTGAGCGTGGCTCGGCCCCGGCTGCGGGCGCAAGCAAGCCGATGACGAGGAAATATGCGAGGTAGCGGAGCACGATCGCAGGGTAGACAAGCATGCGCAGCTTTTCCAATTCTGTTCCGTCAAATTCATGGCGCGAAGGCCGCGACCGCTGCCTTGCGCATAGTCACGATGCGCGGGCCCCCATTGAAACACAGGGCGAATCCGCGTCTGTGAGGGGGCCGGGCGAGCATGCCGGCTCGGACCGGGCACCTAGCCGGGCCGCAGGCCATATTGAACCGGGCTAGTCTTACCGCCTCATGTCATTCTCCCACCGAACCTCGCACGCCGCGCCGCAAGGCTCTCACTACTGGATCGTCAACCAGCCTTATCTCCTGCTCTGCATCACCGCGCTGTGCTGGGCGGGCAATGCCATTGTCGGCCGGCTTGCGGCCGGCCACATCCCGCCGGTGACGTTGTCGTTCCTGCGTTGGGGGATCGCATTCCTGCTCATCCTCCCCTTTGCCTGGAAGCATCTGAAGCGCGACTGGGCCGCGATCCGCGGCAAGCTCGGCATCATGATCCTGGTCTCCATCACCGGCATCGGCGTCTTCAATACGCTGCAATATTGGTCGCTCGAATATACAACCGCGCTGAATACGCTGCTGCTGCAGTCCGCAGGTCCGCTCATCGTCGCGGTATGGGCACTGGTGCTGCTCGGCGTGCGGCTGACGCTGGCGCAGGCGATCGGCATCCTGCTATCAATGACAGGCGTGCTGGCGATCCTGATGCAGGGCGACTTCACCGCGCTGTCCAATATCAGCTTCAACAAGGGCGACCTGATCTTCCTGGTTGCGATGGTGTTCTTCGCGCTGTATTCGGTGCTGACCCTGAAGCGGCCCGCGATCCACGGCTTGTCGTTCGCCGCCTTCACCTTCGGCGCCAGCTCGCTGTTTCTGGTCCCGCTCCTGCTCATCGAATTGTTCACTCGCCCGGTGATGGCGCTCGACGCGCAGAACCTGCTCTCGCTCGCCTATGTCGCGGTGTTTCCCTCGATCATCGCCTATCTCTGTTTCAATCGCGGCGTGCAGCTGATCGGCGCCAATCGCGCCGCCCCGTTCTTTCATCTCGTGCCGGTGTTCGGCTCGATCATGGCGATCATCTTTCTCGGCGAGAATCCGCAAGCATTCCATTTCATCGGCTTTGCCCTGGTCTTGAGCGGCGTCTATATCGCCTCGCGCCAGCAATAGGCCTGACCGCCCCGGCCCCCCCGCAACGCCGATGTCACAACCGCCCGTTATGGTTTAGGCTCGGCGGGGCGAGCCTCGCACTTCGCCAATCCGCCCTTTTTCCCGATACAATTGTCAAAGAGCCAGGAACACGACTCCGCATTCCCGCGGCAGGATCCGCCCGGGTTTTGCGTCTTTCGCGTCCCTCAGAAAATTCGGAGGGCGCAGGGAATGCCGGGTGCCGTTGCACCCGCGGCCTCGTGTGCGGCAAATGCGCAAAGGAAAGCACACGAGATCATCACAGGTACAACCGAACACACGCCGGCATTCCCTGCGCAATGGGCTACAGCTTATACGCGCTCTCCCCGGAGTGCCGGGCTTGTTAGCCTCCGTCGCCTGAAGATCATCACCTCAGGCTTGACGCCAGCGTCGGGGCGCCAGGACCACGCGACTTCGCCGTCCGCCTCGCGCGCCGCTCGTCTCGCGGCACCAATGCGGCCATCGCAACCCGCCTCACGTTTCGTGACGATTGGCCGTAACGTCCCTCCTGGCGAAGCGGGCTGGCGGCAAGACAATCATATATTTCCGAAAAACGAAAGAAGAATATTTTTGCGAGAGGGGCTTGACACGATTTCGGAAAATCAGCCGTCGGGCAAATCAGGTAGATCGTCGTGGGGTGGGCAAAGGCGCTCTTGCACCGTGCCCACCATCTCTCGACCGAGCGATTTGTCCGGTGGGCTCGCGGAGCCTGTCATCGGGCCGCGCGTCCGCGCGGACCCGTTGGCTTTGCCCACCCTACGGACTGAAACGACATTGAGAAGAGTCGCAGGGAATGAAGCAAGAAATTCCGGCGGCCACGCAGGTGATGCGCGAGGGCAGCGCCTCGGCGCGCGGCGGCTTCGCCGCATGGCAGCAATCCGCCAGAAAACCTTGTCGCGCGCGAGCATTCCGGCACAACTGTGTCCGCTTCGTTGAAAGCTTGACCCCAGCGCATTGCCCGAACAATCCACGCCATTTTTGCCGCTGCGCTGGCTCATCAACCAGCCCTATCTGTTGCTGAGCCTGACCTCGCTGTTCTGGGCCGGTAACATCGTGCTCGCGCGTTTTGTCGCAGGCCATGTTCCGCCGATGACGCTGTCCTGCGTGCGCTGGATCGGCGCTTTCATCCTGCTCTGGCCGTTCGCCAGGGAACATCTGCGCAAGGACTGGCCGACATTGCGCGCCAACCTGCCGCTGATGCTGCTGCTGTCGGCGACCGGCTTCGCCTTCAATAACGCAATCTCCTACCTCGCCCTGCAATATACCGAGGCGCTGAATGCGCTTCTGATCCAGTCTTCCGCGCCGCTGTTCGTGGCGCTGTGGGCACTCCTGTTGTTTGGCGTGCGACTGACCTGGGCCCAGCTCGCCGGCATCGTGATTTCGCTCGCCGGCGTGTTGACCATCATCCTGCGCGGCGATGTCTCCGCGCTTGCGACAATCCAATTCAACAAGGGCGACCTGATGTTTGCCAGCGCCGTGCTGGCCTTCGGGCTCTACTCGGCGGTGATGACCCGCCGGCCGGCGACACATCCGCTGTCGCTGATTACCTTCACCATGGGCTGCGGCTCGATGATGCTGGTGCCTGTGGCGGCATGGGAAATCCTGAGCGGCTTTGCGCCGAGGGCCGACCTCTTGACCGCGGCAACGCTCGCCTATGTCGTGATCTTTCCCTCGACGCTGGCCTATCTCGGCTTCAACCGCGGTATTGCACTGATCGGACCGAACCGCGCCGCGCCGTTCCTGCACCTCGTGCCGGTGTTCGGCTCGGTGATGGCGATCGTGCTGCTCGGTGAGCAGCTAAAGCTGTTTCACGTGGTCGGCTATGCCTTGGTGCTCGCGGGCGTCGTCATCGCCTCGCGACAGGGGTCGGGGAGGCGTAGCCACAAAATTGTAGGGTAG
>Ga0207661_10003151_pt1 | contig 11439 bp, 11 predicted proteins | sample KBSC713LmetaG_FD_184337 | JGI IMG/M metagenome (GOLD analysis project Ga0207661, IMG submission 184337) | Corn rhizosphere microbial communities from Kellogg Biological Station, Michigan, USA - KBS C7.1-3L metaG (SPAdes) (version 2) | ecosystem: Host-associated > Plants > Roots > Rhizosphere ... | reverse complement strand
GAATATTTCTCAATGGATGAGAAACTCTCGTTCCGCTCAAGGGACGCGACAACTGCAACGCCGCTTCGCGCTGCATCTGCCGCTTTCTTGAAACACAAACTTCTCAACATGCTGGCGCGCAGACGTCGGCAGGCGGCCTCGCCACCTGCTTCCTCAAGCAACCGCATTACGCGTCCGACCGCAACTATCTCGAAGGCGACACGGCACCTAAAATCATAACCCCCGGACGATCAAGTCGAGGCTTCACGATGAAGGGTATTCCAGCGTTGCAGCGCGACCCAGACGCGATCGTCAGATTGCCTGTCGATGATCCAAGCCTTTCGCTGATCCTCTTGGTCCTGGAGGACTTTCGCAGCCAGGCAATTTCCTATTGCTACTGGAAGAGCAGCAGACGCGTTCAAGCGGTGCTCGCCGGCGAAGGTGACCTCGACCTTCTCATCTCGCGACCCGATCAGCACCGCGCCCAAGCCATCCTGCTTGGCCGCGGATATAAGCGTTTTCCATCCGTTGCGATGCGAGAGCATCCGGCGGTTGAGAGTTATCTCGGTTATGACGAACCGAGCGGCCGACTGATTCACCTTCATCTGCATTTCTGTGTGGTCGTCGGCGAGCGCCTTCACAAGGACTACCGAATCCCCTGGGAGAGCGCACTGCTCGCACGAGCCGTTTCTCACCGGGCTTTGCCGGTCAGGATACTGGATCCTGCGAGCGAAGCTGTTTTGCTGGCGGTTCGCGCCTGTCTCGAATTGCGACGGCTAGATCCGGTCACACTCCGCGGCTGGCGCACGAGGCTCACCCGGTTCGAGCTCGATCGAAAGCAACTCGCCGGGTCGCTTGACCGCGTGCAGCTCGCCAGAAGAGCCTGCGAACTGCTGGGTGACGAAATCGGAATGATGCTCACCGACGCGATGTACGTCCGAGGGTCGCTTGAGAAGCACCATCGGCTACGGTCTGCTATCCGACGGCATTTCGCACCTTACCGAACGTATAATGCGTTTGAGGCGCGCCTGCGCAGTAACGCGCGCGCCTTTCATTGGGTGGCCGGGGGCTTCAACAAGTCCTTTCTTCATTTTCCGCGACCATGGAATCGCCGCGCGCCCGGCGGCGGTTGTGTTGTGGCGCTGATCGGAATCGACGGCAGCGGCAAAACCACACTAAGCACCAGCATTCGCGCTTGGCTTGGCTCCGAGGTCGATGTCATGCCGGTCTACTTCGGCACCGGCGAGGGCCGGCCGTCCCTGTTCCTGCGTCCCTTCAAATTGATGGTTTCACTTCTGACACCCCTGCTCAGGAACAAGCCGAAAGGGGCATCGCACGGCAAGGTCTCAAACGACCCGCCGGGTCTACTTTACAGCCTCGCCCTCATGGTCTGGGCGGCGGTCGTAGCGCGTGAGAAACGCGTCAAGCTTCTCGCCGCCCGCCGCGGCGCAAGCCGTGGGCTCGTGGTTCTCGCCGACCGGTATCCGCAGAACGAAGTCGGCGGATTCAACGATGGTCCGCTGCTAACGCGTCTGCCGTGGGTACCCTCCTGGCTCCGGCAGCGGGAGGCGAGGACCTACACGCTTGCGCAGCGCCTGCCGCCCGACCTTGTTATCAAGCTGGTCGTCGGGCCCGAGACCGTCGCAAGGCGCGAGCCGGGCATGGATTCAACAGTCATCAGGGAGCGCATCGCGGCGATCCCGAAGCTGACGTTCTCCGCAGCGCAGGTTGCTTCTGTCAACGCGGAACAGCCTTTGGCGGGCGTCATTGCCGCAGTCAAACAGGAGATCTGGCGCATCCTTTAGCATCCGGCCGACAAACCATGAGAGCGAAAATGGCGTTGGTCCAATGTGCCGAGCCGAGGTCGGATCGACATAGGGAGGTTCGCAGATGATCATCGAACTCTTCGGTCCGCCGGGTGCTGGCAAGACCACGTTCGCACGAACGCTCGCCGCTCGCCTCCACGAACATGGACACACTGTGGATCTCATCCTCAGCCATCGACCCGCGGAGCGTTCCGCGCCCGAAACGATTCCTGCGCCGACTCCCGGGCCCCGGCAGATCCTACCCGCAGTCCGCCGGTTGATTCGACCACTCGCCGAAATGCTGACGATGGCACGCCAGCCGTTCGCTTTCTCGCACGATGTCGGGGCGGCGTTCGCCCTGGTCAGGACAATGCCGCCTTCCGACATTCTCTGGTTCGTCCGCCTCATCCAGTACTTGACGCGTCTGTCGCGAACCTGGTCTCAGTCGACCGACACAGATCACATCGTGCTATTCGATCAGGCATTCGTTCAAGCGATCTGCTCGCTTGTGCTGCTCTGCGGAGCGGTCGATGAGCTAACGATTTCGCATGCGCTGGACAAGATCCCGCAACCCGATCTTTTGGTGCTGCTAAACGCACCAACCGAGATTGTGGAAGCGCGGCTGCGCGATCGAGAGCGGCACGCGAGCGGGATGGAACGCCTGCTCGAACTGGATCTGGCAACCAGCCTTAAATCGATGACGATAATCGATTGTGTCCAACGAGTACTGCGCAGCAAAGGCACACAGATCGCCAATGCCGAGTCACTCGATCAGCGTTCCCTTCAAGAGGCCACGGACCGGATCGAGAAACAAATCGCGGCGCAGAATAGTGGGGCCAGCCGAAAGTGGGGCCCTCCGATTCATTCTGCGGGGATCGGCGGCCCAAGAGATCCACGTCGCTACTTCGTCGGAGGAGATTGAAATGTCCGACGAAGTGCTTGGCATGGCTTCCATCAAGAGAGTCGCCTTCGGCGGCGTGACCGCGTTCGCGATCTACATTGCCGGTACCTCTGTAACCGCGAGCTCGCAGCTCCTGATCGCCCGGCTCCTCGGTGCCGAAACCTATGGCGTCTATGCTTACGTCATGGCCTGGACGACCGTTCTCGCCTATTTCTCTGCGCTCGGTTTCGATACAGCATTGCTGCGCTTTGTAGCCGCGTACCAGACCAAGGGAGCATGGAGTCTCGCGCGGGGCGTCATCCAGTATGCAGAGCGGCGCGCCCTCGTTATCGGCATTCTTGTCGTTTTGGTGGGAACGCTAGTCATTTTTTCTCAACCCCGGCGGCTTTCGCCGGAGCTCAGGAACACATTTCTCGTCGGGTTCGTTCTCGTACCGGTCTTGGCGCTATTGTGGATACGGTGCTCGATCGTTCGTGCGTTTGGGGGCGTGATTATGTCTGTGCTTCCTGACAAAGTGGTCCGGGATGGCCTGCTGCTGGCTTTTGTCGTGCTCACTGTGGTGCTGGGGCTGCACGCCGACGCTTCCAAGGTCATGATGGCAACGCTCGTCGGCGCGGTTGTCGCGCTCGCGCTCGCCACTCTGGCAACGCGCAGACTGCGGCCCCGCGCGCTTACCGTCGTCATTCCGGAGTACGCTGCTACGATCTGGCGCCACACCGCAGTGCCGCTTGTGATTATCGCAGCCGCGGAGGCCCTCCTCAATCGAACCGGCGTCATGCTTCTGGGCTGGTTCGGAGAAACAAGGGATGCCGGAATCTATAGCCTCGTCTTCAATATCGCCTTCCTGGTGGTTTTGCCGCGCACCGCGATCAATACTCTGTTCGCGCCGACTATCTCGAGCCTGTTCGCGCGGAGGGATCAAGCGACTCTGCAGGCTCTTGTGACAAACGCCGCGTCATGGACGCTATGTGCCGCGGTTTGCATCGCGCTCGTGCTGGCTTTCCTGGCAGAACCTATCCTCGCCTGGTTCGGCAAGGATTTTGTCGCCGGCGTCCCGGCCTTGCGCATCCTGCTCGCCGGCCAGGTGATCGCGGCAAGTTGCGGATCCCAGCTGCTGGTGATGACGATGACCGGACATGAGCGCGGCGCCGCCACCCTGTCGATCTTGAGTGCGCTGGTCAACCTCGTAGCGGGGGCCATCTTCATCAACATGTTTGGGCTGGCAGGCGCAGCGGTCGCGACGACCATCGCGCTGATCATTTGGAACGTGACCATGGCACTCTTTATTTCCCGGCATCTGCGGCTAGCGCCGGGTGTGCTCGGAATGTTCGGCTCGAATCGCGGGTGATATTCAGGTTACCCATTGGCCAATGGCTTAGAGGATACCAGATGCGCATTGCAATGATTGGCGCAGGTTATGTCGGCCTTGTATCTGGCGCCTGCTTTGCCGATTTCGGGCATCGTGTCAGCTGCATCGATAAGGACATGGAAAAGATCGCAGCCCTTGAGCGCGGCGAAATTCCTATCTTCGAACCGGGGCTCAACCAGCTGGTTGCGACCAACGCGGCCGCCGGCAGGCTCGATTTCGCCATTGACCTAAAGCAAGCGGTGTCAGAATCGGACGCGGTTTTCATCGCTGTTGGCACACCTTCACGGCGCGGCGACGGCCATGCCGATCTTTCCTATGTCCACGCTGCTGCACGCGAAATCGCCGCGAACCTGAGCGGGTTCACCGTGGTCATCACCAAGTCGACCGTGCCGGTTGGCACCGGCGACCAGGTCGAACGCGTCATTAAGGAAACCAATCGGAAAGCGGATGTGGTGGTGGCCTCCAATCCGGAGTTTCTGCGCGAGGGCGCAGCGATCCGAGATTTCAAGCACCCGGACCGCATCATTCTCGGGACTGACGACGAGCGCGCGCGCAAGGTACTCGCCGACATTTACCGACCGCTCTACCTCAACCAGGCCCCGATGATGTACACCGGTCGGCGCACGGCGGAATTGATCAAATACGCCGCGAACGCATTCCTGGCCACCAAGATCACCTTCATCAACGAGATCGCCGATCTGGCCGAGCGTGTCGGCGCCGACGTGCAGGAGGTGGCGCGCGGGATTGGCCTTGACAATCGGATCGGCTCGAAATTCCTGCATGCCGGCCCAGGCTTTGGCGGCTCTTGCTTTCCGAAGGATACCCGCGCGCTGATGAAGACTGCGCAGGATCATGACGTGCCGCTGCGCATCATTGAAGCAGTGCTCTTCGTCAACGACAATCGCAAACGCGCCATGGCCCGCAAGGTGGCAAGCGCCCTTGGCGGCAAGGTTCGTGGCAAGACCATCGGCGTCCTCGGATTGACCTTCAAGCCAAACACTGACGATATGCGTGAGGCACCCTCAATTTCCCTGATCACCGCCCTCATCGACATGGGCGCGCTTGTCAAAGCCTACGATCCGGTCGGCATGCAGCAGACGAAGGATGAACTGCCGGAGATCACCTATTGCGAGGATCCTTATAGCGTTGCGCGCGGAGCCGACGCGCTGGTGATCGTTACCGAATGGGAAGAGTTCCGCGCCATGGACCTAAAGCAGCTAAGAAGGGAGATGCGGCAGCCGGTGATCGTCGACCTTCGCAACATCTACCGACCAGAAGAGATGGCCGAGCACGGCTTCACTTACGAAAGCGTCGGTCGACCCCATTTGTGAGCACGGACTTCGCTCTGCCGGTACTCGTGGCAAGTACGTCCGGTCGATCCCTAAGCAATGCGTTGCTTGAGTTTTCCGATGGCCAATCGCTCTATCCGGAAGTCATCCAGCTTTTTGCCGGATCGAAGCTCCGTCCTCAACCAACGAGGTTGTCTGCCACGGCCGGCCCAGGTCTCCGTTGGGTTTTTCGGATTTCGATACTTGGGAAGAACCTTCGGGTAAGGCCGACGCTCGTGCATCAGCGTGTCGTCAGCGGGAACAAGTTTATGAAGGCGCTCGTCAAGCCTAGTTTTTTCAGTCGCCATTTTGCGGGTCAATTCGGCAACCAACTCTTCATAAAGGTTCCACAGCTGATCCGAAGACATCGACTTTAGATCGCGGCTTCGCATTTTCCAGACCAGGCGGTTCGTGACTCCAACATCACAATTCAACTCCAACATCACAATTCAAAAATTAGAAGCTCTTGGAATCGGTTCAATAGTCGAGACGGAGTACTCCATTTGCGGTCATCGAGGCGTCCCCTCGCGGGCATCGACATGCTGCGGCTGTAACAGCGCCGCCCCACCAGCAACGGTGGATGACAGTTATTGTAAAGCGGCCCGCTTTTCGGTTCTTGCTTTCAGAGGCACTATGGTCAGCCTGTAAGCTATCTCTGTTGAGCCGTCGAAGGTTTCTAGAAGCTGATCGCACAGAGGGCAGCGGTATTCGTCTTTGATGCCGCGTCGTGTCGAAAGCTCCATGCGCCAGAAACCGGCTTTGCATTTGGGACAGATGACATCGTCCTTCCTCATGCTCTTTATTTGGCGCATCCTTGCGATGTCCGCGCAAAAGGTTCAGGCGTGGTACCTCTCTTGGGCCGTCTCCCTCGGTAAATTGGGCATACGGGCAGCAGCGGCGGCAATCCCTTGTGGTTACTCCTGTAGCGGCTTTTGACTGGCGGCACCCCGATTCCCGGGGAACCTTCTCGCGACCTCGCACATACCTGTTGACGTCTCGTACAACCCGTCCGCTAAGCAGATATACATCTGAGCGCTACCGCTCGCAGATACGATCCGCCCTTCGTGCGGCTTTTGCCAAGATCGGCACAAGACCGGCACCGAGATAGAACGCGATAGCGGCGCCGATCACGGCTTGACGTAGGTCCACCCCTGCTCTTGAAGCTCAATAACGCGCACGACGCCGGACTTGACCACTTGTGCCTGAGGAATGATCGGTATCTCCTTGTTCTCGGCCTTGTGCATGTTCTCCTGGCTGTTGCCGCAGGCTTTGAAGGAGACCTCGGGTGTACTCAACGCCATCGTCTCAATCCGAGCCTTCACCGGCGAGGTGTCGTGGCGCAGCATGTGTAGCCCCGCCCCGAACGTAATCACCTCAATTTTCACCTTTTCGCCGAGTTCCCTGTCATATTGCGTCACGTTCATTGCGTTGTTGAGGGTGAGATTCATCGCCGCAGGATCGTTGTTATTCACTTGCAGGATCAGACGATGCTCTTGATTATTCGCTGCAGGGGGAACCAAGCGAACAAAGGCCGACTGGTTCCGTCTCCTTGCGGTGGCGGACGGCTTTGTAGGCTTTGTTCCGTGGGTGCTCCGCTTCTGCGCGGCGACAGAATGCTTCGGTGCCGAGGGCAGCAATCGCTCTTGGTTTCTTGCTGCAGCGGGAGCCATGCCCGCAAAGGCCGATTGGTTCCATATCTGTGCGGTGGCGGACGGATCTGTAAACTTTGTACCGTGCGTGCTCCACTTCTGCGTGGCGGCAGAGTGCTTGAGTGCAGGTGTCGGCGATTGCCAGGCTTCCTGCGCCGCAGATGACGACACGCCAACCAGGAGCGCGACGGCGCTCATGGCGGCGGCTCTCGCGACACGACGAAACTTGCTCATCGTCCGTCTCCTATGGAAGAAGTCTCCCGCTCACTGTCAGTTGTTGGGCTTCGCGATGGCATGCGGCCAATTGCATGCCACGGCAATCTTCGCTCGCACCGCCTCCAGCCCGTCCAGAGGAAAACTTCCATCTTGGGCGGTTCCCACCGGGGGCGAAAGGTACAAGGCAAGTTCGCCCTCGCTCGGAAGCGACCGTAGCAAGCTCGCTGCATCACCCTTAAGCGCAACGCCGGCGCCATAGGCCGCAACGTTCGCCGCGATTTGTACCGGCTGGCCGCCATTGATGCGGTAGGAAACGACGTAGTCCTCGCCTCGGCCGGAGATCGCGGGTCCTGCGACCGCAAGTTCGGTACGTCCGCCGCGACAGCGAATCGATAGCTGCATCATCGACGCGTTCGCAATCTCGCGAGATGCAACTGAGGCATTGGCGATCGGAGCATAGTCCACGGGCGAACTCGTCTGGCTGACGATCCAGCCCTTCGCCTTGGGCGCCGGACGAGCTGGAGGCTCGACCGCACGTGACAGCTTGTCCAGGCATTCCAACCGGTCGGCGCGCTCCATCAGAGAGCAGGCGCGAAGCTGCGCCATCGGATCGTCCGCCTGCGCCAGTGCAACTCCATCCACAATGGCTAGCGCGGCCGCGAATGGGAGGATTGCGCGTTTCATTGCGATGCCTGAGTTGTGCGCAAGCGGTGATCGAGCCATGCCTGCGCGGCAGGGAATCGCACGAGCCCAGGAACTGTCGCGGCGAGATTGATTGATTTCCATTTCGGATCGAAGCCAGGCGCTTGTAACTTGTCGATCTGCGAGAACAGGTGGTCGACGAAGCGCGCAACGCGCTCAAAGCGATTGGTATTTGTCGGCCAATTGTAGGCAACCAGCGCGGTCGGCACCGCGATCGTCGCCACGCGTTCGCCCTGCTTGATCAGACCGGGATAATCCGTCGCATCGAGAACCGCGGGAAGATAGTAGTCCTCCAGCTTGCTTTCGTAGGGGACCGGCAGAAATTTAAATCCTGGCTCCCAACGCCCGCGCACGAAAGCATCAACCGGCTTCGACGTAATGAACACGACCGCCGCCACCTCGCCTTTGCGCATCTGCTCCAGCGCGACCTGATGCGGGATGAACGTCTTTTCCACATCAATATCCAAACGGCTGAAGATCAGCGGTCCCGAATACGCTGCGGCAGTGCCCCGGGTATTGAAATTTACCTTTTTGCCGACGAGGTCGTTCAGGTTCTGAATCTTCGGCCGGACGAAGACGTGCAGTTCAGAAGGGAATAGATTGAGCACGTAAGCAAGTCAGAACCGCCGATTCATATGGGAGCTTCTCACGCCTGTAGGCGCGGCACGATCGGTGCGACGAGCAGACCGCATTCGATGATAAGTCCCTCAACAGCCGCATGAAGGTTCAGGCGAAGTGCGACGCCGTCAAGCGAGGGTGCGCCGCTTGGTGGCGGCATGTTTTCAGCGCCCAATCTGTCAGGGTTATTGTCCTACCTAGGATGGCGCCTGCGGCGCGATACTTCGAGCTCATGTCGCGCAGCGCCGACTGGCAGGCTGGGTAAGTTTTCGCCAAACCAGCGGAAGGTTTGCCAGTATTCGATTTTTGGTGACGCACGCTCCAAGCGAGGTTCTTGCCAATGCCCCCAGTCAGGATGCAGACTGTGCCCGCGTGATAGGTGTCAGCATCTAAGTTCTTGGCGCGACGGAGTCACGATCGAGCCGAGCAAGGGAGGATGACGCCATGCGAGAAATCGAAATCCATACCTATGCGCGGCAGTTGCTGGAAGCGCACGGCGCCCGAGCCATTGCGGAAGCCGCCCAGAATGCCATCGAGCTCGAATCAAGAGGCGAGATCGAGTTGGCTCGAACTTGGCGCCATATCGAAGACGCCATGAAGCTTATGCGCGGGCCGCACGAGAGTTGAAGCTACCGGCCAGCGTGGCGGAGCAGCCTCGCGACAAGCACCGGCATGCCTAGTCGCTGCGCGGCGGGCACTGACACGAAGCTGGACCAAGCTCCGCCTGAAGCCCGGATAGCTGCCGGTTGTAGCACAACACGATCTCCAGGCGCGGCTCTTCCCCACAGGAGTGAAGCCATGTTTCCGAATTGTGCGACATCCGAAGATCTCGTGAAGGCAATAAAGGACGAGAAGGTGCAGATGATCGATCTGCGCTTCACCGACTTACCGGGCGTGTGGCAACATTTTTCCGTCCCGCCGAGCGCCGTGAACCTCGATGCTCTCGACGAAGGCATCGGGTTCGATGGGTCATCGATCCGCGGCTTCCAGGAGATTCAGGAAAGCGACATGCTGGTCGTCCCGGATCCGACGACCGCGTTCATTGATCCATTTTCCCTAGCAACGACCCTGGTCCTGATCTGCAACATCAGAGATCCCGTTACGGGTCAATCCTATAGTCGCGACGCCCGCTACATTGCGCAGAAAGCCGAGACCTACCTCAAGGGCACCAGCCAGGCCGATACGAGTTACTTTGGTCCCGAGGCAGAGTTCTTCGTGTTCGACGACGTGCGCTACGGACAGAGCATCAACAGCGCGTTCCACGAAATCGATTCCAGCGAAGGCAGTTGGAACACCGGCAAGGAGGAGAAACCGAATTTGGGCCACAAGCCGCGCCCGAAAGAAGGGTACTTTCCCGTTCCCCCGACTGACAGCATGCAGGCGCTGCGCACCGAAATGGTGCTGACGATGGAGTCGTTGGGAATAAAGATCGAAGCTCATCATCATGAGGTCGCGACCGGCGGTCAAAACGAGATAGACATGCGTTTCACCACGCTCACCCGCATGGCCGACAACCTGATGATCTACAAATATGTGGTCAAGAACACGGCCCACCAGCACGGCAAGACCGCAACGTTCATGCCAAAACCGCTGTTCGAGGACAATGCGTCGGGAATGCACGTTCATCAGAGTCTCTGGAAGGGCGAGACCAACCTGTTTTATGATAAAGCGGACTACGCCGAGCTGAGTAAGCTCGGCCGCTACTACATCGGCGGGCTTCTCACTCATGCCTGGGCGTTATGCGGGCTTTGTGCCCCAACCACGAACTCCTATCGGCGGCTGGTGCCAGGTTACGAAGCGCCGATCAACCTGGTCTATTCCCAACGCAATCGCTCAGCCTGCTGCCGGATTCCGATGTACTCGCCGAACCCGCGGGCAAAGCGCGTCGAGTTTCGTTCGCCGGATCCCTCATGCAATCCGTACCTGGCCTTCACCGCGATGCTGATGGCCGGCCTCGACGGCATCAACAACCGGATCGATCCCGGCCGGCCGATCGACAAGAATCTTTACGACCTCCCGCCCGAGGAGCAGAAGGACGTGAGGTCGACGCCGGGATCACTGGATCAGGCGCTTGACGCCCTCGAACGCGATCACACGTTCCTCCTGCGCGGCGACGTGTTCACCGCTGACGTGATCCACACGTGGCTCGACTACAAGCGAGAACGCGAAGTCGATGCCATCCGGCTGCGCCCTCATCCCTACGAGTTCCATCTCTACTATGATATCTGACAGAGCTGATTTGCTCGGTGACGCACCTGCGGCGGCTGGCTACGCCGGCTATCGGATTCACCACCTTGTCACCCTATGACGCGCGGTTGAGAAAGATCGGCAGCCCCTGCTTGCTGGCGTAGGTGGCGCGGTAGCGCTCCGTGTTGCAGGTGCTGGCGGCCTCCAGTTTGCTCGGTCCGAAGTGCGAGTGTTTCTCAGGGTTTGGCGCCATGATGTAGTTGGACCTGCTGCTCGGGTCCTCGAGGTTCAGGGGTGTGAGAGCCTCTGGCCCGCTCAGGCACGGTGAGATCCCCTGAACGCCGCCATCACTTCGGCCAGCATCCGCTGTTGCTCTCCCACATAGCGTGGAGAGAAGTGAAATGGCTCGACGCGGCGCACATTGGCTTCTCGAGCAATTTCTCCAGCAGCTGTGGTCGTGAGATGAGCCCGGTGCCTCGCCAGCGCGTCGTCCGCTCCTGCAAACGCCGCTTCGATGAAGAGGATATCCGCGTTCTGCACGAGCGCTACGATGGCGTCACGATTGGCCGGCGTATCGGCGACGTCGGTGACATAGCCAACTTTCTGTCCGGCCGTGACGGTGAGGAGATCACGCAAGGCCCCAAGCGGAACGAGCCGATTATCCGAAGCCGGCGATCCATCGATC
>Ga0207661_10003148_pt1 | contig 11444 bp, 12 predicted proteins | sample KBSC713LmetaG_FD_184337 | JGI IMG/M metagenome (GOLD analysis project Ga0207661, IMG submission 184337) | Corn rhizosphere microbial communities from Kellogg Biological Station, Michigan, USA - KBS C7.1-3L metaG (SPAdes) (version 2) | ecosystem: Host-associated > Plants > Roots > Rhizosphere ... | reverse complement strand
CGGTGGTCGATCCACCCCGAATTCACCCAGACAATGGCCGCTCTGCCGACACGTCGTCGGCGCGTCGCGTCGGCGCATCGACCACCGTTTGCCCAACCGCCTCAACGACGGTCGATCCACCCCGAGGTCCGACCACACCTGCCGTGCCGTCGCCCGAATACGTCGCCAGCGCGCAATGCCCCGCGTTGAAGCACTTGCCCGAGCTTCGCGCTCTTTGACGAATACGGGGCCCGGCTCGGCGGGAACTCTCCAAGATCTGCAATGACGGTCCGCGACGACGCGGAAATGCACGTTATCCGGCGGCGCATGACGTGCATTTCTGCGTACAGGCATGATCAACTCGGCCGCTTTGAGGACGCGGCTTTGCAGCAGTTACTCGATCTTGAGCAGCCTCGGCAGTTCGCCGAGCGAGCCGATCACCTGCGTCGCCCCGGCGGCTCGCAGCGCCGGCCGGTCGCCGGCCCCGGTCAACACCCCGATCAGCAGGCCGGCCCCGGCCCGCTTCCCGGCGATCAGGTCGAGCGGCGTGTCCCCGACGACGGCGACCTGCCCGACGTCATCGACCCCGAGCCGGTGCGCGGCGACCAGCACCAGGTCGGGAAACGGCCGCCCGCGACCGACGTCGGCCGGCGACAGCACAAGCTCGATCTCGCTCCACCAGCCGAGCGCGCTGACGATCGCCTCCTGCGTCGCGCGGGCGAACCCAGTCGTCAGCGCGACCTTCACACCCGCGTGCCGCAGCGCCTTGATGGCCTCGATCGCGCCTGGGATCGGCAGCACCGCACCCTCGTCGACCAGCAGCCTATAGGCCTCTTCGAACGTCTCGTTGGCCGCCTGCGCGCGGCGTTCGTCGCCGTCCAGCAACATCCGGAAGACCTCGATGCGGCTTTGCCCCATCGTCTTGCGAACCCAGGCAAGCATGCGCTCGTGCTCCTGCGTTCCGGGAGCCACCCCCTGGCCGGCGAATGCGACCGTGAAGGCCTGCTCGACCAGGCCTTCGTCACGAATCGTCGTGCCGGCCATGTCCAGGCAGGCGAGGCGCCACTCGGTCACGCGTGCCAGCCAATCATGGCAACGAGGCAGCTACTGGGCAGCTACGAGGCAGCCACGAGGCAGCGCGGTGAACGAGGGATTACGCCAGATTTGACGACCTTGGATAAGCGTCGTCCGGATCGGTCAGGACATTCACCAGGTACGGCACGCCGGCATCGAACGCCCGCCGCAGCGCCGGCCCGAGGTCGGCCGGCTTCGCGACGGTCTCGCCGGCCCCGCCGAGCGCCCGCACCACGTCGTCGTAGCGCAGGCCCGGCTGCAGGTCGGCGGCCACGTCGTAGCCGTACATCGAGCGCATCGGGTGCTTTTCCAGCCCCCAGATGCCGTTGTTGCCGACCACGATGACGACCGGCAGGTTCTGCCGGACGAGCGATTCGACGTCCATGAGCGAGAAGCCGGCCGCGCCGTCGCCCATCAGCACGCAGATCTGCCGATCCGGGTAGGTGATCCGGGCGCCCATCGCATAGCCCATGCCGGTGCCGAGACAGCCATAGGGTCCGGGGTCCAGCCACGATCCCGGCACCGCGGGTTCGAGGAATTTGCCGGCGTACGAGACGAAGTCGCCGCCGTCGCCGATCGTCACCGCGTCGCGGTCGAGCACGCGCAGCAGTTCGCCGTAGACGCGGCTGGGTTTGATCGGGTCGGTGTCGGCGGCCAGCGCCTCCGAGTCCTTGGCCCGGCCGGCGTCTTCGGCCACCCGCAGACTCTCCACCCATTCGGTGTGCTCTACCCGTACACCGGAAAAATCGGCGAATCCGGAAAGGATCAGGCGCAGGTCGCCAACCGGTGCGGCGGCCGGCGTGACGTGGGTCGCCTTCTGCGACGGCGCGTCGACGACGTGCACGACCTGGGCGTCGCCGAAGTCGCCGAACCCGAGCCGGAAGTCCAGCGGCGTGCCGATGACCGCGATGACATCGGCGCTGGACATTGCCGCCCGGCGGGCGCGGGCAAACGCGAGCGGATGCTCCGGCGGCAACGACCCGCGTCCCATGCCGTTGGTGAAGACGGGAATCTGCAACGTCTCGGCGGCCTCCCGCAACGCGGCCGTCGCATCCCCGGCGTAGACGTCGGAGCCCGCGATGATCACCGGACGCTGGGCCCCGGCCAGCAGTGCGGCGGCCCGAGCGGTCTCCTCGGGATCAATATCCATCACCGGTACCGAGGGAGCCGCACTCAGCTTCGCCTCTCCCTGGGAGAAGATCACCTCGATCGGCATGTCAAGGAAGACCGGCCCTCGATGCGGCGTGAGCGCGGCGAGCGCGGCCTGCTGCACGCGTTCGGCGACGTCATCGGTGGAAAAGATCGTCTCGGCGTGTTTTGTGACGGCCCGGACGATCGGCAGGTGGTCGAGCTCTTGCAGGCTGCCCGAGCCCCAGCGGAACTGCGGCGCCCGGCCGCCGATGACAACGACCGGCGCGCCGTTGAAGAGCGCGCTGGTCATGCCGGAGATGCCGTTGGTCACCCCGGGGCCGGCCGTCAGGACGGCGAGGCCGGGGCGGCGCTGCAGCTTGGCGACCGCCTCGGCGGCGAAGACCGCGGACTGTTCGTGCCGGACATCGACGATGCGGGTCCCCGTGCGCTGGGCCGCGTCGTACAGCGGGAAGACGTGCCCGCCGGAGAGCGTGAAAAGCTCGTTGACGCCGAACTGGCGCAGTGCCGCCAGCGCGAGGTCGCCACCATGACCTTCGAGATCCGCCACGCGATGGATGTTACCGACGATTAGGCCCTGCCCGATGTGGTGGCCGGAGCGAGGCTCCGGCGTCGGCTGGGGCCACGCCGGGCGCGGCCAGGTACTGGAAAAGTATCCTGCCGTGATCGGAATGGTTTCCGGCGGCGTCTGAGTCCGCCGCAGCCCGGCCAACGCATCGGGCAGGGCCTAGCTTCCGCTCGGGAACCAGCCGTCGACGGGTGGCGGCCACTTGCCGGCCGAGAGGTAGTAGGCGACGTAGCCGGACACCACCGGCACGACGATGAGCAGCAGTACCACCAGAAATGTGACGAACGCCCGGCTGGCCTTGCGACCGCCGCCGGGTTGGGGCCCGGGCCCGACATAGCCGGGCTGGGGCGGGCGCGGGGACTCGCGCAGCGGGCCCATCGGCCGGGTCGGCGCGACCGGCGGCCGCTGGTACTGAGGTTGCAGCTGCGGTTGAGGCTGGTACTGGGGCTGGAACTGCGGCTGCGGCTGGTATTGCGGCTGCGGGTAGGGCATGGCCGGGCTGATCGGCGGGACCGGGTTGGCCGGCGGCCCGCTCGGCGTGCTCACCGGAGGCGTGCTCACCGGCGGGCCGCTCACCGGGTGCTGCACGGAGGCACTGCCCGAGGCGAACACGCGGCCGGCGGCGCGGTTGGGCGGGCCCGAGACCGGCTGGCCGGTCATGGGCGGGCCGGAGAAGGGCTGGCCCGACAGCGGCTGACCCGACATCGGCTGACTGGAGACCGGCGGCGCGGACACCGAGTCGTTCGGCCCCCACAGCGGCATCCCGGACACCGGCACCGGCGGGGTCGCCGTCGACGGCGTGCCGTTGCCGGGCGGGCCGGCCTGGGAGCCCGGTCGACCGCCGGCGGCCGGCAGGCTGAAGCCGCCCTCCGGGGTGATCGGCGGGACGACCGGCATCGCGCCGGTCTGCGGGCCGGGGGCCGGACCGGCGGTCACCGGGATGGACGCCGCCTCGCCGACGATGCTGCCCTCGGCCACGACGAGCTCGGGCTGCTCGATCGCGACCGGCGCCTCGCCGAGGGCCTGGTGCAGCATCGTCGCCACGAGCGGGATGCGGCTCGAGCCGCCGACCAGGAAGACCCCGGCGATGCGGCCCTTGGCCAGCTGGGCCCAGCGGATGACGCCCTGGGTGACCCGGATCGTCTGCTCGAGCAGCGGCCGGGCCAGCTCCTCGAGCTCCTGCCGGGTGAAGTGGACGTCCGCGTTGAGCAGCGGCACGGTCAGGTCCGCGGCCGGCGTCCGGGAGAGCCGCTCCTTGGCGACGCGCGCATCGTCCCAGAGCAGCCGGCGCGCCCGGCGGTCCTCGACCGTCCCCGGTTTCATCAGCCGCAGCCAGGCGGCTGCGTCGCGGGCCTCGCAGACCTCACCGACCTTGGCCACAACCGCGTTGTCGACGTCGATGCCGCCGATGTCGTCGCGCCCGTCGACGGCCAGCACCTCGAAGCCGGACGAGGTCCGGGACACAACGCTGGCGTCGAACGTGCCGGCCCCGAAGTCGTGGACCACGACGACCGCGCCGATCGGCACCTCGCGGCCGAGGACCTGGGTGAAGTAGGCGGCGGCGGCGACCGGCTCGGGCACCAGCCGCACCTGGCCGAGCCCGGCGCTGGCGGCCGCGTCGGCCAGGACGAGCCGGCGGGTCGCGCCCCAGGAGGCCGGAAACGTGAGCGTGACGTCGGGATCGACGCCGCCGACGGTGCGGCGCCACTCGTCCCGCACGCGGCGCAGAACGGCGGCCAGCATCTCGCCGACCGGCAATTCCCGGTCGCCGAGCAGGACCGTCCCTTCGTCGATGCGGCGCTTGGGGTTGGGCTCGAAGCGGGCCGGGTCGAGCCGCGCGCTGTGCACGGCGTCCCGGCCGACGATCAGTGCGCCGGGGCCGAGCGCGGTGTTGGGCTCGGCATAGACGGCGGACGGCAGCAACGGCGAGCCGTCGAAGAGCAGGGGCCGGCTGCGCCCGTCCGGCCAGCGGACGACCGCGACAGTGTTGGACGTGCCGAGGTCGACACCGAGCCGGATTCCCGCCGAGGGCATGTGTGCGAGTTTAGGCCTGTCCCGCTCACGCGCTCGGCTACCCGGGAGTCGGCTTTTACGGCATGGTGATCTGATGGCCAATCGCTCCATGCGCGCGCTGCTCCAAGTACCCGCCAACGTCGACCTGGCCAAGATCGATCCGAGGTCGACGCCCGGTCTCCCGGCCGACAAAACGGTCAAAAAGGACCAGAAGACCTGGACGCGCGCCGCGCTGATCGACATCGGTCTGGCGCTGGGCGAGGAGCAGGAGAAGCTGTTCGCGTCGAACAAGGTGGCCGGCGACAAGCGCCGCGTGCTGGTCGTGCTGCAGGCGATGGACTGCGGCGGCAAGGACGGGACCGTCAATCACGTGATCGGCCAGCTCAACCCGCAGGGCCTGCGGATCACCGGGTTCGGCGTGCCGACGCCCGAGGAGCGCCGGCATGACTTCTTGTGGCGCATCCGCAAGGCGCTGCCCCTACCCGGCTACATCGGCGTGTTCAACCGGTCGCACTACGAGGACGTGCTGGTCGCGCGCGTGCACCGGCTCGTCCCGGAGGAGGTCTGGCGCCAGCGGTACGAGGTGATCAATGCCTTTGAACGCCAGCTCGTCCAGGACGGGGTCACGATCCTCAAGATCATGCTGCACATCTCGCCGGAGGAGCAGCTCGAGCGGCTGCGGGCGCGGCTGGACGACCCGACGAAGCGATGGAAGTTCAACCCCGGCGACATCGACGAACGCGGCCGGTGGACGCAGTACCAGGCGGCTTACCGCGACGCGCTGGCCAACTGCTCGACCGACCTCGCGCCGTGGTTCGTGGTGCCGGCCGACCGGAAGTGGTACCGCGACTGGGCCGTCGCGCGGCTGCTCCAGGAAACCCTCGAATCGCTCAAACTACGCTATCCGGACCCGGATTTCGACGCCGCCGTGCAGCTCAAAAGGCTGGTTTGACCTGGTCGTACGCGCGGGTAGAGCAAGATATGGCCGAACCGCACGTCACACTGGACCCGAGCCAGCTCACGCCGCCCGCGCAGAAGCTCCGCGGACCCCTGGAAGACCAGCTCAGCTCCGCGCTCCAACTGGCGACCGAGAAGGTTCGCGCCGGCTACCACGGCGAGCCGGTCGAGGAGGTCTGCCGGCGGCTGCTTTTGGAAATGCAGGCGGCACTGCATCCCGACATCGCCGAGGCGTTCCACGCCGGCGACGGCGAGCTGCGCCGGGTGGCCGACGAGATCGTCCGGCTGTCGTCGCGTTAGACCCGGCTGATCCGCTTCAGGAACTGCTGCGTCCGCGGCTCCCGCGGGTCGCCGAAGAGCTGCTCCGGCGAGCCGGACTCGAGGATCCGGCCGTGGTCGAGGAAGCAGACCCGGTCGGCCACCTGTCGGGCGAAGCTCATCTCGTGGGTGGCGATGACCATGGTCATGCCCTGGCCCTTGAGATCCTTGATCAGGTCCAGTACCTCGCCGACCAACTCCGGATCGAGCGCCGACGTGACCTCGTCGAGCAGGAGGAGCCGCGGCGTGTTGACCAGCGCGCGGACGATCGCGACCCGCTGCTGCTGGCCGCCGGAGAGCCGGTCGGGATACTCGCCCGCCTTGTCGGCCAGCCCGACCCGGTCGAGCAGGGCCAGCGCTCGCTCCCGGGCGACGTGGGGCTGGACCCCGTGCACCCGGCGCGGCGCGAGGGTCACGTTGTCGACCACAGTCATGTGCGGGAAGAGGTTGAACGCCTGGAACACGATGCCGATGCGTTGCCGGACCTTGTCCGGGTTGACGCGCGGGTCGGTGATGTCCTCGCCGTCCAGGCAAATCGTCCCGTCGTCGACGGTCTCCAGGAGGTTGATGCAGCGCAGCAGCGTCGACTTGCCCGAGCCGGACGCGCCGATGAGCACGACCACCCCGTGCTCGTCGACGTCCAGCGACAGGTCATCGAGCACGACGCTGCCCCGGAACGCCTTGCGGACCGAGACGCACGACAGCACGGTCATCGGCCGGCCTCCGCGTTTTGCCGGCGGGCGGCCCGGAGTGTCACCCAGTCGGTGACCGCGATCAGCGGGATCGCCAGGAGGACGAAGAAGGCGCCGGCGAGGATGTACGGGGTGAAGTTGTAGGTCTCCGACACGTTGATCTGCGCGGCCCGGATCGCATCGACCGGCCCGACCAGCGAGATCAGCCCGACGTCCTTCTGCAGGGCGACGAGGTCGTTCAACAGGGGCGGGGCGACCCGCCGTACCGCCTGGGGCAACACGATGTGCCGGAGCGTCTGCCGGTACGTCAACCCCAACGAGCGGGACGCCGCCCACTGCGACGGATGGATGGACTCGATCCCGGCCCGGAAGACCTCGGCGATGTACCCGGCGTACGTGATGACCAGCGCGATCCCGCCGAGCACCAGCGTCGAGGGCGTACCTTGCAGCCGCAGCCCGGGCGCCCCGAGCGCGACCACGTAGATGACGATGATCAGCGGCGCACCTCGGAAGATGTACGTGTACGAGGTGGCGAGCGCGCGCAGCGGAAAGTAGACGGCCGGCCGCAGCGTCCGGAGGGTCGCGATGAACAGCCCCAGGGCGACCGCCCCGACGGCGCAGAAGACGAGCAGGCGGAAGTTGAGCCAGAGGCCCTTCAAGATGGGCCGTACCGACGAGCGCGCCACGTGCCAGTCCAGGAAGGTCGAGCGCACCTCCTGCCACCCCGGCGAGCTGGTGATGACGAGGTAAAACACGATCCCGACGACAAACGTGGAGGCGGCCGCGACCAGCACCGAGCGGACGGTTTGCCGGCGCCGGAAGGCCATGCGCTGGAGCTGGATGGTGCTCGGCCGGTAGTCCGCCCCGGCGTGCTCGTCACTTCGCCGGTCATCGGCCCGGCCCGCATCGGCATGGCCGGGGTTGCTTTGGCCGGAGTCCCCCAGGCGGGGGTCGGAAGCACCGGAACCCGCACCGCCAGAACCTGCACCGCCGGACACCGCACCGCCAGAACCTGCACCGCCGGACACCGCACCGCCTTCACCCGCGACGGGCCGCCCGGCGTCGGTATCGGCGACGTCGGGCGGGCGCGCGTCGGGGTCGGATGGCGCGCTTGAGGTCACGACAACACGGGCGCCCCGGCGACGCCCGCGAGGTATTGCGTCTCGATTCGCTTCAGGTCGCCGCCGGTCCGCAGCTCGTCGACGGCCAGGCTCACGCAGGTCGTCAGCGGCGAACCCTTGTCAAGCACCAAGCCGAACTGCTCCGGCGTGCCCGACGGCTGTGGCAACTGCCCAACGATCACGCCGTTGTCGAGCTCGGCCGACGTGATGTAGAACGCGGTCGGTAGGTCGACGACGAGCCCGTCGATCTGCCCGTTTTGCAGCGCCTTCTTGGCGTCGTCGGTGTTGTTGAACACCTGCTGGTCGGTCGACGGCTTGATCACCTCGCTGATGGCGCGGAGGCTGGTCGTGCCGACCTGGGCGCCGAGCTTCGCCTTCTTGAGGTCGGCGATCGACTTGGCCCCAGCGATCTTCGACGTCTTGGTGGTGATGACCGCCTGCGTCACGTCGTAGTAGGGCGAAGAGAAGTCCACCGCCTTCTTCCGATCCTCGGTGATCGAGAACTCGTTGATGTCGACGTCGTACTTCTTCGGGCCTGGCGCGATCGCGTTGTTGAACGTGACCCGCGTCCAGACCACCTGGTCCTTGGCGTAGCCGAGCTTGGTCGCGACCGCGTAGGCGATCGCCGACTCGAAGCCCTGCCCGCTTTCCGGCTTGTTGTCGGCGAACCACGGCGGATAGACCGGGTCATCGGTGCCGAACGTCAGCTTGCCGGCACTCAACGTCTTCAGCTGAGCCGGCGCGCAGTTCGGCGCACTCGCGGACGGCGCCGACGAGCTCGCGACGGTCGAATCATCCTTCTCGGGCGCGCACGCGGCAATCGCCGAGGCGAGCACGACAGCAAGTCCACTGGTGAGCACGAGCCGTGGGGTACGCATGCGGGAAACCATAGTTGTCGTGTATGACGATTCTTCAACGAATTCTCGCGTGATCCGGCCGAGCCCAGCGGCCCGAACGGCTGCGCCCCGGCCCGCGCTGTCGCAGGTCGGGGCGCGCGTCCTTATTCCTTCCCGGGCCGGTGCTTCGTGCGGCGGGAACGCAGTGCGCGGGGCGTGCGCTTCGCGTCGTCGAAGATCTCCGACTGGCGCTGACGCACGAGCTCGGTCATGAGGTCGGGGTGGATGCTCATCGCTTGCTCCTTCGATCGGTCCGTTGAGTCAATACTGGACCTGTAAGGGGCCGATGCCATCCGTATCGGTTACCTATTCGCCACGGTCGGAAGTACGTAGTCGCGCCTAAGCGGCGCCTACGTAGACCTAGTGCGGCGCCCACCAACGTTTGCCGGCTTCGCCAGCCCGGGTGACCCGCGGCCGAAGGCCGCCCATCACCCAGTGAACGTTGGTGGACTAGACACCCTTGAACGTCGGCTTGCGCTTCTCGACGAACGCGGCCATGCCCTCGACCTTGTCCTCGGTCGCGAACAGCGCCGCGAAGAGCTGGCTCTCCCACGCCAGGCCGGAGGCCAGGTCCATCTCGAGCCCGCCGTCGATCGCCTGCTTCGCCGCCCGCAGCGCGACCGACGGGCCGTTGACGAACTGCTGGGCCATCGCCGTCGCCGCCTCGAGTACGTCGTCAGCCGGCACGACCCGGTCGACCAGCCCGATCGAGAGCGCCTCGCCGGCGTCGACGAACCGGCCGGTCATGATGATGTCCTTCGCCTTGGCCGGACCGACCAGCCGGGACAGCCGCTGGGTGCCGCCGGCGCCGGGGATGATGCCGAGGTTGATCTCCGGCTGGCCGAGCTTCGCGTCCGCCGCGGCCACCCGCCAGTCGCAGGCCAGCGCGAGCTCGCACCCGCCGCCCAGCGCGTATCCGGTGATCGCCGCCACCGTCGGCTTCGGCACCCGGGCAAGCGCGTCAAACGCGCTGGTCAGCTCGGTCGCGCGGGCCGCCATCGCCGCGTATCCCATGCCGGCCATCTCCTTGATGTCGGCGCCCGCGGCGAAGACTTTCTGCCCCCCGTACACGATGATGGCCTTGATCTCGTCGGAGGTTGTGGCCTGCTTGGCCGCTTCGCGCAACTCCTCCTGCACCTGAACGTTGAGGGCGTTCATGGGCGGTCGGTCCAGCCGGATTGTGCCGATGCCGTCACTGATGTCCAACCGAATGAACTCGCCCACGGTTTGTCTCCTCAACGTCGTAGTCGTACCGGCAGCGTACCGACGCCCGATGCCACTGACGGCTTCCCGACTGTGACAGGCCATTGCCGCGGCCTGCACCGGCGTACCGTTTGAAGGTGCCATGAGCACAACGTATTACCACGATGACGCGGTGCACATCTCTTCCGGCGGTGTGCAGGTCGGTGGGGCGTGGTACCCGTTGTCGACGCTCACCTATGTCTGGCACCGGCGCACCGGCCGCCTGCGACACGGTGCTTACATGATCGCTTCGCGGACGGCCGCCCTTGGGGTGGTCGTCGCGCTACTTGTCGGGGGCGGGATGGCCGCCCGAAACATCAAGCTGAGCGGCGACCAGAAGACGATGCTGATTGCCGGCGGCATCCTCGCCGTCGTGCTGATCGGCGGACTGGCCGCGTTCGGCATAGAGGGGCTGCTCGAGCTCGTCGACCGGACCCACGCCCACGGCCGCGGCGTGCACGAGATCTGGGTCCGCTGCGGCGACGAGGAGACGATGATCTACAGCACGACGGACTCGACCCGCTTCGGCCAGATCTACCGTGCGCTACAGCGCGCCATCGAAAACGGCTCGTAAAAGCCTTTTTGGCTGATGACTCGGGTCCGCGGTGGTGCGGACCGCTCCTCCCGCGAGACACCGCTCCGGCGCTGGGCGCCTCCGCTGCCAGACCCGCGGGTAGTTGCGCTCAGAGCAGGAAGCGGCCTCCGGCCGCCCACCCCGCACCAGCGCAGCGCGGGTCTCGTTCAGGACTTGAAGAATCTTTCGCGGAAAGGGTCCTTAAAACTTCCTTAGGGCTTTTCCGAAAGCGGCCTTTTGTGCCTAGTGTTTCTCCGGTGCACGTAGACGACCCGGCCGCAGGATACCCAGCCGGCGCCGTTGGCCTGCTCCAAGAACGCGGCCACGCCACGCCGCTTCCCTCTGGACGCAAGCGGCCCCGCGACTACCGCGATACGGGCCGCCCCAGTCGTAACTCAGCGTCATCCGCTCGTAACAAGCGCGGCAAGCACAGCATCCGCCGCCTGCACCTCGGCCGGCTCATCATGTGCTTCATCATCGCGGCCATGGCCTCCGCCGGGGTCGCGCTGGCGTCGCCGCGGCTGATGCCGAGCGAGCCGGCCGAGATGATGGCCGACCCGGCCTTCGACGTGCAGGCGTTCTACGCCACCCACCCCAACGTCGAGAGCTACCAGAAGACCGCGTACGCCTTCACACCCGGCCTACCCCAGGGACCGAAGCCGATCGCCGGCCTGTCCCAGGCGGCCACCAACAACGCGTACATCGTGATCGAGGTCGGCAAGTCGATGAACCTGCCGAAGCGGGCCTACGTCATCGCGATCGCCACCGCGTTGCAGGAGACCTTCCTGAAGAACCTGGCCAACTCCCGCGTACCGGCGTCGCTCAAGCTGCCCCACGAGGGGATTGGCAGCAACTTCGACT
>Ga0207661_10003145_pt1 | contig 11450 bp, 9 predicted proteins | sample KBSC713LmetaG_FD_184337 | JGI IMG/M metagenome (GOLD analysis project Ga0207661, IMG submission 184337) | Corn rhizosphere microbial communities from Kellogg Biological Station, Michigan, USA - KBS C7.1-3L metaG (SPAdes) (version 2) | ecosystem: Host-associated > Plants > Roots > Rhizosphere ... | reverse complement strand
GCGCCGCCGTCGGGGGGTCCGGGCGGTCGGCTTACCCGGCCTCCCCGCCGCCGTCGGGCACTGGCGGGTCGGCGTATCCGGCGGCTACCCCGCCGTCGGGCTCGCCTTACGCGGCACCGACCCCAGCCTCGTACGGCTCGCCGGCGTCCGGCTCGTTCGCGACGCCGGGAGCTCCCGAGCCGCCGACCACCCGGTTCAGCCCCCAGGCGGCGGGTCAGCCGGCGCCACCGATTGAGGCGGTCCCGGTTACCCCGCCAGCCAGCGCGCCGACGGCGGGCGCGGCCGAGCTCAGCTCGCCGTTCGCGGCGTACGCGGCGCCGACCAGCACGACGCCGCCGGCGGGCGAATCGACGTCACCAGAATCGACGTCACCAGGGACGCTGCCGCCCACGCATCCGTTCGGGGCGCCGCACCGTCCGGCGACCGACGACGCTTCAGCCGCCGCCCCTGAGGCCGACACCAGCGACACCGAGAGCACCGACGACATCGCGGCCGCGGCGGGCAGCGAGCCGGCGCCGACCGGCACTTCCGGCACGGCGGTGGACGAGCCAGCGGCGACTGGCGCTTCGGGCACTGCGGTGGACGAGCCGGCCCCGGCGGGCGCCGACACGCAGGCCGAGGTGGGCGATGAGCCGACCGCCGCCTACCGCCCGGAGATCGAGGCCGAGACGGCGGTCGATGAGCCGACGGCCGCCTACCGCCCGGAGATCGAGGCCGAGACGGCGGTCGATGAGCCGACGGCCGCCTACCGCCCGGAGACGGCGGTCGATGCACCAGCGGCCGCCGACCGTCCGGAAGGCGCGTCCAGCCCGGCCGTCGATGAGCCGACCGCGGCCCACAGCCCGAGTGCCGACACCGAGATGGCGACCGATGAGTCGACGGCCGGCGCCGACACGCCCGGCGGAGTGACCGCCGAGCGGACGGAGACCGGCGCCGACACGGGCTCGGGCGACTCGGTCGACGACGGGCTCGGAGCGGGCGAACCCACCGCGATCATCCGACCCGCCGGCCCCGATGCCACCATCGCCGGAGCCGGCGTCGAAACAGCCGAAACCAGCGCCGCCGAAGCCGCCGCCGAAGCCAGCGCCGAAACAGGCAGCGCCGCCGAGACAGACGGCAACGGTGACGACCGCACGGCCGTGTACAACCTCGGGGCAGGCGCCCCGCAGACGTCGGTCGATGAGCCCACCGCGGCGTACAACCCCGAGGATGACGCCACCACCACCCGCTTCCGGCCGGCCGACACGACCAGCGACCAGGACGCCACCTCGGGCATATCGGCGGCGCCCGAGGGCAGCACCGACGAACCGCAGTCCGGGATCTCGGCGGCCCCCGGATCGGAGCCGACCATCACCCCGGTCGACGCCGAGCCGCAGGGTCAGGCCCCGGCCGACGAAGCCGACGACACCGAGAACCAGACCCAAACCGGCGGCGGGGCCGGAGAAGACGACACCGAGGACCAGACCCAAACCGGCGGCGGGGCCGGAGAAGAGGCCCAAACGGGCAGCGACGACGAAGAGCCGACCGAGGTCCAGCCGCTCGACGACAACCGGGGTCGGCCGACCACCGCGACCGGCGATGAGCCCACCGTGCTCGCCTCGGGTGTCCAGCTCACCCCGACCTGGGTGGCGCCCGACGGCACCGGCGACGACGATGAGGCGCAGCGCACAATGGTCATTCAGCCCTCGCGACAGGAGCAGCAAAAGGGCAGCTCAGACGGGTTCGACGAACCCACCCAGCGGTTCTCGAGCTGACCGGTGATGGTTACCGGGTAAGGCGCGGCATACGCTGCAACGTGTGACGTCTCAAGACACGCGAACCAGCGCCATGCGGCGCGCGCTCCGGCGGGCGGCTGACGGCCGTACGCTCGACGTGGCCGAGGCCGCCGTGCTCCTTACCGCGCGCGGCCAGTCCCTCGAGGAACTGCTGGCTGTGGCCGGGGTCGTTCGCGACGCCGGGTTGGTGGACGCCGGGCGGCCCGGGGTCGTCACGTTCTCGAAGAAGGTCTTCATCCCGCTGACCCGGCTCTGCCGGGACCGGTGTCACTACTGTACGTTCGCGACCGTCCCGAGCCGCCTCCCGGCCGAGTACCTCGAGCTCGACGAGGTCCTCGCCATCGCGCGCGAGGGGGCCGCCCAGGGCTGCAAAGAGGCGCTCTTCACGCTCGGCGACCGGCCCGAGGAGCGGTGGCCGCAGGCCAAGCGCTGGCTGGACGAGCGCGGCTATGACTCCACATTGGACTATTTGCGGGCCGGCGCGGTGGCCGTCCTCGAAGAGACCGGTCTCCTGCCGCACCTCAACCCCGGCGTGCTGTCCTGGGCCGAGCTGCAGCGACTCAAGCCGGTCGCGCCGAGCATGGGCATGATGCTCGAGACGACCGCGACGCGGCTGTGGTCGGAGCCGGGCGGCCCGCACTACGCCTCGCCGGACAAGGAGCCTGCGGTCCGTCTCCGGGTCTTGGAGGACGCCGGCCGCGTCAACGTCCCGTTCACCACCGGCATCCTGATCGGCATCGGCGAAAATCTCGACGAGCGGGCCGAGTCGCTGTTCGCCATTCGCAAGGTCGCCCGCGAATACGGCCACATCCAAGAGGTCATCGTCCAGAACTTCCGGGCCAAGCCCGACACCGCCATGCGCGGCATGCCCGACGCGGAGTTGCAGGACCTCGCCGCGACGATCGCGGTCGCCCGGCTGGTCCTCGGGCCGAAGGCCCGCATCCAGGCGCCGCCCAACCTCATCGACGACGAATACGCGCTGCTGCTGCGCGCGGGCATCGACGACTGGGGCGGCGTTTCCCCGGTCACCCCGGATCACGTCAACCCCGAACGACCGTGGCCGGCCATCGACGAGCTCGCCCGCCAGTCGGCCAGGAGCGGCTTCACACTCCGTGAGCGGTTGACCGTCTATCCCGAGTACGCGAAAAAGGGCGATCCCTGGATCGACACGCGGCTCACCGCGCACGTCGGCGCGCTCATGGACCCGGCCTCCGGCCTGGCCGTCGAGGACGCGCGGGCGGTCGGGCGGCCGTGGCAGGAGCCCGACGGCGGCTACGGCGACAGCGGCCGGACCGACCTGCACGAGTCGATCGACGTGACCGGACGGACCGAGGATCGTCGCGGTGACTTCGACAGCGTCTACGGGGATTGGGACGAGGTCGCCGCCCGCGTGCCGCACCTGGCGCCGGTCGCCGGCCTGGACGCCGACGTGCGCGAGGGGCTGCGGCTGGCCGCCGACGACCCGGCCGCGCTCCTCGAGCCCAAGCACGAGGCGGCCGCGCTGGCACTGTTCAATGTGGACGGTTCCGGGCTGGAGACGCTCACGCGCATCGCCGACGATCTGCGCCGCGACGCGGCCGGCGACGACATCACCTACGTCGTCAACCGCAACATCAACTTCTCGAACGTCTGCTACGTCGGCTGCCGCTTCTGCGCGTTCGCCCAGCGCGAGCGGGACGCCGACGCCTACCGGCTCTCCGTCGAGCAGGTCGCCGACCGCGCCGAGGAGGCCTGGCAGGCCGGCGCGACCGAGGTCTGCATGCAGGGCGGCATCGACCCCAAGCTCCCCGTGAACGCTTATGCCGAAATGGTACGGGCGATCAAGGCGCGCGTTCCCGGCATGCACGTGCACGCGTTCAGCCCGATGGAGGTCGTCACCGCCGCGTCGAAGGCCGGCGTGTCCATCCGGGACTGGCTGGAAAGTCTGCGCGACGCCGGCCTGGACACAATCCCCGGCACCGCCGCCGAGATCCTCGACGACGAGGTGCGCTGGGTCCTGACCAAGGGCAAGTTGCCGACCGCGACCTGGATCGAGGTCGTCAGCACCGCTCACGAGCTGGGCATCCGATCGAGTTCCACGATGATGTACGGCCACGTCGACCATCCCCGCCACTGGCTTGGTCATTTCCGTGTACTGGCGGAGATCCAGGACCGCACCAACGGCTTCACCGAGTTCGTGGCGCTGCCGTTCGTGCACCACAGCGCGCCCATCTACCTGGCCGGCATCGCCCGTCCGGGGCCGACCTGGCGGGAGAACCGCGCGGTCCACGCGATGGCCCGTGTCCTCCTGCACGGCCGCATTTCCAACATCCAGTGCTCGTGGGTCAAGCTCGGCGACGACGGAACGGTCGCGATGCTCAACGGGGGAGCGAACGACCTCGGCGGGACGCTGATGGAGGAGACGATCTCCCGGATGGCCGGCTCTGAGCACGGCTCCGCCCGTACAGTTGAAGATCTTGAAGCGATCGCCACCAAGGCGGGACGGCCGGCGCGCCGGCGCACAACGCTCTACGGCGTGGCCTGATCTCCTCGGCGTGTCGCCCGTTACCTCGGGCAGTGTTGGGTCGATAACGGTACGACGCCGGGCTCCCGGCTCCATCAAGCGATGTTTCGCCCGTGTGGGCCTATTTAGCACGTTCGGCTTGACGACGCACGCATTACACGCGTGTAATTTCACGGGGGATGTTCGAACGGGTGGTGGAAAAGCCACCCGGTCGGGACATATGGAACACCGCGCCGAAGTACAGCAGTAAAGGGACATGCGCCTTCCGCGTGGGGGGTTGCGCCGGCTCCGCGGCCGGCGCGCAAGAAGGAGGCACGCTGATGGACGGCCGACCTGTTGTGGCCGACCTGTTGGGTAACGCTCCAGAGTGGCAGGAACGCGCTCTGTGCTCGCAGACGGACCCTGAGGCATTCTTCCCTGAAAAGGGGGGTTCGACGCGCGAGGCGAAGCGCATCTGCTCGCGTTGTGAGGTGCGGGGAGACTGCCTTGAGTACGCGCTCGGTCACGACGAGCGCTTCGGGATCTGGGGCGGACTGTCCGAGCGCGAGCGCCGCAAGCTGAAACGCCGCGCCGCCTAACAGGCCGTGAGACTTCGCGCCGGTCGAGGGTTCGCCCCCGACCGGCGCGACTTCGTTTACCCGCTAACCATGTGGGGGGATCACTCGCAGGTGGCCGCGCCGGCCGACGAACGCCGCTCGATCTGGATCTTCGCGTTGGGGGATGGGACGCGCCGCCTCTCGCACGGCCTCCGCGAGCGCCACGAGATCGTCGTTGGTCGGTGGGGGAGGACCGAACTCACCGTCGTGGCGGACCAGGTCCCAGCCGCGGGGGGCAGTCAGGCCGCGGGCATGGGACTCGCAGAGGTCATAGGAATGCGGCTCGGCAAACGCCGCGAGCGGGCCGACGACAGCCGTCGACTCCGCGTAGACATACGTCAACGTCGCGACGGGCTGCCGGGGACATCCGTTGCGCGAGCATCGCCGTGGGGACCTCACGGCGGAACGGTATCGCTCCATGGGCCGTTGCCCTGCGCGGTAGGCCCGCGACACGCCGTGCTACCGAATGAGCGATCCACTAGGGGAGCCTGCGGCCGTCCGTGACCGCCCGGCAGTACGCTGAACGACTGTGGGGAGTCCTGACCGGCGGCGCAGCGGACCGGGCCGGCGCGGGCGCGATCGGCACGGTCGGGGCCTGCGGGGGCGGCTCGTGCCCGCCTCGATGCCGATGTCGCGCACCCGTGCGGAGCTGTTCGACGAGCTGGTCCTCGACGCCGTCGAGTCCCTTGAGCAGCGCTTCGCCAAGGAACTGGCGGGGGTCGAGTTCGCGGTCGAGGACGTGCCCCCGGACCTCAACGTCTACGACTCCGACGTGCTGGAGGACGGCGAGGTGCCGCTGGCGCGGCTGCTGCCCGGCCGGCCGGGCCGGCATGGCGTCCCGCCGCGCATCGTGCTCTACCGGCGCCCGCTCGAGTTCCGTGCGGCCGACCGGGAGGACCTGGCCGACCTCGTCCACGACGTGATCATCGAGCAGGTCGCCAACCTTCTGGGCGTCGCCCCGGAAGATCTCGATACTTAATTTGTACCGAGGACGCGCGCGAAAAGCGCGGCCCGGCGAGACGGCCGTCCGGTCCGGGACTCCTCGTCGTCGGCCGCGGTCATCAGGCGCAGGCTCGCGTTGGCGCCCAGCCAGCGCAGCGGCTCCGGCTCCCAGCGCCGTGACGTGTGGCCGACCCAGGGCAGCTGCGTGAGCTCGGTCTCGGCCCCGGTGATCAGGTCGGCGAGCGTGCGGCCGGCGAGGTTGGACGTGCCGACCCCGTCGCCGACATAGCCGCCGGCCCAGGCCAGCCCGCGCTCCCGGTCGAGGCCGACCGAGGCGTGCCAGTCGCGGGGGACGCCGAGCGGGCCGCCCCAGCGGTACGCGATCGGCACCGGGTCGAGCGCCGGGAACAGCTCAGCCAGGACGCGGCGCAGCTCGGCGAAGACGCGCGGCTCGAGGTCGTGGGCCGGGTCGACGGTTGAGCCGAAGTGGTACGGCGCGCCGCGTCCCCCGAAGGCGAGCCGGTCGTCGGCCGTGCGTTGCCCGTACACGATCAAATGCCGGTAATCGGAGAACGTCTCGCGGTGCGCGAGCCCGGCCGCCGACCAGAACTCGGCGGGCAGCGGCTCGGTGGCGACCATCAGCGAGTACACCGGCACCAGGGCGCGGCGCAGGCCCGGCAGGCGGGGCGTGTAGCCCTCGGTCGCGCGCACCACGATCGCCGCGCGGACGGTGCCGTGTGCCGTCTCGACGGTGCCGGGGGCGAGGCGGGTCACGCGCGACCGCTCGTAGATCTTGACGCCGCGGCGCTCGACCGCGCGGGCGAGGCCGCGGACGAGCTTGGCCGGGTGGATCGCCGCGCAGTTGGGCGTGTAGGTGCCGCCGAGGACGTCCGTCGCCCGGCACCGCTCCCGCGCCTCTTCCGCGCTCAGGAGGGTGAGATCCAGCTCTTCGTGTACGGCCACCCGCGCGCGCTCGAGCTGGACCGGCGTGCGGGCCAGCACGACCGTCCCGCCCTTGGCGTAGTCGCAGTCGATCTCTTCGGCCGCCGCCACCCGGCCGACCTCGTCGACCGTCGCTACCATCGCCTGGTGCAGTGCGACCGCCTGGTCGCGCCCGTGCCGGCGGGTCAGCGCGGCGATCGACTTGGGGAACAGGGCCGAGCACCAGCCGCCGTTGCGGCCGCTCGCGCCGAAGCCGGCGATCTCGGCCTCGACGACCGCGATCCGCAGGGCCGGGTCCGCGGCCGCGAGGTAGTAGGCGGTCCACAGCCCGGTGTATCCGGCGCCGACGATCGCCACGTCCACGTCCAGGTCGCCGGGCAGCGGAGCGCGCGGCGTGAGGTCACCGGCGGTGCCGAGCCAGAAGGACACGGCCGCCAGGTCACGGGTCCGCGCCGTCACCCCGGGGGAAGGCGACGACGCGGACGTCTCCGGGTCACCCGCCATGTCTTACAGGCGGGCCCACGCCTCGGTGAGCACCGAGCGCAGGATCTGCTCCATCTCGATGAAGTGGCTCTCGTCGCAGATCAGCGGCGGGGCCAGCTGGATGACCGGGTCGCCCCGGTCGTCGGCGCGGCAGTAGAGCCCGTTTTCGAAGAGCGCACGGGACAGGAAGCCGCGCAACAGCGCCTCGGACTCCTCGTCGTTGAACGTCTCCTTGGTGGCCTTGTCCTTGACCAACTCGATGCCGAAGAAGAAACCGTCGCCGCGGACGTCGCCGACGATCGGCAGATCGTAGAGCCGCTCGAGGTAGCCGCGAAAGACGTCGGTCTTCGTCCGGACGTGCCGATTGAGGTCCTCGCGCTCGAAGACGTCGAGGTTGGCCAGCGCAACCGCGGCTCCGACCGGGTGTCCGCCGTAGGTGATGCCGTGGGCGAACCAGTTGGTGCCGTTGAGGAACGGCTCAGCCAGCCGCTCCGAGGCGATCATCGCGCCGAGCGGGACATAGCCGCTGGTGAGGCCCTTGGCGATGGTGATGATGTCGGGCTGGTAGTCGTAGCGGCGGGCGCCGAAATACTCGCCCAGCCGGCCGAACGCGCAGATCACCTCGTCCGAGACGAGCAGCACATCGTACTGGTCGCAGATCTCCCGTACCCGTTCGAAATACCCGGGTGGCGGCGGGAAGCAGCCGCCGGCGTTCTGCACCGGCTCGAGGTAGACGGCCGCGACCGTGTCCGGCCCTTCGAACTCGATCGTCTCGGCGATCCGGTTGGCCGCCCACTGGCCGAACTGCTCCGGGGTCATCGACTCGTCCGGGCGCCGGTAGTAGTTGGTGTTGGGCACCCGAAACGTCGACGGGATGAGCGGCTCGAAGTCCTGCTTGAGCGCCGGGATGCCGGTGATCGACAGCGCACCCATCGACGTGCCGTGGTAGGCGATCGAGCGGGACAGCACCTTGGTCTTCAGCGGCTTGCCGACTCGCCGGAAGTAGGAGCGGGCGAGCTTCCATGCGCTCTCCACCGCCTCGGAGCCGCCGGCGGTGAAGAACACCCGGTTGAGGTCGCCGGGCGCGAGGTGGGCCAGCCGGTCGGCGAGCTCGATCGCCTTCGGGTGCGCGTAGGACCAGATCGGGAAGTAGGCGAGCTCACCGGCCTGCTTGGCGGCCGCGTCGGCGAGCTCCTGCCGGCCGTGGCCGACCTGAACGACGAAGAGGCCGGCGAGCCCGTCGAGGTAGCGCCGCCCGTTGGCGTCGTAGATGTATGGCCCGTCACCGCGGACGATGATCGGGATCGGCGCGTCCTGGTAGGACGACAGCCGGGTGAAGTGCATCCACAGGTGGTCGCGGGCGGTGGCCGACAGCATGGTCACGTCGGCCGGCTGGTGGTCGCTCATCGGGTCCCCCACGCATAGGTTTGCTTGGCGAGTTTGAGATAGACGAACGTCTCGGTGGTCGTGACCCCGGGGATCGCCCGGATCACGTCATTGAGCAGCTTCAGCAGATGGTCGTCGTCGGTGCAGACGAGCTCGGCGAGCATGTCGTAGCCGCCGGCGCAGATCACCACGTAGTCGACCTCGGGGATGTCGGCCAGCGCGGCGGCCACCGGTCGCATGTCTCCTTCGACGCGGAGGCCGATCATGGCCTGCCGCGCGAAGCCGAGCGTGAGCGGATCGGTGACCGCCACGATCTGCATGACCTCGGTGTCCAAGAGGCGCTGCACGCGCTGGCGCACCGCCGCCTCGGACAGGCCGACCACCTTCGCCAACGCTGCGTAGGACATCCGGCCGTCGCGCTGCAACTGCTCGATGATCCGCTTGTTGACGTCGTCGAGAAGGGGATCGGTCACGTGCTGATTCTCGCCTACGGGTGTACCGATGGCAATTGAATCCGTCGGCACACCCCGCCAGCGTCTACGGATTCCTGACAGATCCGTCGTCATGGATTTCTCCGTCGGCACCCGGGACGACCTCGCCACGGAAGTAGGCCGGCCGGGCGAGGTTGTAAATGATCATGAGAACAACGCCGAGCGCCGAGACTCCGATACCCCGGTAGGCGATGTAGGTCATCAGGAACGGCCAGATCGAGCCGGCCAGGGCGACCCAACCGTCGCTGTCGGCCGGCCATCGGCGCCGACCAGCTTGAACGAGTAGATGCCGGCGATCTGCCCCAGGTTGGCCAGCACGATCATCTGGGCGATGATGGCGCCCCAGCCGGACCTCCGGCCGACGTGTGGCCCGAAGGCCCGGGCGCCCCACGTGACGTTGGTCCCGCAGTCGAGGACGCGGGAGTTGAGTGTCCGGTAGGCGTACGAAATGAACAGGATCGGGATGAATGCCAGGATCATGATCAGCGGTGCCTTGATGCCGACCTCGTCCGAGACGAGGCCGACCGACGCCGCCAGGCTATAGGCCGCCGCGGTCGAGGCGATGCCGATGACGATGCTGGCCAATAGGCCTAGTGCGTCGGTTTTGAGGCCTTGCCGCCGGACTCGGCGGTCTGGGAGGACGAAGCTGCGGTGGGGTGGAGGTGGTCATGGGGGTCGTGAAAAAGTGCGGTTTCCAGCTTCGAAAGGGCTGATGGGATGAGTCGCTACGGCGCAATGTACGGGCCGGATCTGACATTTCTCGGCGTCCCGCCGTGCGACCTCGGCGAGCCTTCGACGTTCGCCGACGCCGACGTGGTGATCATTGGGGCGCCGTTCGACGGCGGAACGTCGCACCGCCCCGGCACACGCTTCGGCCCGCAAGCCATGCGGCAGGCCTGTTACCTGCCGTTCGACGGCTCGCGACCGTCGCTCGCCATGCGCGTCGACGCTTTGCAGGATCTGCGCGTCCTGGACGCCGGTGACGTCGAGATGTTCTCCGGCGACGTCGAACGATCGCTGGCGTCGCTGGAATCGGCGGTCTACGCGGTCGCCTCGGCCGGCGCGATCCCGATCATCCTCGGCGGCGACCACTCGATCGCGCTTCCGGACGCCACTGGATGCGCCCGGCATCACGGCATCGGCCAGGTGTCGCTGGTGCACTTCGACGCGCACGCGGACACGGGGAACATGGAGTTCGGCTCGCTGTACGGTCACGGCCAGCCGATGCGGCGCCTCATCGAGTCGGGCGCGGTGCGCGGCGACCGGTTCCTGCAGATCGGCTTGCGCGGGTACTGGCCGGGCCCGGACACGCTGGACTGGATGGCCGCGCAGCGGATGCGCTCGTACGAGATGACGGAAGTCGTCGCGCGCGGCCTGGATGAGTGTCTGACGGAGGCGTTCGCGATCGCGGTGTCGGACTGCTCGGGCGTGTTCCTGTCGGTCGACGTCGACGTCGTGGACCCGGGGATGGCGCCAGGCACGGGTACGCCTGAGCCGGGTGGGCTCACCGCACGGCAGTTGTTGGACGCAGTCCGGCGGTGCTGCTACGAGTTGCCGATCGTCGGGGTGGATGTGGTGGAGGTGTCGCCGCCGTACGACCACGCTGAGATCACGGCGTACCTGGGCAATCGCGTCGTCCTCGAGTCGTTGTCAGCGATCGCCCGCCGGCGCCGCGGCGACAATTGGGATCCCCGTCAACCGCTGCTGTCCTAGGTGTATCAACCCGGTTATCCACAGCCGAAAACCGCTACTTCCCTCCGGCCCGACGGCGTCCGCAAACTGGATTCGTGACCGGGGAATCGATCGAGCGCCTGCTCTTCCGCCAGCATCGCGTGCTCACTCGCCGGCAGGCGGTCGACCTCCTCGGTCACCATGCCGTCGACGCCCATCTGCGCAACGGCCTCTGGCAAGCGCCGTGCCGCGGAGTGGTCGTCGCGCACAACGGGTTGCTGACCCGACGCCAGCAACTGTGGGTCGCCGTCCTGCACGGTGGGCGCGGCGCCGTCTGCGGCGGGTCGACCGCGGCGGCCCTGCTGGGATTGCGCGGTTACGACTCGCCCGACGTCCACGTCGTGATTCCGGCCGAGCGGCAGGCGAGCTCCATCGAGGGCGTCCAGATCCACCGCGCGACCGTGCTGCCGGCCGCCCACGTGCTCGACCAGTCGCTGCCGCCGCAGACGACGATGGCCCGGTCGGTGGTCGACGCGGCCGCCTGGGCGCCGACCGACACCGAGGCTCGCGAGTTCGTCACCGCGGCGGTAAGGCAAGGCAAGGTGCTGCGCGGGGACATCGCCGACGTGCTGAAGATGTTACCGCGCAGCAAAAGACGGTC
>Ga0207661_10003144_pt1 | contig 11450 bp, 7 predicted proteins | sample KBSC713LmetaG_FD_184337 | JGI IMG/M metagenome (GOLD analysis project Ga0207661, IMG submission 184337) | Corn rhizosphere microbial communities from Kellogg Biological Station, Michigan, USA - KBS C7.1-3L metaG (SPAdes) (version 2) | ecosystem: Host-associated > Plants > Roots > Rhizosphere ... | reverse complement strand
CGATCGACTCCCACCAGCCGGGCGTGGGATCGACGCCGTTGGCGCAGATATGACGGTTCGCTGAAATCCCACCGAGAACGAGAACGGTCGGTGCGCCGCGCGGACCGAACACTTCGTATGGGGGAACTTCAATGAGCGTTTCTGACACGAGCGACATACCGAGCAGGGCCTCCACGAGAAAACGGAGCCGCCGGTTGCCTGGTCGTTCAGTGCGTTCGTGGCGTCGGGATGCCGAACAGCGAAGTCGCTGCGCGTACCTCGGGCCGTAAAACGAAAATCGCCCGGGCGGGAAAGGCCGCCGGGCGCATCGCGTTTTAGCACTTTGTTTAACGTGGCGGCAATAGGCGGCAAATCACCACGAGACATCGATTGTTGGAGTACAGTATCGGCAGGAACGGCGCGTGTCAACGGGGCGTTTTGTTTCCTTTGTATGAATCAGTGGCGGAGCGGATGTCCCGGGCAATACGTTCCCGGCAGCGCACTTCGGTTTGGGAGAGCGGACGCATGTCTATGAGGGTTCGATCAATTGCAGTTCTCGTGATCGTCGCGGGGTGTAGCAGCGCGACGAGCTCGAGCTCCGGGACGGCTCCGGCGCCTGCGCCGAGTGCGCCGGTCAAACGCGCCCCGAACGCGGCCGATGTCCACTTCATGTCCGGGATGATTCCGCATCACGCGCAGGCCGTGCTCATCGCCGGGTGGGCTCCATCGCACGGTGCGCGGCCGAGCCTCGCAACATTCTGCGAGCGAATTGTCGTCGCCCAGCGCGATGAAATCGCGCTGATGCAGATGTGGCTTCGCGATCGCGCCCTTCCCGTCCCCGACGCGAAAGCCACTCACATGAAAATGCCGATGGGCGGCATGGAGCACGAGATACTCATGCCGGGCATGCTGAATGACGAGGAGCTCGCGGCGCTCGACAAGTCGCGCGGCACCGAATTCGATCGTCTCTTTCTCCAAGCAATGATCCGCCACCATCAGGGCGCGATCTCCATGGTCGACGAACTGTTCAAGGCGTCCGGCGCCGGACAAGACGAAACCGTATTCCGTTTCGCCTCCGACGTCTACGCCGATCAGACGACGGAGATCGAACGCATGCAGAAGATGCTCGCGGCCGTCAACGCCGGCAGCCGCTGACCCAACGCCGTTTCGCACGATTTCGAAGTCCTCATTCGAGATACCTCAACGGACAACACCGGTGACCTTCCCTACCCACTCTCTGTCCCCGATCAGCCGGACGATCTCGCTGACCCGCCTGACTCTCGGCGCCTTGATCGTCGCCGCGTGCGGCGCTCCGGCGACGACCGCGTCCGTGAATACCACGCCGGAGCCAGCGCCGAACATGTCGACGACTCCGCCGAGTCCGGATCCGCGCGTCGGCCTCGCGCCTGGTTCGCGCGATACCGCGACCGGAAGAATCACGAAGGCGGCGGCGCAGACCGAATGGAACATGCATCTCATCTCGTTGACGCCGCCGGATCCGCGGTTCATCGGGATGACTGCCTTCAACTCGGACCTCGCGTTCCGCGGCAGCTTCGCGATCCAGGGCAACTATAACGGATGGCAGGTGTGGGACATCTCGAACCTCGCGCATCCGTCGCTGCGAACGGCGTACTATTGCCCGGCGTCGCAGAGCGACGTTTCGACCTATCAGAATCTCTTATTCGTATCTGCTGAAGGCTTGACGGGCCGCCACGATTGCGGCGCGCAGGGCATTCCCGACTCGGTCAGCAAGATGCGCGTCCGCGGCATCCGCATCTTCGACATCACCGACATCTCGCAGCCGAAATACGTGACGGACGTGCAGACGTGTCGTGGATCGCACACGCACACCGTGCTCGTCGATCCGAAGGACAAGGACAACGTCTACGTCTATATCTCCGGCTCGGCCGGCGTTCGCGATTCGCGCGAGCTCTCGGGCTGCGAAGATCTCCGTCCGGAAGAGAATCCGAATTCGCAGCTGTTTCGCATCGAGGTCATCAAGGTGCCGCTCGCGCACCCCGAGCAGGCGAAAGTCGTGACGCAGCCACACATCTTCCAGGATCTGGCCGCTCCGCCGGCGAGCGTCGTCCGCACGCGGCAGGACAGCGTCGAGCGCGCAGTGCGCGACAGTGTCGCCCGTTCGAAGGGCGATGTGAATGCAGGTCGCGGCGGTCCGCCGGCGGTTCGCCAGGGACCGACGCAGTGCCACGACATCACAGTCTATCCGGCGATCGGCCGAGGCGGTGGCGCGTGCGGCGGTTACGGGTTGCTGCTCGACATCAGTGATCCGGCAAATCCAAAGCGCATCGGTGCCGTCGCCGACTCGAACTTCTCCTTTTGGCACTCGGCGACGTTCAGCAACGATGGCTCGAAGATTCTCTTCACTGACGAGTGGGGCGGCGGCACAGCCCCGCGCTGCCGTTCGACCGACAAGTACGAATGGGGCGCCGACGCGATTTTCGCGCTCTCCGGCGACAAGATGACGTTCAAGAGTTACTACAAGATGCCGGCGACGCAGACGTCGCAAGAAAACTGCGTCGCGCACAACGGATCGCTGGTCCCGATTCCCGGTCGCGACGTCATGGTACAAGGGTGGTATCAGGGCGGCGTTTCGGTCTTCGACTACACGGACATCAGTCACCCGAAGGAAATCGCATACTTCGATCGCGGCCCCGTCGACGGGAGCCGTCTCATGACCGCGGGCTCGTGGTCGGCGTACTGGTACAACGGCGTCATCGTGAGCTCGGAGATCGCTCGTGGCCTCGACATCTTCGAGCTCTTGCCGAGCGGATTCCTCTCGAAGAACGAGCTGGCGGCGGCGAAGTCCGTGCATTTCGACTATTTGAATGCCCAGGGCCAACCGCATCTCACGTGGCCGGCGAGCTTCTCGGTCGTTCGGTCGTACGTCGACCAGCTCGCGCGTGGCAGCGGTATGGCCGCCGACAAGATTGCGTCGATCCGTGCCGACCTCGATCGCGCCGAACAGGCAAGCGGTGCGATGCGTCGCACGGCACTCGCCGCCCTTTCGACGAAGGTGAGCGGCGAAGCCGGGAGCGCGACGGATAGCGCTCGCGCGAAGGCGCTCGTGTCGGAGATCGACCGGCTCGCGGCGGCGTCGCAGTAGACAGCTGCGCGGGAAGCGATCTGCGTCATCCCGAGCGCAGCGAGGGATCGCTCTCACACGCGGTCATCCCGAGCGCAGCGAGGGATCGCTCTCCCACCGCGGTCGAGAATTTCGCGTCGCTGCCCGTACACCATTTCACTCGTTCGCGACCGTTCATCCCAGGCCGGGGTGCCAGTCGACGTGTGGCTTCCGTCGGGCTTCCACGGCGCGCCGTGGCCGACGACGCCAATCCGCGGCGGAAAAGTCGGTGACGTCATTGCGCGGATCAAATCGGCATCGACACTCGCCGACGTGCAGCATGAGTTCGATCGTATCAACAGTGATTTCATCTCGACCTATCCCGCCGAATACGGCGGCATCGGAACCGGCTGGAAGATCAGCGTTCGGCCGCTTCAGTCGGTAATGGTCGGCGACAGCGGCAAGCCGTTGTTACTGCTCCTCGGCGCTGTCGCGTTCGTGCTCCTTGTGGCCTGCACGAACGTCGCGAGTCTGCTGCTGGCACGCGGCGCGGCAAAGCGAACGGAGATCGCGGTGCGCGCCGCGATCGGCGCGGGACGCGGCCGCATTCTTCAGGGTTTGCTCATGGAACATAGCGCGCGAGGCACGGAGCTCGGTTTACTTCTGCCGCTTGTACCACGAGAACCCGAACATCGCGGCGAGTCCGGTTCCGACCATGAGGAACGTCGCGGGCTCGGGCGCGACTGACGTCGGCATCGCCGGGTCGAGCACCGCGGGCGGACCTTGCACGTGATGATCGAGCGGGATCGGTACAGGAATCGGAAGTGGGAAAGCGCCGCGTGAGCACGAGTCACGCAGAGTGTCGACTCGGAAAACCGTGTCGACGACCGTCTGCACGACTTTCACCGTATCGACGCGAACCATCGTCACTGTGTCGTGAACTGTGATGATCTTCGCGTCCGCCGCCTTTTCCTTCTTCAACGGAATGACGATGCTCGATCGCACGGGCTTCTGCGCGCGAGCGCTCGGCACCGCCGCTGCAACGAAAAGGCCGAAGAACACGGCCTGAAAGATCTTTCCAGGTGTGTGACGCATTGTTACAGAACTCTGATTGGGGACTGTATAACGCCTTATCAGAGGGCAAGCACGGGTCCAACAGGCTCGGCCGCGGAAGCGAGTAACGAACCGTGCTTAGGCCGCGCAGGAATGATTCGTTCAAGCCCGCTCGTGACATCGCTTTGCCAACATCCTTAGCGAGGCGATTGTCGGGTGATTGTTGCCTTTGCTGCAGGGCGTTGCGTCTTTGCAACAGCGTCGGCGGAGGAACTGCGGGAGACCACACATCGGAACGACGGAAGAGCGGAACTACACAAGAGCAGAACTACCGACGAACGGAACCACGGAACCCCGTTTCTTGACGCAGAGACGCAGAGGGAGCGCAGAGGCGCAGAGGAACTAAAGAAAGCTGTTTTTAAGCTTTTCAAGAAACCGTCGTTCCGCCGTCCTCTGCGCCTCCGCGTCGCCGCGTCAAAAGACGGGGGTTCCGCTGTTCCGCTTTTCCTCAGCGGCCGCTCGGACCAAACCGCTGCGTTTCTCCGATATCGATGCCGACCGTATCGAGCGTTAGATTCTCGCGTCTGTTTTCATCCTCTCGATGCTTCGCCATTCTCTCATCGCACTCACTGTTCTTTTGTGCGCCGCTTGTACGTCGGAAGCGCCGGTGCAGACGCGACGCGTGCTCCGCTGGGGCGGCGACGCCGAGGGGGGCGCACCGTTCGTCGAGGCTGATCCGGCTGACCCATCGAGGGTTCGCGGCTTCGACGTTGAAGTCGCCGGCATGATCGCCAAAGGACTCGGCACCCAGCCGCAGTTCGTGCAGGTCGCCTGGGCATCCATCCCGCAGTCCGCTGAGCGAGGCGACTTCGAGCTCGGGATGTCCGGCATCGAGGATAGTCCAGAGCTCAGAGAACGCGCGTCGCTGACGATTCCCTATTACGAGTTTCGTGAAGTCCTCGCCGTGCGGCCCGCCGACAAAGACCGGTACAAGCATCTGTCGGATCTCGCGCACCATCGCGTCGCGACACTCGGTTCCACGCAGGCCTATCGGATTCTCCTCGATGGGCAAACGAAAAACGGCCTCATCCCGGTTTCGTACGACGACGACGTTCACCCATACGCCGACTTGATTTCCGGTCGCGTGGACGCCGTTCTGCTCGATAACATCATCGCCGAGCGCTCGCTGCGACGTTCCGGCGGTTTCGTCATCCAAGACGAGCCGGTCGCCATCGGACACTACGTCGCGGTGTTAGCGAAGAAGAATTCCGCGCTTCGCGATTCCGTGAACGACGTCCTCCGTGCGCGAATGCGCGACGGCTCGCTCGAGAAAACGCTACGAGCATGGAACGTGTGGAACGACGCCGAGGCGCAATACTTCGCGAAAGCAGCCGCCGAGGTCCGCGACACGACGACCGCCGTCGCCCAAGCCGATCGCTCGGTGATGTCGTACATCCCGTCGCTCGTCCGCGCCGCGGCGATCACGCTCGTGTTGTCATTCCTCGCGATGGGACTCGCGGTTCTGATCGGCGGATGCCTCGCCGCGGGACGTGTGTATGGCGGGCCGATTGTCCGTGGACTCTTCGCCGCATACGTCGAAGTCGTTCGCGGCACGCCCGTGCTGTTACAACTCTTCGTGTTGTACTACGGCCTCTCGTCGGTCATTCGGTTGCCGGCTTTTCTGGCCGCAGTCCTCGGCCTCGGCTTGAACTACGCTGCGTACGAATCGGAGATCTATCGCTCAGCCCTCGAGGCAATTCCGCGATCGCAGCTCGAGGCCGCGCGAACACTCGGCCTCTCCGAGCTTCAGATCTTTCGATTGGTTCGCGCACCACAGGCACTTCGGCTCGCCCTCGCGCCGATGACGAATGACTTCGTCGCACTGCTCAAGGACTCGTCGCTCGTCTCGGTGATCACGGTCGTCGAGCTCACGAAACAAACCGCGATCTACGCGACGAACGTCGGAAGCTGGGTTGTGCCAGGCCTTCTTTGCGCCGCGCTCTATCTGGTGTTCTCGCTGCCGCTCACACGGGTCGCTCGCGGGCTCGAAGCGAAATGGAGCCACGTATGAGCACACTGACGGTTCGAGATCTCGAGCTCAATCGAGGCACTCGGCCGATCCTTCGCGGCGTCAACCTCGACGTCGACTCGGGCGAAGTGTGCGCGTTCATGGGTGTGTCGGGTGCCGGCAAATCAACGCTTCTGCGCGCCATCGCCGCACTCGAATCGATCAGCGCCGGCGAGATCACCATCGGCGACGCGGTGCTCTCCCCCGGACCTCTGCCGCCGGAATCGCGCCTTCGCGAGCTGCGACGCCAGGTCGGATTCGTCTTTCAGACGCCCTCGTTGTTCGAGCACTTGAGCGCGATCGAGAACGTCATGCTCGGTCCAATTCACGCGCTGCGATGGCCGGCCGAGCGCGCGAAGGACGTCGCGCGACGACTGCTCGATTCGCTTGGTGTCGCGCATCGGGCGGACGCCTATCCGCGACAGCTGTCTGGCGGTGAAGCGCAGCGCGTCGCGATCGCCCGCGCTCTCGCTCCCGATCCGACGTTATTGCTGATGGACGAACCGACCTCGGCACTCGACCCCGCGAGACGCGGCGCACTCGGTGAATCATTGCGCGCGCTCGCCGCCGATGGCCGCGGGCTGCTCGTCTCGACGCACGACGCCGAGTTTGCGCGCCGGTTCGCCGATCGCGTCGTGGTGCTCGATCAGGGACGGATCGTCGAAGAAGGTCCGGCAAGCGTCGTCCTCACATCGCCGTCGCACGCCGCGACGCGTACACTCTTACAGGGCGAGAGCTCATCGCCACCGAAGCCCTGAGGATCCTGCATGTTCGTCGAGACGAAAGTCATAGGCAAGACGCTTCGCCCGCTCGACGGATGGTCAGTTCCAACTCCGCCAAGTGACTCCGGCGACGGCGATGAGGGCCTCACGCTGCGACGGCTCATCACTCGCATCGTTCGAAGCGAGGTAGAGAAATTTGAGGGACGTGAGCGAGCGAATCGCTTGTTGCGCGTCCTATCCGAACCTCAGATCGCGATCGAGGCCGCCGTTGGCAAAGTGGTTCCGGGCGGACGACCTCCGTCGGGAGCCGTCGACGAAGATTCCGCCATCGCCGTCGCCCTGCAGGGTTTCGAGGACGGATTGTATCTCGTGATCGTCGACGGCGTCGAGCAAAAGAAGCTCGACCAGCGCGTCTGCGTGAATCCTGATAGCCGAGTAGTTTTTCTTCGCCTCAGCTTTCTCGCCGGAGCGTAGGGATGGACCCGCGTAAGATGCAGGAGATGATCGCGGCGAGACGCAAACGCGGCTCGGTGATCGAGCGTGTGCGCAGCTTCACGAGCTCGTTAGATCAGAATCAGCCGTCGTCCAATCTTCGAGCAATGGTCGAAGACGCATTCGCGACGTCGGCACCAGAGCATTCGACTTTTCTCGCGCGACAGGTGAAGGTCGCCGAGCAGTTCGTGAGCTTCACCGACGAAGATTGGCACAACGCGATCGACGTGCTGGTCCCGCATGTCGCGAGCGCGGCGAAACAGGCCCTGGTCTCGCTCGAGCATCGTCCGTATCAGGTCGGTCCGGTCCGCAAGCCATTCCGTGCTCCAACCGCGACGCGAGTACTCGCGCTCACTCGCGGTCGCTGGCTAACGAATATCACCCGGCTGCTCGGAGAGTTCGACGAGGACATCACGTGGATCGCGGCCCACGGTGCGTACCTCGCCGGCTGGTGGGGCGCACCGGACCTCGGCTGGCTTCTCGCCGGTGCGATTGACGCGCGCGATGCCAAGAGCGGCGAGATTCGCGACATCCTGATCGCGTCGGGGCGCGGTGAGCACGAGGTCGGCTCGATGGGTCGACACGTGACCCAGGGACTGATGAGCGCGAGCGATCCGGCCGGCTGGGAGTTCGTTGAGAAGATGCTCATTGCGGCGCAACGCGAGGAAGGCGTGCGTCAAGCGATCCTCGAGAGCGTCGACGAATCCCATCCAGAGGCGTTTCGGCGAATGCTCCGCCTCATCGTGGACGAGAGGCTCGCTCGATTCTCGTCGTTGGTTCGGGCGGCCGACACGTGGTTCGGCTTTCTGTGGGACGGCTCGAGCGCCGTGAAGGTCGACGGGATCCTCATTCGCGTTCTCGAATTCCTCGACGATCCCGACGCTCGGGCCGATGCCCTCAAGGCCCTCGACCCCGAGACGGCGTACCTCGGGCTTTGGTCGCTCGCCTTCGACGATGTCGAGACGGCGATCGATCCCGCGACTTCCCTTCTCTCCGCCAAGACGGCCGAGCTTCGATTCGTCGGGACGCATCTTCTCGCTCAAACAGGCTGGAAGCGCGCGATTCCTGAAGTGGCAACAATGCTCGGCGACAGCGATCATCGCGTTGCGGCGAGGGCACTTCGCACGTTCGGTGCGAACACAACGGCAAACATCGACGCCATCGTGCTGTTCGAGCATCTCGAAGGTTTGATGAAGTCGATGCCGAAACGCAGCGAGGATCTACCCTCGATCGTCTGGCCGTGGAACGGAACGAAGCTCGATCGATCGGATGTCGCGGCGGCAATGGTCGCGAACGCAACGCCGCTGACTAGCACCCGCCTCTTGGCCTACGTGGCCGAGCTCGAGCCGCCCGCGCGCGCGACATTCATTCGGAACGCGGCGGGTATCGTTCGCCAGGGCCGCGTCGGTCTGCCGCTCCCAGCGCGCTCGCTTACGCGAGACGAACGCGCGCTCGCGATCGAGCTGCTCGGCGACGCGTCCGCGGACGTTCGCGCCGCGGCCTTTGACGCGATGGCCACGGTACCGTTAGAGAATGATGAAGTCGCGCGGCTCATCGACTTCCTCAGCCGGAAACCCGGCGATCTTCGGAACGCCGCGATCAAACGCTTATCGAAGCTCGCGGACGCAGAATTGCTTGCCGCTGCAGACGCTCTGATCGCGGACGACAGCGAGCTGCGTCGTCAGGCCGGCCTCGAGTTGCTTCGCGTTGCGGTCGAGAACAATCGGCTCAGTGCTGAAGCGCGATCTCGGGTCGACCAATACACCGCCGAACGGCCGGACGGAGACGACATCGAGCGCAGTCATATCGAGGCGATCCGTTCAGAAAAGACTGAACGCACCGACACACTTGGCTTGCTCGACGAATCCAAGCTGCGGACCTGGCCGGTGCCGATGATTCGCGACGACGTTGCTCCGTCGCCTGCGTCACTCGCAAGTCTCGATTCGCTCGCGAAGCTCATGCTGGCAAACGCGGAGCGGGAGTTCACCGGACGAGACGGCGAGGTCCGACAATTCTTCGCGGCGATGGGTGCGGGTCACTTCCCGCGCGGACGCGGCGACGACGAAAAGCGCGGAGACACGATTCCTCTCGCACCGGTTTGGAGGGCGTGGCTTCGCGATCGCGACGAATCCATGCGCGACGCAGACGGCGGCGAGCTGCTCCGGCTGATGGGGACCGACTTGACAGCGTTAGCTTCGACGTCCGACGCCGTGAAAGCGGTGTGCGGTCCGCGGGCCGGCATGCACGCGCTCTCGTCGCTCATTCATTGGGGCGTGCTCTGGGATCCGCCGGCCCGCGGCTTCGACATCATTCTCGATCGTCTCGACAGCTCGATCGCCGCAATCACAGACGAAGACGGCGCGGCAATTCGCGCGGTCGGCGGCAGCCCGGCGCGGGCGGCTATGCATGGCGACAAGAATCTCGCGCTCACCGCGCTGCGCGCGAAGGTCGACACCGTGACTCGGGCCGTCGGAACGATGCGTTGGTGGCGAACGTTGTTTCCGAACTCGATTCGCGCCGACCAGAACACACGCGCGTTCGGGCTATTGAGAGTTTTCCAAAACCGCACCGGCGGTGGAGAACACCTCATTCTTCTGAACGATTTCATTGCGGCCTATGACGCAGATGCCGCGGACGAAACTGAGTTTTTGTGGTATCTCACTGGTCCGTTGAGTCGCCACCTGCATCAGTCCCCCCTTAGACAGGTTTCGACACGGCGTCCGCCGGCAGCGCTGCTCGAGCGTCCGGCGCTTCTCGCCGTAGTCGATCGCGTTCGGCGGCGAGTCGTCGAGATCGAGGTCACGCGAGGGGAGCGCGAGACAGCAGTCTCCATCTTTGCAACCGAGCTGCGGTGGACCGGCGGACTCGAAACGCTGTCTCAGGCCCTGACGGCCCTCGGAAAGACACACTTCGCTCGCTCGTTCGCCTGGCGCGGTTCGGCGCAATCACGGCAAGAGACATTGAGTCAACTGGTGCTCCGGAGCATTCCGCGCGACGAAGATACGCCGGAGCAGTTCGCAAAATGGGTCAAGACCGCGCGCATCGGGGAAGCGCGTCTCCTCGAGCTCGCAGTCTACGCGCCGCAATGGGCCACGCACGTCAGTCATGTACTGCGATGGCCAGGACTCGAAGGTGCCGTGTGGTGGATCGAAGCGCACACGAAGGACGACCGGTCGTGGCAGCTCGCCGAGATGAAACAGGTTTGGGCCGCGGAGATCAGCGAACGGACGCCGCTCGCCGCGGGAGATCTCACCGAGGGCGGCGTCGACGTCGAGTGGTTCAAGAACGTTTATGAGGAAATTGGCGAGAAGCGCTGGGCCGAGCTCGATAAGGCAGCGAAATACGCCGCGAGCAGCACCGGCCACACGAGGGCGCGCCTATTCTCGCAAGCACTCGCCGGGCTGATCTCGCGCGACGACATCGTCGAGCGCATCGACACATCGCGTCACCAGGACTCGGTTCGCGCGCTCGGCCTTCTTCCTCTCGCTGAAGGCGATCAGCGCGACGCTGATGTTCTCTACCGATACGTGCGCCTCGAGGACTTCAAGCGCGAAGCGCGCAAGTTCGGATCGCAGCGACAGCAGAGCGAGTCGCGCGCCGTGGCGATCGGTCTGGACAACCTCGCCCGAACCGCCGGCTTCCGGGATCCACAACGTCTTCGCTGGGCGATGGAACAGCGCGCCGTGGCCGATCTCGCGAAGGGACCGATGGTTCTGACGCGGGACGATGTAACCGCCACGCTGTCGATCGACGTCGACGGAAATCCGGAGCTCGCGCTTTCGAGAAATGGAAAGCCGCTCAAAGCAGCGCCCGCGTCACTGAAGAACGACGCGGAGCTCAAAGCGCTGAAGGACCGGTTGCAGGATTTGAAGCGACAGAGCTCGCGGGTCAACGTCGCGCTCGAAGAAGCGATGTGTCGTGGCGACTGTTTCCATCCGTCAGAGCTGCGAACGTTCGTCGAGCATCCGATACTCTCCCCCGCTCTCGCGCGGCTGCTCTTCGTCGGCGAAGACATCGCCGGATATCTCGATCAGAGCGCTCGCGTGCTGCGAGA
>Ga0207661_10003142_pt1 | contig 11450 bp, 16 predicted proteins | sample KBSC713LmetaG_FD_184337 | JGI IMG/M metagenome (GOLD analysis project Ga0207661, IMG submission 184337) | Corn rhizosphere microbial communities from Kellogg Biological Station, Michigan, USA - KBS C7.1-3L metaG (SPAdes) (version 2) | ecosystem: Host-associated > Plants > Roots > Rhizosphere ... | reverse complement strand
AGGGACAGAATGACATTGACCTGACCAATGCCGAAATCCTAGCGCACAATCGAGCGAAGGAAGCTATTGAGGCGCGCACCGCCGCCTTATCCAAGCTGCCACAGGCTGCTCGGTATGCTCAGGATTCCATGAATGGATTTAAACAAGCCGACCAATTCCTAGTATCGTTTGCCGGCAACTTTGAAAATACATTTGCCGACATTGCGTCAGGTACCAAGACTGCAGCGCAAGCGTTCAAGGAGCTGGCTGACAGTATCATCCGAGACCTTATAAGAATAACTATTCGCATGACTGTTACCGGTCCATTGCTGGCAAACATTTCATCCTTGTTTAGTCCAGCTGGTGTGGCAGGTGCAGCCGGCGGAGGCACAAACTTTCTGTCAGGTTTGTTTGGTGGCGCGCGAGCGGGAGGCGGTCCGGTCAGTTCGGGTAAGGCCTACTTGGTCGGCGAAAATGGGCCTGAGATATTTGTGCCACAATCGGCTGGTCACATATCTCCGAATAGCATGACCACCACCGGCAGGTCTGGTGGAGGTCAGACGGTTGAGATTAATAATTATGTTTCAGCTGAGACTGAAACTCGTCAGCAAAAGCGTAATGACCCCGGTGGGGGTGAACGAGTTGTCATTGACATTATTAAGAAAGCTCAAGCGCGTGGTGACTTTGACGATGTGAACAGAGGACGGTTCGGTGCACGACCCGTTAAAGTCCGATGACAGCTGCATGGCCATCCACTCTTCCGCAATGCCCCATCCTTCAAAGTTTTTCTGAAGAAAGGCAGCTTAATACTATTGCCTTTAATCCTGATGTCGGTACGCCGAAAACGCGCCGGCGAAGCACTGCAGTCTCGACCCTTACCGGTGTCGGATTTAAATTTACCACGGCCCAGCGAGCGACCTTCAATACATTTTTTGAAACTACTTTGGCTGATGGTACTTTGCCTTTTACATGGGCGCATCCGATTACCAAGGTCAGTTATACATGGATGTTTAAACCGAATGAGGTTCCAAAATTAGAACGGATGACGCCGAGCACCTTTAGAGCAACTTTTAGTTTATTGAGATTGCCCTGATGAGAAATATAACTTTATCATTTAGACAAGCTGCCGAATCAAACTTCGCTGACGAAGTCGACCTTTGCTTTTTGACCATAAGCCATCCAACTCTTATCGATCCCATTCGCATTGTGTGGGATACAAAAGATTTTATTTACGGCGGCAATACCTATATTGGTTTCCCGTTTGATATAACTTTGCTTTCCGATGACGAGCAGCCTCCGCAGGCAAAGCTTACAATTCAAAATGTCAGTCCGAAGATTGGCGACTCATTGCGGACATTGCGTTCGCCGTTGCGTCTTAAAATTGAATTGCTTTCGTCATCAGATTTTATTCTATCGGCTGACCCTCGCGTTGAGGTAGGGTCGCCGGCGCCGACAGTGGTCTATAGAGCCGACAAATTGTTTTTGGTTAATGTCAGTGTTAACGTGCTTGAAATAACGGCTACTATTCAGGGCTGGGATTATCTGCAAAGGGTGTGGCCCGGTCAGCGAGCGCAGCAATCAAACTTCCCCGGGCTTTTCCGATGACAAAGTGGTCAGAAAAATATGTAGGTTTGCCTTTCGTGGATGGGGGCCGCGACTGGGCTGGGGTCGATTGTTGGGGGCTTGTACGGCTTGTCTATAAGCATGAGCGGGGTATAGACCTGCCGACCTATGGGGACATACCGGCATCGCAATTGATTGCTATTGCATACAAGGTTAAGGAAGAGACCGCGAAGGAACCTTGGCATCCAGCTATCCAGCCGCAGGCATTAGATATGGCTGTTATGTATAGTAGGCATGCCCCAATTCATGTTGGGGTTATGGTTGATGATACTTTCGTGCTGCATATCGAAAAAGGGATCAATGCCGTCTTGATTAATAAAAATCATCCGACGGTATTCTTCCGGTCGATTGGCTTCTTCAGACATACGGAACTTTTAAATGTCGCGGCGTGAAGTCATCCCAGTTGCTTATCGCGAACCGTTTGCGGTTGGGGCAACACCTTACACAGACTTGCGCCATGAAGGCGAAACTATTCTTGATATTGTGCGCAGCGTACCTAATTTGCCGCGTGAATTTTTGGCACGCGGTATTGTTTGCATTAATGGGGAAATGGTCCCGCGCCAATTGTGGAGTTATGTGCGGCCAAAGGTGCGAGACGACCTACCAATTATTGTTACATTGCATTGGCCTTTGGGAAATGGTGGGCAGAATGGCAAGTCCATCATCGGCTTGGTGGCAGCTATTGCTCTACTTGTCGTGGCGACCGCCATCACAGGTGGCGCCGCGGCCGTATTTACTGGGTTTGGTGAAGCGGGTTTGTTTGCGGCCGGGTCGACCAGCGCCACGCTGTTAGCTGGCGCAGTCAGCATTGCTGGCGCATTGGCAATAAGCGCCTTGACGGCACCGCCGACCTCGGACATCGCTTCTGGCGCAGGTGAAACAAGTTCAGATAATCGCGAGTCTTCTTCTGCTTCTGCAAACCTGATTAATCCGGGCGGCGCTATCCCGCGCGTGTTGGGTACGCGCAAAATATTTCCACCATTTGCTACCGAGCCAGTTGTTGAACTTGTTGATGATGACGAAATAGTTGAAGCGCTTTTGGTGTTGAATGGTCCGCATTTGATTGAGGACATTCGCGTTGACGGTGTGCCGATTGCAGAAGCTGAAGACGTGGAATTTGAAACGCGCGAGGGATGGATAACAGACGACCCGCTTGAGCTTGTTATGCGGCAGGGTAAAACTACGACGCCACAGATTACAATGTCGCAGCATACGTTGAAGTCAGACAACGTGTCGTTGGCGCATCCATCATTGCCTGAAAGTGACTTGCCGGTCTGGCATGGTGTTTCTGCTAAAAATTCCCCTGACGAAATATGGTTTCATTTTGCATTGCCCGGAGGCTTGGCTATTGCCGGTAATAGTCGCATGCAAATTCCATTGCGCATTCGTATGCGCAAACGTGGCAGCAGCACTTGGATCAATCTGCCAGAAATTCATTATGCCGGTGATACAGTTTCTCAATTGCGCTTTGCTATTTTGTTTAAGTGGCAAACGGCAGCAGACCCAATTGAGACTGTGCCTAACGACAACGGGTTTGTGTATGCACATCGGGCACCACCAGCTTCGGTAGCAGCGCCAGCGACCCCTACAGAAAGGCAATGGACCGCCGATAGTTATTTTGATGATGGTGCTGGCAATGATTACTTTTCCAACGGCAATGAAAGCTCTTCTCGTCTCCGCAACCTAAACTTGTTTCGCAATCGCGCAGAGTTTTATTTGACCGAGGCTTCATTCCCGAAAGGGATTTATGAATTTGAAGTCAAACGCGGCACAGCTATAGGTCCAAGTTCTTTTACTAGAACGTCTTATAGTTATGTTGCAACCACACACGATTTCTTTTGGTACTATAACTCTGGCACAACGCCATCAATCATAGCCAACAGGACCAACGTTTCGGACCGCTTGGTTTTCCTGCGCGTGATTTCTATCTGGAATGAGTATCCGGTGCCTGCCAGTGGCTATGCTTACATTGCCTTGAAGGCGACCAACAGACAGATCCAAAGGATTTCTACAATAGCCTCCGGGTACGTGCGTGATTGGGATGGCACTGGATGGAATACATGGATAACGACTTCGGATCCCGCGCCACATTATGTGGACGTGCTTTCAGGCGCACAAAATTTGGATCCGTTGCCTCCTGATTTACGTGACGACACAGGTATACGCGCATGGCGTACACTTTGCATTGCCAATGGATGGACGTGCGACGCAATTATTGACGACATGCGGACGCAGGACGTGCTTTCTCTGTTGGCAGCTTGTGCGTATGCTAAGCCATATCAGTCAGACCAATATGGCGTGACGGTAGATAATGATCGTAGCGCCGATACCCCCGTACAGGTTTTCTCCCGGCTTAATACGAACAACATGCGCTACGATTGCGCGTTTGTAAGACCGCCGGAAGGCTTCATTGTCACGTATAGAAATAATATTGAAGACGATGACCGTGCGCAGGCCATTGTTTATCAACGCGATACCAGTTTGTCGACCACTGGATTGTTTGAAAGCATTTCATATGAGGGCATAGTTGACGAGGACAAGGTAATTGCACGCGCGCAGTTTGATCTTGACCAGTCAAACCTACGAGCCACGTTTTATACATTTGATACAGACATTGAAAATATAGTCTGCCGGCGTGGCAGCTTGGTCGGCATCCAGCATGACATTCTGACCTCGCGCATGGGCGACGGGCGCATAGTTAGTAAGACGACTGGCAACAGCCCGGTGCAAATTACTTCCATCACACTTGATTCGCAGGTTCCGATTGTCAATGAACTTAATATGCATAGCGTCGCCAATATGCATACTGTGGCAGACATGCATCTGGTCGGCGTGACAACAGGTGTGGCCATCCGGCGCAATGACGGTACGACCTCAACTCATCTACTTAGCAATGTCACCGGCGATGCCTCGACTTTGACGTTTGCCAATCCATTCACAGACCCCGGCACTATAGTTGGTTTTTCAGAAACCAATTACGAATATGGATGTATGGTAGTGGTGGGTGACCTGCAAAGCGAATATAAACGGATGCTGGTGCTGTCGATTGCACCGCAGTCGGATTTAAAGGCTAACATGGTCTTGACAGATGAAGCTCCTTCGCTTGTGCGGTTCTCTGGCAATGCCTTACTGCTGGCTATGGATGGGCTAACACAGCTTAAAAATATGGAAGGCGGCTCCGATGCCTTGGAGGCAATGTCATGATCTTTAGCGACTTTACCGAAAGCACGCTGCCGGTAACGACCGACTTGCTTGTCGGTTATGCGACTGGTGGTGGTGCTGGTTCAGACCGCCGCTATCAAATAGGCAATCTGTATAAAGCAATTCAGACGCTTACAGTTGGCAGCAACTTTGCTGGCAGCGCGGCAATAGAAATTGGTCGGACGGATGGCAACTCAAGCTCCCCGTCTATTGATTTCCACTCCGGCGCAACGGCTGTTGACTATGATGCGCGCTTGATTGCCAGTGGAGGCACAGGGTCGGCAGGCGGCGGTGCCCTAGGCTTTGTCGGTGCCTCATTTAATCCAACAGTCAATGACGTTGGCACACTCGGCACCGCTTCACTTAGCTGGCAGGATTTCTTTTTAGCCTCGGGCGCGACGATCAATTATGCAAATGGCAATTACATTTTAACGCATGCATCTGCACTGCTGACTTTTGAAACGACCGCTACGGCAGCAATGGCTCGCTTCCAGAATGATGACGCTGGTGCCTTGGGCACGGTCGTAGATTTCTTTCATAACTCAGCATCGCAGACGACCAGCGACGTAATTGTGCGACACCAATTTTCCGGCAAGAGCAACACCGGTGTCACCCGTGAATACGGTCGGATGGATGTCACCATTACCGACGCCAACAACGCTTCGGAAGACGCTGTGTTTGATTGGTTCGTGATTATCAACGGTTCGCTTTCAGCTACTAAATTCAGAGTTGATAACAACGGCGCTGCTGTATTGGCATCCACGGCAATCCCTGCTGGTGGCAATACAGCCATGTCGTTACGCTTTAGTACAAGCAACATCGGTATCTATGCCGGTTCGGGTGCGCCATCAGTTGTCGCCCAAGCCGGTTCTCTCTATCTTCGTACGGACGGGTCATCTACAACTACTCGGTCTTACATCAGTCAGGGTGGCGGTACATGGACCGCACTAACAACACAGGTATAGGATAAGCCACATGCTACAGAAAAGATTAGAGGCAATGCTCGGGAGTCAATTGTTTGCAATTGCTGGGCTGAGTGATCAGCTTGACGAAGCGAAAGCTAGAATAAAAGAACTTGAAGATAAGTATGAGCCGAAAGAAGTAAAGGAAAAAGCAGATGGCGCCGAACAGACTAATACCAAATAGCACGACGCCCGGTGCCATTCTTGGCGATCCATTTATGGATGACGTGCAGGATGAAATCACAGGATTGTGGGATAGATCCTGCATCACGCTTACGAGTGTTTCAGGCACCAATACAATTCTAGCTACTGCAGCGCCAGCGTTGACCGGCTCGCTTGGCGGCAGCATGAATTTCATATTGAAGGCTGCGGTAACAAATACGACTGCCGTTACGCTCAATATCAATTCAATGGGTGCCGTTGATGTGGTGGACGCGGAGGGCAATGCGCTGACGGCAGGTGCTTTGCGCGCAAACGCAAATTACTTCCTGCATTACGACAGCGGCATCAGCAAATTCGTTGTCGTCAACTACACGCCACGCGCTGAGGTTTCCGTTGCTGCAAAGCTGATAGCGTACCAGACAATTGCTGCCGCAGGTTCATGTGACTTTGTGCATGGTGCAACGCTCGGTGCGTTCACGGTCGTATTGGATACCACATACGACATGTATGAAATTGTATTGTCTAAAATGCTTCCAGCGACAAACGACGTGGAAGCATGGCTGCGCGTCGGCACAGGTGGCGGCCCAACTTATCAGACTGCTGGTTATGAATATGCAAACCGTGGCGGTGTGACATCGGCAGGTGATACGTTCAGTACGTCGGCAGCATCTATCATCATGACGCGCAGCAGCGCCACAGCAGACGTGAGTAATAACGCAACGGCTGGCGGATTTAATGCAAACATAAAATTCGGCAGTCCGTCATTGTCATCTGTGTTTACTTGTAGAGGGCAAGCCGATTGGGTTTCCAACAGCGTGCATCTTGGCATCAGCAACTTCGCTGGCATGTTCAACTCAGGACCGATCACTGCCATACGCTTCCAGTTTGAAAGCGGAAACATCACATCAGGTTCAGCAGCATTGTATGGATGGACCAAGTCATGAGACCTGTAGACATAGTCAAGAAGTTATGCCCGCATGCGCGACCTAACTATGTTGCGGCCTTCGAACAAGGCGATGTCTTATTTGCCAGAGCCGGCATCACTAATAAGATACGCATGTGTCAGTTTCTGGCCCGTGCATTCCAAGAGACCGGCGATCTGACCATTGAGCGCGAGAGCGGCAATTACACATCGGCCGACAGGATCTTTCAAATCTTTGGGGTCGGTCACCATTCGGCAGCCGTTACAATGGCTGAGGCTCGCAAGCTGGTAGGCAACGGTCCGGCTTTGTTTGAGCGCGTCTATGGGCTAGGCAACCCATCCAAAGCAAAAGAGCTGGGCAATACACGGCCGGGTGACGGCTGGCTGTTTAGAGGCGGCGGCATTTTGCAGACCACCGGCGGCGCCAATTACAAGGCGATAGGGAATAAGATTGGTGTCGACCTATACAATCATCCGGAGTGGACCGTCTCAGCAGAGCATGCGCTTAAGCCGGCGCTTCAGGAATGGATGGACACTGGGCTAAACAAGTACGCCGACAATGATGACACCTTGGCTATTGGCCGCGGCATAAATATTGGCAACCCACGGTCGACCCGAACGCCAAACGGCTATGACGACCAAGTGTCTTGGCTTCGCATTCTCAAAAGAAATGTTGATAGTGTGGAGCTTACTGGTATTACTACCACCCCAGACGAGGAGCCGCATAGCGTCCTTTGGATGCAGCGGTCGCTAAACAAGCTTGGTTATGGGCCGCTTAATGAAGACGGCCAAATTGGTAACCTCACTCGCGCGGCTGTCAAAAAGTTTCAGTCTGAACATCCGCCGCTGGTCATCGATGGAATACCGGGACCAAAAACCAACGACGCTTTAGACGCTGCTGTGAAAGCAAAGGGGTAGACAATGGATAAAATTTTTAATCAAGAACAAGTCAAAGGGATGTTCGAGCGGTTTGCTACGATCATTGCGACGTGGCTGCTGCTGAAGCTGGTTCGGTCGGGATTAATCTCCACCGAGGACAGCACCATTCTGGCTCCCGGTCTTGTTATCCTGATTGTGGCGACACCATCCTTGTTTTACGGCTGGTGGGTTAATCGCGGGAAAGCTTTGGCGCAAGCCACCGTCAAGGCTATGGGTCCAGATACAATCGTGGTCACCGACAAATACATTGCCGATGCCACGACTGAAAGCAATATCGTATCTAACCAAACATCGTCTGTTGTTGTTAAAGCCGACGTTGTGACCAAGCCCGCTCAAGTCGTAGTAGATACGCCAAACGTCAAACCATAGGAGTATTAGAATGAGAAGTTTGATTGCAGCCGTAGGACTAGCCCTGCTAGTCGCTGGCTGTGCGACCACTGGCGGGGTGCAAAACCCGCTCACGTCAGTGGACATGTACAGGGTCAAGAATACGTATGCCGCCACGCTTGAGCTTGTGGTGGCATGGCGTAATTACTGTTGGTCGAAAAGCTATGCAGCCATCCTCGCAGATCCGGTAGCCAAGCCGGCTTGCGAGAATCGCCGCGCCAAGCTTCGCACCATTCAGTCAGCGCAGGCAAAGGCGGGAACCGCAATCCGCTATGCCGACAACTTTATTAAAACGAATCCGACCGTCAGCATTGCAAGCGTGATCGGCCCCGCTTGGGATGCGGTTTCGTTCTTCCAGTCCGTCGTGCCAAGGGTAAACTAACATGGATACAGAAAAAATTCTTGGTGCGATCGTTGGTGCGCTCGACACCATCAAGATGTTGGCAGACACCCCCGGTGTCAATCTCATACCGTATGCCAACATCGTCTCAGCCGCAGCTGGGGCAATCAAGGCTGGTATTGCTGCCGGCATTAATGTGGCGCCTTATGTAGATGCCATCAAAAAGACCTTTGACGGTGACCAGCCGACACAGGCCGAGATGGATGCCCTCGATGCCAAAATTACAGAGCTCGAAGACAAGGTGCAGGCAGCGCCACCCCCGGCAGATCCCGGCGAGCCGGAGTAAGTCTTGTGCCCCGAGATAGCGGCACTATACAAACGAACTGGACGGTGCTCATAGCGGGTGCCGCCCTGTTCCTTACTACCGCTGGCGGTATCTGGTCTTTGGTCAATCCAAAGGGTGATACCGAGCGGCTCGAAAAAAGAATTCAAGTTGTTGAAGACGCATTGCAATGGAAGTTTGTCAGCAAGGAATTGCTGGCAAAAGATATTGAATTTGTACGAATACAACTTCTAGATCTGAAAGGTAGTAAAACAGACAAAGACATATACGACCAGAAAACCGCCAGCCTTGAAAGACAAATAACTTTACTTCGCGACCGGCTTAAAGATCTTGATCATTCAGTTAATCAGACCTTTAACACTCGCGATGCGTTGGCGGGGATTCATTCTCGGATATTGGAATTGGAACGCGCTGGTAGGAGTAAGCCATAATGGATTGGGAAAAGTTTTTCTCATTCCTGAAAAGCATCTTTGCTGTCGGTGCTGTGGCAGGCTTAGCTTACTTGGGGGAGACCGGACAGGACGGAGGCGCGTTTAAGGACTTATGGAGGGCGGCTCAGACCGCAAGTCCATTCGCGGCCATGTTTGCTATTATGGCATGGCTTTGGGAACGGCGTGACCGCATCAAGGCTCAAGTTGAATTGATGCAGCGTACAATAAGTTTCGTCGAATCCATGAATGAACAATCCAATGCTCGAGAAAAAATGGTGGAGGCCATTAGGCAATTAACCGAGCTAGTGCGAAATAGGAAACGACGATGATGGCCACTATTCTAAAGTTTCTCCATCTTCAGCGGGATGATCAGCCGAGTAACGAACCGCTGGATAAAGTACAAATGGATGCGGCAAAAGACCGCCTAAGTCAGAGGGCCGAGCAGCTAACACAAAGTTTTGATGAACTGTCGCGGATGATAAAAAGAATGAAACGAGTGAGGGGTAGAAATGGAAGTTAAGTTCCCTTTTCAGGTGGTCGAAATCCTCAATGGGATTTTAACCGTCGCTTTGTTTTGGATGCTAGTCTTCCTAGTCATCCATCTCTATCACGCGTGGCGGGTAATGGCCTCGCATTGGGGAAACAACAAAGGCTTCTGGAAGCTTTGGAAGACTAACAAACCCGAGATTGCGTTGTTCACAATCATCTCGGCTTTCTTTGTCCGGTCAGGGGTGCTGTGGTATTTGCGATGGGCTCGCAATCATCACTTTGATGGCATGGTAATAGTCGCAGAGCTGGATGCCGAAATCCTAATCGTATTCACGGCAATTATGTTGATAGGTATTGCCTGCTGGATAAGAGTGATTTCGCCATTCGCCGGTCGGCAAGCTTTCTGGCTATGGTCAGGGATGCTTGTATCGTCTTTGACATTCGGCCTTGGCATGCACTACTGGTTTTAACAAGGTTGATTTGAACTTAAAGTCTGGGTCTAATAAAATCTTAAATCATGAAGAGGAAGGGAGTAAGGGTCATGAAGAAATTGATATGCTTCGTTATACCGCTCGTCCTGATGGCAGCTGTGCCAGCGTCCGCAGCTTACATCCCAGATAATAACGGAAGATTTGTTTGGAGCGGTGAACAGAAAGTTGTTCGCACTGCCATTTATAAAAAGAAATACAAGAGGCATGCTGTCAAGCGATCGAAAGGCAAGCGCGTTGCGTCTGATGCTAATGGCAATCGCGCTCGCGGGAAGACACCGCCGTGGAATATGGTGCAGGTTGTTACCGTGCAGGGTTTCAAGCTGACCGTACACCCGGCCTACGCCCACAAGTTTCTCCGCTTCTTTGAAATCTTGGAGCAGAACCATGTACGGGTACCGAAAGAACTCGTCGGCTGTTACGCAAGAGGTCACCACGTCCGCGGCTCCAACCACTACATCGGGGCCGCCTGTGACATCCAGTCAACATGGAACGGCACCATCCCGGCGCTATACACAAAAGAAGCGGACAGGTGGATACGCGAAGCCGGCCTCTACAATGGTTGTAGTTTCGGTGACTGCGGACACATTGAAGCAGTACGCGGAACGCATAATCGGCCTCCGCCACTTATGGCGGCGTTAGAGAAATTCAAGGCGATGCAATCAACCGCAAACTATCAGCCATAAAAATGGAAATCTTTCCGGCTGATGTATTCCTAGGGATTTGTGTCTGCCTGATGGTCATTGCGGCCTTGCTAGGAAGCAAAGGCTATCAGGATATCATAGAACCACCTGACCGGTTCTAAAAGGTCACCTCCCGAGGTCAGGAAACTAGTGGCCGGGCTGATGCTCCCGGTCCGCCCCGCCCAGCGTCCCAGCTGAGGCGGGGCCTTTTTATCATATAAACCAATGATATTTAGACGTTGATATCCCCTACAAGGTATCATATTATATTGGTATTGACACAGGAGGACTGCATGCCTAACCGAAACAACCCCTTGGACGACATCTTCGCCGGAATGGAAAACCTTTCCGACCTGACCCCAGCCGGTCAGGGGCAAGTTGCCAAAGGCGAGCGGCCAAATTCCTTCAGCCATGTCCCGGCCAAGCGCCGCGAAATCTTTACCGACCGTTGCGAGAAGTGCCGCGGGTCGGGAAACTTTGTTGGCTATACCGGCCGCATCG
>Ga0207661_10003140_pt1 | contig 11451 bp, 14 predicted proteins | sample KBSC713LmetaG_FD_184337 | JGI IMG/M metagenome (GOLD analysis project Ga0207661, IMG submission 184337) | Corn rhizosphere microbial communities from Kellogg Biological Station, Michigan, USA - KBS C7.1-3L metaG (SPAdes) (version 2) | ecosystem: Host-associated > Plants > Roots > Rhizosphere ... | reverse complement strand
CCGGCTCGGCGATGGCGACGACGGCGATCGGCACCCTGATCCCGATCCTCCGCGACAACGGCGAGCTGAAGACCCGCTTCGGCACCTACCTTCTGGCCGCCGGCGGCGCCGGCGAGTTCGGCCCGATCCTGCTGGTCACCCTCGTCCTCTCCACCACCAACCCCTTCCGCGAGGGGGCGATCCTGCTCGTATTCGTCGCCCTTGCGCTCGCCCTGGCCCTGATCTCGGTCCGCTACGCCTGGCGCGGCTGGCCGGCGCTGGAACGGACCTTCGAGGCAAGCAGCCAACTGGCGGTGCGAGTGACCGTGGTCCTCGTCTTCGGGCTCGTCCTCCTCGCCGGCAAGCTCGGCCTCGACATCCTCCTCGGCGGCTTCGTCGCGGGAATGATCACCCGCCTGGCGCTGAAGGGCCATGAGTTGCAGGTCTTCGAGTCGAAGCTGACCGCCGTCGGCTTCGGCTTCTTCGTCCCCTTCTTCTTCGTCACCAGCGGGATCGAGTTCGACCTCGCCGCCCTCGGCTCGGCGGAAGCGGTGGCCAAGCTCTTCCTCTTCTTCGGCCTTTTCCTCGTGGTTCGCGGCGTCCCGGCGATGCTGCTCTACCGCCGGGTCCTGGCCACCCGCGACCGCATGGCCCTCGCCTTCTACTGCGCGACCGAGCTCCCCCTCGTAGTCGCGATCACGACGATCGCGATCGACGCCGGGGAAATGCGGCCCTCGACGGCGGCGGGGCTCGTGGGAGCCGCGATGCTCTCGACTCTCGTCTACCCCTTCGTCGGGATGGCCCTGCGCAAGGAGCCGGTCGGCGAAGCAGCCGCCGCGGTCGCCTGAGCCGGTCGCGTCCGCGTTTCTACAGGGTCGTACAATCCCCGTCCCGGGCGCGTAGCTCAGTGGGAGAGCGCTCGCTTCACACGCGAGAGGTCGCTGGTTCGAAACCAGCCGTGCCCATGAGAGGTCCAGCCGCTGGTCCGAAGCTCATTTAGGGCGCGGCGTCGCGGCCCACCGGCTCGAGTCCGAAGTGTTGCTCCAGTCGCCGGATCGTCTGGGTGTGGCGAAGTTTCACCGCTGAGTTCTGGTTGGCGAAGAGACCCGGCTCTTTGAAGGCCTCCTCTCTCGGGAGTGCCTCGATCCATTGCACGCGAACAAGGTACTCGTCCTTCTCAGGATCCCCGACATCGTGGTCCATATGCTCCGCAAGGAGGTTGGGGGCCTCGAGAATTGAGACGATCCCGCCGTCGGTGTCAACAAGGAAGTCCGAGACCGGCTGAACAGGTTCCGTGACCTCTCCCACCCCGACATAGCCCTCCCCAGGGATGTAGACGAAGACCCGGTGCCCCGGCTTCACGGCATTCAAGGTGCGGGAGTACCATACGCCGCCCCCGGCAGAGACAAAGCCGTAACGCCGGGCGTCCTCCCAGCGACGCTCGTCGTTCTCATTGACCCCGAAGGAGACGTAGAAGTCCCTGCCGTTCCACGGGCGCTTCTTCCTTGAAACAGCTCCCTCGGCCTCACGGTCGGTCACCCACGACCGAGCAAGGTACTCGGCGTCGCCGTCCTGCAGATAACTGAAGAGGACAACGTCCACCGGCACTCCGTATCCGCCCAGGTAGTCGACGATGCGCTCGGTGCTCGCATCCAGTTCCGCAGCAACTACAACCAGACGGTGGTCGAAATTCAGGTCGTCCGGCATCGCTTCGCCGAATCTCGTTTCGAATGCGGCATCAAGATCGGTGCCCGTCCGGTCGTAACTGGCCCATATCTCAAGAACCTCATCGAAGCCAAGGCCCACGATCCAGGATCCATAGTCGAGGGCTTGGGCAACAACTTCTCTAGGAGTGCGGTTTCGCTTCAGCTCGATTACCACCAAGTTTCCCTGGGGATCCAGCGCAAGTAGATCGATGAAGCCGCCGAAGTCAGTCGGGACCTGACGACCGACAATTAGCAACAGATCCAAACCGAGAACGTCGGGGTCTCCCTCAAGCAGTTCCTCTAGGCGTTGCTCGGTTGCAAGACTGGAAGTCGGAACCGGAACTGCTTCCGCTCCGTTCAGTCGCCAAAGCCCCATCTCAATAGGCATGCCGCAATTCTTATCGAACGCTCCGAACCGATGCCAACGCTCGCCCACATCCTCGAGAGAGAGCAGAACGTCGAAATTCCAATCGACGACGCTTTCGACTTCTACGGCGATGCCCACAACCTGGAGCGGATCACGCCGCCCTGGCTCGGGTTCGAGGTGACGACCCCGGGGCCGATCGAGATGGAGGTCGGGACCTTGATCGAGTACCGGCTGCGGCTGCACCGCGTGCCGGTGCGCTGGCGGACGCGGATCGAGGTCTGGGAGCCGCCGCGGCGGTTCGTCGACGTGCAGGTGCTGGTGCGGCGGGACCTTCGGCAGATCTTCGACTACCGGCGCGAGGCGGTGGTGCGGGAGTTGGAAGGTACGGGTCCGTAGTTTCGCCCCCTCGCGCGGCGGTGGGACGCCGATTAACTAACCCTGCGCCGGATCTAGCCTGGCCAGGTGGATTCGACGGGACAGCTGCGGGAGGCCTACGTGCCGAGCACGCGGGTGCGGCTGGCCAGCGACGTCGCCGGGATCTGCGCGGTGCTGCTGCTGGTCGGCCTGCTCGGGACCGCCTTCACCTGGTGGGGGCGCTCCGACCTCTTCGACCTCGCCAGCAGCCCTTTGGAGGCGGTGAAAATCGACACCGGCTTCCTCGTCGGGCCGATCCTGATCTTGGTGACGCTGCCGCTGGTCGTCGGCCGCTCGCGCCAACTGGCCCTCAAGCAGTACTTCCGCACCCGCCTCGCGATTGCCGCCCTGCTCTGGCTGGCCGGCCTGGCGCTCCTCATAAGCAAGGTCGCCGGCCTCGACGACAGCTACTCGCTCGAGGCGGGCACCTACATCTCCGCCGGACTGATGGCGCTGGGGCTGGCCTCGACCCTGGCGATGTGGCCGGGCGGCCTGCCGGTCGTCAAGATCGACCGCAACGGGATGGTGCGCGAGCCAACGGCTGCCGCAGCAGGGCGCTAGACGCTGATGACTCGTAAGGGGTTGTGCGCGTCGGCGATCTGGTCGTAGCCAGGCATCCTGGGTGACAACCGACAGGCCGTGCTCGACGGCGGTGGCGGCGATCAGAGCATCGGTCAGCTTCACCGTCCGGTGAACGCCGGCCGCGACCCGATCGGGCAGGACGCCCAAGGATCGCCCTTTCTCCCGAGCGATGAAGACCGAGGTGTCAAGGAGCCCCAAGCTCATGTCTCACAGCTCATCGAGCGTCTGTCCGGAAAGAGTGTCGAGCTCCGCGGTCAAGCCTGAGTCGGCAGATCGCTCTGCAAGCAGAGGGTTGTGCGCCGACTTGGGCTCGGCTTCGTGAGGCCGCTGGGCAGATTCAGAGCTACGGCTGCTGCAGAACCGAGAGAGTGTTCCCCGACGGGTCCCTGAACCAGGCGATCTGCGGCCCGGGGCCGCGGACGATGCCCTGCGCGTCGTGGTCGAAGTCGGGGTAGCGCTCGATCTCGATGCCCCGCTCGCCGAGCGCCGCGACGGCGGCGTCGATGTCGTCGACCTCGAAGTTGAGGATCGTGTAGCTGGGCGGGGTCATCTCCGGACTGCGATACACGAGGACGTCGTAGCCGCCGGCCAGGTGCAGCGCCGCCACCCCGTGCTCCTCGCTCATCACCTCGATCTCGAGGCCGAGGGTGCCGCCGTAGAACTCGCGCGCCGCGTCCATGTCTTCGACCGCGAAGCCGCTGGTCGCTTTCACGTTCTCGAGCATCTCGCCTCACTCTAACGGCGGTCGCCGGCGCCCGCGCTTTTTTTCTCCGGTCTGCCGCTTCTGCTCGAGCCGGCGCTGACGGGAGGCGCGGCTGGGCTTGGTCGGCCGGCGCTTACGGCGGACGCGCAGGCCCGCGGCGAGCTTCGCGGCCAGCCGCTCCAGCGCCAGCTCGCGGTTGCGGGACTGGCCGCGAGCGTCCTGGGCGACGGCGGTGACGACTGGGCCGAGCTGCGCCAGCAGCCGCGAGCGCTGGCCCTCGTCCAGGCTCGCCGACGCCCCGACATCGAAAACCGCTTCCACCCGCGAGGCGGTGACGTTGGCGTGCTGGCCGCCGGGTCCCGAGGAGCGGCTCGTGCGCAGCTCGATCTCGCCCAGTGGCAGCGAGAGCCGGTCGTCGATCCGCAGCAGCTCGGCCATGCCTCCGCCTACCCGGCCAGGTCGGGGATGTGCTCCTCGAGGTGGCGGGCAATCGTCTGCCGCACCCAGCGCTGGGTCTCGGCGTCCGCCATCCGGTAGCGGCCGAGCAGCATCTTCTGCTCGTCCAGGGGCAGCCCGGCGATCTCCCAGCGGACCGCGAGGCGCTCGAAGAGGACCTCGTAGCGCCGGTGCCAGGCGTCATCCTGCGAGGCCGCCGCCCCCGCCGGCGGCTCCCCGACCTTGGCGATCGTGCCAGGGCTGAGCGTCTGGCGCAGCGTCAGCACGTTGCCGTCCGAGTCGGTGTAGTCGACCGTCGGCGCCTTCTCCCGCGCCCGCCGCTGCTTCTTACGCTTCGCCACCTTGGCTCAGGCGAGGCCGTCGATCTTCGCCGCCAGCTCGAAGTCGCTCGCCGTCAGCCCGCCCTCGGAGTGGGTGGAGATGGTCACGGTGACGGTGGCCCAGGAGATCGTCACGTCGGGATGGTGGTTCATATCCTCCGCCGGCTCGACCAAGCTCTCGACAAAGTGGACGCTGCCGACGAAGTCGCCGCGGTCGAAGCTCTTCTCGATCGCGGCGTTCTTGCGCTCCCAGCCCGAGAGGCCGGCCAGCCTCTCCTCGATCTCCGCCTCGTCGAGCAACGCCACGCGCTTATGCTGCCAGGCACGCGATGAGCACGCAAACCAAACCGAAGCCGACCCTCTGGCAGATCGACATCTCCCATTACGCCGAAAAGGTGCGCTGGGCGCTCGAGTACAAGGGCATCGACCACGCCCGCCGCTCGATCCTCCCCGGCACCCACATCCCGATCGCGCTCGTCCTCACCCGCGGGGCGCAGCCGACGATGCCGGTGATACAGATCGAAGGGCGGACGATCGGCGACTCGACCGAGATCATCGCCGCCCTGGAGTCCTTTCATCCCGCGCCGCCGCTCTACCCGCTTGATGCCGAGGAGCGAGCGCGGGCGATCGAGCTGGAGGAGTGGTTCGACGAAAGCCTCGGCCCGCACGCGCGGCTGCTGCCCTTCTACGAGCTGATCCAGGAGCCGGAGCTGTTCGCCGAGATCGCCGCCGAATCGGTGCCCGGACCGCTCGGCAAGGCGAAGCCGGTCGTCGGTGCCTACGCCCGCGCCTACACCAGCATCCGCTGGGGCGCCAACAGCGACGAGGACGCTGCCCGAGCGCGCGAGGCGATCGTCGCCGCCTTCGACAGGCTCGAGGCGGAGCTCGACGAGGGCGATGGCGAGTTCCTCGTCGGCAGCAGTCTCTCGGTTGCCGACATCACCGCCGCCTCGCTCTTCTACCCGGTCGTCGTCCCCCCCGAGGGACCGCTCGACCCCGACCTGCCCCGCCCCCCGGCCTTCGACCGCTTCCGCGAGAGCCTCAGCGACCGCCGCGGCTTCAAGTGGGTGCAGGAGACCTTCCGCCGCCACCGGCACCGCTGAAGAATCTTCAGAGAATTCACGTTCTCAGACAATATGTTGCATTTCTTTCGCTAGGCTGCTATCCATGCAGATGATGGCGCCGCCCAAAGATGGCCAAGAGGAGCGCTCTGCGCGGATCGACGAACGGTTCGACCGGACCGATGAACGGATCGCCGACGTCGACCGCCGCGTGGCGGAAGCGGCCAAGGAAACTAATCGTCAGTTCGAAGAAGTCAATCGGCGGATCGGAGAGGTAGACCGGCGAGTTACGGAATCCACAGAGAGCGTCAACCGGCGGATCACCGAGACCGCAACCGCGACGAACAAGCGACTCGACAACGTCGAGGGCGAGATGGGCGAACTGAAGCAGGGGGTAAGAACGCTTCACGAGGGAATTCACCGCGCCACGATCGCTCTTTGGCTCGGCTCCGCCGGCATCATCGCGGCGATCCTCGCCAAAGGCGGCTGAGTCAGCCGCCGATCGGCGCCCTTGGGTTGGCGCCCCAGAAGACGAAGGTGCCGAGCATGCCGATGATGTGGACGGCGACGATGTTGAAGACCATCGACTTGGCGGTGGCGGTGCCGACGCCGACCGGGCCGCCCGAGGCCGTGTAGCCGTAGTAGCAGCCGACCAGCACGATCACGGTCGCCATCACCATCCCCTTGATCACGCTGAAGATCAGGTCCGGCGGGCTCTGGTACATCCAGAAGATCAGCAAGTAGCCGCCGGAGGAGACGTCGCCCACCTGGTTGACGACGGAGATGTAGCTGGCGCCGTAGATAACCCCGATCCCGACCAGGTAGAGGAAAGGAAGCGCGATCCAGGCGCCCAGCAGCCGCGTCGCGCAGAGGAAGGTCATCGGCTGAATCCCCATCACCTCGAGCGCGTCGACCTCGTCGGAGATCCGCATCGCCCCGATCTCGGCGACGATCCCGGTTCCGACCTTGGCGGCGAGGATGTAGCCGAAGGCGTAGGGCAGGCCCTCGCGCAGGTCGCAATAGGCGGAGAAGACGCCAGCCTGGGACGGGGCGCCGATAGAGCGGATGAAGTAGGCGCCCTGGAGGCCGCACTGCAGCCCGAGGATGAAGACGAAGGCCCAGATGATCAGGGCCGAGCCGAAAATCAGGATCCCCGCCTGCCGCAGGCTCTCGCCGAAGAACTTGAAGACCCGGCCCGAGTAGACGAGGCCGGCGACGCGGAGGCCGAAGCGGCCGATCTCCCCGAAGGAGTCGAGCCAGCCGCGCGGGACTTCGAGCCAGCCGATCACCGGATCGCCTGCAGTTCCGGATGGGTGGCGAAGAGGATCGAGCTGACGACGAACTGGAAGAAGAAGACGGCGACGAGGGAGATCACGACCGCCTGGTTGACGGCGCGGCCGACCCCGGCGGCACCGCCGGAGGCGGACATGCCTTTGTAGGAGCAGACGACGGCGACGATCGCGCCGAACATCGTGCACATCAGGACCGAGGACCAGAGGTCGGTGATCGTGGCGTTGGAGAAGAGCGTGGCGAAGAAGCCGCCGAGCGGCTGGTGGTAGAGGAGCTCGGCCGCGATCCCGGCGGCGAGGCCAGTCACGCAGGCGAAGACGTCGAGCAGTCCGGTGACGATCATCAGCGCCAGGAAGCGCGGCACCACCAGGTTCTTCACCGGGTCGACGCCGAGGACCTGGAGGGCATCGAGCTCCTCGCGGATCTTGCGGGCGCCGAGGTCGGCCGTGATCGCGGTGCCCGCCACGCCGGCAACGACGACCGCGGTGACCAGGGGGCCGATCCAGCGGACCGCGATCACGACGAAGAAGCCACCGAGTCGGTCGAGGGCGCCGAAGAGGGAGAGGATCCCCGCCGCCTGCAGGCCCGGGGCCCCGAGGTTCAGCGCGAAGGTCGAGACCAGGAGCGGGAACCACGACAGGCGCAGGACGAAGAGGAACTGCCAGACCAGCTCCTCCCCGTACGGGTAGGGCGCCCGCACCGCCGAGACCACCGTCCTGACGGTGAGGATCATCATCACCCCCACCTGCTCGAAGACGTTCTTGACGGGCAGCAGCCCGCGGCCTATCGCTTCGCCCGCCACCGGCTCATCGCCCTGCCGAGGGGGCCGCGGCCGCTCGCCCGCCGCCGCACCTCCTGCTCGCTCTGCCGCTGCGCCGCCGCCAGCTGGGCGATCAGCGTGTCGCGCGTCTTCTCCAGCTCCTCGACGCCGGCAACGTGCGCCACCGCCCGCTTGGGCGCCGTCGCCAGATCCTCCTGGAGGTGGCCGGTGTAGCTCGCCAGCTCCGACTCGAGCCGGGCGATCTGCCGCCGCAGCTCCTGCCGCACCTCCAGCGTTTCGCTCTCCTCCGGCAGGCTGGCGCAGGCCATCGCCACCATCGCCAGCTCGCGTGGCCCCAGCCCCGCCGCGCTCGCTTGCCGCAGCGCCTCGGCGGCGATCTCCTCGAGCTGCGGAGCCGCCTCCACCCCGTCGGCGACGAAGGTCCCCTGGCCGTGCCGGGTCACGACCAACCGGTCGGCCTCGAGGGAGTCGTAGACCGAGCGCACGGTCCCGATGTTGACCCCCGCCCACTCGGCGAGGCGACGGAAGCTGGGAAGCCGCTCGCCGGCGGCAAGCTCTCCGGTCCGGATCAGCGCCCGCAGCCGCCAGCTCAGCTGCAGCCCCACCGGCAGCTCGTCGTCAGGGTCGATCGCGAACGGGTTCGACTCTAGCTGTGTCACTAACTCGCACAGTATCTCCAAGCACTGTGCGAGTCAACTAGTACAGCTATGGAGTGAGGACGATCTTCAGCGCTTCGCGGCGGTCGTAGATCTCGTATGCCTCGGCCGCCTGGTCGAGCGGCATGTGGTTGGTGACGAGGGGCGCAGGATCGAGCTTCCCCGCCTCCATCAGCGCCAGCACCCGGTCGACGTGGGCGATCACGTTGGCGAGACCCAGTCGCAGCTGCAGGCCCTTCAGCCAGGCGAGGCCGAGCGGCACCTCCCCCTTGCCGGCGTAGGCGCCGATGCCGGAGACGGTGCCGGCGTCGCGGGCGAGGCTGACGGCAAGCGCAAGCGGTCCTGGGTCGCCGACCGCGTCGACGACGACGTCGACACCGAGCCCTTCGGTTGCCGCCCGCACCGCCTTCTTCGGGTCGTCCTCGCTGAGGTGGAGCGGGGTCGCCCCGAAGCTCTCGGCCATTCGCAACCGTTCCTCGACCGTGTCGACCGCGAAGACCTTGACGGCGCCGCTGGCGAGCGCCGCCTGGACCGCGCAGAGGCCGACCGGCCCGAGCCCGAGAACCGCCACGGTGTCCCCGGCCTTCATCTCGGCGTGGGCGACGGCGTGGTAGCCGGTCCCCATCACGTCGCCGGCGAAGAGGGCGACGTCGGCGGACATCCCCTCCGGCACCCGCCGCAGGGTCAGGTTCGCCCGCGGCACCAGCAGCAGCTCCGCCTGCGCTCCCTGCAGGTCGCCGAGGTTGCCGCCGTGGCCGAAGGTCTGGCCCTTGCGGCAGCGGTGGTAGTCGCCGCGCAGGCAGGAGGAACAGGTGGCGCAGGCGGTGTGGAAGGTGCCGAGGACGCGATCGCCGACGGCGACCCGTTCGACGTCGTCGCCGGCGGCGAGGACGGTGCCGACGAACTCGTGCCCGATCGTGAAGCCCGGCTCGACCGGCACCCGGCCGTGGTAGATGTGGAGGTCGGAGCCGCAGATACCGCTCGCCTCGACGCGGACGAGGGCATCGTCGGCGGCCCCGATCTCGGGATCGGGCTTCTCCTCGATTCGCACCTGCTCGGGCGCCTGGAAAGTGACCGCGCGCATGGCGCGCACGCTACCGGACGCATTTGTCCCCGGTATCCGGGGACAACTTCCTCTGGTCAGTTGACGCCGGCGACCTGGAAGCGGCTCAGTTCGCCGCTGGGGCTGGCGGTTTCCTCAATCCGGGATTCAAGCGCCAGCTCTTTCTCGAAGTCGGCCGCCTCGCCGTGCTGGAAGGAGACGTCCTTGCTCTCGAGCAGCTCGATGAAGATCTCGACGAAGCGGGCGTCGAGCTGCTTGCCGGCGACGCGGCGCAGCTCGACGATCGCGTCGTAGCTGGACATCGGCGTCCGGTAGGAGTCGCGCGCGGTCATCACGTCGTAGGTGTCGGCGACGGAGATGATCCGAGCCAGCTCGGGGATTTCCTCCCCGGCCAACCCGCGCGGGTAGCCTTTGCCGTCGATCCGCTCGTGGTGGGCGAGGATGATCTCGGCCACCGGGCCGTAGCCATCGAGCGAGGAGACGACGCGGGCGCCCTGCTGCGGGTGGCGCTTGATCAGCATCCAGTCCTCGTCCGTCAACGGCACGTTGGCCTTGAGGATCCGGTCAGGGAGGATGAACTTGCCGATGTCGTGGAGCAGCGCGGCGATGTGCACGAGCTCCTCCTCGCGCCGCGAGTAGCCGGCGCGCTGGGCGATCGCGCGCGAGTAGCGGGCGACAGCGGCGCTGTGGCGCGCGGTCATCTGGTCCCGCAGGTCGAGCGTGCGCAGCATCGCGCTCAACATCCCGACCTGGAAGCTGGCCAGCTGCTTCGAGCGCAACTCCAGCTCGTGCGCACGCTGCTGAGAGAGCAGCAGCTGTCCGAGCAGGTACTGGAAAGTGACCAAGACGACGCCGAAGAGGGCGATCGCCGAGATGCCGATCACGTGGTAGATGAAGGCGACCGCGACGGCGAGCATCGCGCTCGCGAACTCAGAGGGGAGGACCGGCGGCAGCACCGCCAGCTGGCTGGCGAAGGAGACCCGCTCGACGTAGGCGCGATAGCCCGCGGTGAGGATGAAGTTGAGAGCCAGCGAGATCTGGAACAGCGCGAAGACCAGCAGGTAGAAGGACGCGTCGGCCGAAGTGATGCCGGTCCGTTCGGCGACGATTCGAAAGAGAACGCCGCCGACCAGGGGGAAGAGCGCGTAGGTGAAGACGTTGTTGAGGAGGTAGTGGGGCTCGTCGCGCCAGCGGAACCAGCCGACCAGGATCGTGATGACGCCGATCAGCGCAGCGGGCGTGCCGCCGAGGAAGACCATCGCGACGACGAGGGCCAGGAAACTGCCGGATACCTTGACCTTGGACTCCGTGGAGACGGCGGTGAGGTCGCTGAAGATGGAGAAGGCCAGCAGCACCCCGAAGAGGGCCAGGTCCCAGTTGCACTGCGGTGCCTCGGCCAGTGCCGCCATCGCTACGGCAACCAGGCCGACGAGCATGACGGCTATAACGGCCCGGGGTGGGGAGGTCTTGGTCATTGCGCTCTTCGACTCGCGGGAATCCTGTAATTCCTGGACACGGCGTCAATCCCTGCGCGGGGACGAGGATGCTGGTCTTCTGGGAACTCCGATGGTTGCAACCGTAGTGACGTTATTTGTCATCGGCAAGAGCCATCGCCCAGTTGAGCGATTTCTTCCAGAGCGCCAGCTCGACCCGGGGGTGCGCCCACAGGGGAACAGCGCAAAGAGCGGCGAAAGAGAGGGGGAAAATGACAAGGGCACCCCATCCGAGTGCCCTTGTCGAAAAACCTAAGCGCGGCTCCGGTCATGTCGGTGCCGCGTTTCAAAAAAGTCTAGTTGCGGAAGCCCATTGCTGCCCCTTCCTTGCCTTGGTTGAAGCCCAAGCTGTGCGTCGGTTTCCAAAACCTCTAAATCCGTTGGAGAGTTTGTAGCACAGATTGTCGGAAACTTGTGCATTTGCAAGGAAACTTGTGCAGAAATGCAGTAGGACAGATGTGCAGATATGCCTGAAACCCGCGTTCTAAAGCCCCTGCGGCGTCACCTCTTCCGCCGCCTGGCGGCGACCTATGCGATCAACGAGATCGGGGACTGGATGGGGCTCATTGCCCTCTCGGTG
>Ga0207661_10003139_pt1 | contig 11453 bp, 9 predicted proteins | sample KBSC713LmetaG_FD_184337 | JGI IMG/M metagenome (GOLD analysis project Ga0207661, IMG submission 184337) | Corn rhizosphere microbial communities from Kellogg Biological Station, Michigan, USA - KBS C7.1-3L metaG (SPAdes) (version 2) | ecosystem: Host-associated > Plants > Roots > Rhizosphere ... | reverse complement strand
TCGCCGTCTTCGCCGCCTTCGCGGGGACGAAGCTCCGTGAACGGGCCGCCGGCACCGTGCTGGTCGCAACCATCGCGATGATCGCCTCGCTCGGGATCACGGCGGTGTACCACCTGGGGTACTCGGACTTCCGGTCGGAAAAGCTGCGGAAGCCGATCGTCGGCGACATGGTCTGGAGCGCGCCCACCCTCCTGACGCTGAGCCCGCTCGGAGCGCCGATCGCGCATGCCGGGCTCCACGTCAGCGCGGTGTTGCACAGCTACGAGACGGACACGTTCCTGCCCCCGCACGGGTCGGAGCAGGCTCCCGCTAATCCGTAGTTTCCACGGCCGGCGAATCGCGGTCGGCGCCGATGGCAGGGCGCCGTATATGCGTCAACCTGCGCAGCGGACAACGAATTTGGGGGTGCAAGATGGCTGTTGACGTCGCAACACGACCGAGAGCGGTACCACCCGTCGTGCTTGCACCGCGAGAGCAGATCGTCGAAGCCCGTGGGCTCGTGAAGACGTACGACACGGGCAAAGTCGAGGTCCACGCTTTGCGCGGGGTCACGCTCGGAGTGGGCCGTGGCGAGATGGTCGCGATCATGGGGCCGAGCGGCTCGGGGAAGACGACGCTCCTCAACTGTCTCTCCGGGCTCGACTCGATCAACGGAGGCGACGTCCTGATCGAGGACGTGTCGCTCGCCGAGATGTCAGATCGCGAGCGCACGGACTACCGCGCGCGGCGGATGGGCTTCGTCTTCCAGTTCTACAACCTGATGCCGGTCTTGAGCGCGGTCGAGAACGTCGAGCTCCCGCTCCTGGTCGCAGGCATCTCAGCGAAGGAGGCGCGGCGAAAAGCGCTTGAAGCACTCGAGCTCGTGGGCCTGCGCGACTGGGCCGAGCACGTGCCGGACGAGCTCTCCGGCGGGCAGCGCCAGCGCGTGACGATCGCCCGCGCCCTCGTCAACGACCCGGCGATCGTCTGGGCCGACGAGCCGACCGGCGATCTCGACAGCGAGAACGCCGACGAGATCGTCGCCCTGATGAGACAACTGAACCGAGAGCACGACCTGACCTTCCTGATCGTCACGCACGACATCGGCGTCGGACGCAAGACCGACCGCATCGTGCGGATGGTCGACGGTCAGATCGTGAGTGAAGAGAACCTGGAGGTGAACAACCGATGATCGCCCGCGCGACAATGGCCGAGATCGATCCGGTGCGGATGAGCGTCGACGAGGCCGTCGAGCTCTTTCGCGAATCAGTCGTTCCCGCACTCCATCAGCAGCCGGGCTACGAAGGCGTGTACGTCCTCGTCTCGCCCGAGGGGCAGGCGCTCGTGCTGACCTTTTGGGAGAGCGAGGACGCCGCAGACGCAGGGCTCGCCGGCAGCCGGAGCTTCTACAGCGAACAGGTCAAGAAGTTCGTGACGCTCTACAGCGCGCCGCCGGGTCGTGAGACGTACGAGGTCGTGCTCGTCGAAGAGCCGGCCACCGTTTTCTAGGGGGTCACCGTGAAAGAGCTGTTCGGCATACCAATGGACACGCTGGCGGCTGTCCTTGCGGTACTGGTCGCGGTCGTCGCCGGCTCGCTCGGCGCGCTCGCGCTGCGCCACCGCGTCCTGCTCAAGCTCGGAATCCGCAACCTCGGCCGCCGCCGCGCGCGGTCCGCCCTCATCGTGATCGGGCTCATGCTCGGAACGACCATCATCGCCGCCGCGCTCGCGACCGGCGACACGATGAGCCACACCATCCGTGCGACGGCGACACGCCAGTTCGGAGAAACAGAGGAGGTCGTGGCCGCCAAGGGAGCAGCCGACGACATCTCCGGCGAGCTGGGAGCCGCGACGGGCACCGGCTACTTCCCGGAGAGCACGGTCGCCAAGATCCGGCGCGCCCTCGCCGCCAAGCACCTCAGCGACGGAGTCACGGGCGCGATCATGGAAGACGTCGCACTCCAGGCCCCGGTCCAGCGCCAGACCGAGCCGAGCGTCACGCTCTACGCGCCCGACCCGGCGGGCATGGCCGCGTTCGCGCCGATTCGCAGCGTGGGCGGCGGGACCGTCACGCTCGACGAGCTGCAGCCCGGCCAGGCGTACCTGAACAAGAAGGCGGCCGACGCGCTCCATGTCCGCACCGGCGATCCGATCGTCGTCTATGCCGGCGCGAAGCCGGTCCGGATGCGCATCCGCGACGTCGTGCGCTTCAACGGCGCGTTGACCGCCGACACCGCGATGCTGCTCCCGCTGCGGGAGGCCCAGCGCCTCTACGGCAAGCCGGGGCTCGTGAAGGGAATCGCGATCTCGAACCGCGGCAGCGGTGACGCGGCTGTCGCACGCTCGGACGGCGTCGTCAACACGCTGAAACCGGTCGTGGCGCCGCTCGGCCTCGAGACGTCGACCGTGAAGGCCGACGCGATCGACATGGCCGACAAGGCCGGCAATGCCTTCATGTCGCTGTTCACGACCTTCGGCACCTTCTCGATCAGTGCCGGGATCCTGCTCATCTTCCTGATCTTCGTCATGCTCGCAACCGAGCGACGCGGCGAGCTCGGAATCGCGCGCGCGGTCGGAACGCGCCGCGGGCACCTCGTCCAGATGTTCACGTTCGAGGGGGCTGCGTACGACGTCATCGCCGCCGCCGTGGGGGCGATCCTCGGTGCTCTCGTCGCGTACGCCATGGTGCTCGGAATCGCGAGCGCGTTCGGCGCAGCCGACGAGGACGCCGGGCTCCAGGTGCAGTACGCGGTCACGTTCCGGAGCCTCTTCGTCGCCTTCGCGATCGGAGGGCTGCTCACCCTGCTCGTCGTGGGCTTCTCCGCGTGGCGCGTGAGCGTAATGACGATCTCGACGGCGATCCGCAACCTGCCCGAGCCCCCGGTGCCGCACCGTCGGCGCAAGCTCGTGCTCGCGTTGGCCGCCATCGGCCTCGGTGCCCTGCTGATCCTCAGTGGAGCCGGCTCGTCTGCGGCGACCCCGCTCATGCTCGGCGTCTCGCTCGTCTTCATCGGCCTGGTCCCGATCCTGCGCCTGATCGGCGTGTCCGAGCGGCTCGCATACACGAGCTGCGGGCTCGCGATCGCGGTCGCGATGCTCCTGCCCTGGAGCACGTGGGAGTCTGTGTTCGGCGAGATCTCGATGGACTACTCGACCTGGATCGTCGCCGGATTGATGACCGTGATCGGCGCGGTGTGGGTGATGGTCTACAACGCAGACATCATCCTGCGCGCGGTCTCCTACGTTCTCTCACGCTTCGGATCGGCCGCCCCCGTCGCGAAGATGGCGATCACATACCCTCTCCGCGCCCGTTTCCGGACTGGGGCGACGCTCGCGATGTTCACGCTCGTCGTCTTCACGCTCGTCACTGGGACGGCCTCGTCCGGCTCGTTCCAGAAGGCGTTCGGGAACGTCGACCAGTTCGGCGGAGGCTTCCAGGTCCGGGCAGGCACCTCGGCGACTGCCCCGATCAGGAACATGCAAGCCGCGCTCCGACACGCTCCCGGCATCGACCCGGGCGCCTTCACCGCGGTCGGAAGCCAGTCCGTGCTCTCGGTGAAGGCTCGCCAGCTCGGCACCGGCCGACCCGCGGAAAGCTACGTCGCGCGAGGCCTCGATAGGTCGTTCCTGGAGCACACGACGTTCGGGCTCGGCGCGATCGCCCGCGGCTACGGATCTCCCCAGGAGGTCTGGCAGGCGCTCGCGACTCACCGCGGCCTGGCCGTGGTCGACGCGACGGTCGCTCCGCGCAGGGACAACTTCAACTTCGCCGTGCTCCCCGACTTCCAGCTCAGCGGTTTCGACTTCGAGGACGGCGTCTTCAATCCGATTCCGCTCTCGATCCGCGATCCTCAAACCGGACGCCAGCTCCGGCTGACGGTGATCGGCATCCTGAGCGACGCGGCCCCGCAGGAGATGGTCGGGATCTCGAGCTCACAGGCCACGTATCAGCAAGCGTTCCCGGGGCGTTTCGACCCGACGATCCACTACTTCGCGCTCGCGCCCGGAGTCGATCCGAAAACGACGGCGACGAAGCTCGAGTCGGCCTTCCTCGCGAACGGGATGCAGGCCGAGTCGATCCAGAAGGTCGTCGACGACGCGCTCGCCGGGAACCGCACGTTCAACCGGCTGATCCAGGGCTTCATGATGCTCGGGCTGGTCGTGGGCGTCGCGGCCCTCGGTGTGATCAGCGCCAGAGCGGTCGTCGAGCGACGCCAGCAGATCGGCGTCTTGCGGGCGATCGGCTTCCGCCGAGGGATGGTGCAGGCCGTCTTCCTGATCGAGTCGTCGTTCATCGCCCTGACGTCGATCGTGGCCGGCACGATTCTCGGCCTGATCCTCGCCGACAACATCGTCCGCGACACGGCGAAGCAGCCGAGCTGGGAGAACCTGACGCTCGTCGTCCCCTGGGGGACCTTCGCGCTCATCTTCACGATCGTCTATGTCGTCGCACTCGCCGCCACCCTCGCACCTGCTTTGCGCGCGTCGCGGATCAGGCCGGCAGAAGCGCTTCGGTATCAGTAGCCGGGTAGTCTCGGGATCGTGAAGACGCTCGGCGTCGGAACCGAGTCGCGCCCGCTCGCGTCGGAGGAGCTTCGGCTCCTCGACGCGTACTGGCGCGCGGCGAACTACCTCTCGGTCGGCCAGGTCTTCCTGCTCGACAACCCGCTCCTCCGCGAGCCGCTCGCGCCCGAGCACATCAAGCCGCGCCTGCTCGGGCACTTCGGGACGACCCCCGGCCTGAACCTCGTTTATGCGCACCTGAACCGCGCGATCCGCAAGCACGACCTCCAGGCGCTCTACGTGACCGGCCCCGGCCACGGCGGCCCGGGTCTCGTCGCGAACGCGTACCTCGAGGGCACCTACAGCGAGGTGTATCCGCAGGTGAGTCGGGACGAGCAGGGCCTGCGCGAGCTCTTCCGTCAGTTCTCGTTCCCGGGCGGCATCCCGAGCCACGTCGCACCCGAGACGCCGGGCTCGATCCACGAGGGCGGCGAGCTCGGCTACGCGCTCACCCACGCGTACGGCGCGGCGTTCGACAATCCCGAGCTCCTCGTCGCGTGCGTCGTCGGCGACGGCGAGGCGGAGACGGGCCCGCTCGCAGCCAGCTGGCACTCGAACAAGTTCCTGAACCCGAAGACGGACGGCGCCGTGCTGCCGATCCTGCACCTGAACGGCTACAAGATCGCGAACCCGACCGTGCTCGCGCGGATCCCCGAAGAGGAGCTGGTGTCCCTCTTCGAGGGCTACGGGCACCGGCCGATCCTCGTCACCGGCGGGTTCGACGGCGAAGCTCCGGCGCTCGTCCATCAGCGCTTCGCCGCGGCTCTGGACGCCGCGCTCGCCGAGATCGCGGCCATCCAGGTGCACGCGCGGGAGACCGGAGCCGAGCCGAGGCGGCCGCGCTGGCCGATGATCGTCCTGCGCACGCCGAAGGGCTGGACGGGGCCGAAGGAGGTCGACGGCCTGCCCGTCGAGAACTCGTGGCGCTCGCACCAGGTCCCGATGACCGACGTGCGCGACAACCCGAAGCACCTCCAGGTGCTCGACGAGTGGCTGCGGAGCTACCGGCCCGAAGAGCTGTTCGACGCGAACGGGACGCTGATCCCCGAGCTCGCCGAGCTCCCGCCGACGGGCGAGCGCCGCATGAGCGCGATCCCGCACGCGAACGGCGGCGTCATGCTGCGCGAGCTCGTCCTGCCCGACTTCCGTGACTACGCCGTCGAGGTCGAGCAGCCGGGCACGACGACGAGCGAGGCGACGAGGGTGCTCGGCGCGTTCCTGCGCGACGTGATCACCCGCAACCCCGACAACTTCCGGCTCTTCGGCCCGGACGAGACCGCGTCCAACCGGCTGGGCGACGTGTTCGAGGTCACCGCGCGGGGCTGGCTGGGCGAGCTCGAGCCGACCGACGTCGGCCTCGCCGCCGACGGGCGCGTCCTCGAGGTCCTCTCGGAACACCTCTGCCAGGGCTGGCTCGAGGGCTACCTGCTGACGGGCCGCCACGGCCTCTTCAACTGCTACGAGGCGTTCATCCACATCATCGACTCGATGTTCAACCAGCACGCGAAGTGGCTGAAGGTGACGAGCCAGATCCCGTGGCGGCGCCCGATCGCCTCGCTCAACTACCTGCTCAGCTCGCACGTCTGGCGCCAGGACCACAACGGGTTCTCGCACCAGGATCCGGGCTTCGTCGACCACGTCATGAACAAGAAGGCGGAGATCATCCGCGTCTACCTGCCGCCGGACGCGAACACGCTCCTCTCGGTCGCCGACCACTGCCTGCGGAGCCGGAACTACGTGAACGTGATCGTCGCGGGCAAGCAGCCGGCGCTCAACTACATGTCGATGGAGGACGCCGTCATCCACTGCACGCGCGGCCTCGGGGCCTGGGAGTGGGCGTCGTGCGACGAGGGCGGCGAGCCGGACGTCGTGCTCGGCTGCTGCGGAGACGTGCCGACGCTCGAGACGCTCGCAGCGGCGGCCATCCTCCGCGAGCACCTGCCCGACCTCAAGGTGCGCGTCGTCAACGTCGTCGACCTGATGCGCCTCCAGCCCGAGAGCGAGCATCCGCACGGCCTGTCCGACGCGGAGTTCGACTCCCTCTTCACGGCCGACCGGCCGATCGTGTTCGCGTACCACGGCTATCCGTGGCTGATCCACCGGCTCACCTATCGGCGCGCGAATCACCGGAACCTCCACGTGCGCGGCTACAAGGAGGAGGGCACGACGACGACGCCGTTCGACATGGTCATGCTCAACGACCTCGATCGGTTCCACCTCGTGATCGACGTCGTCGACCGCGTGCCGGGGCTGGCGGCGCGGGCGGCCGGGCTGCGGCAGCACATGGTCGACGAGCGCTTGCGCTGCCGGTTGTGGACGCGGGAGCACGGCGACGACGAGCCGGCCGTCCGCGACTGGGTCTGGCCGTCCTGACTTGAGCTCCGTCCTCGCGGTCAACGCCGGGTCGACGAGCCTGAAGCTCTCCCTCGTCGACGGCGACGAGTCGCGACCTGTCGCCAGCTTCGAGCCTGCAGACGCGGTCGGTCATCGCGTCGTCCACGGCGGCGCCCGCTACACGGAGCCGGTCGTGATCGACGACGCAGTCGAGGAGGCGATCGGCGAGCTGTCCCGCATCGCGCCGCTCCACAACACGCCGGCACTGCGCGCGATCCGCGACGCGCGGGCGGCGCTTCCGGATGTGCCGCACGTGGCGGTCTTCGACACGGCGTTCCACTCGACGATCCCCGAGGAGGCGTCGACGTACGCGATCCCGCAGCGCTGGCGCGACCGGGGCGTGCGCCGCTACGGCTTCCACGGGCTCGCCGTGCAGTCGGTCGTCTCGCGACTCGACGCCGCGCGGATCGTCGCGTGCCACCTCGGCGGGGGCTGTTCCGTCACGGCGGTCGAGAACGGGCGCTCGATCGACACCACGATGGGCTTCACCCCGCTCGAAGGTGTGCCCATGGCCACGCGCTCGGGCTCGGTCGACCCCGGAGCGCTCGTCTACCTGCTCCGCGAGCGCGGCCTGACCGTGGAGGAGCTCGACGAAGCCCTCGAGCACGACTCGGGCCTGGCCGCCCTCGGCGGGCTCGACGACCCGCTCGGCTTCGCGGTCTACACGTACCGGATCGCGGGTGCGGCGGCGCACATGGCCATGGCCCTCGGAGGCATCGACGTCCTTGCATTCTCCGGCGGCGTCGGCGAGAACCGCGCCGACGTCAGAGAGTCGATCGCCGAGCGCGTGGCGTTCGTCGGCTACTTCGGCGTCGAGGTCGTCCCGGCCCGAGAGGACCTCGTGATCGCCCGCGAGGTTCGAGGCCTGCTCGGCTAGCGCCAGTCTGCGACGACGCCCTCGGCGACAGGGCGCCGATTCCCTCGCCCGTCGGCGCGCGCGACGAAGATCCAGGCCTCGTTCAGATAGTTCCCGACGTAGGCCAGGCGCGTGCTGTCCGGGGACCAGACGAAGGGAGGAGTGGCACGGAAGGGATGGGTCACCCGGTGCCGGCGCAGGTCGAGCACATCGACGCGAAAGCCGCCATTGACGCGCGAGCGTCGGTACGCGATCCGACGACCGTCCGGAGACCATGAGGGGCTAAACGACCTCGTGGCCGTTCGAGTCTGTTGCTTGAGCCCGCTCCCGGCGCGTCCGGCCGTGAAGATCTGGTCGGCGCGGCTGAACGCGAGCCGTTTTCCGTTCGGCGCCCAACTCGGCTCGGCGCCACCGCGGAAAGCCTCCGACGTGGCCGTTTGCCCGTTGAGCGATGCGATGACGATGCCCTCGTATCCGGGCTTGCCTTCGGCCGACCCGCTGTAGGCGATGGAGCGAGAGTCCGGCGACCACTCGAAGAGCGATTCCGCGCCCAGCGCGAGCACTCTCCCGTGGACGAGCGTCCGCGCCTGACTGCCGTCGACTCGCAGGATCCGGAGATCTGCGCAGAAGTCCGGGTACGGGCAAGCGTCGACCAAGCCCGCCAGCCAGCGCCCGTCCGGCGACCATTTCGCGTCGTTCAGAAAGTCGTCGTCCATCGGGAGCGCGCGGACGAGCCGTCCTTGTTCGTCGAGGATCGTGAGCCCGGTCGGGCCGCCGTAGGCGAGGATCCGCCGACCGTTCGGCGACCAGGACTGAGCCGAGTAGTCGTGGGAGACGTTGTGTCGACCCTTCCCGTTCGGGCGGACGACCCCGAAGCCCGTTGCGACCTCGGGCGGCGCGTTGAAGAGGATGAGACTCGGCGGCCGGTCGACCGTGGCGGCAGGCGCCGCGAGCGCCAGGAACGACCCGAGGGCGACCACGACGAGAGCGAAGCGCACGCTTCAACTATGAACCCGAGTCGTGAAGGCCCTGTTAACGGTCAGGGCGTCTGCCGGCGAAGCGTCGCCGCGCCGAGCGCGAGCGCGATGACAGTCACCGCCGAGACGATCGCGACATCGAGCGCCAGTCGCGCGTCGAGCACGTCGTCGCTCACCCGCTGAAGCGCGTCGTAGGCGTAGGTGAGCGGAAGAAACCACGATGCGAGTTCGAGGGCGCGGCCCATCTCGTCCCTCGGGACGATCAGGCCGCAGAGGAGGATCTGCGGGAACACGAACGCGGGCATGAACTGCACCGCCTGGAACTCAGTCCGCGCGAACGCGCTGAGCAGCAGCCCGAGCGCCATGCCGAGCACCGCGTTCATGACCGCGAGGACGACGACGAGCCAGCGGGGACCGGCCGTGTGCAGGTCGAGCAGGCCGAACGCGACGAGCGAGACGAGCAGCGCCTGGACCGCGGCCACGGCCGCGAACGCGATCCCGTAGCCGAGGAGGAGGTCGAGCTTCGCGATCGGCATCGCCATCAGGCGCTCGAGCGTCCCCGTCGTGCGCTCCCGGAGCATCGTGATCGAGGTGACGAGGAACATGGCGATGAACGGGAAGAGCCCGAGCAGCGGGACCCCGATCCGCTCGAACACCCCGGCCTCGTCGATGAACATGTACTTGAGGAGCGTCACCAGCGCGACCGGGACGATCAGCAGGAGCGCGATCGTCCGCGGGTCGCGGCGGAGCTGGGCGAAGACCCGAAGCGCGGTCGCCCAAGTGGCCGCGGGGCTCACCTGCCCGCCTCTTCCACCAGGCGCAGGAAGCCGTCTCCGAGGTCGTTGGCACCGGTTCGGCGCAGCAGGTCGTCCGGCGTGCCGGCGGCGAGCAGCCGTCCCTCGTACAGGAGGAGGAGCTCGTCGCAGTTTCCCGCCTCGTCCATGACGTGGCTCGAGACGAGGAGCGTGGTGCCGTCGTCGGCGAGCCGTTTGAACATCGCCCACAGGTCACGCCTCAGCAACGGGTCGAGGCCGACGGTCGGCTCGTCGAGGACGAGTAGCTCCGGCGAGCCGACGAGTGCGGCGGCGAGCGAGACGCGGGCCCGTTGACCACCGGAGAGGTCGTTGACGACCTTGTCCCGTTCCGCGTCGAGCCTGACCGTCTCGATCAGCTCGTCGACGCGCTCGGCGGGCACCCCGAGAAGGCGCGCGAAGTAGCGGAGGTTCTCGGCGACGGTCAGGTCGGCGTAGACGGACGGAGCCTGCGTCATGTAGCCGATCCGCGCGCGAAGCGCGGCGCTTCCGGCCTTCAGGCCGAGGACCTGCAGCGAGCCGGAGCGGATCACCTGGACGCCGACGATCGACCGGATCAACGTCGACTTGCCGCTGCCGCTCGGGCCGAGCAGCCCTGTGACGCGGCCTGCCTTGACGTTCGCCGACAGGTCGTCCAGCGCCGGCCGCCCTCCGCGGACGACCCGCAGGCCCTCGCTGACGACCGCCGACTGGTCGGGCACGTGCGGTTTCTACCGCACTGGTCGACTCACGGTGTGATGCGTGACACGGAATTGCTCGCCTGGTTCGCGACCCAGACGGCGCCGCCCGCTTCCGCGAGCCCGCGCGGCTCCTTGCCGACGCGGTAGCTCTTCACGAACTTGCCGGCCGCGATGTCGAAGCGCGACACCGTGGCCGAGTCGTAGTTCGAGACCCACACGGAGCCGCCGGAGACGAGCACGCCCGAAGCCTGGCCGGGCGTCCGGACGCGCGTCACGACTTGCAGCGACGCGGGATCGACTCGCACGAGCGTCCGGCCGTAGAGAGCGACCGCCCACACGCCGTCCTGCGAGATCGAGACTCCGTCCGCGTCCGCGCCGACGAGGATCGGGCTCCCGAGCACGGCGCCGGTCACGGGGTCGAGCGTCGTCACCGTCCCGAGCTCGTTCGTCACCCAGACGCGGCCGAAGCCGACCGCCACGGCTTCGGGGCGGCCCGGCAGTGCGGTTCGCCCGAGGACCTGGTTCGTCGCCGTATCGATCCGCCACAGCCCGCCCGTGTAATCCGCGACGTACGCGATCCCGGCGCCGACAGCGATGCCCGCGGACTGGCCGCCGAGCGCGATCCGCGCGATCACCGCGCCTCCCGGCGTGAGCCGCGTGAGAGCTCCGTTGCCGAGGTCGCCGATCCAGACGGAGTCCGCGCCGTAGCCGATCCCGCCCGGGACGCCGCCGACGGGAACCGACGTCACGTGCCTCGTCGCCGCATCGACGATCGAAGCCGTTCCGTCTCCGTAGTTCTCCGTCCAGATCGCGTTGCCGACCGTAATCGCGTCCAGCGGCGAGACGCCGACCCGCACCTCCGGGGCGCGCGGCTCGAGGATGCGGATGCGTACCGTCGCGGCCGGGCTCAGCCGCCCGCGGGGATCGACCGCCCGCACGCGCAGAACATGAGCGCCGACGGTCAACCGCACTCGGTACGGGGACCGACAGACTTTGAGGCGCCGAGCGTCGAGCGCGCAGCGGAAGCGAGCACGATGCACGGAGCGGAAGCGGTAGGTGACGAGCGGCTTCTCGGAGACGCGTGGCCCGATCACCTTCGGCGCCGGAGGGCGTGAGGCGGCCAGCACGAGGAAGACGAGCGTCGACACCGTATAGTCCAGACTAGACTATGACAGCCAGGACTAGCAAGCGA
>Ga0207661_10003137_pt1 | contig 11456 bp, 8 predicted proteins | sample KBSC713LmetaG_FD_184337 | JGI IMG/M metagenome (GOLD analysis project Ga0207661, IMG submission 184337) | Corn rhizosphere microbial communities from Kellogg Biological Station, Michigan, USA - KBS C7.1-3L metaG (SPAdes) (version 2) | ecosystem: Host-associated > Plants > Roots > Rhizosphere ... | reverse complement strand
TCTGTTTCTCTCCCCATCCCCTGGAACATGCCGCAGTCGAGTAAAACTCTTTTACCTGATTTCAGTGTGATCAAATGCTTAGAACCAGTTACTGTCCTTGCAGCGCCGTGAAATGCGATTTTCATAATGCCCTCCTTAGAGCTGTCTGAAAAGTCGTTATTGCGATCCGCCGTAGGCGGAGAAGCAATCTACAGATCGCCCGCCTACCGGCAGGCAGGCTTAGGTCGTCCCTCCCTCGCAATGACGTGCTCGACTTTTGAAACATCTTCTCTTTAAATTGATTAAAATATTTTGAAGTTAACTCATTTCACATTTGACATTTCACTTTTCACTTTCCACCTCTCACGTTTCACGTTTCACTTTGAAAGACCATGTGATAAAAAACTGAGCAACGATCAGCCCTTCCGTATTCTTACCAATCGATCGTGCCCTGAATGTTTTTGCCTCTCCTTTTTCAATGGCATGTTCAATCGTTTCTTTGATCATCAAACCTTCTTCACAAGTGAAAAATGTTTTGCCGGTGGCTTTTTTAAAATATTCTGCTTCCACTTTTGTCACGAGCATCGACACTGGCGGAACTCTTTTGTATAAATGAACCAGACACAATGCGCCTGTGCTCATTTCAGCAGCCATGCTCAGGCATGCGAAATATGTGGAGCGAAACGGATTTTTTGTGAACCATTTATAAGGTACACTCACCCGGCAAACAGTTTCGTCAAGGTCTTTTATTCTTAGCCCCGCAAAAAATGCATTAGGCAAATGTGAAAGTAAAAACATCCTGAATTTCAAAGGATGTTTTAGCGACTTTATAAATGCTGATGCGCTCGCAGTCATTATTCTTCTTTATAATTTTTCGGATCTAATGCCGATGGGCTCCAATCTGTGAAAAATTCAACGGCTTTATCATGGTCATAACTTTTCTTTCCATCTTCAAGGTACCATGAGTTTTGTGTGTGAAGTAAATTACCATTACCATCCAACACAAGAAAAACCGGGAACCCAAATCGCTGAGGATAACCATATTTCGCCAGCAACTTTGCGTTGAAGTTTTCTTTGCTGTAATTCATATGATAAACCACATACCCGGACTTAATTATGGAATCGATCTTTGTATCCTTTGTGATAAAGTCATTAAACCGGGCGCACCAAACACACCAGTTACCGCCAACCTGGATAAACACATGTTTGCCTTCCGTTTTTGCCTGTGCTATGCTCTGTGCAATTTTTTCCTCAGCGTTTTCATTCGGGTCATACAATTTGAATTTTGCCATATCCTGTGAATGCACAATGACTGCGGCAATAAGCATCACAAACAAACCACTAACCTTTTTCATTGTTACAATTAATTTCAAAATTTAACTTCAATCCATTTTCAAAGTCGTCATTGCGATCCCGCCGCAGGCGGGAGAGGCAATCTAAAAAATTCCTTGATCACAGATTGCCTACCTACCGGCAGTCAGACTTCGGTCGTTCCTCGCCATGAGACAAATGGCTTTTTCGAAAACCTCAAGCCCTACAATACTTCGAGCTGGTTCTCCAACAAGTTTTCAAACTGTTCTTTTTTCCTGATCAAAACTGCTTTTCCATCTTTTACTAATACTTCCGCAGGTTTATATCGTGAGTTGTAGTTGGATGACATTTCAAAACCATAGGCACCTGCATTATAAAAAACAAGATGGTCACCTTCTCTCACTTCGTGCAACAGGCGATCGGAAGCAAAGGTGTCGGTTTCACAAATATACCCGGTCACCGTATAAGATTTTTCCTGGGCGTCAGGGTTTGAGATATTGACGATATGATGATAGGCATCATACATCATGGGGCGTATCAAATGATTCAAACCACTATCCACCCCGACAAACACCTGGTGATTATTATCTTTTACCACATTTACCTGAGTGATCAAATAGCCGCATTCACTCACTAAATATTTCCCCGGTTCAAACCACAGTTGGTATTTTTTCCCGGAAAGGTGTGAGTCGAAAAACTTTTTGAGTTTTTTCGCAATCAACCCGACATCGGTTTCTTCATCATCAGGTTCATAGGGCACTTTAAAACCGCCGCCAAGATCAATGATCTCCAGGTCGGCGAAATGAGGAACGATCTCTGTCAACACCTTTATTCCCTGTACAAAAACATCGGCATCCTTGATGTCACTTCCCGTGTGAATATGTAGTGTCTGTATTTTCAATTTATATTTCCCGACAAGGTTTAGTAATTCATTGATCAGATCAACCGGTATCCCGAATTTGCTCTTTTCATGTCCCGTTGAGATCTTCAAATTGCCACCGGCAAGAATATTGGGTCTTATTCTTACACCAACGGGATAAGAGCTCCCGAATTTTTTTCCGAATTTTTCAAGATTGGATAGGCTGTCAATGTTTATATGGACACGATAGGTTGCAACCTCCTCTATTTCTTCGAAAGAAATTCCATTAGAGGTGTAAAGGATTTTATCAGCAGGCACACCTGCATGTAATGCCAGTTTTACTTCGTTCACACTGCTGCAATCAATGCCGCAGCCGATCGAATGGATATACTTCAGGATATTGATATTGGTGAGTGCCTTGCAGGCGTAGAAGAATTTTGTATCAATGATCGAAAATGCGGAGACAAGTTTGTTGTACTGCTCTTTTATTTTTTCAGCATGATAGACATAGACCGGCGTTCCGAATTCCTTAGCGATATCAATTAATTGCTGGCGACTTAAACTTTCTGACATAGGGTGCGAAGATAAGCAAGACTCCCTTTTTGAGTTGGTCATTTCGATCAGGCTTATTTAAAGGATTCCCGATAAAGGCACAGTCGAGAAATCTCAATCTGTACGTCGCTGAGATGCCTCGTTCCTCGGCATGACAACACTCCGACGTCTGTAATTTTCCTTGATTAAAGCAGATTATCTAATTTTCTTCGCTGGTCTCGTCATCATCATTCACGATGAGCTCACCGTTTTCGCCAACGATAAATGCGGAGCTTTCAGTTGGCGTGTCGTTTGAAGATTCGGTTTTTTGTTCGGGTTGTTCCCGCTGTTCGATATAAGTAGGAGTAACTATTTGCTCGGCTAATACTTCACGGATCTTCGGAAGATCCTCGGCAGAATTAATTCCAAAATAATCCATGAAGTTTTTAGAAGTGGAATACACTAACGGATGTCCCGGTAACTTTTCATTGCGCCCGGTGATAAGAATCAGTTCTTTTTCGAGTAACCGCTGTACTGTATAATCACTGTTTACACCCCTGATCGCTTCTATTTCACCTTTTGTGATCGGTTGCTTGTAAGCAATGATCGCAAGGGTTTCCAATGCAGCACCGGATAAGCGTTTCAAAAATTTATCACCATTGAGCTGTGCAATGGTCTTGTGATACTCTTTCTTTGTAAGGAATTGCCATCCACCACCACTCTGTCTTACCTCAAAAGGATAAAACTCGGAATTGTATTTTTCAACAATGCCATCAATGGCTGCTTCCACCTGGTCAAGCGAAACCTTTTCATCCATAAATGCAAATGCATTATTCACTAGCTCCAGGACCTCTAGCGTAGTGAGAGGCTTATCGCTTGCGAAGATCAAAGATTCGATATGCGGTATAAGATTGTTTATTTCCATGGACACCCCAAACTCCTAAAGGGGCTTATTGAAACTGGTTTAGATAAAAATTTGTCTAATGATCACGAAACTAATAATTGCAGATCTTTCTTCTCAAAAACTTTATCAACAATAGTTAAGAATTAACAACCTAAGTCTCCCCTTTAGGGGGACAGGGGGCGCTCCCTACCCCTGCAGCGCCGCCGCTCCACTGATGATCTCAGTCAGTTCGGTTGTAATGGCTGCTTGCCTTGCGCGGTTGTAAGCGATCCTGAGACCTCTCAAAATTTCATTCGCATTTTCGCTAGCCTTATCCATGGCTGTCATCCGGGCGCCATGTTCTGAAGCATTGGAATCGAGAACGGCCTTATATAATTGTGTGTTGAGGATCTTCGGCATTAATTCGGCAATGAGTTGCTCTTTCGCCGGCTCAAAAATAAAGTCGGCCTTGGGAGCACCTTCTTTTCTTTGCACTTTCGGTATAGGCAAAAATCTTTCGACCGTAAACCGCTGCGTGGCCGCATTCTTAAATTCACTGTATATGATTTCCACCACATCAAACTGCCTTTCTTCAAAAGCCTTCATCGCAGCCTGTGCCGCTGCCTGCGCGGCTTCAAAACTTAAATGCAGAAAAATATCTTTGAATGTCGCATCCGCCTTGTAGTTGTTTTTTACAAAGTGCTCGTATCCTTTCTTGCCAATGCTCCAGATAGTGACATTTCCTTTTGCGAATTGAGTCGGATACCTGTCTTTGATTGTTTGCTTAGCCAGTTTGATAAGATTGGAATTAAAAGCACCGGCCAATCCACGGTCACTGGTAATAACGATCAGCAGCACTCTCTCAACGGGACGTTCTACGGCGAGGCTCATCCCCTCTCCCCCTTCGCTATTGCTGACAATATTGCTCAGCAGTTCCTGGAGCTTGCGGGCATAGGGTCTCATTTGGATAATGGATTCCTGGGCGCGACGCAATTTTGCCGCACTGACCATCTTCATCGCCTTGGTAATTTGCTGCGAACTTTGAACTGATTTTATCCTGCTACGAACTTCTTTAAGTTGACCGGGCATCCGATTTTAGATTTACGAATTTGGATTTACGATTTGGCCCGCAAAAGTACGGGCTGACAGCTAAAATTCCATAAAAAAACCTTCACAGTTACCCCTTCAGGGCAGAAGAGTATATCTCACTGATTTCACGGATGAACACAGAATTTTTGCCCGCGTTTCTGTGAAAATCCGTGTAATCCGTGAGAACCCCTTATCTGCACCGATAAGGGTCCATCGATTTGGCTGGCTCATTACGATAAAAACAAAGGTCAATTGCCCTGCATTGAACGGCTTCCACGGTAACTTTTAGCTGCTTGCCGCTTCTTTCATGATCGGGAGCTGTCAATGCCATTCTTGCATTAGCGCCGACATCCTTCAGGATCTTTGTTTCAGTTTTGATCTCGGAACCGTCTTCGCGGATGTAATGAACTTTCAGGATCACTTCGTCCAGCCTGTAAGGGTAGTGATTGGAAAAATTAAATTTTATGTCCTTAAAGCCACCAAAGAGAAGTGGCTTAAAAGTCGCGGAATCAATAACTACTTTTTTTAATACCGCATTTCTTTCATCAACGGCAGCATAATTTTCCGGCTCCTGGTTACTTACATCATTGTCCCCTACACTATCGAATCCTTTTCCTTCATGATCTTTCTGATCTGCGAGAACCGCATTTTTTTGTTCTTTCTTTTTTGCAGCAATTTCTTTTATATCGCTTAGATGACTTTCTTTTTCCGTGTCACCGGCGTCTTCAATGATCACACTATCTTTTTGCACTTCCTCCTTTACATCCATTTGTTTTTTTGCTGCACTGTCTCTTTTTTTTAGCTCATTGGTTAAGCTATCAATTTCACTTTGCTGTACTTTCTCCCTGCTGAAAGTGGTACAGGAAGTAATTAGCACAGCCAACAAGTACACAGACCATTTCATATTTGAGATTTGAGATTTTAGATTTTAGATTTCAACCTGAAATTCGGCAATTCATCAGCCTTTCCGCTATAACAAAACTTATAGGAAGGGATAATGTCCCTATTCGAAAAATTTTTTGAACCACAACTTGTCCCGATCATTCGGGATAGGAACATAAGAACACATAGATCCGATGTGTTCTCAGCTTCGGTCTGCTGTGCACTAATGTGTCTTATGTGCCTTATGTGGTTCGTAAACCATTCGGAAAAACGGAAGGGACAGGGATTTAAGGAGCGCTACTTGATAGCTCGAACTCTCTTTTTAATCCGTAACTCACAGTGATCCTTCCGCGGATCTCATTGCGGATGATTTTTTGCGTTTCTTTTGAAAGTAAAAGTGTGATGGGACCGTCGACAAGGTTTCTTAATCTATGTGCAGGGATCATGAGTTTTCCATCTCTCACAGTGTCGATTTCAACAATGTCGCGGCTGATAAAAGATGTATCAGTAGCGGAAACATGCAGGTAATCTTCTTTTTCCAAACCTTCAAGTTCAAAAACAAGGTCTCCGCGACTGACATCTTCCAGGTCAGTTTCCAGCGAGAATGGTTTGTATTCAAATTCTTCTTTGTATACTTTTTTATTGAAATCTGTAAATGTGATCGTATGTTTTCCAACAAATGATTCTGCCGGTTTCTGTATCTCGTAGTATGCACCGGTAAGTTTGGCGCTGTCGACGTGTATGAGCTCACCGTCCAGTTCAACTTTCGCAGGGTCTTTCAAGGTCAGCGTATATCCATTGGATCCGCCGATCCTGAATTGCAAGTACAAGGTGACATTGCTATCATCTTCATTCCCGCGGATCAAATAGTCAAAGAAAACAGCATCCGGATCTATCTTATTTCGGTTGCCGGTTGTATTGTCTCTACAAGCTGACACAAATAGTAAAAGGAAAATTAGACCGGGCACGAAACGGAGCATAGCGAAATTTTGGAATTTATTAATTCTTAACGCGGGCAAATATAAGGCCTCTCCTTCGTTCTGGGTCTTGGGGTTTATTGCCGGGAAGGCGGTAAGACGGGTAAGTTGCTTCACGTTCCTTCGCGCCTTCGTTTCTTTGTGGCAATATTCACCTCACTCTCTCCCACATCGAGAGGAAGATGGAGGATGGGGCCCTGCCGCACACCGAACCAGGCGTACAAGGGTGCGACGCAAGCGAAGCTCAATAGAATTCTAACAGCCGGCTACATAATTATAATTAACACCTTAGAGTCTGCCCCTGAACTCCCGACTCCCGACTTATAACTATCTTTGACGACCCAATAAAAAAGGGATTCTGTCAAATTGGCTTCAATCAATTTGTTGCCCAGTTTTTGACGCGTTTTAAACTCTTTGTGCCCTTCGTGTACCCTTTGTGAACTTTGTGACCCGCTGTTGGTCACAAAGGCCACGATGAACCACAAAGAACACAAAGAAGCTTACGAAAAATCAGAAAAACTTATTATAAATGTCCGGATTATTTTCCTCCTTATTTGGTGGTAACAAATCAGAGAAAGACGTAAAAAAGATATTGCCTCGCGTTGAGGAGATCAACCAGCATTTTGCTTCGTTTCAATCCATGACCAATGATCAACTGCGTGGCAAAACACAGATCTTTCGCCAGCGCATCAAAGACTATCTGAAAGAGATCGATGAAGAGATCGCATCAAAAACTAAACACGCCGATGAACTTCCCTACAATGACCTTCTCGGCAAGGATGCCATTTACCAGGAAGTCGATAAACTAAAAAAAGATCGCGATAAAAAGATCGAAGAAGTATTAGATGATATCCTTCCCGAAGCATTTGCTGTAGTAAAAGAGACTGCGAAACGTTTCAAAGAAAATAAAGAGATCGTTGCAACGGCTACGCAACTGGATCGTGACCTGAGTGTAAAAAGAGACTACGTAACAATAGACGGTGATAAATCCATTTTCCAAAACAGCTGGACAGCTGGAGGTGGACAGATTACCTGGAACATGGTTCATTATGATGTTCAGCTGATCGGTGGTATCGTTCTTCACCAGGGAAAGATTGCTGAAATGGCAACCGGTGAAGGAAAGACATTGGTCTCAACTCTCCCTGCATACTTAAATGCATTAGCCGGTGAAGGTGTAAACATTGTTACCGTCAATGATTACCTCGCCCGTCGTGACCAGGAATGGAACGGTCCTATCTTCGAATGGCTGGGTATCACTGTTGATTGTATTGACAAACACCAACCGAATAGTGAGGAAAGGAGAAAGGCATATCTCGCTGACATCACTTACGGAACGAACAATGAATTTGGTTTCGATTACCTGCGCGATAACATGGTCCATGCCGCCGATGAAATGGTGCAGCGCAAACATCACTATGCCATGGTGGATGAAGTGGACTCTGTATTGATCGATGATGCAAGAACTCCATTAATTATATCAGGTCCGGTGCCGCGTGGTGAAGAGCAACAATTCCATGTTCACAAGCCAAGGATACAGCAACTGGTAGAAGCACAGGAAAGAATTGTCCGTGGACAATTGAGTGAGGCAAGAAAGAAATTTGCTGAAGGTGATGATGATCCGAAGAGTGGTGGATTGAATTTATTCCGTGCTTATCGTGGTTTACCCAAGTATGGTCCTACCATAAAATTCCTTTCCGAGCCTGGCATTAAAGTAAAGATGCAGAAGGCTGAAAATTATTACCTGCAAGATCAGCAACGTAACATGCATATTGTGGATGATGACCTGCTCTTTCATATCGATGAAAAAAACAACCAGGTGGATCTTACCGATAAAGGTTTGAACATGATCACGAGGACCGGTGAAGATCCCGACTTCTTTGTGCTGCCTGATATTGGCGTAAAGCTAGCAGAGGTTGAGAGAGAGGATGGCCTAGACAAAGAAGCTCTATTGCATAAGAAAGAAGAGATATTAAATGACTATGCACAAAAAGCCGATCGCATTCATACTGTTCAGCAATTATTAAAAGCATACACACTGTTTGAAAAAGATGTGGAGTATGTGGTGATGGATGGTGCGATCAAAATAGTTGATGAACAAACGGGTCGTATCCTCGAAGGCCGCCGTTACAGTGATGGTTTGCACCAGGCCATTGAAGCAAAAGAAAATGTAAAGATCGAAGCGGCTACGCAAACTTATGCGACTGTTACCTTGCAGAATTACTTCCGCATGTATCACAAGCTGGCGGGTATGACGGGTACTGCAGAAACAGAGGCCGCCGAGTTGTGGAGCATTTACAAACTCGATGTGGTAACCATTCCTACCAATTTAAAGATGATCCGCAACGACAGGCAGGATCTTGTTTATAAAACACGTAAAGAAAAATTCAGAGCGGTCATTGATGAAATAGAAGCGCTGCGCAATGCAGGTCGTCCTTCACTCGTGGGTACAACATCGGTTGAAGTGAGTGAATTGCTCAGTCGCATGTTGCAGGTAAAAAAGATACCGCACAATGTGCTGAATGCAAAACAACACGCCCGTGAAGCCCAGGTGGTTGCTGAAGCAGGTCTGCCCGGTGCTGTTACGATTGCCACCAACATGGCCGGTCGTGGTACCGATATCAAACTCGGTCCCGGTGTAAAAGAAGCCGGTGGTCTTGCCATCATTGGTACTGAGCGTCACGAAAGCCGTCGTGTGGACAGGCAGTTGCGTGGTCGTGCGGGTCGCCAGGGTGATCCCGGTACTTCGCAATTCTATGTTTCGCTTGAAGATGATCTCATGCGCATGTTCGGCAGTGAACGCATTGCCGGTTTGATGGATAAACTTGGTTACAAAGAAGGTGATGTGATCCAGCACAGTATGATCACAAAATCCATTGAACGTGCACAAAAGAAGGTCGAAGAAAATAATTTCGGAATAAGAAAACGTTTGCTGGAGTATGATGATGTGATGAACAACCAACGTACCGTTGTCTATGGTCGCCGCAATCATGCCTTGTTTGGTGAACGTCTTGCACTTGATATCGACAATGCGTTTTCCATGGTGGCTGAAAGCCTCGTAGGTGGCTTTAAAGCCGAAGATGATTTTGAAGGTTTCCGTCTGGCATGCATTGTAAACTTTGGTATCGATCCGAAGATGGATGAAGAAACATTCAAATCAAAAGATCAGAACTCACTCATTGATCGACTATATGCAGAAGCCACCGAAAATTACCAACGCAAAAAAGATGAATTAAAGAAGCAGGCGATTCCTGTTTTCAAAAACATCCGACTCACGCAGGGCAACCAGATTGAAAATGTAGTCGTGCCTTTCAGTGATGGTCGCAAGGGCATCAATGTACTCACCAACATGCAAAAAACTCTCGACAGCAATGCCGAAGAACTTTGCAATAGTTTGGAAAAAACAATTACGCTGGTAGTGATCGATGATGCATGGAAAGAACACCTGCGTGCCATGGACGATCTGAAACAATCAGTACAAACGGCATACCTCGAACAAAAAGATCCGCTGGTCATTTATAAAATTGAATCCTACAATCTCTTCAGGAACATGAGTGGAGAGCTGAACAAGGATATTGTATCCTTCCTTTGCCATTCAACCATTCCGCAACAACAAGAGAATGCACAGCTCAAAGAAGGGCACCAGGAAAAGACCGATCTCTCAAAACTCCGCGCCAACAAAGAAGCCGTTGACCGTGCCGGCCAGGACTATGGAGCCAATGAACGCGACAAATTCGAACCGGGTGGTGGAGGTGATGATGTGGCAGTGAAACAAGCGCCGGTAAAAGCAGCGCCGAAGATTGGGAGGAACGATCCGTGTCCTTGTGGATCTGGCAAAAAGTATAAGCATTGTCATGGGAAGGAAGCGTAGCTCCCTCGGCGGATCCTCGCAATTGTAAAAGTCAGATAATTCGGTAACAGATTTTGATCTTTATAAGATAAATTTTGTTACCATGCGAGACAACAGAAAGGATACCACGATATGGCGGAATTATGTTGAGAAGTACCGGTTTTTAATTGAGGAGTATGAACAAGTAAAACGTAAGCAGCATCCTGTTTATCGATTGGCGAAGGACTTTTATAAAGCACACGACACTTGCGGTAAAAGTTTTTTAAAGTATTACAACCGGTATAAACAGAATGGAAGGTACCAGGATCTAGTGCCCCAAAAGCGTGGGCCCAGGTACAAGACGAGAAGACCAATAAAGTTCATTGAAAATAAGGTGATTGAGTTAAGAAAGAAGGGTAATTCAAAACTGGAAATAGTAAACATCTTAAAGCCATCATTACATAAATTTACACCCTCACCATCGGGGGTATATAATATTTGCAAACGTTATGGATTAAACCGATTGACGGCAAAGATGAAGCAGAGTAAAAGGAAAATTATCAAGGAAAGAATGGGCCAGCTAGGTCATATCGATTGTCACCACCTAAGTAAAAGTGTAATAAGAGGACAAAGCCGAAAGCTTTACCTGGTTTGTATTGTGGACGATTATACTCGGATTGCATGGGCAGAAGTGGTTGAAGATATTACCAGCCTTACAGTAATGTTTGCCGCCCTGAAATGCATGAATATGTTGCATGACCAATACCAGATAAAATTTGAAGAGGTGATTACAGACAATGGTCCCGAGTTTGGTCCAAAAGAGAGCAAACAGAAGTATGGACATCCTTTTGAGAGAATGCTTATCGAATTGGGTATTAAGCACCGCTACTGTAAGCCCTATCGCCCCCAAACCAATGGAAAAGTGGAGAGGTTTTGGCGAACACTGCAGGAGGATTTGATAAGGGAAACAGATTTTGATTCGCTGGCAGAACTTAAAGATGAATTGATCCAATATCTGTATTATTATAACCATCAACGACCACATCAGGCAATTGAAGGAAAGACACCAGCTGAGATGTGCACAAGAGATGATAACAACACTGAACCTTTATCCACAAA
>Ga0207661_10003134_pt1 | contig 11462 bp, 10 predicted proteins | sample KBSC713LmetaG_FD_184337 | JGI IMG/M metagenome (GOLD analysis project Ga0207661, IMG submission 184337) | Corn rhizosphere microbial communities from Kellogg Biological Station, Michigan, USA - KBS C7.1-3L metaG (SPAdes) (version 2) | ecosystem: Host-associated > Plants > Roots > Rhizosphere ... | reverse complement strand
GCGAGCAGCTGTACGACGGGCTGCTGGGCCTGGTCGGGCACGGCATCGACGCCGTCCGCGCCCGTGGCCTGTGGGCCGGCATCGACATCGCCGCCGACAAGATGACCGGCCGCGAGTTCACCGAGGCACTGCTGGAGAAGGGGATCCTGGCCAAGGAGGCCCACGGCCAGACCGTGCGACTCGCTCCCCCGATCGTCGCCTCCGAGTCCGACATCGACCTCCTGGTCTCCTCCTTCGGCGAGGTCGTCACCGCCTCGAGCTAGGACGCTCAGCTCCGACGAGGTCGAAGCTGAGCATCGCACCGAGCAGTGAAGCGAGTTCGTTCGCGAGCTGACAACTCAGCGGAGGACGAGGTTGCGCAGCGGACGGCCGTCGCGGAGGCGGGCGAGCTGGTCGCGGACCAGCGCGGCCATTCGGGGGAGCATCGCGGTGGTGCCGCCGGCGATGTGGGAGGTGATCAGCACGTCGGGGGCGGCCCAGAGCGGGTGGTCGTCGGGGAGCGGCTCGGGATCGGTCACGTCGAGGGCGAAGCGGAGCCGCCCGGCCTCGGACATGACCGCGGCATTGTCGAGAAGCGCCCCACGGCCGACGTTGACGACCAGGGCGCCGTCGCGCAGCCGGGCCAGGAAGGCCGCGTCGACCAGGTGTCGGGTCCGTTCCGAGAGAGGCAGCACCACGACGACGACGTGCTGGGAGGCCCAGTCGACCTCGTCGACGCTCACCACGCGCCCGACCAGCTCGTCCTCGCGCGGCGACGTCGCGACGCCGGTGACCAGCGCTCGGCAGGCGAGCATCCGGGCGGCGACGGCCCGCCCGATCGAGCCGTACCCCAGGATCGCGACGCTGCTGTCCGCCAGGCTCCGGCGCTCGACGTCCTGCTGCCAGTGGCCGTGCTCGCGCACCGCGACGTCGATGCCGCGCAGCGAGGCGATGGTCAGGCCGAGCGCCAGCTCGGCTGTCGCGTCGTCGTGGACGCCGCGCGCGGAGAGCAGGTCGAGTGACGGAGGGACCAGGTCGACGACCGAGTCGTACCCCGCCGTCTGCAGCTGGACGGCGCGGAGGCGCGGCAACCCCGCCAGCTCCCGCGCGGTCGACCGCGCGCGGGTGTAGTCGGGCACGAGGAACTCGATCTCCTCCGCGCGTGCGGGCAGCCGCTCGCCCTCCGGCCAGACCACGACCTCGACACCCTCGACGTCACCCACCGCATCGGCGAGCTCCTGGGACTGCACGGCGGCGACGATCACGCGTCCTCCTCCCGGGGCGTCAGCGGGAGCAGCGGGGAGAGGTCGGCTCGTTCCCCGCTCGCCTGAATGCGCCCGTCCGACCCGGCGTCGGCCCACGACAGGCTCCCGGTTGCGAGCGCGATCCAGGTGTCCGCGTCCAGCTCCACCACCGCCGGTGGCGTCCCCCGGGTGTGGCGCACCCCGGCGATCGCCTGCACCGCGGCGTACGGCGGCACGCGGACCTCGACCGACGCCCCCGGTGCGCGTTCGGCCAGCACGGCCAGGAAGTGCTTGACCAGGAGCCGGGTCTGCTCCGGGCTCCGCGGATCGGCCGCAAGCGCGTCCCGGACGACGTCGTACGACGCGGGTCGGAGTCGTGCGGGCATGGCTCCATCACAGCACGTCAGGACGTGGTGCGTGACGGGCCTCCCCTCGACGGCGGCGCCGGCCGTCGTACGGCGTGCAGGGCGCGGCGCGCCGCACCACGGGCGCGACCGACCGCCACCTGCCGCAGGGTGGGCCTTCGGTAGGTGTGCGCGTGCCTCGACTCGAGGATCGCGTCCACCACGCGTTCGCAGCAGCGTCCGTCACGCTCCGGAAAGCTCTCCTGGATGCGTTGCAGATAGACCGGGTCGGGTTCCGGACCCGCCTCGACCGTCTTGGTGAGGGCAGCAACGGCCTCGCCGGCGGTGAAGGTCACGGGACCGTAGCCATCGCGTTCGTAGTCGAAGTAGCCGTGCCGGCCGAGGTGCCATCCGGCGTTCACGCGGTCTCGGTCGAACTGGAAGTAGACGATGGGACGTTCGATGTAGGCGGCGTTGAAGAACATCGAGGAGTAGTCGGTCACCAGCACGCGGGCACGAGCGAAGATCTCCTGCACGTTCTGACCTTCGAACTCCAGCGTCCGGACGTGCGGCATCGTGTCCAGCCGAGCGGTTCCCTGGAAGTTCGGATGCAGGAGCAGCGCCACCTGCAGGCCGGCCCGCTCGGCCAGCTCCTTGACCTGCGGACTGTTGATCACCGAGGTCCACTCGGTGGCGAACTGGGACGTGCGGAAGTCCTCGGTCACCCGGTGCCGTCCGGTCACGACCGGTTCCGAGGAGGACAGCCACTGCCGCCAGGTGGGCGCGATCAGGATGAGGTCGCGCTGGTCGGGTGGGAACCGCTGCCCCGCCTCGAGGATGCGATCGAAGCGAGGGAGCCCGGTCAGCTTCACCTCCTTGGTCGTGTACCGGTAGGTGGTGTGGTCGTCCACGACGGAGTGCATCTCGGCACGCGTGCTGGTCACGAGCAGGTCGATGTTCTTCCGGTTCAGCCAGGTCGAGAGGTCGTCCTTCATGACGCCGTGCTGCAGGAAGACGATCCGCCACCCCGGCTCGGCCAGCGCTCTGATCGCTGCCGGTCGCACGACCGCGTCGTCGATGTGGGAGGAGATCAGCTCGGCGCAGTTCAGCATCAGCAGCTTCCAGACGAACGATCCGTGCGCGACCACTCGCCGGTAGCCGTCCCGCCGCAGGCGCTTGTGGTCCGGCGTGCCGCTCTCGATCACGAACCAGGCATTCACATCCGGCCGGTTGGCGCTGAGGTGGCGGAAGAGGTGCTCGGCACTGTCGTCCGCGTTGAAGACGCGGTCGATCAGGACCCACGCGTCCCGGAAGTATCGCCGGACCAGTCGGGTCCGGGCCAGGCGGGTGACCATGCGGTCGCCGAAAGTCAGCTCCGGTTCCGGCTTCTTGGGTGCCGCCACCGGCTCGTGTGCCAGCAACTTGTTGACCGTCCCGGCCGTCAGCCGACGTTCGGGTGGTTTCGGGTCGGCGGTGCGTATCTCGAGCTCTTCACCATCGAGGACGACCCGGACCGTGCCGAACGGCAACCAGACGATCCGCTCGTGCAACAGCGTCCGATCGAAGAACTGCACGTCTCGGATCTTCTGGTGCACCGGCTGGACGTACCTGCTGAAGACCGTGAACTTCTCCTCGGGCATCTCGCCGCGGTAGCGGTAACAGACCCGCAACAGCTTCTGGTCCTCGTCGAGCCGGTCCACGACGGCGTACGACGTGTGCCAGGGCTCACTGTCGTACCCGTGCAGCAGCATCTCGCGCCGGGTCACCGACAAGAAGGTGGCTCGGTAGCTCTCGACGCCGCCTCGGTCGAGGAGCGCACAGATCTGCTCCATCAGCTCGTGGAACCGCACCAGGGTGTCGCCGTGGGCGGCCGTCGGCGCGGCCAGTCGATCGTTCATCTTCAGGTACCAGGAGAGCTCGTAGATCACCATGCCCTGCAACCAGCTGGGAATGCGTCCACACCGCTCGGACCCTTCGCGCAAGAGCGCCAGGTATCCGTGCTCCAACACGTCGGTGAACCGTCCCGGGTCGGCCCAGCTGCGGTCCAGCTGAGACGTGCCGTCCCCGCGTATGCGGTAGTTGTAGACGGCGTTCGGGAGATACACCACGGTCGGCGCAGGAGCGTGCAACAGGTAGAGGCAGCAGAAATGACCGTCCTCGAACGTGGTACGCAGCCGGTCGTCGTAACGCAGGTTCCCGCGTTTGATCTCGTCGGCTCGGAAGAACGAGGAGGCGGCGTGCCCGTGGAAGTGGCCGGAGTCGATGTTCAGGTTGCGCAGCCGGTTGCCGGCGACGAAATGTCTCCGGAGCGGGTGCGTGCTCTCCGACCCCGTCGTCCCGCTGAACACGGCCCGGTTCGTGGCGACCATCATCACGTCGGGGCGTTTACGAAGGTAGGCGTCGACCTCGGCGAGATAGCCCGGGTCCAGCACGTCGTCGGGATCGGTGAAGGTGATCCACTCACCACGGGCGCGGGCCATTCCGGCGTTGCGCGCCGATGCGGGCCCACCGTTCTTCTGGGAGACGACCGTGACCAGTTCGGGTCGGCGCTGCTGCCAGGCTTCGAGCTGAGCAAGGCAGTCGTCGGTCGAGCCGTCGTCCACGACGATGACCTGGAGCCGTTCGAGCGGGAAGGTCTGAGCCTCGATCGAGGCGATGAACGCTTCCAGATAGGCGCCGACGTTGTACACCGCGGAGACGATGGAGAATCGCGCTGTGTGGTCCTCGACTTCCGATGTCGTCATCTGCCAACCCAGCTCTGGCCGGGATGGCTAGGACACACCGCGAGGACCGTCCCGGACAACCCGATCACGTGCGGCGGAGGCATCGTCGCATCCCACGCAGCAAGCGGTCGAGCATTGAGCGAAGACGACCGTGTCGAGGTGGCGGGGGGACCGCCCGCTTTCGGAGCCGACGTCGGAGCCGGTCGACCCGCTTCGCGGCCGCGTCGGCCCGTCGCTTCTCCGCGTCCGCCCGCTTCCGCTCCGTGACGACCTCGGCCCGAAAGGCCATGGCTTGGTTGCGCAGGTACGCGATCCGCCGGCCGAGCGACGCCCGCAGCTCGACCTGGGCCAGATCCGCGTCGGTCCACTTGGAGTTGCGCTCGATGGTGGCGAAGTCCCATCGATCGCCGAACCTCTCGAAGTCCGCGGCGTAGATCTTCTCGATCTGGGCGTCGACACCGTTCGCGAACGGCAGGGGGTTGGCGCGTAGGGGCGTGTCGTTCAACCGAGGCAAGGTGAGCTCGCCTTTCCAGCCCACGCGGTCGAGGTGCTGGCGCAAGTCCGTTTGGAGCCGGCCGAGATCGCGGACGTCATAGATGTCGGTATACGTCACGACGTCCTCATGGAGCAACTCGACCTGGTCGCAGAAGTGACCGTCGCCTCGGATCCGGTGACCGGGCTCACGCAACATCAGGTCGACGAACTCAGCGAAGTCCTCGACGATCGAGGCTGTGGTCACCGGGTGCCGCGGATACCAGGGCTCCCGCTGGAACGAGGTGTACCCGGGGTTCTCCAGGAGCAGCTTGCTCTGCCACGCGGAGAACAGTCGGGATCGCGGGTCCCGGGTGACGGCAAACACGAACCAGCCGTTGCTCGGATGGATCTGCGCTCGGACCTCGGGGTCGAGCTGGTCCAGGCGCGGCGTCTTCCGCCACTGCCGACGGTCGTGGATGTCGTCCTCGTCTCCGACGCTCGCCTGGAGGCTCGGTCCGAAGCTGCTGAGGTCCTCGCCGGCGATGCCTGCCACCATCCACTTGAGGCTGGTGCACGCGTTCTTGTTCACCTGGACGAACATCACCCGCGCATCGGGCACCGGGTAGACGCGCCCCCTGGCGCTCTTCCTGTCGAGCATCGCCGCCAGCGGGTCACTCTCGTGGGTGGGAAGGTGGGTCACGGAGCTCCCTGGTCGTGTGCGTGCGAACGGTCACGGTCAGCGTGCCAGAGCCCCCGGTCCCAGCCCAAGACGGCACCCACGAGTTCGGGGGGTCGACGGAGCGGTCCGGCATCGCATCACTTCTCCTCGGAGTCCTCGGGATAGGGCTGGACCATCGAGTAGAAGACATAGGTACGCCGGTCGCGCGGGCGCCCGCGCGAGCCCTTCACCCACCTCGCCAGGACCTCGTCCACCTCGCCCATGAACTGGGCCGCCTCGGCCTTCGACAGTCGCAGGTTCTGGTCGACGATCGCACTGAAAGTGTCCTTCTGCTTCTTGAACGAGAACACCTCGTCCACCAGACGGTGCGCCCAGGCCGCCTTGCTCTGGCGGAACACCGACAGCGCCGCCTTGCCGCCGGGCTCGGCCTCGATGTCGTCCACGTCGAGCTGGAAGGCGCGCCGGTCGGACCGCCGGTAGACGCGGTCCCGCTTGTCGCGGGCAGCTTCGGGCGCCGCCACGATGAGGCCGTACTTGGCCAGCTGGCGCAGGTGGAAGCTCGCCTGGTTGGCCGGGATGTCGAGCAGGTCGGCCACGTCCGCCGCGCGCAGCGTCGTCGACAGGTCGAACTCGTCGAGGATCCGCGCGCGCATCGGATGGGCGATGGCGCGGAGAACCCGCGGGTCGCTCATCGGCCGGGGTTCGTACGCCACGGACGCAGCCTAGCAAATTCCGCACAATATCTTGCGCAAGATAATGTGCGCACTATATGGTGCGGAATGTGTCCGGCTACCGACGGCTCGCCCGCAACCACGACTTCACGATCCTCTGGGTCGGCGAGACGATCAGCGAGCTCGGCTCGACGATGTCGCTGTTCGTCTTCCCGCTCCTCGGCTACCACCTCACCGGCTCCACCGCCGTCGCCGCGCTGCTCGAGGCTGCTGCGCTGCTGGGGATGGTGGCGATGATGCTCCCGGCAGGCCTGCTCGCCGACCGTTTCGACCGCCGGGCGCTGATGCTCTGCGCCAGCACCACCGGCGCCTTCCTCTACGCCGGCCTCGCCGTCGCCGGCGCCCTCGGCGCCCTGACGATCCCCCACCTCGCGGCGGTAGCGCTGCTGACCGGCGTCGCTCGGAGCGCCTTCCAGCCCGCCCAGATGGCGGCCATCCGCACCGTGGTCCCGGCCGAGGACCTGCCGACCGCCTTCAGCCAGAACCAGGCTCGCCAGCACATCGCCTCGCTGCTCGGCGGACCGCTCGGCGGTGCGGTGTACGCCGTGCGCGCGTGGGCGCCGTTCGTCGTCGACGCGGTGTCCTACACCGTGTCGGTGCTGACGCTGAGACGGATCCGGACCGACCTGCGTCCCCGCCCCCGCGAAGGCGCGCCGACCCGGCCGCTCGAGCAGGTCAAGGAGGGCTACCGCTTCATCCTGGGTCAGCCGTTCTTCCGGACCATGATGGTCTGGGCGATGGTCAACAACCTGGTCCTCAACGCGTGCTTCTTCGTGGTGATGATGCGACTGGTCCGGGCGGGCGTGCAGCCGGCCCAGATCGGGCTGGTCTCGACCTTCGCCGGTGTCGGCGGGATCCTCGGCGCCCTGGCCGCGCCGTACGTCGTCGACCGGCTGCGCACCGGGACCCTGACCGTCGTCATCGGCTGGATGTGCGTGCTGCCCCTAGTTCCGCTGCTGTGGTGGTCGACCACGTGGGCGGCCTGCGCCTCCGTCTTCTCCATCCTGCTGCTCAACCCCGCGGGCAACGCCGGCATCGGCGCCTACCGATCGGCCATGACCCCCGACGAGGTGCAGGGCCGGGTCGGCTCGGCGCTCGGCTTCGTGACGATGGGCGCGATGCCCCTGGCCCCCGTCCTCGGCGGCCTGCTGTTGGGGCGGCTGGGCGGGTCTGCCGCGATCGCCGGGCTCGTGGCCGCCGCCGCCCTGACCGCGATGATCCCGACGCTGAGCCGGTCGATGCGGTCGGTGCCGCGCCCCGCCGACTGGGCCGCGTCCACTCTCACGCCGGAGCCCGCTGTTGCCCGAGCCCGGTCCTAGGGTCGGTCACAGGTCGTCGAGCATCGGGCCCAGCACGGGGCCGAGCCGCCGGAGCTCGTCGAGGTGCACGGAGGTCAGGTCGCGTAGGACGCGCTCGCCCTCGGCGGTCAGCCGCAGCCGCACCCGGCGGTGGTCGGCGTCGTCCTGGACCCGCTCGACGAAGCCACCGCTGGCCAGCCGGTCGACCAGCTCGCCAGCCGTGTGCGGCCGCACCAGCAGGGCCTCGGCCACCTCGCCGATCGGTGGGCCACCGGCGCTCGCCGACCCGCGGATGGCGAGCAGGAGCTGGTGCTGGGCATGGGTGACACCGTGTTCGGAGGCCGCCTCCCGGCTCCAGTGGTCGAAACGCCGCAGCTGCGTACGGAACGCCAGGAGTTGGCGGTACTGCTCATCGCTCGGCATGCTGACATCCTATTATCTCGTACCCCGATATATCTGTGCGCCGAGGTGACCCGTGCCGACCGATGTCCGCGACGTACGCCATCTCGGCGACTTCTCCGCGACGCCGAGGATGCTCCTGATCACCGCCCTCGCGCTGCCCGTGGGCGCCGCTGCCGGAGTCGTCGCCTGGGCCCTGGTGCGGCTGATCGGCCTGATCACGAATCTGGTCTTCTACCAGCGGGTCGCCAGCGGCCTGGTCGCGCCGGGCGCAGTGCACCACAACCCCCTGCTGGTGCTCCTGGCTCCGGTCGCCGGCGGTCTCGTGATCGGCCTGATGGCGAGATACGGCTCGGAGAAGATCCGCGGTCACGGGATGCCCGAGGCGATCGAGTCGATCCTGATGGGCGGCAGCAAGGTCGCCCCGCGGGTGGCGGTGCTGAAGCCGATCTCGTCGGCGGTGGCGATCGGCACCGGCGGCCCGTTCGGCGCCGAGGGACCGATCATCATGACCGGCGGCGCGCTGGGATCGCTGTTCGCCCAGTTCCTTCACCTGACCGCCGACGAGCGCAAGACCCTGCTGGTCGCGGGCGCGACGGCCGGCATGGCGGCGACGTTCAACGCACCACTGGCCTCGATCCTGCTGGCCGCCGAGCTCCTCCTGTTCGAGCTGCGGCCCCGGAGCCTGGTGCCGGTGACCGCCGCCGTGAGCGTGGCCACGATCCTGCGGGGTCCCCTCCTCGGTCACGGGGCGATCTTCCTCAGCACGCCCGTCCTGCACATCCAGACCACGACGTACCTGCTCTGCGTCGTGTCCGGCGTCGTCTCGGCGCTCCTGGCGGTGGTGGCGACGCTCCTGGTGTACGCATCGGAGGATGCCTTCCGACGGCTGCCGGTCCACTGGATGTGGTGGCCTGCCATCGGCGGGGTGGTGATCGGGCTCGGCGGTCTCATCGAGCCGCGCGCGCTGGGCGTCGGGTACGACGTGATCGACGCCGAGCTGACCGGGTCGCTGGCGATCGGCACGGTGGTGGGCATCCTGCTGGTCAAGACCTTGATCTGGTCGCTGTCGCTGGGATCGGGGACCTCCGGGGGCGTGCTGGCCCCGATGTTCATGATCGGCGGCGCGCTCGGCACGCTGGAGGCCCAGGTGTTCCCCTCGGTCGGCGTCGGGTTCTGGGCGCTGGTCGCACTGGCCGGCGTCCTCGGCGGCGTGATGCGGTCGCCGTTGACCGGCGTGGTGTTCTCCCTCGAGCTGACCCATCAGTACGCCGCGCTGCTCCCCCTCGTGGTGGCCGCCACGACGGCGTACGCCGTGTCGGTGCTGATCTTGAAGCGCTCGGTGCTGACCGAGAAGATCGCTCGGCGCGGCTACCACCTCAGCCGCGAGTACGACGTCGACCCGCTCGAGATCGTCTTCGTCGGCGAGGTGATGACCACCGAGGTCGTCGAGTTCGCGCACGACCTCGACGTGGGGTCGTCGTACGCCGTGCTGGCCGATCCCGCCGGCGACTACGCCGCGTGGCGGCAGCAGCTCTACCCGGTCGTCGGCCCCGACGGGCTCGTCGGCGTGGTCAGCCGGGGTGCGCTCTTCCAGGGCCACGAGGTGCGTCCCGGCGACCCCGTCTCCGCGATCGCCCTGGTCGACCCGGTGGTGACGCACGCCGACCAGCCGCTGCGTCACGTCGCGGAGCTGATGGCCCGCCACGACGTCACCACCGTGCCCGTCTTAGACCGCGAGGACCCGACCCGCGTCGTGGGGATCGTGACCCTGCCTCAGCTGCTGACCGGCCGCGTCCGGGACCAGCAGGAGGCGCGCGAGCGCCAGCGGCTGCTGCGCGTGCGGCTCGTGGGACGGCCGGACCGGACGACGGCGAAGTCCGGTTGAGGACCGAGTGAGACTCAATCCCATCGGCCGCTCCGACCCTGCTTGGTCTGCGAACGGCGCTTCTTGGCCTCCAGCCGCCTCCGGTCGGCGGCCCGCGAGACCCTGGTCGCGCGCCGCTTGCGTGGAGGGGGCGCGGCCGCCTCGACGAGCAGCTTCTCCATGCGTTCACGGGCGGCCCTCCGGTTGGCCAATTGGGCGCGGTTCTCCGACGCGGCCACGGTGACGACGCCGTCGACCAGACGCCCCTCGAGCCGGCTGAGCATCCGGGCGCGCGTCGTCTCCGGGAGCGACGGTGAGCGGCCGATGTCGAAGGACAGCTCCACCCGCGAGTCGGTGGTGTTGACTCCTTGACCGCCGGGGCCCGACGACCGCGAGAACCGCTCGGACAGCTCGCCCTCGGGGACGACGACCGAGCGGCCGATCCGCAGGCCCGGACCGTCCATCAGAGCCCGTCGAGGATCGCCAGCGTCTGCCGCCAGGCCTCGGTGTCCGGGTCGATCACCTCGAAGTGGTCGCCCTGGATCTCGGTGAGCTCGGCCCGCGCGCCGGCCTCGGTCGCGGCGCGCACGTAGGCGTGCGACTGGGAGATCGGGACGACGTCGTCGCCGACTCCGTGGACGCAGTGCACCGGGATGTCGAGCGGCACCTGGTGCAGGGGATCGACGGGCTCGTCGCCGGCGCCGGGTGGATGGCCCAGGAATCCCGGGACCGCACCGCCGCCGAGGCCCTCGGCGTACGCCGACCACAGGTCGAGCACACCGGCCTGCGCGACCACCCCGGTCAGGTCGACCTTCGCCCGCCACCGGTCGAACCGCCCGCGCGACGCGGCCCAGGTCGCCAGGTGGCCGCCCGCGGAGTGGCCGAGGGCGATCACCCGGTCGTGCGGCACCGCCTGGTCGGCGAGCGCGTCGACGGCCGCCGCGACGTCGTCGAGGGTCTGCGGGACGCCGCCGCCGTTGCCGACACGGCGGTACTCGATGTTCCACGCCGTCCAGCCGTGGTCGGCCAGGCTCGTGGCGAGGGGTCGACCGAGCGAGAGGTCGTAGGTCGCCTTCCAGAACCCGCCGTGGATCACCACGACCGTGCCGTGCGGCGTACCTGACGGCAGGGAGAGCTCGGCGAACTGGCTCGGGTCGTCGCCGTACGCGACCCGCGTTCCCCGGGGCCTCACGTCGCTGCTCACCGGCCGAGTCTGGCAGGCGGCTGCCAAGGGTGCCAGAACGCCGAGGGCAGCCGTCCGCAGGAGCTGTCTCCGGTCCACCCGGGTGGTTCGGAGCGGACGGTCGATCAGTTCCCGAAGGCCGCGCGGAGGGTGCCCCGCCACGCCGCGGAGAGCTCCTCGAGCGGGATGTCGAGGTGGCCGGTGACCGTCAGCGACGACCCGCCGGTCCGACCGATCGGGCCGGCCGGTACGCCGAGGCTCGCCGCCATGGCCAAGAACGCGTCCACCCGGTCGTCGGCCACCGTCACGACGGCGCGCGCAGTGGACTCCGAGAACAGCCCGATGAAGGGGTCGCCGAGCAGGGAGACCGTGGCGCCGATCCCGTGACGCAGGCACGACTCCACGAGGGCCTGGCAGAGCCCCCCGTCCGACAGGTCGTGGGCGCTGGTGAGGTGGCCGCCGCGGGCCGCCTCGACGAGCAGCCGGGCGAGGTTCTGCTCGTCGAGCAGGTCGAGCGCCGGCGGGCGTCCTCCCAGGTGAC
>Ga0207661_10003127_pt1 | contig 11472 bp, 10 predicted proteins | sample KBSC713LmetaG_FD_184337 | JGI IMG/M metagenome (GOLD analysis project Ga0207661, IMG submission 184337) | Corn rhizosphere microbial communities from Kellogg Biological Station, Michigan, USA - KBS C7.1-3L metaG (SPAdes) (version 2) | ecosystem: Host-associated > Plants > Roots > Rhizosphere ... | reverse complement strand
GGCATCAAGGAGGCCGTCAAGCACCTGATCGATGTGCCCAAGGAGTTGGTCACCGCCGTGGTGTTCGATCAGTCGAAGTTCGTCAAGACGGCAATTGAAACGCTGGGCGACGAAGGCGGCATCGGTCTGGCACTAACCACCATCATGATCCTGGTGTTTCTGGGGAGTATTCGGGCAACGGTGGCCGTGTTCTTCTCGATTCCTCTATCCGTGCTCACCGCCTTCATCGCGCTCTCAATGGGGGGCGGCTCGATTAACAGCATGGTGCTGGGCGGATTCGCACTGGCGTTCTCGCGATTGATCGACAACTCCGTGGTGGTGCTCGAAAATATCTACCGGCACCTGGAACTCGGCGAGGAGCCCGCTGTGGCTGCGGAAAAAGGCGGCCGCGAGGTGGCTCTGCCGGTGCTGGCGGCTACGCTCACCACGGTGGTCGTCTTTTTCCCGGTGACGTTTCTGTACGGTGTGAGCAAGTTTCTGTTCACCGCACTGGCGCTGGCCGTGGCGCTTTCCCTGTTTGCCTCGTTTGCCGTCGCCATGACCGTGGTGCCTTTGTTTTGCGCGCGCTTCCTGAAAGCCTCCCACCATCTCACGCCCTCAGGGGAGGTTCCCGTCATTGTGGATCAAAAGAAGAGCCGGCGTTCCTTCGGGCAGTGGTTTAACGTTTGGTTCAACGACCGCTTCGAGGCATTCCTGAGGGTCTACGACAAACTAGTGGGCGTCACCCTGAGGCGGCCGGTCTTTACACTAGTGACGTTCGGCGTGATCTTCGTGCTCAGCCTCGGCCTCTTCCCCTTGCTCGGACTTTCGTTTTTCCCCCGGACGGACGCCGGGCAGTTCGTAATAACTCTCAAAGCGCCCAGCGGCACGCGTCTCGCTGTGACCGAGAACGAAGTGGCCAAAGTCGAAGACCTGGTCCGTCAGGTGGTCTCTCCGGAGGACTTCGGCATGATCGTGTCAAATATCGGGGCGACGCCGGATTATTCCGCCATCTACACTACGAACTCCGCCATGCACACGGCGTTCGTGCAGGTGAGTCTCAAAGACGATCACAAGACCGGCAGCTACGAGTACATTGCGCAAGTTAAGAAGAAGATGCAGACGGATCTGCCCGAGTTGACCGCATACTTCCAATCCGGCGGCATGGTGGACGCAGTTCTCAACCTCGGCCTGCCCGCGCCCATCGATGTTCAGGTGGCCGGTTCCAACCTGAACCTGTCCTACGATACCGCGCTGAAGCTCTCTGCCAAGATCCGCAATATTCCCGGCGTGGCCGATGTCTTCACACCGCAGGACGTGGATTATCCCGCGCTGCAACTCGATGTGGACCGAATGCGAGCCAGCGAGATGGGCCTTAGCCAGCAGGAGGTGGTGAACAACATCATTACGGCTTTGACTTCGAACACCATGATCGCGCCGAGTTTTTGGATCGATCCCAAGACAGGCAACGACTACATGCTGACCGTTCAGTACCCCGAGAATCAGGTGAAGAACCTTACCGACCTGAAGTCCATTCCGCTCCGTGCGACCAGTCAGAGCGAGCCGACGCGCCTGGACATGGTCAGCAACATCCAGAGGATCAAGTCGCCCACGGAAGTGGACCATTATGAGATCCGTCGCACTATCGATATTTACGTGCGCCCGCTCAATGAGGATCTTGGACGGATCGCCGACGCGATCGACGGTATCATCGCGAAGACTAGCGTGCCCCAGGGCTTGAGCGTCACGTTGCGCGGGATGGTGCAGGGCATGCGAGCTTCGTTCAGCAGCTTCGAGATCGGCTTGACCCTCGCGCTGGTGCTGCTGTACTTGATTCTCGTCGCCCAGTTCCAGTCGTTCATCGATCCCTTTATCATCCTGCTGGCAGTTCCGCCGGGCTTGGCAGGCGTCGTCCTCACGCTTTGGATTACCGGCACCACCCTGAACGTGATGTCGCTCATGGGAGTAGTGATGCTGGTTGGCATCGCTGTCTCTAACAGCATCCTGATCGTCGAGTTTACGCGCCATTTGCGCAGCGAGGGAATGGCGGTCCGCGAGGCGGTTGCCACCGCGTGTCGCGTGCGGTTGCGTCCCGTCCTGATGACTTCGCTCGCAACTATCATCGGTCTTCTGCCCATGGCCCTGAAGCTTGGCGCCGGTAGTGAGAGCTATGCTCCCTTGGCGCGGGCGCTGCTGGGCGGTCTGACCCTCTCGGTGATCTTTACCGTGTTCCTGGTCCCGGCGGGCTATGTACTTGTCTATGGACGCAAGGAGCAGAACGGGTGAAACTGGGTTCGCTGCGGCGCATTGTTCTGCTGTCCGCATTTGTCGAGCTGTCCTGGGGACAGGTCACACCGATGCGATTGACGCTGGCGCAAGCCCAGAATCTCGCGGTACAGAATCACCCGCAACTCGCGGCGGCGCGGTTGGGCGCGTCGGCTTCGCACCAAGTGCCCCTCGAACTCCGCTCGGCCGAGCAGCCTCAGTTCTCAGGAAGCCTCACCGGCGTGGGAGCCGACAACGGGAGCCGCTTGGCAGCGGGCTTTCTGAACAATCCAACGCTCTATAGCCGGATAGGTGCCGGCGTTTCGCTAAACCAGCTGGTTACGGACTTCGGTCGAACGAAGACCTTGGTCCAATCCGCGGACTTGCACGCGCAGTCCCAGGACCAGAGCACGGAGGCGACCCGAACCCAACTCCTACTGGCAGTCAACCAGGCTTACTTCGATGAATTACGGGCTGAAGCAGTCCTCAAGGTCGCTCAAGAGACGGTTTCGGCGCGGCAACTGGTGGCCGACCAGATCACGGAGTTGCAGAAAAACAGCTTGAGATCCACTCTTGATGTAAGCTTCGCGAATGTGAATCTTTCCGATGCGAGACTTCTCCTAGCCACCGCAGAGAACAACATCAATGCGGCGCAGGTTCAGCTTGCCAATGCTTTAGGAATGCCGGGACAGGCCCAACAGGGAGGCTTCGCGCTTTCACCAGAGCCTTCTCCGGGGCCTCTTCCCGATACGGTGAAACCACTAGTAGATCAAGCGTTACGCGACCGGCCCGATGCGGCTGCGTTACGGCTGGAACAAACCTCCGCGGAACGCACAGCCAAGGCGGAACATGACCTGTACTTCCCGACCGTCAGCGTGGCGGGCGTCGCCGGTGTAGTTCCCACCGGCGTCGCTGAGGTTCCCAGCCGTTACGGAGGCATCGGCGTCAATGTGAATGTGCCGATCTTGAATGGGCACCTTTTCAAAGCGCGCCAGACCGAGGCCGAATTACGGGCGCAGGCGGTCGCACAAGTGCTCAAGGAGCTGGAAAATCGGATCCAGCGCGACGTGGAGGTGGCCTACCTCAACGCAACCACCGCCTTCCAGCGGATCGGCTTGACCGCTGAGCTGCTGGAACAGGCGCGGATGGCCGCGGACCTGTCCCAGACCCGGTACGACAATGGCCTGGGATCTATCGTGGAATTGAGTCAGGCGCAGTTGAACGTCACCGCAGCCGAGATCGCGAATTCCAGCGCATTGTACGAATACCAGGCCGAGCGTGCGAATCTGGCATTTCAAATGGGCGCGCTCCGATAAGGCGCGACAAGTGAACCTTCTCCGCCTAGAAAACAGAAGGCTCGACCAAACAACAGCAAGGTCGCTATGGTGCGTCCCCGCGACATTATTCCAGCAGACACAGACTCCTCACCGGCGAGCTGAGCATCGACCGGTCCGCGCTGATTGGGAATCGAAAAATGCGAAAACGACGAGAGGGGAACATTGTCGACATCGGGCTCACCGGACTCGCTAGAATCAAGGTCGGTATCAGGCCTTGGAACGAGATGCCGAGAACGAACTCGTGCGGCAGTGAATGGGCGCCTCTGGGCCAGGAAGCCAAAGCACAGTTGCTGAAAGCTTAAAGAAAGATGCTGGCGGTCCGAACGAGTAGCCGGCCCGGTGGTGAATAGTCAGATGTCCTTCTCCGTCATACGTCCGTGTGCATCGTGCGAATCAAAGAATCGTGTACCGGCTAAGCATTTGGCCGATGTGGGTCGATGCGGTGCTTGCAAGCAACCGTTGCCACCGGTGAGCGAACCAGTTGAAGTCGACGCAAGCGCTTTTGATCAGATCGTCGCGGGGGCAAAGGTGCCGGTTCTGGTCGATTTTTGGGCCTCGTGGTGCGGGCCTTGCAAAATGGCCGCGCCTGAAGTTCACCAGTTGGCCAGGGAGATGGAAGGGCGGGCCTTAGTGCTGAAGGTCGATACCGAGGCTCACCCGGCGTTAGCCGCGCGATTCGGAGTTCAATCCATTCCGAATTTTGTCGTATTGCGAGGCGGTAAGGCAGTTTTCCAACGCGCGGGCCTGGCGCCGCGCGCCGAGATGCGCCGATGGCTCGAATCGTCCGGCGGAGCTTAAAATTAAAACGTCGACGATGACACCGACACAGGCTTTCAACGAAGAACAGCGCGCTCGCTGGAATGGAATCGACGGTGAATACTGGACCCGCGAGCAAGACCGCCTCGACCGTACGTTGGCTCCTGTTACCGGACCGTTGCTCGCATTTGCCGCGCCGCGTATCGGATCAGTCGTAATCGATGTCGGTTGCGGGTGCGGCGCCACGACCATCGAATTGGCGCGCGCCGTTGGTCCTTCCGGACGCGTGGTCGGAATCGATATCTCGGAGCCTATGCTCACGCTTGCGACGGAACGCCTTGGCAAGTTCGGCAACGCGACCTGTCTACTCGGCGACGCTGCACAGCTGCCGCTCGGTGATCTCTGCGCCGAATTGATCGTTTCCCGTTTCGGAGTGATGTTCTTTGGCGATCCTGTGGCAGCGTTTGCGAACTTGCGGACAGGCTTGTCCGCCGGTGGCCGCCTTCGGTTCGCCTGCTGGCGTCCGATCAACGAGAACCCCTGGCTCCAGATTCCGCTGCACGCGGTTTACGAGCACGCGCCGCGTTTGCCTAAGCCAGATCCTGAACAGCCCGGCCCATTCGCCTTTGGCGACACCGCGCGCGTTACGCGGATCCTGACGGCGGCCGGCTTCACGGCACCCTCTTTCGCGCCGCTCGACATTCGAATGGACATTGCAGCCGGAGGAACGCTCGAAGATGCCGTCATCCAGTCGTCTGCGATGGGGCCGGCCAAACGGGCGCTGGTAGACCAACCGGAGGACATTCGGGCTGCCGCCCTTAAGTCGATCCGGCGCGCCCTCACACCGTATGCCTCGACCTCAGGGGTGAATTTGCCCGGCGCGGTCTGGCTGGTGGCTGCAGACCGCCGCGCGTGACTTCGCAGTCTTACTTTTTGTGAGCTTGGATGTAATCCAGCGCGAAAGTTTTCATCACGGGGCTGATCGAACCGAGCTGCGAGGCTTCCTCCAACGCGCGATCGTTGTCCCACTTGTCGACCAGTACACGTTTGATAAGCCACATCGCTGCGGCGCGATTGCCACTGGCGCAATGAATGAACGCCGGTTGATTACCGGGTTCTGTGATGACCTTGAGAAAGCGATCGGCCACCGCCGGTTCAGGGGCATTCCCATTTAGCGGGAGGTGCACGAAGTTGATGCCGGCAGCTTTGGCCGCCGCGGCTTCCGCATCAATGTCGGCACCCTTTTCGGTATCCAGCCGCAGGTTGATGATAGAGGCGAACCCCATCTTCTTGATCCCGGCGACCGCGGATGGTGTCACGGCGCCGGCACAGGCGACGGTTGTCTCCACCTGGGCGAAGTTGGTGATCCCTTCGATAGTCGATTTCTTGACCTGGGATTGCCCGGCGGCAACGGAGGCACCGATCGTGAGAGTGGCAAGAGTAACGTGCAGGTGTTTCATACTTTCTCCCGGCAAACGAGGCTACCCGCGCACGAATGAATATCCGCGCTCCTGGGCGCGATTGACAGCGACGATTCCGGCTGAGACCATCCGGCCATTGCTCACCAGATTCGCGATCAACTCGCCATTGATGGCGTCGGTGTTCCCGCCCACCGCTCGTGCGATCGTTCCTGCAAGCCTGCGAGTGGCCATGGAACACACTGCGAACTGAACGCCCTGATTCGAAAGCGCGGCTAACGACGCGGCGCTGGGGTTTGCCTTGGACGGCTCTTTAGCCTGATCATCTGCCAAAGACGCTCCGTACTTGGCCCACATGTCATTATTGAAACCGTACCCCGTGGAGAGATGACGTGCGACCACGATGACGGCCAGATCCTGATTCTGAAGACCGTAATCATTGCGATTCGCCAACATGAAGTTACTCGCGAACAGGAGTCCGTCCCGGAACCCCTCCCCGGTGGTGGTATCGATCACCATTCGATGTTTCCCGGGGATATGATCCATCCAATCGTCTTGGTCGTGCCGCGCGGGCTCAAAACGAGTGGCAGGTGCAGACTTTACCTGGGCCTTCGCGACGCCGACGACGGCTAGCGCTGCGATGGCCGCTGCTCCAGCGTTGAAACGAGTCAGGAACGAACGCCGCTCGGAGGATGACGAAAGTTGTTTACTCATTGGGCGCCTCGCTTTCGGTTCGAAATTGGGGAAAACAACGAACATCCTAGCACGCGGAAGCGGACGCAACCTAGCACGCGGAAGCGGACGCAACGTGATCGGCATGACGATTTGCCGACCAAGTGCCGGGCGTCGCGTTCGTTCCCGGTGCAACGCTTGGTGACATATAGACTGTTTACATCGCTAATGATTCTTCCGGCTGGGCCAAGCTTGCATCGTAAGATCGACAATCTTGCGTAGGCTAGATCGTGATGAACCGTCGCGTGCCTTGATGGCTAGTCCAAAGAGAGTCGTTGTGACCAACCCCGTTAACGCGTCGACATCGGCTCCCGCCGCGAGTTCTCCGGCGGCGCGTCCGGCAGCAATTCGGTCACGGACAGCGGCCTCCGCAGCACGGCGGCGATCGGCCAGCGCAGCAAAGACGTCCCCTGATTCCGCCGCGCAGTTGGTAGCTCCGAGCACTACCAGGCAGCCCTTCGGACCCTTTGGATTGGAAAACGAAGCGACGGCCTCCGTGAGCAATCGCCGAATGGAACGCTCCGCCGTCGGTTCTTCGGTAAGTGCCTTCACTCCAAAACAACCCGGGCCGGTTTGGTAACGGTCAACAGCCTCCAAAAAAAGGCGCTTCTTGTCCCCAAAGAAACTATAGAGGGTTGGTGGGGTTATGCGCATGGCCTCCGTGAGCTCACTGACAGACGTGGCCTCGTAGCCCCTCTCCCAGAAAAGGCGCATCGCGCGGTCAAGGGCTTCGTCCCGATCAAAACCACGCGGCCGGCCTCGTGGACGGGACTGGGCCTTCGCTTTATTCATAACGATCCATATGTAATTCACTTGACGCCGTAACGCAACAGAGAATTATTATCATAGTGATCGTTATGAAACTATTTAGCGAAGGGTCAAGGCGGCGGCGGACGGCCGAAGATCAGGAGGCGCCATGCCAGCAACACTGAACAGGAAGCGATTTGGTCCGTGGGCGCTTATCACCGGCGCGTCCTCTGGAATCGGGCGGGAGTTCGCTCGTCAGATCGCCGGTTCGGGAATCAACGTTGTCTTGGTGGCCCGGCGCGAGGCTCTGCTCAAAGAAGTGGCGGCGGAGGTCTCCGGGCGATCCGGGGTCGAGCATCGCGTGGTTGAGTCCGGCGTCATCTCACGTCAATAGAAGGCTTCGGAATGATCAACAAGCTCGGAATCGCTATGGTGGGCCTCTTCCTGTTCGGTGGACTTCTTGGTCTTGTTCCCGGAGTCATCAAGGACGGCATGTATTTGGGCATCTTCATGGTCAATCCTCCCCACAACATCCTGCAGATCGTTTCCGGAATAATCTTCCTCATCGCCTCCATGTTCGGAGCAAGACCCGCCCGCTTGGGATTCCAGATTTTTGGAGCGTTTTACGGAGTGCTAACCGTAATGGGCTTCATGGTTGGCGAAGGTATGATTTTCGGCGTCATTTCGAACAATGGATACGATGCCTGGGGGCACGCTGTACTGGCCTTGACAATGCTTCTTATCGGCTTCGCCACTTCGAAGCAAACCGCGGCTGCCTTCACCGCCGTCCTTGCCGCGCGCAATGCAGCGAAAGCCGATGCAGTGAAGGCCGAGATTAAGGCGGCGACGGGTGACGAGATTGACATCATCCTTGCCGATCTCTCGTCGCTGAGGGAGGTCGCCAGACTTGCGGAGACATTCAAGGGACGGTATCCGAGGCTCGACGTGCTCATCAACAACGCCGGAATATTCATGCCGAAGCGGATGCTCACCGGGGACGGGTTCGAGGCCTCGTATCAGGTCAACTATCTGTCGCATTTCTTTCTGACCCATTTGCCGCTCGACGAACTGAAGAAAGCGAACAGGGAAGAGTAATCAATCTAAGCTCAAGCGTGTACACTGCTGGAAAGTTCGACGTGAATAATCTTCAGAGCGAGCGGGCGTTTTCCGTGTTGGGAACCTATTGGATGTCCAAGCTCCTTCTGTTTACCATCGAGCTTGCCAAAAGACTGAAGGCGACAAACGTTACGTCAAATGCCGTGCATCCGGGTATCGCGAGGACACAGATGATGCCCCGCGCTCCCGGAATGTTTAAGCTGGTCTCCTATTTGGCACTTCCGTTTTCTGTTTCTCCCGAGAAAGGGGCGGCTACATCCGTTTACTTGGCCTCATCCCAAAGCGTTCGCCGGGTATCGGGAGCGTACTTCACAGACTGCCAAGCGAAGCAAGTGTAGACAGAGGAACACAGGGATGAGCTTTGGAGCATCAGCATGGGATGCCTGCAAAAAGCGGGGCTTGTCCATAGTTCATAGGTTCTGCGGGAGCGAAGTTTCTTGAGGCCTGCACCCGCGGCGAGCCCGCTCGCTTCTGTCCGAAGACCAACCGATGTCATTTCACCGCGGGTTTTTCCCCATGCCTATTTCGTGTGCTCCACTTGTGCCCCGTTAGCGAACTGAGCGGAGCACCGGGTGAAAACCGATTCTCTATGCTCCCGTCGCCGGTTCGACCGCGCGGTCTACCGCTCCTACTTTTCAATTACTTAGGCCACCTTCACGGCTCCTATCGGGTCACAGAGCAGCTCGATGCCAGTATTCTGTCGGATGAGGCCAAACCTGTGGGAATGCCCGCTTCATGGGACCTTTTGTCGGGCGGCCTTAAGCCAGCGGATTTCAGCGACTTCGAATATCAGGAAAGGCGTACAGAGTCCCTCCGGTAAGGCCGATAACATTAAGGTGAAGTTCCGTGTTGTGAGTGCCCCAGCGCTCCTCTTGACCCTAATCCTCGTCAGTTCCCTCTGGAACGCCGGGTGCGGCCGCCTTATTCAGCGGTCCGGAACGGCACCCATCACTACGATCGAAGAAATCCGGCATCTGCCCCGCGTCAGCCCTCAAATTCCAGTACACATTCGCGGCACTATTACTTACGGAGATACTTCGCTCCAGCAAGTGTTCGTTCAGGACGCAACGGGCGGCGCGCGCATTGAAGATCACATGGCATCGGCCCAAAATCGCTACGCGGAGCAGATGGAGCTGACAGGCATTGTTGCCAGCGGCGGGATGGGTCCTGTAATTACCATCGTCGAGACGCATGAAGCCGCGAACATGGACCCGCCCGTTCCAGTCCACGCCACCACCGCCGAACTGCGTTCCGGAAACCTGCAATACCAGCTTGTGGAAATCGAAGGCGTAAGCAGGTCTCCAGGCATTGATAACAGCGGCAGGCTCACTTTCACTCTTCGTACAGGCGACCAGGACATCAAAGTTTTCGTGAGGGACGTGGCGGGAGTGGACTACGCCTCTTTTGCCGAGCGTCCGATTCGCATGGCAGGAGTCCTGGATTTGAGCCTGGATGTGCGCTCAGCGATAGTGGGCATGCGAGTGTTTGTGCGGTCGGTACGGGATATTACGTTGTTGACGCCCGAAAAGGCGAAACCGGAATCCGAGGTGGTTCACTTACCCCTTCTGACCAGCGTGAAACAGATCCGCGGGCTGGCGGAGGGAGAGGCCAAACGAAACTACCCCGTTCATCTACAAGCCATAGTCACGTACTTCAATCCTCTTGGCGGCAACCTGTTCATTCAGGATCATGGCGAGGGTATCTATGTTGCTGTGGCCACCAGCAACGTACCGAACCTGCGCGTAGGTCAAAGCGTCGAGATCGACGGATACAGTGGTCCTGGAGATTTTGCCCCGGTCGTAACCGGTCCCAGCATACGGATCCTTGGGGAGGCGCCTTTGCCACAACCTGCGGACGTTACGACCGAACAGCTGTTCGCCGGAGTGCCGGAAGGAAAATGGGTGGAAGCCGAAGGAATCGTCTTCTCCGTGACCAAGTTCAACGGAAGATCCCTGCTGGGCGTAAGATGGGGATCGCATCGATTTCAGGTATCAGTCGTGGGCGACCAGGAGTTGCCGGCCGGCCTGCTCTTCTCCCACATCAAGGTTCGTGGCGTGTGCGGTCCACGATTCAACCGGAAGCGGCAGTTTCTGGGAATTACGATTCAGGTTCCGGGTGTAGAGTTCCTGCGGATGGAAAAGAACGATGCGCCTGCGGGAGCGATTCGTTCCATTGGACAACTCCTGCAGTTCTCGGAAGGATCAGATCCCAACAAGCCCATCCGGATTATCGGAACGGTGGTCCTCAGTCATCTTACGGGACCGACGTATCTTTCCAGCCCTGATGGCGGCGTACAGATCCAGAATCATTCCGAGGTCCAGCTGGCGTTGGGGGATATTGTGGAAGCAACCGGCTTCGCGGAGGCAGGCCCGTTCAATCCCTTGATGGTGGACGCCGAACTGCGAAAGACCGGCCACGCCACCCCGGGTGAACCTCCTCTGGTGACGGCTGAAGACGTTCTGGACGAAGGTCTGGACTCCGAACCGGTCAAGATTGATGCCGTTTTGCTGGACAGTATCACGAGCCCTTCCGAGCAGCGGCTTGCTCTTCAGGTGGGCAGCATGTTGTTCAGCGCACGCCTGGAGGGAAAGGGATTGCTTGAGCCGGAAAGCGGCAGCCTGTTGCGTGTTACTGGAATTGCCTCGATTGAAGCCCCGCCTCCGGGACATGCGGTTCCACAAGCCTTCTCCCTACTACTGCGGTCTCCAGCGGACGTCGTAGTAGTGGAAGAAGCTGCTTGGTGGACCCTGCAGCGGACTCTATGGTTAGCAGTCTCGCTTACTTTGCTCGCCAGCGCCGCCTTCGCCTGGGTGGTAATTCTGCGCCGCCGCGTACGAACGCAAACCCGCGATCTGGAACGCGCCAAGGATGCCGCCGAGCACGCCAACCGGGCCAAGAGCGAGTTTCTGGCCAACGTGAGCCACGAGATCCGCACGCCGCTCAACGGCGTGCTGGGCATGCTCGAGCTGGCGATCGCGGAGGCCGATCCGTGCGCGCCCTCGCAGCGCGAGCGGCTCTTGCTGGCGAGGCGCTCGGCCGACTCGCTGCTGCTGATCCTGAACGACCTGCTGGATTTCGCGAAGATCGAGGCGGGCAAGGTGCGGCTGTCGATGCGGCCCTTC
>Ga0207661_10003126_pt1 | contig 11472 bp, 11 predicted proteins | sample KBSC713LmetaG_FD_184337 | JGI IMG/M metagenome (GOLD analysis project Ga0207661, IMG submission 184337) | Corn rhizosphere microbial communities from Kellogg Biological Station, Michigan, USA - KBS C7.1-3L metaG (SPAdes) (version 2) | ecosystem: Host-associated > Plants > Roots > Rhizosphere ... | reverse complement strand
TGTCCTGGTGGACGGTAGCGGGGGTGGCCGAGGCGACCGCCGGATGGGTGGAGATCCGGGAGCCAATTGCCACGCTCGAGAGCACTACGACGGCGCCAATTCCGGCCGCGAGGGCAAGGCCGGCTAGCGGCGAGACCCGGACAACGCGCTTCCGCTTCCACCAGGAATCGTTGGACCCCAACGGCGGATAGAGCGACGGGGCTTCGGCCCGCACCTTCTCCATCAACCGCTTCTCGAACGACGGGTGGACGTGCTCCTCCGCCCGAAGTGGGGCGGCGATGCGAGCCGCAAACCGGGCGTCGCTGTCCTGCTGGCTCTCGTCGTAACGCTCAACCATGGTACACTCCCTCGAGCATGGTGCGAAGCCCGTCGCAGGCCCGCTTTACCCTCATCTTCAATGCCGGAACACTCACCCCGGTCATTGCCGACATCTCGTCGTAAGTCAGCTCTTCCACGTGCTTGAGCAGAAAAGCTTCTCGTTGCTCCGCCGGCAGCATCGCGAGCGCCGACTCGATCTGATCTCCCACGTCACTGGCTTTTTCCGGCTCCGTGCCGGGCGCAACCGCCCGCTCGATCGCCGTCGTCGCCGGCGTAAATCGCAATTCCCGTCGACGTTGTCGCGTCGCGTAGGTCTTGCACTCGTTGATCACGATCTGATAAAGCCAGCCTCCGAAACGCTCCGGTTCTCTGCAGCTGCGCAGATTGCGGAAGGCGCGCATGAACGCCGATTGCAGCACGTCGTCGGCATCGACCCGGGAGCCCAGCATGCGCACGGCGAACCGCACGCATGTGTCCTGATAACGCTGCACCAGCCCTGAGAACGCATCCACGTCCCCGGCGAGCACCGCGTCGATCAGCTCTGAGTCCGACCGGGCTTTCACAAGTAAATGACTATGCTCGGTGGGCTCGGGGTCACAAGCCGGCTGCATCTGTTACGGAGAAGTCAGGGTCAGCACGATCGACAGGCTGTAGTTGCCCGGGGTATCGGCGGTCCAGGCGTAAAGCGTCTGAAAGTACAGGGTGGTCGCGGTGCCGGCTGTCGCCGGACCCGTCACGAGATTGGCATCGACCGAGGATAGCGGTGCGAATGAGCCGTTCGACACCGTGCTCCACAACAGGTCGGTGGCCGGCTTGTTGGCCCGCGCTGGAACGCCGGGCGAGGTGTTGGACGCAGTCCACGTCGGCGCCGCGGCCCGGATCTGGAGCGTCCATGGGGCGTTCGCACTGACCGTGAGGGTCGGACCGGTAGTGGAATTGAAGCCCGCATCGAAATCCGCCGCGGTTGGAGCGGTGAGGGTGGTCGACCCGGCGCTCATCTCCAGCTGCACCACCCTGCCCGCAGTCATCGACACGCTGCCCGGCACGCTGCAGTTGTCCGGCGCGCCGCTAAGGCTGCATTGCGCACCCGCAGCTATCGGCAGCATCGCCGCGACCGCGCAAATCGCCAGACCCGCTGATCTGACCGAGCTTCGTCTCATCTCGCCTCCCGTTCCACTCTGAAAGTCCCCGAAGCCACGGCGCCGCCGGTGCCGTCGCCAACCCAGGTTCCGGTGATGGTGTCGGCCTTGATTTGCCCGACGTGACGACGCGGTGTCGTCTCGACGCTGGCGTCGAAATCGACGACCGCTCCGCTCTGTGCACCGCTCACCAGTCCGCTGAGTGCTCTTGTCTCACCAGTCTGGGTGTTCGTTCCAACGAGCTCTAGCCGCCCCTGAAAGCTGGTTCCCGACTCGCCGGAGATTGTGAGGGTCCCGACGAGAGTTTCGCGGACCGGACCGGTTTGCTCGCCCGTGTAATCCCAGGTGCCGGCCAGCTGCAGCGACGACGGCTGCGGCTCGGTCGACTTGAGACAACCGGCCATCAGCACGGATCCCGCCACGGCAAGCAGGGCAAAGCGTGGCGCTCGGCGCGAAAGCGAATGCCTCATTGCCTGCTCCCGGTCTCGGCTGCGGGCGGAGGGGCGTCGGTCTTAGGCGTCGTCTTGTTCGCGGGCGGTGTCCACATCCGGATTGGACGCGGGTCGAGAGTGATGGTAATCGACTTCGAGTCCTTACCGGTCACCACGAGATTGGGGATCGGCGCGCGTGCCACCAGCGGCTCGCTCAGCTCCGACAAATCGAAGTCGAGCTTGTAAGTCCCCACCGGCAGCGACTGGAACGTCGCTGTCGTCGGGCCCGTCATCAGCGCCGCCCATTCGCGACCCTCGCCGTCGCGCGCGATGACGTGGGCCTTGCTCAGATCGACTTGCACCGCCGCGATTCCCGATCTCGCGGCGACGACGAGCTCGATCTCCGCTGACGTCGAAAGCGTGACACCCAGATCGCCGCGTCCCGGGCCGTTCGCCGACCAGCCGTCGGGGAGGGAGGCTTCGTCGATACTCACAGCATCACGCGCGTCTCCGCCGACCCTGTACTTACCACTCGCATCGGCGACGGCGGTCTCTGCCCCGCGCCGCACGATCGCACCGCCCACTCCCGGCTCGGCGTCGTCGCGCCGCTGGTTGCCGTTGAGGTCTTCGTACACGTAGCCCGAGGTGCCGGGCGTGCGCAGCATCGGAACCGTGAGCGCGTGCTGGAGTCGCATGCCGAAGATCCACGGCACTCGTCCGGTCGTCGATCTGAAGATCGAGTTCCGCTCCGCATCTATCTGCAGCGCGAACGAATTCAGCAGCGGAATCGCCAGACCCGCTCGCATGATGGTCGATCTCTCTTCGCCAAATCCGTTCACGCGCTGGAGCTCGCCCTCCCCGCGCATTCCGCCGAGCCACGGGAGCACCACCTGCTCGGCGCGGATGCCGAGGACACTCTGCTGGTTGACGAAGCCGCCGCGGTCGCGAGTCTGCTCGATGCGCATTCCCAGCTCGACCATTCCGGCGGCGCCAGACCAGCCAGCATTGGTAGTCCAGTAATTCCGCGGCGTACGATCGGTGATGGTCGGGAGTCCAGCCGGCGAAACCGTGCGCGTGACGTTGCCAAGGTACGCCGAGGTGTTCACGTAGTACTGTCGCAACCAGGAGCTGAGCGCAAATCCAAGCTGCTGCTCGCGGCTGCCGAAGCCACCATCGCTCCCGGAATTGGTCGGACGCGAATTCGCATCGAACAGATACGTCCGGCCTTCGACGGCGACGGTCGTCCCGCCGAATAGCCTGTACTGCGGGCGCAGTGAGTAGCCGCTCGACCTGAGGCCGGAGAAGACGGCGGTGACGTCGGAAGTACGCCAGCCGCTCGCGGACACCCCGACGCGCGACGAAATCCGCTCGGAGACGTTGGCTACAACTTCATTGGTCGCGCGCGCGAAAGCATCGCTTCCGCCGGGCGCGTGGGTGATGCGCAGCTCCTCATTGCTTTCGGAACCCTGGCGCACGAGCCCGCTCGACCAGCCGATCCCATCGCCCCCATCGAAGCGCCGCTCGGCGATCTCCGCCTTGAAGGTCGTGCCAAAGAGGGTTGGAACCGCCGCGCCGATGCCAGCCGCATCGAGCTTCCGTGGTGACGGACCAGTGTCGCCAAGATGGGAGACCGAGGCGCTCATCTGCGCGATCCCCAGTTGGCGGTCGGCTCGCAGGCCCAGCATCGGCTTGCGCTCGCTGACTCCGACCGGCGGCATCGACATCGCGCCAAATGCGAGGACACTCCACTCTGGATGCTGCAGGTGGAGTAGGGCACCCTGTCCGTAGGGATAGAGTCCAGTCAGATCCGAGAACGAAGTACCGGTGTTGCCGAGGCTCAATTGGCCGGATGGCGCGGTGAGCACGACGGAGGCGGCCGATCGATAGGCGCCAAGGTGTGCGAACGCATTGCTGGCGGCTCCGCCCTGAATGGTACCGGCGGAGAAGCGCGCATCGACGCGCACCGAATCGTAGAGTGCGCCGTTCGCGCTGAGCGTGACCAATCTGTTGGCCTGACCGTTTTCGTCGGTCGCCTGGGCCACGGATGAAGTGATCAGCGGACCCGATTCGCGTCCGATGCTGCTGGAGTTGAAGACCTCCACCGTCATCGTCTGCGCCGCGAGGGTGTCGGCACCCGAGCGGACCGCAACGAGGATGAACGATGAGCCCGTAGCCGACAGCGCCGGAATCTTGAGTCGCACGCGGCGCTTGATCGTTTCGCCTGGCGAGATCTCGAGCGTCGATTGATGCAGGTCGCGCTCAGACCAGCCGCTCGGGAGGTCGAGGTCAGCGCTGATCTTTTCGACGGCGTTGCCCTGATTCGAGATCTCGAAGGGAAGGATGATGTCGCTGCCGGCCTGCCCGTTGAGAGCGGTCGTTTGGGGGCGCAGGACGACGTTCCGTATCATCGTCACGTCGATCTCGATCGGCACCGTCACCGACGGCGAGCCCGGAGCGGAGAAGACTACCTCGGCGGCGACGACGCGGCCGGCGATCGCTGCGGCGGGCACGCCGATGGTGATCCCGAGTCTGGATTTGGCGACCTGGTTCGCGGCAACCGTTCGAGAGTGGGAGCCGAGGACGGTGAAATCACCATGCGGCACGATCACTGCGTCGACGCTGCGGCCGGCGAGAGCATCGGGAACTGGAACGGACACGACCTGGTAGCTCCGCGGCGCGCCCGACGCTGTCACCGCTGGTGCCTTGATCGCCGCAGCGCGCGAGGAATCAACCGATGTTCCAGCAACGACGGAAGCCGGCACTGGCGATGGCGTTAACGACTGCGCTCCCGCCGACAGCGCGGGAGCGCAGAGTATAGCGACCAGAAACGCCGCAGCCGGAGCGACCCTCGACATGATCACGGGACCGTCTGGGCGAGGGTGATCTCGTAGTTCGCCGTGTAGGTACCGGGTGCGTCAGTAGTCCAGTTCAACTTCAGACGAAAGAAGATCGTGTTGCTCCAGGGATCGTTCAGGCCTTTGTTGACGACCAGACGCTGCTCCACCTGAGCATCGCTGAGCGTCATCGTGTTCCACGTCGCGAGGTCGGAGCGTCGCCACTCGAGGTCGCCAATGACCTTGCCGCCGCCCATCGATCCGGATGTCGACCTAATCGAGATCGTCGTGGTGCGCGTCAGTCCGTTCTGCGAGTTGATGGTGAAGGTCACGCCGGCGACCGCGGTAACGTAGCCGGCGACGTAGTCCGCAGCTGTCGGCGAGGGAAACGTGACGGTGCCCCCCGAGACGTTGAGGTTCGTCCTCTGCGCCAACGCCGGGGATGCGCACAGCGCCAGCGCGATTGCCGCGCTGGTGCTGGCGCCACGGAGCTTCCGCAGAAGCAGGGACATTTTCCCTACTTGACCTGGTAATCGATCTGGCCGGCGACAAGCTCGGCCCCACCAAAGTCGATCAGAGCCAGCGCGACGTAGTCGCCCGCCGGGAGATCACGAGGCACGTCGACGAGAACCTTTCGCACCGCACCCGGCAGGGTCGGAAATTCGCCGATCGGAACCTGAGTGGCGACGGTGTTGTCGAGCCGCCGGAATTCCACGCGTCCCTTTGCGAGCATGTGCATTCCGCCGGTGTTGTGAAAGCGGATGGCGATCTGCTTTCCACCCGGCTGGGTGTTGGCAGAAGCGGTGCTTACCGCCTTGGCGGGAGTCGTCGACGAGGTGGCCTTCGCAGGAGCGTCGACTACAGCCATGTCCTCGATTGCGCCATCGCGCTGAAGGCCGGGCGGCGCGATGTACACTTTGACGCCGGTGCGGAAGATGTACTGCAGCGAGTTGCCGTTGGTCGGCGCGCGCTGCGGGACTTCTTCGACGAATACGATGTCCCAGCATTCGCGGGTGAGGGCGGCGTCGGTTTGTACCGCGAGCCTGATCACACGCGAGGTATGGGGCTCGACGCGGACCGATAGCGGTGAGACGCTGAGCATCGGGCCGCACGACTTGCCGCTGGTTCCCGCGGTGAGAAAGCGGTTGTCACCGTTTTCCTGGCGGTCCCAGTCCTGGCGTGAGATCGTCGCCTGCACCGGGCGATCGGAGGTGTTCTGCAGCGAGAAGCTGGCTGCGGCCCTTCCGGCGCCGGCGGTGAGGATAGTCACCTCGAGCGGATCTACGAGCAGCTGCGCGGACGCGTGCTGCGAGACCAGCCCTACAGCGCAGAGGGCGAGCACGGTCACCCGCACTCGCCCTCTGCGCTCCGCGCCCGCCCTTTCGGGCGAGCGAGAGCGGAGATTCTGCATCAGAGTTACGGTGCGGTGAGCGTGAACACGATCGGCAGGCTGTAGGTACCAGGCGCGTTGCCGGCGTTCGTGAAGTCGTTCGACCAGGTCGTTCTGAAGAAAGCCTGCGACGCGGCGCCGTTGCTGGCGCTCGCGTTCGACGCGAAGGTCGCGTCGCTCGCGGTGATCGCGGTGTAGGTGCCACCGGCCGACGTCGCCCAAGCCAGATCGCCAATCGGCTTCTGACCGCTGTTCGTACCCGAGTAATCCCAGAAACCAGCGACTGCGGGCTGAGCCTTGATCTTGAGGGTCCAGCTGCGGTTCGACTTGACCGAGAAGGTCGGGCCGGCGTTGTCGAGCGCGGTTCCGGCGTCGATCTGGTCGGCGGTCGGATTGGTCAGGCTGGTCGTCGCCGAGCTCATGCCGAGCTTGACGAGCGTTCCAACGGTGACTGACGCGGTGTTGGTGGTGTTGCAGCTACCGGCGTTGCCGGAGCACTGCGCGTTGGCCTGGGTCGCGCCAATTGCTGATACAAGCGCGATTGCGGCCAACAGTGAGTTAGTTGCTTTCATTTCGTTAAATCTCCGAAGGAATTTGAGGGCGCCGATCGACGAGCCGAGGCTGAAAATCGGTCCTTTCAAAGCGGTTGGGTGTTGCCACTAGAAAGACGAAAACGGACCCTCTCTGTAACCCTTTTTTCAGAGAGAAATCCGTTGACTTTTTGCCGGAATTGTCTGCAAAACTGCGGGGAGTCGCGGGCGACCCAGGACCCGCAAGCTAACCCAAATGTTTAACTAGTCAATGATAGATTTCTGACATTTGGGCCAGCGCTGAACTGCGTCGGCGTTTGTTCGGGTTGGCGCCGTAACCCATTGCGGCACCGATATTTTCCGTCGGTACCGACGCATCGGATCGGGTGATAAGAAATCACCCCTCCTTGTCTTCGTACTGATCCTTGAGGCTGGCGACGACGTTGGGATCGGCGAGCGTCGTGGTGTCGCCGAGTGCGCGTCCTTCGGCGATGTCGCGAAGGAGCCTACGCATGATTTTTCCGGAGCGTGTTTTTGGCAAATCGGCGGAGAACAAAATGTCGTCCGGACGCGCCAGCGCGCCGATTTTTTGCGCGACGAATTCGCGCAATTCATCGCGCAGTGCGGGACTCGCCGTGCGACCATCGCGAAGCGTGACGAAGCACGCCAGCGCCTGACCTTTCAGCTCGTGGGTTCGGCCGACGACCGCCGCTTCAGCGACAGCCGGGTGCTCCACCAGTGCGGACTCGACTTCCATCGTTCCGATGCGGTGACCGGCGACGTTCAGCACATCGTCGACGCGACCGAGAATCCAGAAATAACCGTCGGTGTCGCGCTTGGCGCCGTCGCCCGGAAAGTAGAGATCCGGTCGGCCTTCCCACTTCGAGAAATAGGTCTTCACGTAACGCGCGTCGTCGCCCCAGATGGTGCGCAGCATTGACGGCCACGGCTTGGTGAGCGCCAGCAACCCACCACCGACATCGATGCGCTTGCCGGCGGAGTCGAGCAGCTCGGCGGAATAACCAGGCAGCGCCTTCGTCGCACTCCCCGGTTTGGTTGGGGTGACGCCCGGCAAAGGGGAGATCACGATCGCGCCGGTCTCTGTCTGCCACCAAGTATCCACTATCGGACAGCGGTCGCCGCCAATGTGCTCGCGGTACCACATCCACGCCTCGGGGTTGATCGGCTCCCCGACCGAGCCGAGGAGGCGCAGACGCGACAGATCGTGTTTTGCCGGATGCTCGTCGCCCCATTTCATGAAGGCGCGAATCGCGGTCGGCGCCGTGTACAAAATCGTGATGCCATGTCGCTCGCAGAGCGCCCAGAATCTGTCGCGCTCGGGCCAGTCTGGCGCGCCCTCGTACATCACGCACGTCGCGCCGTTGGCGAGGGGGCCGTATACCAGGTACGAATGGCCCGTCACCCACCCGATGTCGGCGGTGCACCAGAAGACGTCGTCCTCCTTGAGGTCGAAGACCATCTTCGTCGTCGTAGTGACGCCGGTGAGATAACCACCGGTGGTGTGGACGATTCCCTTCGGCTTACCCGTCGTGCCCGATGTGTAGAGGATGTAGAGAACGTCTTCTGCGTCCATCGTCTCCGGCTTGCATTCGATGGATGCGTCGCGCATCAGCCGGTGCCACCAGTGATCGCGTCCCTCCTTCATGTCGGCGAACGATTCGTCGCCTTCACTGCCGGCGCGCCGGCGCACCACGATCACGTTCTCGATCGACGGAGTGTCCTCGAGCGCCTTGTCGGCGTTGCGCTTCAGCGCGATCACCTGGCCGCGACGATAGCCGCCGTCGGCGGTGATCAGCACCTTGCATTCCGAGTCGTTGATTCGATCCCGCAGTGACTCGGGAGAAAAGCCTCCGAACACCACCGAGTGAATCGCGCCGATCCTCGTGCAGGCAAGCATCGCCACCGCGGCTTCCGGGATGAGCGGAAGGTAGATCGCGACGCGGTCGCCCTTACGGACCCCCAGACTCTTTAGGACGTTGGCGAACTTGTTGACCTCGCAATACAGATCCCAATAAGTGAGGGTCCTGCGATCGCCGGGCTCTCCTTCCCACACCAGCGCGGCTTTATTGCGACGCGGGCCGCGAATGTGCCGGTCGATGCAGTTCACCGACACGTTGATTTTTCCGCCGGTGAACCACTTCGCGTGGGGCGGCGTCCATTCCAATACCTTGCTCCACGGTTTGATCCACTCGAGCTCGCGCGCCTGATCGGCCCAGAATTTCTCGGGGTCGCGCGCGGCCTGCTCGTAGATTTGTTCTGTCTTGACGACCGCGTCGCGCGTGAACTCGGGCGGCGGTTCGAAGGTTCGGTTTTCCTCTAGGAGGACATCGATGTCAGTCATTGGCGCGCAGTGGTTGGTCGTCGCCGAGATGGCGGAATCGCAAGGATACATCGTTTTGCGCCGCTCCCGCCAGAGTGGCAAGTTCTAGGCGAATGCCCTCAGAAAACTCCAGCACTGCAACTTCAGCCGCGACGCCCGTCCTGGCAGTGAGCGATCTCACCCGGAGCTTTGGCCCGCGCCGCGCCGTCGCCGGCGTATCCTTTACCCTCCTGCCGGGCGAATGTCTGGCGCTGTTCGGGCCGAACGGGGCAGGGAAAACCACGCTGCTGCGCGTTCTGGCCGGTTTGCTCAAACCCACCTCGGGGAATGCCCGCGTATCGGGAATCGAGCTGCCCGGCGGCGCGCTGGCACGGGGCCAGGTTGGGCTCATCTCCCACCACACCATGCTTTACGAGGCGCTGTCGCCGCGCGAGAACGTGGCGTTCGCCGCGCGGCTGTACGGCATCCGCGATGCAAGTGCGCGCGTCGACGACGCGCTACGCCGCATGGCGATGATCGAGCGAGCCGACGCACCCGTTCGCTCATTGAGTCGCGGCATGCAGCAGCGCGTCTCGATCGCCCGCGCGATGGTACACTCGCCGCGGCTCGTGCTTGCCGACGAGCCGTACAGCGGGCTCGACGAGAGCGGGGCGCGCTCACTCACCGCGCTGCTCGAGGAGCTGCGCTCCGCGGGAACGGCGATCGTCATCGTCACCCACAACCTCGTCGAGGGACTGGCGCTGGCGACGCGCGCGGCAGTAATGAAAGCCGGAAAATTCGTTCGCACCGACGCCGCCGAGCGCATCGATCGCGGATCGTACGCCGTTACCTATCGCGAGGCGCTGGCTGCCGGTGGCTGACATCCTGTACACGTCGTGGCTCATCGCGCGCAAGGACCTCGCGATCGAGTTCCGCACGCGGTCTGCGTTTTTCTCGGCGGTCGTCTTCGCTCTCCTGGCGCTGGCGATTTTCTATTATGCCTGGGATCCGACCGCCGTGACCGCGACCGATCTCGCCCCGGGTGTCTTGTGGGTAATCTTCACGTTCTCGGGTCTGCTGGGATTACACCGGTCGTTCGGCGTCGAAATGTCCGACCGTGCCATCGACGGTCTGCTCGCCTCGCCCGCGAGCCGCGAAGCGATTTTCCTCGGCAAAGCTCTCGCGAACCTGATTTTCGTCGCTGCAGTGCAGCTCGTGGCGATTCCGGCGCTGGTGCTCTTCTACAATCTTCCGCTCACCAGCATCGCGGGTCCACTGATCGCGATCGCCGCTCTCGCCGCGATCGGCCTCGTCGCCGTGGGCACCCTGTTCAGCGCGATGGCGGTGAACACGCGGCTCGCCGAGCTGCTGCTCCCGATGCTCGCCCTCCCGTTCTTCGTTCCAATCGTCACCGCCGCGGCCCAGGCAACCGCGAAGCTTCTGAGCGGACGGCCGGTCGTCGAGATCTCCGCCTGGTTGAAGTTGCTGGTCGCGTTCGATTTGGTGTTCGTCGTCGCGTGCACGGTTGCGTTTCCGTTCACGGTGGAGGATTAGTTGGTAACTGCAACTGCAACTGAACGGGTGCGAGACGTCAGTGGCATAGTGCCCAGTTGAGGGTTCACTACGTCGGGAGGTTTCTACTGGTGCTACGGCACACGCAGCTGCTGCCTGTACCTTGAGCGCCACCTGTGACGTCCCGACGTTGTGAACTAATCGCTGGCATCTACGCCACTGACGTCTCGCACCCGTTCAGTTGCAGTTCCCCGCTAGATTTCCACCATGCTGAGTTTGAAATGACCCGCCGCCTCCTCCCCGCTCTCGCCTTCCTGGCGGTCGTTCTCGCCGTCATCCGCTCCGCGTTCTACACCCCACTCGAGGCAAAACAGGGCGCGGCGCAAAAGATTTTCTACATCCACGTCCCCGCGGCGTGGGTTGCCTTTCTCGCCTTCTTTATCGTCGCCGTCGCCAGCGGGATCTATCTCTGGGTGCGCGATCCCCGGCTCGATCAGCTCGCGGAGAGCTCGGCGGAGGTCGGCGTGGTTTTCACCACCATCGTCCTGATCACCGGCCCGCTATGGGCGAAGCCGATCTGGGGCACCTGGTGGGCGTGGTGGGATGTCCGGCTGGTGTCGACGCTCTTTCTGTGGTTCATCTACGTTTCGTATCTCGTTCTTCGCGGCGCGGTCGAGTCGCCCGGCCTTCGCGCTCGTTACTCTGCCATCCTCGGCATCCTCGGCGCGCTGCTGATTCCGTTCATCCACCTCAGTGTCTACCTGTTTTCGACGATGCATCCGAAGCCGATCATCGGCAAGCCGGACAAGCCGTCGCTGCCCTCGGAGATGCTGATAACGTTCCTGATCTCCTTCTTCGCATTCACTCTCCTGTACTTCGCTTTCCTCCGAAGTCGTTACGCCTATGCCGTTGAGCGCGATGCGCGCGCGGCGAGAATCGAAAATGCCTGAGACCTCCGCGTTCTATCACGTCGCCTACACCATCGCGCTTTCGATCTA
>Ga0207661_10003123_pt1 | contig 11477 bp, 8 predicted proteins | sample KBSC713LmetaG_FD_184337 | JGI IMG/M metagenome (GOLD analysis project Ga0207661, IMG submission 184337) | Corn rhizosphere microbial communities from Kellogg Biological Station, Michigan, USA - KBS C7.1-3L metaG (SPAdes) (version 2) | ecosystem: Host-associated > Plants > Roots > Rhizosphere ... | reverse complement strand
GCGTGTCCCGTCGCGGGTCATGTCGATGAGCGGCGCGCTCGCGCCGAAGCCGAAGCGAATGGTGAGCAGCATCTCGATCGGCACCTCGCCCTCGACGCCTTCCACGACGCGGACGACCTCGCACCGGTCGCCGATCGGCATGAAGTCGGTGATCTTCACGGCGCCGCCGTCGCAGGTGAGCTCGGTCTCCAGGACCATGCTGTCCTCGCGATAGCGCTGCGTCGATTCGCGGATCCTCACCGTCGGGCGCAGCGCCCACGCGCCGTGCTCGTCGTAGCCGACCAGCGCCGAGAAGCAGGCGTCCGAGTCGAAATGCGGCGCGCACAGCCAATCGATCGATCCGCTGCGCGACACCAGCGCGGCGGTGCGCGTATTTCCGATCAACCCGTAGTCTTCGATCTTGGATGCCATGGGCTCACACTCCTTCCACGCCGATCCGCTGATCGTCCGACAACACCCCGGGCGCGAACAGGGCGGCCAGATCCGAAACCACGACGTCCGCCCCGTGGCGGCGAAGCTCGGCGCCACGACCCTGGCGGTCGACGCCGACGACGTAGCCGAGATGGGCCAGTCGACCCGCGTCGATGCCGTCGGGCGCGCCGTCGAACAGGACCGCGTCCTCGGCGTCGACGCCGACGGCGCGCGCCGCCGCGGACGGCCCATCGACGAACGCGTCGAACAGGTCGTCGACGCCGGCTGACGCGAGGATCTCGCGGCCCCGCGCGCCCGGCGACACCACCGCGGTGCGCAGGCCCGCGCCGCGCGCCGCCAGGACGTAGCGCAACGACCCTCCGTCGATCTCGACGTGGTCGTGCTGGCGCTGGGTCAGCACGCCGTCCAGGCTGAACAGACAGGCGCGTGAACGCGGCGGCAGTCCCAGCGCCGTCCGTGCGATCGGTGGCTCGCCCAGGATGAATTCATCGACGGCGTGGGCGAAGCCGTCCTCCTCGTTGCTGCGCGTGACGTGCCGGGCGACCCGCTTCACGTCGTCGCTCGCGTTGCCCATCGCGATGCCCATGCCCGCCGCCTCGAGCATCGGCACGTCGTTGGGCATGTCGCCGAGGGTGGCGATGTCCTCGATCGGAAGGTGGAGCAAGCGCGCCGCCTCCCGCACGACCGTCCCCTTGTTCGCTTCGGGGTGCGTCACGTCGATGTAGGCCGTCGACGAGCGCGCCGCCGTCGCGTCCGCACCCACCCGTTCAGCCAGCGCCGCTTCGGCGCGCGCGAGCAGCTCGTGGTTCTCGCTGACGCCGACGATCTTGACCGCCCCATCGAGCACGTCGTGGATGTCGCGGACCACGGTCGGACGGAAGCCGACGTTGCCGATCTCGCGCGCGACGCGGGGCCCGTCGGGCCGCGTGATGTACCAGTCGACGCAGTGGTACACCCAGACGTCCAGACCCGATTCCCGCAGGTCGTCGACCACCGCGCGCGCGACCGTGCTCGGGATCGTGTGCTGCGCGAGCACCGTCCTCAGGTCAGCCTCGATGTACACGGCGCCGTTGAACGCGGCGATGGGCGCGGTCAGCCGCAGCGCTTCGATCAGCTTCGCCATCCCGCGGGGCGGCCGGCCGCTGGTGATCGTGAAGGCGATGCCGGCGGCGCGCAGCCTGTCCACCGCCGCGCACGTCGCTGGCGTCAGCGTCTTTTCCGGCGTCACGAGCGTGCCGTCCACGTCAGCGATGACCAGCTTGATGCTCATGGCAGCGCCTCGGGCACAGCAGACTCCTCCCGCTGTCGTCAACATACCGACGGCCCAGCGCCTGCGGGTGTGCGGCTGTTTCCGATTCGACGCCGCCGCGCTTCGCTGACCGCTCGACCGCGCCCGCGGCGAATTGTTGCCCGGCCGCCGGGCCTTACGTTCGACGCAGGAGGGAGACATGCAAGCGCGAACCCTCGACGAGACCGCGCGCGTTATCGTCGCCCGTGGCAAGGGCATCCTGGCGGCGGATGAGACGCCGGCGACCCTGAAGCCGCGCTTCGAAGCGAACGGAATCACCTCGACCGAGGACAGCCGGCGCGCCTACCGCGAGATGCTGTTCACGGCACCAGACATCCCGTTGTTCATCGGCGGCGTCATCATGCAGGACGAGACGATCCGCCAGCGGAGCTCGTCCGGGAAACGGCTGATCTCGCTGATCGCCGAGCGGGGCATGATCCCGGGCATCAAGGTCGACGAGGGCGCGCGGCCGATGGCGGGCGCGCCCGGCGAGCGGATCACCGAGGGCCTCGACGGCCTGCGCGGGCGCCTGGACGAGTACCGCCAGCTCGGCGCGCGCTTCGCCAAATGGCGGGCGGTGTTCTTCATCAGCAGCGACGGGCTGCCCTCGCAGCGCTGCATCCACGCGAACGCGGACGCGCTCGCGCGGTACGCGGCGCTTTGCCAGGAGCAGGGCCTCGTGCCGATCGTCGAGCCCGAGGTGTTGATGGACGGCTCGCACTCCCTCGAGCGCTGCGAGGAGGTGACGGGCCAGGTGCTGCAGACCGTATTCGACGAGCTGTTCGAGCAGAACGTCGCGCTGGAAGCGATCCTGCTGAAGCCGAACATGGTGATCGCGGGCCTCGAAGCGCCGCAGAAGCCGTCGGTGCCTGACGTGGCGGCGGCGACGCTGCGCACGCTCTCGCGGCATGTTCCGCCCGCGGTCCCGGCCGTCGTGTTCCTGTCGGGCGGCCAGGACCACGTTCTCGCGACCGAGCACCTCGCCGCGATCAACCAGCTGGAGGGGCGGAAGCCGTGGGTGCTCAGCTTCTCGTACGGCCGGGCGCTGCAGGACGAGGCGATGGAGATCTGGAAGGGCAAGCGCGAGAACGTGGCCGCCGCGCAGCGCGCGTTCTTGCACCGGGCGAAGTGCGACTGCGCGGCGGTGCTCGGCCGCTACAGCGGCGAGATGGAGAGCGAAGCCGCCCACGGCTGACGGGGTGAGGCGGGGGAATGATGGAAAAGCGAACCAGCAGCAGCGGCAAGCACGCGGCGCACCCGGCGACGGCGCCGACCTCGCACGCGGGAACGCCGCTGTCCGCCCGCGAACAGGCGAGGGGCGCGACCGCAGCAGCGGCGAAGGAGCGGCCGGGCGGCGGGCCGCTGACCGCGCGCGAGCTGGATCTCATGAACGCCTACTGGCGCGCCTGCAATTACCTGTCGGTCGGGATGATCTACCTGCAGAACAACGCGCTCCTGCGCCGGCCGCTGCAGGTCGAGGACATCAAGCCCCGCCTGCTGGGCCACTGGGGCGCGAGCCCCGCGCTGTCGTTCGTCTGGGTTCATCTGAACCGGATGATCGTGAAGCACGATCTCGACGTCATCTTCATCGCCGGCCCCGGCCACGGCGCGCCCGGCGTTCTCGGACCGGTGTACCTCGAGGGCACCTACTCCGAGTTCTATCCCGACAAGACCGAGGACGAGGAGGGGATGAGGAAGTTCTTCAAGCAGTTCTCCTTCCCCGGCCACATCGGCAGCCACGTCACGCCCGAGACGCCCGGATCGATCCACGAGGGCGGCGAGCTGGGCTACAGCCTCTCGCACGCGTACGGCGCCGCGCTCGACAACCCCGATCTGCTGGTCGCCTGCGTCGTCGGCGACGGCGAGGCGGAGACCGGGCCGCTCGCGACCGCGTGGCACTCGAACAAGTTCATCAATCCGGTGCGCGACGGCGCGGTGCTGCCGATCCTGAGCCTCAACGGCTACAAGATCGCAAACCCGACGATCCTCGCGCGCATCAGCGCGGAGGAGCTGGAGGCGCTGTTCGTGGGCTACGGCTACAAGCCGTACTTCGTCGAGGGCAGCGACCCGGCGGAGATGCACCAGCAGATGGCCGAGACGCTGGCGCGCGCCGTCGACGACATTCACACCGTCCAGTGGGAGGCGCGCCGGACGAACACGCCGACGCGGCCGCGCTGGCCGATGATCGTGCTCCGCTCGCCGAAGGGCTGGACGGCGCCGAAGGAGCTGGACGGCCACAAGCTGGAAGGCTTCTGGCGATCGCACCAGGTCCCGATCGGCGACGTGCGGACGAACCCGGCGCATCTGAAGGTGCTGGAGGCGTGGATGCGCGGCTACCGCCCCGACGAGCTGTTCGATTCGAGCGGACGGCTGATGCCGGAGATCAAGGCGCTGGCGCCGAAGGGGGCGCGGCGCATGGGCGCGAACCCGCACGCCAACGGCGGCGTGCTGCGCGAGGAGCTGAACCTGCCCGACTTCCGCGCCTACGCGGTGCCGGTGACGTCGCGCGGGACGAACCTGCACGAGAACACCAAGCCGATGGGCGAGTTCCTGCGCGACGTGATGCGGAACAACCCGACGCGCTTCCGCGTCTTCGGGCCCGACGAGACGGCATCGAACCGGCTTCAGGCGATCTACGAGGTGAGCAAGAAGACCTGGATGGCGGAGCTGCTGCCCGCGGACGCCGACGGCGGCGAGCTGGCCCGCAACGGGCGCGTCATGGAGATGCTGTCCGAGCACACGCTGATCGGATGGCTGGAGGGCTACACGCTCACCGGCCGCCACGGTCTCTTTCACACCTACGAGGCGTTCGCGCACGTCATCGACTCGATGTTCAACCAGCACGCCAAGTGGCTGGACATCAGCAAGAACCACGTGCAGTGGCGCGCGCCGGTTCCGTCCGAGAACATCCTGCTGTCGTCGACGGTCTGGCGGCAGGACCACAACGGGTTCTCGCACCAGGATCCGGGCTTCATCGACCTGGTGACCAACAAGTCCGCGTCGGTGACGCGCATCTACCTGCCGCCCGACGCCAACACGCTGCTGTCGGTGACGGACCACTGCCTGCGCAGCACGAACTGCATCAACGTCATCGTCGCCGACAAGCAGAAGCACCTGCAGTTCACGACGATCGACGAGGCGATCATTCACTGCACGAAGGGCCTGGGCCTGTGGAAGCGGGCCAGCACCGACGAGGGCGCGGAGCCGGACGTCGTGCTCGCGTCGTGCGGCGACGTCGCGACGCAAGAAGCGCTGGCGGCGGCGGCGATCCTGCGCGCGCGGGTGCCGGATCTGAAGCTGCGCTTCGTGAACGTCGTCGATCTGTTCCGGCTGCAGCCGGCGTCCGTGCACCCGCACGGATCGTCGGACAGCGAGCTGGACGGCGTGTTCACCGCGGACAAGCCGATCATCTTCAACTTCCACGGCTACCCGTGGCTGATTCACCGGCTGGCCTACCGGTTCGGGAACCACGACAACATGCACGTGCACGGTTACAAGGAGAAGGGGAACATCAACACGCCCTTCGAGCTGGCGCTGCTCAACGAGACCTCGCGGTTCCACCTGGTCATCGACGTGATCGATCGGGTGCCGAAGCTGCGCGAGCGGGCGGCGCATCTGAAGGACGAGATGCGCAACCTGATCATCGACAACCTGAACTACGCGCACGCGCACGGCATGGACCGGCCGGAGATCAGCGACTGGACCTGGCCGGATTGAGGTGCAGACATGAGCGACGCGATCGTCTCCGACGGTATCGACCCCATGACGTATGCGCTGCCGGCGCCGATGGCGGCCGCGGTCGAGGCGTCACTGGCGGACTGGCAGACCCATGACAAGGCGCACCGGCTGTGGCGCGGCGATCCGTCGCTGTGGAGCGGGCATGACGAGGGCCAGTGGCTGGGATGGCTTGGCATCGCCGACGGTGAGCTCGCGGACGTCCCGCGCTTCGCGCGCATCGCCGAGATCACCAGCAGCGGCGCGTTCTCGGACGTGGTGCTGCTGGGGATGGGCGGGTCCAGCCTCGGCCCCGAGGTGATGCGCGAGACGTTCGGCAAGGTCCCCGGTTTTCCCGAGCTGCACGTCCTCGACTCGACCGATCCCGCCCAGGTGAAGGCGATCGAGGAGCGCGTCGATCTCGCGCGCACGCTGTTCATCGTGTCGAGCAAGTCGGGCTCGACGCTGGAGCCGAACATCTTCGAGCACTACTTCTTCGATCGCGTCGCGCAGACCGTCGGTGCGAAGGAGGCGGGCCGCCACTTCGTCGCCATCACCGATCCCCGCTCGCACATGGAGGACGTCGCGGAAGACGAAGGCTTCCGCCGGGTGTACTTCGGGCGGCCCAGCATCGGCGGGCGTTACTCGGCGCTGTCCGACTTCGGCCTGATGCCGGCCGCGGCGATGGGCGTGGATATCCCGCAGTTCCTCGATCGCACAGAGGTCATGATCAACGCCTGCAAGCCGACGGTGCCGGTCGACGAGAACCCCGGCGTGGTGCTGGGGAACGTGCTCGGCGTGGCGGCGAAGTCGTTCGGGCGCGACAAGGTGACGATCCTCGCGTCGCCGGCCATCGCCAGCCTCGGCGCGTGGCTGGAACAGCTGATCGCCGAGTCGACCGGCAAGGAAGGCAAGGGCCTCATCCCGATCGATCGTGAGCCGGTCGAGCGGCTGGACGTCTACGGCGGCGACCGGCTGTTCGTCTACCTGCGCCTCGAGTCTGATCCCGACCAGGCGCACGATGAGTTCGCCACCGCGCTGGAGCGCGCCGGTCAGCCGGTGGTGCGGGTGCTGCTGGACGATCGGTACGATCTCGGACAGGAGCTGTTCCGCTGGGAGATCGCCACGGCCGTGGCCGGGTCGATCCTGGGGATTCACCCGTTCAATCAGCCCGACGTCGAGGCGAGCAAGACGGCGACGCGCAAGCTGACCGCCGCCTACGAGGAGAGCGGCGCCCTGCCCGCCGAGACGCCTTTCTTCAGCGCCGGCGGCGTCAGCCTGTTCACCGACCGCGCGAACCAGGCCGCGCTGACGGGGGCGCTCGCCGGTCCGCCCACGCTGGCGACCTATCTGGCGGCGCACCTGAACCGGCTCCGGCCCGGAGACTACTTCGCGCTGCTCGCGTACATCGAGATGAGCGACGCGCACGCAAGCACATTGACGGAGATCCGCGCGCGGGTCCTGACCGCGAAGCACGTCGCCACCTGCCTCGAGTTCGGACCGCGGTTCCTGCACTCGACCGGTCAGGCGTACAAGGGCGGCCCGAACACGGGCGTCTTCATCCAGATCACCTGCGACGACGCGGCTGATCTGCAGGTGCCCGGACAGAGGTACACGTTCGGCGTGGTCAAGGCCGCGCAGGCACGCGGCGACTTCGACGTCCTGGCCCAGCGGGGGCGCCGCGTGCTGCGCGTGCACCTCGGCGGAGATCTGGACGCGGGGCTGCGCACGCTGCAGACCGCGATGTTCCAGGCGCTGGCGGCGGCGGCACCCGCCGGCGACGTCACGACTTCTTCATGAAGTAGAGGCTGAGCGAAAGCACCAGGATCGCGCAGGGCATCACCATCGCGGTCCATTGCAGCTTCGTGAACAGCGCGGTCGTCAGATCCGACAGGCCCACGATCAGCAGCGTCGTCAGCACGGTCTCCCAGAGCAGCACCTTGAGCTCGCTGATGCTCTGGATGCGCAGCCACCCCGGCAACTTCGCGTCGTCGAACGTCGGGCTGACGAGGAACAGCTTCGCGATGCCGAGGGCCAGGACCAGCAGCACCATCGAGATGAACATGAAGTCCAGGGAGTGGAGCAGCTCCAGCACGGAGCCCGAACCGACCGCGGGCGGCTCGTCGAACACGTGCCGGTACGCCAGCACCGCGACATGCGTGCCCATCGCCAGGAACGCCACCGCGTGAAGCAGCGCGAGGATCACGATGACCACCGCGACGTACCGAACCTTCATGAACCGTTCGAACATCACCGTGGGCACCCCCGATCCCACGAACGGTGGATTTGGATCGGCGGTCGCTCAACACCCGAGCGGTCGAATGCGGCGATTCCCTACGGCGGGCTAGGCGGACTTGCGAAGGCGGCGGCGGACGGGCGCGGCGGCCGCCGCGGCGAAGAACTCGCGCACCTGCGGGTAGACGATCTGCCGCCAGCGCCGCCCGCTGAAGATGCCGTAGTGGCCGGCGCCGTCGACGGTCAGGTGGCGCTTCCGTTCGGCCGGGATGCCCGTGCACAGGTCGTGCGCGGCCCGCGTCTGGCCGACGCCCGAGATGTCGTCCAGCGCGCCCTCGACCGTCATCAGCGCCGTGTTCGTGATCGCCGCGGGCTTCACGAGGCCGCCGCGCACCCGCCACAGACCGCGCGGCAGCAGGTGTTCCTGGAACACGATGCGCACGCAGTCCAGGTAGTACTCGGCGGGCATGTCGAGGACCGCGTTGTACTCGTCGTAGAAGCGGCGGTGATCCTCGGCGCGCTCGGCGTCGCCCTGGGACAGGTCGTGGAAGAAATCCAGGTGCGACGACATGTGCCGCACCGGGTTCATCGCGATGAAGCTCGCGTGCTGGAGGAAGCCCGGATAGACGATGCGGCCGCGGCCCGGATAACCGGGCGGAACCTCATGCAGAAGGTGCGTCTGGAACCAGCGCAGCGGCTTGCTGGTCGCGAGCCGGTTGACCTGGGTCGGGTTGCGGCGCGAGTCGATCGGCCCGCCCATCAGCACCACGCTGCGCGGCTGCTGCTCGCCCGCGGCGGCGTCCAGCGCCAGCGCGGCGAGCACCGGCACAGCCGGCTGGCAGACCGCCAGGACGTGCAGTCCTTCCGCGCCGATGTGGTCGACGAACGCGCGGACGTAGTCGACGTAGTCGTCCAGCGTGAAAGCGCCCTCGTCGACCGGCACCAGGCGGGCGTCGACCCAGTCGGTGACGTAGACGTCGTGAGACGTGAGCAGCGTCGCCACCGTCTCGCGCAGAAGCGTCGAGTGATGGCCGGAGAGCGGCGCCACCACCAGGACCGGCGAATCGTCGCGCAGGCGCGCCGCGACCGCCGGATCGTCGCTGAGACGCGTGAAGCGCTGCAGGCGACAGAAGGGCCGCGCCAGCTCGGTCTCCTCGAGCACCGCGACGCGCGCGCCGCGCACCTGCACGGTCTCGATCCCGAACTTCGGCTTCTCGTAACGCTTGCCCACCCGATAGAACAGCTCGTACGAGGCGGCGAGCCGCGCGGCGCCGGGCAGCTGTGACAGCCAGCCCGGCATCGAGAACAGCCGCGCCGTCATCTGCGCCACCTGCAACGCGGGGTGGAACAGCGAGCGTTGGTAATCGTGTAGGTGGTACAGCACGTCGTGGAGCGGAGTCCACGGCACTATATCCGGTCGGTGATCACCCCGATATAAAGATCCTCTTTCCTTGAGGACGGATCGTCAGATCTCCGTCGCGACGATCGTTCCGCTGCGAACGGCCGAGCTTCAACCGTAAGGGAGCGCCCTTACGCGACCTACTGGGCCGTCCATCCGCCGTCGACGACGATCGCCTGCCCGGTGATGTTACGCGCCACCGCCGAGATCAGGAACGATGTGATGCCGGCGAGCTCATCCATGCCGATGAACACGCCCTTGGGCATCGGCTTCAACATGATCTCCTTCACCACGTCGGCTTCAGGGATGCCGCGCGTGCGCGCCTGATCGGCGATCTGCTTGTCGACCAGCGGCGTCTTCACGTAGCTGGGACAGATCGTGTTGATGGTGATGTCGGCGCCCGCGGTCTCGAGCGCGATCGCGCGCGTCAACCCCAGCAAGCCGTGCTTGGCGGCGACGTAGGCGCTCTTGTTCGGGCTGGCGACCAGCGAATGGATGCTGCCGATGTTGACGATGCGCCCGAAGCGCCGCTCGCGCATCGCCGGCAGCGCCGCCCGGGTCACGCGCGCGACGCCGACCAGCATCACCTGGACCAGGTACTCCCACCGGCTCATCGTGAACTCTTCGATCGGCGCCACGTGCTGGAGACCGGCATCGTTGACCAGCACGTCGACCGGGCGGGTCAGTGAAGCGAACGCCGCCGCGATGCTGGCGTCGGACGTCACGTCCAGCGCCACCGCCTCGGCGGACCCGCCGGTGGCCCGGATCTGTTCGGCCACCGCCTGGCAGTCGCGCAGCTGCAGGTCGCTGACGACGACGTGATGCCCCGCCCGAGCCAGCTCGTGCGCCATGCCGGCGCCGATGCCGCTGGCAGCACCGGTGATCAGGAGGCTGCTGCTCACGACGTCGCCGCCGCTCTCAGCCCCAGTTGAACAGCGCCGCGCCCCAGGAGAGGCCGCCGCCGAACCCGCACAGCATGACGCGCGCGCCCGCGCGCAACCGGCCCGCCTCCGCCGCCTTCTGCAGCGTCAGCGGGATGCTGGCCGCCGCCGTGTTGCCGTAGGTCTCGACCGTCGTGACCGTCCGGTCGGGGGGCAGCGCCAGCGACGCCATGATCGCCTCGAGCATCCGGAGGTTGCTCTGGTGCAGGATCAGCATGTCCAGATCGTGCGGCGCGAGGCCGTGCTCGGAGAGCAGCCCGCGGATCATCTCGGGCACGGTGTTCACCGCGAACTCCCACACCCGCGGACCGTTCATCGTGAACTTGTTCAGCTGCTTCTCGATCACCTCGGGGGTGGCGGGCATGCGTGTGCCGCCGCCCGGCACCGCGATGAACTCGCGCCCGCGCCCGTCGCTGCCCAGGTGAAAGTGAAACCGCTGCGTGTGGGCTTCGGACTGCGAGAGCAGCACCGCGCCCGCGCCATCGCCGAAGAAGACGCAGGTCCGCCGATCCTTCCAGTTCATGATCTTCGAGAACGTGTCGGCGCCGATCACCAGCACGTTCCGGTAGCGCGCCGGCTCGGTCAGCATCATCCCCTGCGCGACGTTCAGCGCGAAGACGAACCCCGCGCACACCGAGTTCACGTCGAACGCGGGGCAGCGCCCGGCGGCGATGCCCATCTTGTCCTGGATCATGCAGGCGGTCGCCGGCTGCGATTGATCCGGGGTCGCCGTCGCGAGGATGATCAGGTCGACCGCGCTCTTGTCCAGCCCGGCGTTCGCCAGGCAGCGCAGCGCCGCCTGGCAGCCCATGTCACTGGCGCTCTCCTCGGGCGCCGAGATCCGCCGCTCCCGTATGCCCGTGCGCTGGATGATCCACTCGTCTGACGTATCCACCGCCATCGCCACGTCGAGGTTCGTCATGATCTTCGCGGGCACGTACCCGCCGATGCCAGAAACCCGGATGCCCATGTGCAATTCCTCCACCTGCTCTAACGCGTCTGTGCCCACCAACGGGGCTCATGCACGGCCGGTCGTTTCGTGGCCTTCCGTGTTGTCGACGAGATCGTTTGCCCGACCGGCGAGGGTCGGTGTTCGGGCCGCGGCGTCGAGCGCTCGGCCGCCCAGCGGGCGGCCTCGGGCCAGAACTTGGCGTGGGCCTTGGCGCCGACGACCAGGCCGACGTGCCCGGCCCCGATGGCCATCGACGTCACGTCGCTGGTGCCGACGTGGGGGCGGATGCCTTCGGTCGACGCCGGCGCGACCAGGTGATCGTTGCTGGCGGTCAGCAGCAGCAGCGGGCAGTTGATGCGGCCGAGATCGACCCGCCGCGGCCCGACGCGGAGCTCGCCGCGCACCAGCTCGTTCCGCTGGTAAAGGTTCTCGACGAACGTCCGGAATGTCGCGCCCGCCACCGGGATGTTGTCGTTCAGCCAGTGCTCGAGCGCGAAGGTGCTGGACACCTTCTCG
>Ga0207661_10003116_pt1 | contig 11484 bp, 9 predicted proteins | sample KBSC713LmetaG_FD_184337 | JGI IMG/M metagenome (GOLD analysis project Ga0207661, IMG submission 184337) | Corn rhizosphere microbial communities from Kellogg Biological Station, Michigan, USA - KBS C7.1-3L metaG (SPAdes) (version 2) | ecosystem: Host-associated > Plants > Roots > Rhizosphere ... | reverse complement strand
TAGCAAGCTGATCAAAGCTCGAGTGGTAGGCTTCGGGCTTCGCGCGTAGAAGGAGATCCACCTGCCCGATCAAAGGCAGCAGCCGAATTCTGGCAAGCTCACGAAGACGTCGTTTCGTGCGGTTTCGATCGACGATCTTTCGCCCATATTTGGGAACAACCACTCCTACTCGCGGATGAAGCAACAGGGAAGCAGACATCCGAGCCTCGAGACACTCGGTTTGCATCCGCTTCCCTGTACGTCTTACCAACTCCAAGTCGGTTTCTTTCGTCAGCCTCGAGGCGCGCGAGAAACCAAAATTCCTAGACGCCGGCGTACTTCGAGGGCAATTGGACGGTAAGCCGTTTGCGTCCCTTCTTGCGGCGACGGCTCAAAACTTCGCGTCCCCATTTAGTAGCCATACGCAACCTAAAACCATGCGTTCTGATGCGGCGTTTGTTGCGGGGACGATAGGTGGGCTTGCCCATTACAATACTCCGGAAACCAATAAGATCAGATGCAGTCGAGAGCCGGTAAAACTATCCCAGCATTGAAGATAGGTCAAGTCACGTGAAGGAGTTCGATTCCTGGTCGTTTGACTTTTCCACATGAAACGGCTACGGTAGCGCGTCATGTCGCTGAGTCCCGCCGAAGTTTGGAAACTTCTACTTGATCGTGCCCGCCAAGAGCTCCCGGATCAAACATTCCAAGCCTGGCTCGAGCCAACAGACGCTCTTTCAATTGAGGGCGGAACTTTGTTCGTTGGAGCACCCGATCAGTTCACAGCCGACTGGAACGAATCAAAGCACGCTACCCTTCTTTCCAGTTACTCGCCGATAGTTCTTGGGCACCCGATGAGCGTAGTATTCAAAGTCCATGAAGAGCGGAAAAAACGGTCCCAGATGGACTTCTTCGTGGCCCCTCCAGCGGTTCCATTGAAGCAGATTAGCGGACAGAACGGCAACACTTCACCGCCATTAAGCCAACGGTATACGTTCGATTTGTTCGTGATCGGCAAATCGAACGAGCTCGCCGCGGCCGCTGCTCACGGAGTAAGCCAAGCACCCGGCAAGGTCTACAACCCGCTCTTTATCTACGGGGATACCGGCCTGGGGAAAACCCATCTGATGCAGGCAATTGCACATGAAACGCTCGAGCGCAATCCGTCCACCAGAATTACTTACGTAGCAGCCGAACAGTTCATGAACGAGCTGATCAGCTCAATCGGTGACCGCACCGTCGTCGAATTTCGTAGACGATACCGCGAAGTCGATCTGCTCCTCATCGACGACGTACACTTTCTGAAAGGACGGAAGGAAGCAACACAGGAAGAGTTTTTTCATACCTTCAACGCCCTTTATGAGGGGGGCCGGCAGATAGTCCTCACCAGCGATCGACCTCCATCGGAGATCCCGGGCTTGGAGGACCGCCTGAAGAGCCGCTTCGAGTGGGGAATGGTCGCAGACATTACACTGCCGGACTTCGAGCACCGTGTCGCTATCCTCAAGCAGAAAGCCCAGCTGGATCGGCTCGAGCTGACGATTCCCGATGATGTCATCCATTTCATAGCGGAGCACGTTCGCTCCAGCGTAAGAGAGCTCGAGGGGTCGATAATCAAACTCCTCGCCTATGCTTCGCTGAAGCACAAAGACATCACTGTAGAAGTTGCCCGGGAAGCGCTGAGAGACAAACTCCGGGCAATAGAGGGATTTGACCAGGAAGCGAATGGTGCTTCTCTAACGATGCTCACGATTCAACAAGCGGTTGCAAAGGAGTGGGCAGTTACGGTCGACGGTCTCCGCTCAAAGACCAGGACTAAAAATCTCACCACCCCACGGCAAATCGCGATGTACCTCGCCAGGGAGCTATTAGCCACCCAGTTGGTGGAGATTGGAAACGCTTTCGGCGGGCGAGATCATTCCACCGTAATTCACAGCATAGAAAAAGTGCAGGAATCCCTACTTCAGGATCCGCAGCTAAAGACTCGTATCAACCGGATCCGTGCGATGTTGGAAACTTTCAATTCAGAACATCGTTCCCGTGTGGAAAGAACGATCACATCATGACTCTTCACCCGGAGCTGTTGTCTCTACGTGATTACCAACATCCTACTACACATCAAATAGCGTAGCGGAAACCTCACTGTTTTCATAAGTTAGAACGATTCACCAGAGCTCCACACGACCTACTACAGCTACTAGCTTTTAATTCTCTTTAAAAGAGAAGTACTAGTGCGTAGCTCGAACTCCACCAGAGGGAAGGGATGCGCTTTACGATCTCTCGCGAAAAGCTCCAGGAGGGTCTTGCAGCTGTTGCTGCCAGCATCCCAGCGAAGACCACACTCCCTGTGTTGGCCAATATTCTGATCGAGACAACCGATAAGGGGATTAAACTCTCCGGGACAGATCTGGACATCGCAGTAAGTACCGAAGTGATGGCCGACATAGATGTTCCCGGTGCTGTAACGGTTCCCGCAAAGAAGCTTACTGAAATCGCCCGTGAGCTTCCGCCAGCTCCTGTAAAGATCGGGGCAGTGGGTGAGCAAAGAGTGACTCTCGAGTGCGGCAGATCGAGATTCAAGCTTCTGGGACTTCCGAGAGACGAGTTTCCCACATTTCCGGCAGTTCGTTTTAACGAGAGCTGGCGGATACGGTCGGGTGATCTGCAGCAGTTGATTTCGCATACTTCATTCGCCGTTTCTGGAGAAGAAAGCCGGCCGATTCTGAACGGAGTATTGTGGGAGCTGCGCCCGGATAAAATGCGGATGGTTGCGACCAATGGACATCGACTGGCCAAGATGGAGATTCCAATCGATTCCGCCAACGCGCCCGCCAGTGATCTTATTGTCCCGCCCAAAGCTCTCGAGCAGGTTCGAAGATTATTTCCTGCTGAAGAAGAGCTCGAGATCGCCCGGGGAGACAATCACATTGGGTTCAGATCTCCATTTACGGCAGTTTTTACACGGCTCATCGAAGGTCCTTATCCGAATTACGAACAGGTCATTCCGAAGGACAACGACAAGGTCGCCGTTGCTGATAAGCTCGCACTCGCCAGTGCCCTAAAGCGCATGTCGGTGATTGCTTCCGACCAGACCCACAGAATACGCCTGTCGTTCAATTCCGGAATGCTGAAATTCAGCGTTCAGACTCCTGATCTCGGAGAGGCCCAGGACGAACTGCCAATTCGTTATACCGGAGATCAGCTCGATATCGGTTTCAACGCGAGCTACTTGCTTGAAATTTTGCGTTACATCCCGACCGATGAGGTGCGCCTGACGTTCAAGGCGCCGGAAAGGGCAGCGACAATTGAACCCGAAGCGTGGAAAGATCCGGCATCGTACATGTGCCTCGTGATGCCTCTGCGGCTTGTCGACTAGCGAACTATCGCGAAGTCCTGCTTCGAGTCTTGCTTCAACTGGTACTGTCGGTTCGACGCCGTGACTCCCAGCGTCAAACTCTGGTCGACAGTCAGATGTACAATCCGTCCACTCGGCACGTCGAGATAATAAATTGCCGTTCCCGTTCCATGGGCGTCGATCAAAACTCTGTGCTGCTGTAAGCCGCCTTCTCCATCTGCACGAGTGGTGTCTACGCGCTGGATCATTAGCGTGGGTTGGCCGTCATATCTTGCTTCGCCGGCCACTGTAAAAACCCTCGTCGTGTGAGACACTGTGGGAACTCCCGCCGGACAACCCCGTATCTCTACCGAGTCCGTCCATCTCATTCCCGCTGACAACTGTTGGGGAAACGGCACGAGCAGGTTGTAGAGATCAGAAAAAAGCACCGAATGTACTGGGTTGCATTTTTCTCCGGACGGCTGATTACTGATAGTGAGTCCGGTAGGAGTAAAGGATCCAGAGAGTTGTACGGGAAGTGGAGCGGGTTGAACTGGCCCTATCAGCCCTTGCGTCGTTGTCGTAAAACCGTCGACTACTCCGACGAAACTGACCCCCGTATCGGCAGAGTCCAGGGCTACCACCTCGTGGCTGGTATTCGTGGACAATTCCGCGTTTCCGGTAGTGTCCAATCTTGTGATCGTCGCACTTCTTGCGATCTGGTATCCTGTAATTCCGGGTTGGTATCTGAATGACCATGCTCCGGGACCTGGGATCACTGTTGTGGGTGCTGGATTGATTGGCGAGGGTGGTGCGGGGACACTTACCGGCGGCGGAGAGCTCCGCGTAGCAGTGCACGCAGCGCAAAAAAGGACAACCACGAACCGACAACCACGACCGCCTGAAAAAATCATATTTTCTACTCGGCTTCTGGAGACAAAGTGAACAACCTCCGACGATAAGTTGTCGGAGGTTGTCACGCCAACAAGGCAACCGGTCTATAAGCCGGGTTCTGTCGGACTACTTTCGTAATCCGGGCGATCATTTCTCTACTGACATGGTCACCCATGTCATCCAGCAGCCTACCCGCGGTGTTTTGATCGAGGTGAACGCCTCTCACCGCATGCTTGGCCTTGCTCCAACCGGGGTTTGCCGTGCCGCTCATGTTACCATGAGCGCGGTGGGCTCTTACCCCACCGTTTCACCCTTGCCTTCTCGAAAGATGGCGGTCTCTTCTCTGTGGCACTTTCCGTCGTGGACGACTCACGTCCCCCACGCCCAGGTGTTACCTGGCAGTCTGTTCACAGGAGCCCGGACTTTCCTCGAGTAGATATAGCTACCTACGCGCGATCGCCCGACCGATTGCACTTTCCAATATAAACCTAAATTGCCGATCCGATCCTCCGATGTCATCTGCGCCGGCTTCATTCTGACGAAAGGGGTGAAAGGAAGGGTTTACCGGCCGATGAGGCTGACGACATTATGAGCACGACGGATAGGTTCTCCTTTTTCACTTCTGAATCGGGAGGATCACATGCCGTCCAGCCAGAAGCACAACCCACCACGCATTCCCGTTTCGACGATTCTCACCCCACTCGAACGATCGCGAGTGGATGCAGCAGCACACGGGCTGTGTGACCCGCTGCATCGTGAATCTCTCGAGGAAGTTCTCTCCGATCTCAGGGAACAGAAAGCAGGCCTGGTCCTGATATCCGTCGCGCGATACGGTTCTCAAAGCTCTTCACGAGTGGCAGCAATGGTTCGCGAATTTCCAAGAGTGCCGGCGGTAGCGCTTCTCACTGAGACGCAAAACTCCACACCCCATTCAACCCTTGCCCTCGGTCAGCTGGGAATTCGAACACTCGTTGATGCGAGAATGCCGGCGGGCTGGCAGACGCTCAGGAATCTCTTGGCATCGCAGGGGTCGGCAGATCTTCAGCGTTCAGCCCTCGCACAAATCAGCCTCGACCTGCCAGGCGTGTCGAAGGACTGCTGGAGGTTCTTCGAGCTGCTATTCGATCCGTCTCCACGTATCTCGACAGTGCGACAGTTGTCCCGGCAGCTGAATATTCTTCCCAGCACCCTGATGAGCCGCTTCTTCCGCGCCAGGCTTCCAGCGCCAAAACGCTATTTGTCACTAGCACGTCTGATCCGTGCTGCCAGGCTTTTCGAGAACCCCGGGTTGTCGGTCGCTCGGGTGGCAAACCATCTCGACTATTCATCGCCTCAAAGCTTTGGCCGTCACGTTCGGACCGTGATGAGAATGTCTCCTGTAAAGTTCAGAATGACCTACGACGGCCAGGGGATGCTCCAGTTTTTCAGAACAGAGCTCGTACTTCCCTATGTCGATGTCCTGTGCACGTTCCGGCCATCGGCGACATATCCTGGATGGATTCCGAAATGTCACAGGCCTCGGCGAGGAGGCGACCTCAGCTCGTGAGCGCGGCGATTATTTGACTGGCAGTCACGAGACTAACCACATTGACTCCGGTTCTTTCGATCGCCTCTCGGCCACCTTCTTCGCGATCGACGAGAGCCATCAGCCCCGATACGGATGCTTTCGCGTTGCGCACAGCTTCGATTGCGCGCAACGCGGAATCACCCGTGGTAATTACATCCTCGATCACAACGACACGATCTCCTGAGCGTAACGGCCCCTCGATTAGTTTTCCGGTGCCATGGGTCTTGGCTTCCTTACGCACCGTGAAAGCCCTGAGAGGACGATCAGAGGCTGCACTGGCGTAGCTGATTGCGTAGGAGATAGGGTCCGCGCCCAGGGTCAGCCCCCCTACGGCGTCTGCACCCCAATCGAGTTCACGAATCGTCGACAGTCCAAGCGGCCCGATGATCGACAATCCCTCAGAACTCATTGTGGTCAGGCGTGCATCGATGTAAAAATTGGACCGTTTACCCGATGCGAGTATGAACTGACCTTGTTTCGCCGAGCGTTCAGCGAGCAATTGAACCAGAGCCGGATGGCCAGTCATGGTGCGGGAGGTTATGTACTCATATGATTGGAGTCAATGCGTTCTCTTTTACCAGCTGGTTTCGATTTCTGGACCGGACTGTTTGGGTGGATAGTGTCGCTCGCAACAGTTCTTGGGCTCGCTCTGGTATTGCGTCACGAAAGACGTCAGGCTCGTAGTCTGGTGGAACGCTCAAAGGAACTCGAGCGACTCTCCTCGGAATTGCTTCGTGTAAATCGGATGAAAAGCGAGTTTCTGGCCAACGTTTCTCACGAGCTGCGTACCCCGCTCAACGCCATTGTGGGGTTCGTTGATCTCCTGAGGGAGGGCGTTTACGGCGAACTTGCCCCCCGGCAGGTAAAGCCGGTCGAGCGCATCGAAGCATCGGCGAATCACCTTCGTCACCTCGTGGATCAAGTCCTCGATCTGGCGAAAATGGCCGCCGGCCGTCTCGAGATTCATACAGAGACGATCGATTTACGGCCTTTCGTTCTCGATGTTGCGAGCGAGATCGAATCCCTCGTCAGTGAAAAGGGGCTCAGTCTTTCTCTGGTCATGGGTGCTGCACTCCCCCGTATTCGAACTGATCCGACTCATTTGCGCCAGATCCTCGTCAACCTCCTCGGCAACGCAGTGAAGTATACGAACGAAGGAAGTATTGTTATCCGCACGCGCCTGGTCGATTCACTTCCAGATAGCGGACCGTCGACGCCGGCCAGGACACCTTATCCGAGCAACCCTTGGATCGGGATTCAGGTCATCGATACCGGGATTGGAATTCATCCAGCAGATCAAACGCGGATTTTCGAGGAATTCGAGCAGGTAAACGCGGGTCCCCGCGGCAACTCGGCCGAGCGCGGCACGGGGCTCGGGTTGGCAATCTCTCGCCGACTTGCAAGCCTGATTGGCGGAATGGTGGAGTTGGAGAGTGAGCCCGGCAAAGGATCTACGTTTACTCTCTGGCTTCCGGTCGATCCCAGTGACCTATCGGCTGCGCCTAAGTAAGCCCTTGAACTTGTCGAGCATCTTGGGCTGATCCGGCGCAATTCTGGCCGCCGCTGCAAATGCATCCGCGAAAGCAATCACACTCGCATACCGATCCATTGGTGATCTGGAGAGCGCTCGCATCACGACGGCGTCCAGCTGGGGCGTGAACTCGAACCTTCCTTCCACTGCGTCCTTGAGCGGAATGGGAGGCATGGTGAGAAGCTGTGTAAACATCTCCCGGGGCGCCTTTGCGGTATACGGCAGGCTACGCGTTAGCAGATAGTACGCGATCGTTGCCAGACTGTACTGGTCGGCCGCGGCGGTCACGATCTCTCCGGATAATGCTTCCGGGGCGATGTACATGAGTGTTCCGACGAAAAACCCGGCGCGAGTCAGGCGCTCATCTCCGGAAGCCAGGGTATCAGTCGCAATTCCGAAATCGAGGAGCTTTACGCGGCGTGTGGTTGGGTCATACATCACATTTTCAGGCTTCAGATCACGGTGGACTATTCCCGCGTCATGCGCTGCCTGAACTCCGGCCGCGATCTGTGCAACGATTGTCGAGACTTCATCGATTGGCAGGGGAGCGTTCTGCTTCGCGTATCGCTCGAGGATTTCTCCATCGGCCCATTCGATCGCCAGAAAATGCAGGCCGTTCTCCGCCTGGCCTATCTCGATGGTATCGACGACGTTGGGATGCTTTACCCGAGCGCCGTATTTTGCTTCCCGGACAAAACGAGCGACGGCCGTAGTGTCCTGGCGCAGCTTCTCCCGTAGCACTTTGAGAGCAACGGTGCCATGATTCGGGTGTTCGGCCAGGTACACGGCGGATGTTCCGCCTTCGCCGACTTCCTTCTGGATGTCATAGCCAGCCACGGAAGTGCCGACCATCTGTTCTCGAGACACGCCGCGAAGCTAACAGAAACTCGCGGAACCGGATAGGGTAATAACCAACCATGCTGATTGCCAAGATGTACCCCGCTGGTCTGGCGCTCCTTCTGACCTCGACTGTCGTCGCTGCCTGCAGCTCCGCAGGATCTGGAACTACTGGGCAGCCAAACCCTCGGGTCCTGCCCGCGGAGGGCGTTGCCACACCGGATGTCAGTGAGATTTATCGCCAGATCGGGCTTCTGGCGGCGCCCGATCCGCTCGCTTTTGTGGGTAGCATATCCTCCTTTGCTACCGGGCGCCCCGATACCACCCTCGTTCTGACAAGCATTTCGATTCCAAATCGTGCTCTCACCTTTTCGAGAGAGGGCGATAGATATCGCGCTCCCTACGAAGTCAGGCTCACACTCAATCGCGGTGGTGCAGAAGCGGCGAGTGTGAACGTGATGGAGATCGTCCGGGTCGGTTCGTTCAGAGAGACCAACCGGACCGATGAGAGCGTGATCTTTCAGCATTATTTCCACGTAGCCCCCGGCGTTTACAACCTGTCAGTCACAGTTCGTGACGTGGGCGGTTCACGTGCAGCAACCCAGGATGCAACGCTGTCCGTGCCCCTGCTCGGCACAGGACGCCTGTCGACCCCGACTGTGGTTTATGAGGCGAGCGGCCGCTCCCTCCTGGATTCGGCCCCTCGACTCCTCGCTAGCCCGCGTTCCAGCGCCGTATTTGGTCGTGACAGCACAGTCGCGATCTATGTAGAAGGCTACGGTCAGGGAGCTCGTCTTCCTGTGGCCTTCGTGGTCCGGAACGACAAGGGAGTCCAAACCTGGCGCGATTCGACAATGCTCGCCCGCAATGGTGGCCTCTTCAACGGTATTGTGAACGTCCCGATTTCCAACGTCGGAGTGGGAATCGCGCGCGTCGTTTTCACACGCCGCGACGTGCCGGCCCCCGATAGCGTCGGAGTTCCATTGTTTGTGACCTTTGGCGAGGATATTCCGCTCATGTCGTTCGAGGACATGCTCGGATACCTTCGCTTCTTCGGAACTCCGTCGCGACTGAGCGCGCTCAAATCGGCTCCTCTCGACAAGCGCGCGTCGGTGTGGGCCGAGTTTCTGCGTGCGACGGACCCCATTCCGGAAACGCCTACAAACGAGGAGATGCAGGCCTATTTTGTCCGGATTCGGGAGGCCAATGCCCAGTTCAGAATGGATCGAAATCCAGGATGGCTGTCCGATCGCGGCATGGTCTTCGTTGCACTCGGAGAGCCCGATCAGATTTTTGAGCGTAACGTGAATCAGCAGTTCTCGACGACGCAGATGGCGTCCACTGCACGTCTGCAGATCTGGCAATATAGGCAGTACAACTCTCAGCTCGTGTTTTACGAGGATGCTGGTGGCTGGAGGTTGACCAGGCCAAGCCAGACAGAGTTTCTTTCGCTCTCCTCCCGCCGGCAGCGCTGATTCTTTAGCCGTCGATTGAGAAAAACGCTCTCGCTCCGTGTCGGCGAGGGCGTTTTATATTGCGTTGATGAAAGGTCCGGAAAGCCCACGACTGTTCCTCGTCGATGGATATGCGCTGATTTATCGCGCATTCTTTGCCCTCATCTCGCGGCCGCTTACGACGAGCAAGGGAGAGAACACCTCGGCAAGCTGGGGCATCGCCAATTTTCTACAGCGTCTCATCACCAAGCACCAACCCGAGTACCTGGGATGGGTGCATGACTCGGGTCTCTCCTTCCGCCATGAGCGCTACCCTGCATATAAGGCAACTCGTGAAAAACTGACTGAGGAGCTTCAATCGGACTTCGATAGCGGGATGGAGCGGATACGCGAGATGGTCGATGCGTATCGTATTCCCATTCTCACCTTGCCAGGATACGAGGCCGACGACGTCATCGGGACTCTGGTGGCCAAAAGCGTAGATGCCGGCGTGAACGTGGTGGTAGTGTCGGGGGACAAGGACTTTCAGCAACTCGTGAAGCCCGGGGTCTGGCTGCTCAATCCTGGCCGTGGTGGGCCAGCCAACGTCGAAGAGCATTGGGTTGGGATCGAGAACGCCGAGGAGCGCCTTGGAATTGCTCCGGAATTCGTTACCGACTATCTGGCTCTGGTCGGAGATTCCTCGGACAATGTGCCGGGAGTGCGTGGGATAGGGGATAAGACCGCCACCGAGCTGGTCAAACAGTACGGGCATCTGGAGTCGATTCTCGAGCACGCAGGCGAGATCACCAAGAAACGTCCCCGTGAAGCACTTCTGGAGCACGCCGAAAATGCACGGCTGTCCAAGGAATTAGTAACAATTCGCGACGATCTAGAGATTGCGCTCGATCTGGAGTCTCTGAGAGTGAAAGAGCCCGAATACGAGCGGCTTCGGGATCTATTCCTCGAGCTGGAGTTCCACTCCCTTGCCAAGGACATGGCTGTTCAGGCGCCAGCCGAACAACAAAAACCAAAACTGGAAGTCAATTACGTAACCGTCGACACGGTGCAGGACCTGGATCACGCGATTGCCCGCGCCAGAGACTCGAAGCTGATCTCGATCGATACCGAGACGCTGGTAGATCGCGATAACCCGCAGATGGCAGACGCACTGCGCTCATCGCTGATCTCGATTGCAATTGCCGTAGGGGAGGGAGAGGCCTACTACTTTCCGCTTCGGCACAGGCTCTCTCAGGCAGGGCAGGGAGAGCTGTTGATCGATGCAGCGGGAGATCGATCTGCCACGGATGCGCCCGAGGAGCGCGGACTGATTCGTGGCGGTGACGAAGTCTTTCCGGAACAGGCGCCTAAAAAGAGAACCGTAAACGATTCCCTGGGAATTGCAGCCAGGATCCTGCGTAACGCCAGACCATCGAATGTGCGCAACCTCCCCGCGCTCGACTCGAGCGAGATGGAGCCACTGCGGAAGCTTCTGGAGGATCCTTCGGTTCGCAAAACAGCGCAGAACGCGAAATACGACAAGCTCATACTGAGGAGTGCTGGAGTAAATCTGGCAGGGCTTGATTTCGATACGATGCTGGCGAGCTACGTTCTCGATCCCGGCAGGCGATCGCACGGACTAGACGTACTGGCGCTGGAATTCCTTGACCACACCATGACTTCCTACGCCGACTTATGCGGAAAGGGCCGCTCGGCCATTCCGTTCGACGAATGTCCAGTGGAAGCCGCGCGTGATTATTCGTGCGAGGATGCCGACATGACCCTCCGGTTACGGAAGGTGTTCGAGCCTCAGCTGGAGTCGCACGAACTGACGCGTCTGTTGGAGGGTGTGGAGATTCCGCTGGTCGATGTCCTTGCAGAGATGGAATGGAACGGAATAGCAATCGAT